>Ga0116180_1004048_pt1 | contig 10789 bp, 9 predicted proteins | sample AD_UKC073_MetaG_FD_89804 | JGI IMG/M metagenome (GOLD analysis project Ga0116180, IMG submission 89804) | Active sludge microbial communities of municipal wastewater-treating anaerobic digesters from USA - AD_UKC073_MetaG | ecosystem: Engineered > Bioreactor > Anaerobic > Digestate | place: USA... | reverse complement strand
GTCGTGCCCTACCTCCACGACCGCAAGCAGTTTGGCCAGAGCATCGGCGAGTTCCAGCTGATGCAGGGCAAACTGGCCGACATGTACTCCACCTGGATGGCCACCCGCGCCTATGTGTATGCGGTGGGTCAGGCCTGTGACCGCACCGACCATGCGCGCACCCTGCGCAAGGACGCTGCCGGCGCCATCCTGTATTCCGCCGAGAAGGCCACCTGGATGGCCGGCGAAGCCATCCAGACCCTGGGCGGCGTGGGCTATACCAACGAATACCCGGTCGGCCGCCTGTGGCGCGATGCCAAGCTCTACGAGATCGGCGCGGGCACCAGCGAGATCCGCCGCATGCTGATCGGCCGCGAGCTGTTCTCCGAGACGGCCTGAGCAAGGAAGCCGACATGAGTGTCATCAAATCCAGCATCAACCCGCGTTCGGCCGAGTTCCAGTCCAACGCGGCCGAAATGGGGCGGGTCGTCGCCGACCTGCGCGAAAAGGCGGCCCAGGTGTCCCTGGGTGGCGGCGAGGCGGCCCGGGCCAAGCACACCGCCCGGGGCAAGCTGCTGCCCCGCGACCGGGTCGATCACCTGCTCGATCCGGGCACCGGCTTTCTCGAGCTGGGGCAGTTGGCGGCCTACGGCATGTATGGCAACGACGCCCCGTCGGCCGGCGTGATCACCGGCATCGGCCGGGTCAATGGCACCGAGTGCATGATCGTCGCCAACGATGCCACCGTGAAGGGCGGCACCTACTACCCGATGACGGTCAAGAAGCACCTGCGCGCCCAGGAGATCGCCCAGGAGAACCGCCTGCCGTGCATCTATCTGGTGGACTCCGGCGGTGCCTTCCTGCCCAAGCAGGACGAAGTCTTCCCCGACCGGGACCACTTCGGCCGCATCTTCTTCAACCAGGCCAACATGTCGGCCATGGGGATTCCCCAGATCGCCGTGGTGATGGGCTCGTGCACCGCGGGCGGCGCCTACGTGCCGGCCATGAGCGACGAGACCATCATCGTCAAGAACCAGGGCACCATCTTCCTGGGCGGGCCGCCGCTGGTGAAGGCCGCTACCGGCGAGGTGGTGACCGCCGAAGACCTGGGCGGCGGCGACGTGCACACCCGGGTTTCCGGCGTGGCCGACCACCTGGCCGAGAACGACACCCACGCCCTGCACATCGCCCGGCGCATCGTCGGCACCCTCAACCGGACCAAGCCCGTCGGGCTGAACCTGCTGGACGCCGAAGAGCCGCTGTATGACCCGGCGGAGATGTACGGCGTGATCCCCACCGACACCCGCAAACCCTACGACGTGCGCGAAGTCATCGCCCGAATCGTCGATGGCTCGCGCTTCGACGAGTTCAAGGCGCGCTACGGCACTACCCTGGTCACCGGCTTTGCCCACCTTTACGGCATGCCCATCGGCATCGTCGCCAACAACGGCATCCTGTTCGGCGAGTCGGCCCAGAAGGGCGCCCACTTCATCGAGCTGTGCGCCCAGCGTGGCGTGCCCCTGGTCTTCCTGCAGAACATCACCGGCTTCATGGTCGGCCGCAAGTACGAGAACGGCGGCATCGCCAAGGACGGCGCCAAGATGGTGACCGCGGTGGCTACCGCCCAGGTGCCCAAGCTCACGGTGCTGATCGGCGGCAGCTTCGGCGCCGGTAACTACGGCATGTGCGGCCGCGCCTACAGCCCGCGCTTCCTGTGGATGTGGCCCAACAGCCGCATCTCGGTGATGGGCGGCGAGCAGGCGGCCAGCGTGCTGTCCACCGTGCGTCGGGAGGGCATCGAGGCCAAGGGCGGCAGCTGGAGCAAGGACGAGGAGGAGGCCTTCAAGTCGCCGATCCGCCAGCAGTACGAAGATCAGGGCCACCCCTACTACGCCACCGCCCGCCTGTGGGACGACGGTGTGGTGGACCCGGCCCAGACCCGCCGCGTGCTGGGCCTGTCCCTGTCGGCCAGCCTCAACGCGCCGATCCAGCCGACGAAGTTCGGCCTGTTCCGGATGTAAGGGGGCGCCATGTACGAAACCCTGGAAATCGCCCGCGACGGTGGCGTTGCCACCCTGTGGATGAACCGCCCCGACGTGCACAACGCCTTCAACGAGCTGCTCATCGCCGAGCTCACCGTGGCCTGCCGCCAGCTGGACACCGACGACACGGTGCGGGTGGTGGTACTGGCCGGGCGCGGCAAGAGCTTCTCGGCGGGGGCCGATCTCAACTGGATGAAGCGTGCCGGCAACGCCAGCGTCGAGGAGAACATCGAGGATGCGCGCAAGCTCGCCGGCATGCTGCGCACCCTGGCCGAGATGTCGAAGCCGACCATCGCCCGGGTACACGGGGCGGCCCTGGGCGGCGGCATGGGGCTTGCCTCGGCCTGCGACATCTGCATTGCGGGTGAAGGGGCGGTGTTCGCCACCTCCGAGGTCCGCTTCGGCATCATCCCGTCGGCGATCAGCCCCTATGTGATCCGCGCCATCGGCGCCCGCCAGGCCCATCGCTATTTTCAGACCGCCGAGCGGATCTCCGCCGGTCGTGCCGCCGAACTGGGTCTGGCCCACGAGGCGACCGCGGCAGACGGCCTCGATGCCCGGGTGCAGGACATCGTCACCGCCCTGCTGCAGGGTGGGCCGAAGTCCCAGGCCGCGGCCAAGGACCTGATCCGCGCTGTGGCCGACCTGCCCGTCGGTGACGATCTGGTCGAGGATACCGCCCGCCGCATAGCCAGCCTGCGCGCCACGCCCGAAGCGAAGGAGGGCCTTGCCGCCTTCCTGGACAAGCGCCCGGCGGCGTGGGTGCCGGCCTAGATCTGTAGGGGCGACTTCAGTCGCCCAACCTGAATCGACGTCTGCGGGCGACTGAAGTCGCCCCTACAAGGGAAAGCGGGAGACAAGCATGTTCAACAAGATTCTGATCGCCAATCGCGGGGAGATCGCCTGCCGGGTCATCAAGACGGCCCGCCGCATGGGCATCAAGACCGTCGCCGTGTACTCCGAGGCCGACGCCGGCGCCCGCCATGTGCGCCTGGCCGACGAGGCCGTGCTGATCGGCCCGGCCGCGGCGCGCGAGAGCTACCTGGTCATCGACAAGATCATCGCTGCGGCGAAGCAGACCGGCGCCCAGGCCATCCACCCGGGCTACGGATTTCTGTCCGAAAACGAGGATTTCTGCCACGCCTGCGACGAGGCCGGCATCGTCTTCATCGGCCCGCCGGTGTCGGCCATCCACGCCATGGGCTCCAAGTCGGAAGCCAAGAAGCTGATGGAGAAGGCCCGCGTGCCCCTGACTCCCGGCTACCACGGGGACAACCAGGAGCCCGGCTTCCTCAACGTGCAGGCCGACGCCATCGGCTACCCGGTGCTGATCAAGGCTGCAGCGGGGGGCGGTGGCAAGGGCATGCGCCTGGTGGAAAAGAGCGCCGACTTCATCGAGGCCCTGGCCTCCTGCAAGCGTGAGGCGGCCTCCAGTTTCGGCAGCGACCACGTGCTGGTCGAGAAATACCTGACCCGGCCGCGCCACATCGAGATCCAGGTGTTTGGCGACACCCTTGGCAACTATGTGTATCTCTTCGAGCGCGATTGCTCGGTGCAGCGCCGCCACCAGAAGGTGCTGGAAGAGGCGCCGGCGCCGGGCATGCCCCTGGAACGCCGCGCCGCCATGGGCAAGGCGGCGGTGGATGCGGCCCGGGCCGTGGGCTACGTGGGCGCGGGCACGGTGGAGTTCATCGCCAACCAGGACGGCACCTTCTACTTCATGGAGATGAACACCCGCCTGCAGGTGGAGCACCCGGTGACCGAGATGATCACCGGCCTCGACCTGGTGGAGTGGCAGCTCCGCGTGGCTTCCGGTGAACCCCTGCCCCTGGCCCAGGAGCAGCTGGCGATCAACGGCCACGCGCTGGAAGCGCGCATCTATGCCGAGGATCCGTCGAAGGGCTTCCTGCCCTCCACCGGCCGCCTGGTGCACCTCGCGCCGCCGGAAGAGGGGGTGCATGTGCGGGTCGATACCGGCGTGGAGGAGGGCGACGAGATCTCGCCCTTCTACGACCCCATGATTGCCAAGCTCATCGTCTGGGACGTGAATCGTGACCGGGCCCTGGCGCGCATGCTCCAGGCCCTGGCCGAGTATCGGGTGGTGGGCGTGGCCAACAACGTGGAGTTCCTGTCCCGCCTTACAGCCTGCCCGGCCTTTGCCAATGCCGACCTGGACACCGGTCTGATCGAGCGCGAGAAGGACTACCTCTTCCCCGAGGACTGCGGTGCCACCCGCGAGGCCTGGCTGGCCGTGGCCCTGGCGGAGCTGCTGCGGGAGCAGGAGCGCGCCGCCCTCAGCGCCGCCCGCCACCCCGAGCCGGCGTCGCCCTGGCACCTGCGGGACGGATGGCGGGTCAATGCCGGCGCGGTGCGCAGCCTGATGTTCCGCCTGGGCGACGAGCAGAAATCGGTGCAGGTCGAGCATCTCGGCAAGGCCTTTCGCATCAGCGTGGATGGCATTGCCAGCACCGTCAGCGGCAGCCTCAACCCCCGTGGCCTGCTGCGCGCCGAGTTCGACGGCCTGCGCACTACCGCCACCGTGGTGGTGGCGGGCGAACGTCGCCATGTCTTCGGCCATGGCCGGGCCTGGCAGTTTGCGGCGGTCGATCCGTTGCATCACAGCGGCGAGGGCGGTGGCGCCGAGGGCGGCCTGCTGGCCCCCATGCCGGGCAAGGTCATCGCCCTGATCGCCAGCGAGGGGGCCACGGTAGAGAAGGGCGCGCCGCTGTTGATCCTCGAGGCCATGAAGATGGAGCACACCATCACCGCCCCGGCCGCCGGTACGGTGAAGGGCTTCCGGTATGGCGTGGGTGACCAGGTGGGCGATGGCGCCGAACTGGTGGATTTCGAAGTCAGCCCGGTTTGATTGCCATCCCGGGGATATGAGACGCCGGCACTCCGCGCAGACGGAGCCGGAACTGCACAGCACGAGTGTGAGGAGACAGCATGAGTGAAATGAGCTACGTCCATGGTGCATCGGACAAGCCCCTGATCGGCCAGACCATCGGCCGCTATTTCGACGAGGCCTGCACCCGGCACGGCACGCGGGAAGCCCTGGTGGTCCGCCATCAGGGCGTGCGACTGAGCTACGCGGCGCTGCGCCAGAAGGTGGATGCCCTGGCCTGCAGCCTGATCCGCCTGGGGCTCAAGCCCGGGGAGCGCATCGGCATCTGGGCCCAGAACCGGCTGGAATGGACGCTGACCCAGTTCGCCGCGGCCAAGGCCGGGCTGGTGCTGGTGAATATCAACCCGGCCTACCGGCGCAGTGAGCTCGAGTACGCGCTCAACAAGGTGGGCTGTCGGGCGCTGATCTTGTCGCCGGCCTTCAAGAGCAGCGATTACCTGGGCGTGCTGGCCGACCTGGCGCCGGAGTTGAGCCACTGCGAGCCGGCCCTGCTGCGGGCCCACGCCCTGCCCACGCTTGAAATCGTGATCCGCATGGGCGCCGAGCGCTCGCCGGGTATGCTCAATTTCGATGCCCTGCTGGCCCCGCCGTCCCGGGATGAACTGGGTGAGCTGGAACTGTTGGGGGAGCGCCTGCAATTTGACGACCCCATCAATATCCAGTTCACCTCGGGTACCACCGGCAACCCCAAGGGCGCCACCCTGTCCCATCACAACATCCTCAACAACGGCTTCTTCGTGGGCGAGGCTATCCGCCTGGTGCCCGGCGACCGGGTGTGCATCCCGGTGCCGCTCTACCACTGCTTCGGCATGGTGATGGGCAATCTGGGCTGCCTGACCCACGGCGCCACCATGATCTATCCGGCCGAGGCCTTCGAGCCGCTGGCGGTGCTGCAGACTGTTGCAGAGGAAAGATGTACCGCCAGCTACGGCGTGCCGACCATGTTCATCGCCCAACTGGACCACCCGGACTTTGCCGGCTTCGACCTGTCCAGCCTGCGCACCGGCATCATGGCCGGCAGCCCTTGCCCCATCGAGGTGATGAAACGGGTCATCGAGCGCATGAACATGCGCGACGTGACCATCGCCTACGGCATGACCGAGACCTCGCCGGTGAGCTTCCAGAGCGGCACTGACGATCCCATCGCGCGGCGGGTGTCGACGGTGGGCCGGGTCCAGCCCCATTGCGAGGTGAAGATCATCGACAACGACGGCCGTATCCTTCCCCGCGGCACGCCGGGCGAGCTGTGCACTCGGGGCTACTCGGTGATGCTGGGCTACTGGGGTGACGAGGCCCGGACGGTGGAGGCCATCGACCGGGCTGGCTGGATGCATACCGGGGATATCGCCGTGATCGACGACGAGGGCTTCTGCAACATCGTCGGACGCATCAAGGACATGGTGATCCGCGGTGGCGAGAACATCTATCCACGGGAGATCGAGGAGTTCCTGTATCGCCACCCCGCCATCTTGGACGTGCAGGTGGTGGGCGTACCCGACACGAAGTACGGTGAGGAGCTGTGCGCGTGGATCATTCCGCGGGAGGGGCGGAAGCTGTCGGAGGACGACGTGCGCGCCTTCTGTCAGGGGCAGATCGCCCATTACAAGATTCCCCGCTACATCAGCTTCGTCGACAGCTTCCCCATGACGGTGACGGGCAAGATCCAGAAATTCCAGATCCGCGAGAAAATGAAGCAGACCCTCGGCCTGCAAGATGCCGCCACCGTCTGACTCCACAAGGAAAGCCATGAACCTGCCCCCCCGCGTCCGCATTGTTGAAGTCGGCCCCCGGGACGGTCTGCAGAACGAGAAGCAGATCGTCAGCACCGACACCAAGGTCGAGCTCATCGCCCGTCTGGGGGCGGCCGGCCTGCCCGCCATCGAGGCCACGTCCTTCGTGTCACCCAAGTGGGTGCCGCAGATGGGTGACAACGCAGAGGTGATGGCCCGTATCGTGCGGCTGCCCGGGGTGGACTATCCGGTGCTGACGCCCAACCTGAAGGGCTTCGAGGGGGCGCTCGCCGCCGGCGCCCGCGAGGTGGCGGTCTTTGGCGCCGCATCCGAGTCGTTCAGCCAGAAGAACATCAACTGCTCCATCGCCGAATCCCTCGATCGCTTTGCCCCGGTTGTCGAGGCGGCCCGGGCCGCGGGTGTGAGGGTGCGTGGTTACGTCTCCTGTGTGCTGGGCTGCCCCTACGAGGGCGAGGTGGCGCCGGAGGCCGTTGCCGGCGTGGCCGCAACCCTCTTCGAGATGGGCTGCCATGAGGTCAGCCTCGGCGACACCATCGGTACCGGCACTCCCGGCAAGACCCGGCGCATGCTCGACGCCGTGGCGCGCCGGGTGCCCATCGACAGGCTGGCCGGGCATTATCACGACACTTACGGCCAGGCGCTGCCAAACATCTATGCGTCCCTGCTCGCTGGGGTCGCCACCTTTGATGCCTCGGTGGCCGGCCTTGGCGGCTGTCCCTACGCGGCGGGTGCGTCCGGCAACGTGGCCACCGAAGACGTCGTGTATATGCTCGAGGGACTGGGCATCGAGACGGGTATCCGTCTGGATGCCCTGATCGAAACCTCGGCCTGGATCTGTGAGCGTCTGGGCCGCAGTAACGGCTCGAAGGTCAGCCTCGCCAGGGGCGCCTGCCGCCGCTGAGCAGCCCCGCGCGCTTAAAGCCTTGAATTAATTCCCGAGTTGTGAAATGATTGCCGGCTCGCCCGTCTGCATGTGCAGGTCGGGTGTCCGGATTTTTACCTTGCCCTACCGTTCGCATGACGGAGGGTTTTGATCCAGAAGGAGATCTCATGCGGCATTACGAAGTTGTGTTCATCGTTCACCCCGATCAAAGCGAGCAAGTGCCCGCCATGATCGAGCGTTACCGTTCCCTCGTGACCACCCAGGGCGGCCAGGTTCATCGCCTGGAAGACTGGGGCCGTCGTCAGCTGGCCTACCCGATCGACAAGATCCACAAGGCCCACTACGTGCTGATGAACATCGAGTGCGATCAGCCGACCATCGCCGAACTGGAGCATGGCTTCAAGTTCAACGATGCCGTGCTGCGTCACCTGTCCATCCGCATGAAGAAGGCCGTGACCACCCCGTCGCCGATGATGAAGGAAGAAAAGGCTCGCTCCCTGACTTCCGCATCCGACGAGGCCAAGCCGGCCGAGCAACCCGCCGCCTGATTTGCAGGATTCGGGTAGCAACAGTTTTCAGATTGAGGGTGTCCTGACCGAAGTCGGGGCTCTGCGTTACTCCCCCGGCGGTGTGCCGGTGCTGGCAGGGCGCATCGAGCACCGCTCGAAGCAGGTGGAGGCCGGGGTCCCGCGGGAAGTGGGGCTTGAGCTGAGTATTGTGGCCGTTGGGGAAAAAGCGAGTCTGCTCGCCGCCGCCCAGCTTGGTTGCAATGCCCGCATCACTGGCTTCCTTGCAGCGAAAAGCCTGCGTAGCAGGACCCCTGTATTGCACATCGATACGATCGAATTTTTGGAAGGAACGAATCATGGCATTTAAGCCAGCAATGAAGCGTAAGGACGACCGTGGCGGTCGCAGCCTCTTCAAGCGTCGCAAGTTCTGCCGTTTCAGCGCAGAGAAGATCGAAGAGATCGACTACAAGGATGTGGACATCCTGAAGGATTTCATCACCGAAAACGCCAAGATCATGCCGGCGCGCATCACCGGCACCAAGTCCGGCTACCAGCGTCAGCTGTCGACCGCGATCAAGCGTGCCCGCTTCCTCGCGCTCCTGCCGTACACCGATCTGCACCAGTAATCCCGGAGAGACAGCATGCAAATCATTCTTATGGACAAGGTTGTCAACCTGGGTGGTCTGGGTGATGTGGTCAAGGTCAAGGACGGCTACGCCCGCAACTTCCTGATCCCCCAGGGCAAGGCCAAGCGTGCCAACGCCGCCAATCTGGCTGAGTTCGAAGCCCGCCGCGCCGAACTTGAGCGCCTGGCTGCCGAGCAGCTGGCTGCTGCCCAGGCTGAAGGTACGAAGCTGGAAGGTACCGCCGTCACCATCAGCCGCAAGGCTGGCGTGGATGGCCGTCTGTTCGGCTCCGTGACCAATGCCGACGTCGCCGACGCGCTGAAGGCCAAGGGCTTTGCTGTCGAGAAGTCCGCCGTCCGCATGCCGGAAGGCCCGCTCAAGGTTGTGGGCGAGACCCAGCTGGTGGTCTCCCTGCACACCGATGTCACTGCTACCATCAACGTTGCAGTGGTCGGCGAGAGCTGATCGAAGAGGTTTCCTCTTCTGTCCTCAAAAAAGGCTGCCTTGTGCAGCCTTTTTTGTTTTCCGGTCGGTCAAGGCCGGCGTTTTTTAGATGGTTGATGTCCCATGCGCAATTCTCAAAATCTGCCTGAAGATCCTGTCATGTCGGCCTTGCGCCTGCCCCCTCATTCCATCGAGGCGGAGCAGTCCTTGCTGGGCGGCTTGCTCATCGACAACACGGTCTGGGAGCGTGTTGGCGATATCGTGAATGAAGCTGACTTCTATCGGGATGATCATCGGCGCATCTTTCGCCAGATCGCCCGGCTGATCGAGCTGGGCAAGCCGGCCGACGTCGTGACTGTCTATGAGGCCCTGGAAAAGAACGGTGAGGCTGAGCACGTGGGCGGGCTCGCCTATCTGGGGGAAATCGCCAACAGCACCCCGTCTGCTGCCAACGTTCGTCGCTACGGGGAGATCATTCGTGAGCGGGCGATCCTTCGCAAACTGGTGTCGGTGGGCGATCAGATCGCGGCCAGTGCGCTGACGCCCTCGGGAAAGGACGCCAAGACGCTTCTGGATGAGGCGGAGGCCAAGGTGTTCGAGATCGCGGAAGCCGGGGCGCGAACGGTGAGCGGCTTCGTGCCCATCCAGCCGATCCTGGGCCAGGTTGTCGATCGTATCCAGGAACTCTACGACCGCGACTCGCCGGCGGGGATTACCGGGGTTCCCACGGGCCTGGCTGATCTCGACGAGAAGACCTCTGGCCTGCAGCCGTCCGACATGATCGTGCTGGCGGCGCGCCCGGGTATGGGCAAGACATCCCTGGCGCTCAATATCGCCGAGACGGTGGCTGTCGAGGCGGGTTTGCCTGTGGCAGTGTTCTCCATGGAAATGCCGGGTACGCAGCTGGCGACCCGTTTTCTATCCTCCGTGGGGAGGATCGATCAGCACAAGATCCGGACGGGCAAACTGACCGACGAGGAGTGGCAGCGTTTGACCTATGCTCTGGGCAAGCTGCACGAGGCGCCCATCTTTATTGATGAGACGCCGGGCCTGAATCCGACCGATTTGCGGGCGCGCTGCCGGCGCCTGCATCGCCAGTGCGGTCGGCTCGGTTTGATCGTCATCGACTACCTTCAGCTGATGACGTCCCTTAAGGAGAGTGACAACCGCTCCGCTGAGCTGTCCGAGATCTCCCGCTCCGTGAAATCCCTTGCCAAGGAATTGCACGTTCCGATCATCGCGCTATCCCAGCTCAACCGTAGCCTTGAGCAGCGCCCGAACAAGCGCCCGGTTGCGTCCGATCTGCGCGAATCCGGCGCCATCGAGCAGGATGCCGACATCATCATGTTTATTTACCGGGATGAGATCTACAACCCGGACTCGCCGGACAAGGGGATGGCGGAGTTGATCATTTCCAAGCACCGGAACGGTTCCACGGGGACTGTCCGGATGACATTTCTGGGGGAGTTCACGCGTTTCGAAAATTACGCGGGGGCACCCAGTTACTAAGTGGGTGGAGCGAATTTGAAGTTTTTTCGAAGAAGGTGTTGACCCTGCCGAATTATTGTCTATAATTCGGCCTCTCTTCGCTGCGGCGCACACCGAGATGTGTGAGCCGGGGTGGTGAGGAGGTGGTTCTGGAAGCTTAGG
>Ga0116180_1004041_pt1 | contig 10808 bp, 9 predicted proteins | sample AD_UKC073_MetaG_FD_89804 | JGI IMG/M metagenome (GOLD analysis project Ga0116180, IMG submission 89804) | Active sludge microbial communities of municipal wastewater-treating anaerobic digesters from USA - AD_UKC073_MetaG | ecosystem: Engineered > Bioreactor > Anaerobic > Digestate | place: USA... | reverse complement strand
CGGATCGTCGAGGGGATCGTCGGCAAGCAGCTGCACGGCTCGATGGAGTATCAGGAGCGGGCCGCGGCGACCGGCGGCGAGATCATCCTCGAAGCCGAGAACCTGCGCGCCGGCCAGCGGCTCAACGGCGTCTCCTTTGAGCTCCGGGCAGGCGAGATCATCGGTCTCGCCGGGCTGATGGGGAGCGGACGCACCGAGCTCGCCCGCTGCCTGTTCGGGATCGACCGCCCGACCTCCGGCGAGATCCGGATGCGCGGACGCACCGTCGATGTCACCAACCCCCAGGCGGCGATAGCAGCCGGTCTCGCTCTCATTCCGGAGGACCGCCGCGAGCAGGGGCTGGTGCTCGAACACTCGGTGCGCGAGAACATCCTCCTGCCCCTTCTCGGGCAGCTCACGAGAGGTCCGCTGCTTGACGTCGGCGCGGGCCGGAAGAAGGCCAAGGAACTGATCCAACGCTTCTCCGTGAAGGTTGCCGACCCTGGCAAGCCGGTCCGCAGCCTCTCGGGTGGCAATCAGCAGAAGGTCGTGATTGCCAAATGGTTGGGAACGAGCCCCGAAGTCCTGATCATGGACGAGCCGACGGCCGGCGTCGACATCGGCACGAAGGCGGAAATCGTCTCGATCATCCGTGAACTCGCTGACGCGGGCAAGGGAGTGATCGTGATCTCCTCCGAATACCCCGAACTGCTGGCGGTGAGCGATCGCGTGCTGGTCATGCGGGACGGAGTGATCGTGAAGGAGCTGAACCGCTCCGACATTCCCGATGAGGAATCCCTGCAACTAGCTGTCTTAGGAGTTTGAGAATGTCTGACCCCACCGTGACCACGGCCACCGGATCAGATCCGGCGGTCAGCCTCGCACAGCGTCTGCGCGACGTCGACTGGCGCCGATACATCATCTACATCGCCTTCATCGTTGTGTTCATCCTGTTCGCCATCATGCTGGCGAATCAGGGCTTCCTCTCCCGGAACAACCTGCTCAACATCTTCCGCCAGACAGCCACCATCACGGTGATCGCAGTAGGGATGACTTTCGTGATCTCGTGCGCCGAGATCGACCTGAGCGTGGGCTCCATCGCCGGCCTGTCCAGCGTGGTCAGCGCCATGACCATCGCGAACTACGGCCTCGTCCCTGGAATTGTCGCCGGTTTGGGCGTGGGCGCACTCGTGGGTGCAATCAACGGGTCTCTGGTGAGTCTGTTGGGGATACCGTCCTTCCTGGTAACGCTCGGCATGCTGGGAATCGCGTTCGGAATCGCGCAATGGATCACCAACTCGGCACCGCAACCCATCCTCAACGATGTCTTCAACGGGATCTTCGGTGGCGGGGATCTCGGCCCGATTCCCGGCCTTCTGGTGTGGATGGCGGTAGTCGTCGCAGTCGGAGCCGTCGTGCTTGCCCGGACCAAGTTCGGTCGGCAGGTCCTCGCGACCGGTGGCAACCGCATGGCCGCCGAGTTCACGGGCGTGAACACGAAGAAAATCAAGTTCTCGGTGCTGCTCATCTCCGGCGTCATGGCGGGTCTGGCCGGCATGCTCTACGCGGGCAGGCTCCAGTCGGGGCGGTTCCAGTGGGGATCCGGCGACGAGCTGTCAGCGATCGCCGCCGTCATCCTCGGTGGTACGAGCCTCTTCGGCGGCGCGGGCACGATCATCGGCACCCTGGTGGGCGCGCTCCTGATCGGGCTGATCAACAACGGCTTGATCCTCGCCGGACTTGAGTCCAGCCAGCAACAGGTCGTCCGTGGGGCCATCATCATCCTCGCGGTGGCGCTCGCCAGGAAGAAGTGATCCAGTCATGACAAAAAGCCGCCCGATCGCGCTGCGCTCAGGCATCATCGGCACGGGGTTCATCGGGGGCGTGCACGCCTACGGAGTCCGGGCTGCCGGCGGTCGCCTGACCCGTGTGGCTGATGTCACGCCCGAAGCCGCCAGCAGAGCCGCCACTCTGCTCGGCGCCGAGGCGGCGGCTGCCTCGGCTGAGGAGTTGATTGCTTCGCCCGAGGTTGATGTGGTGCACATTTGTACACCGAACGCGACTCATGCCACCCTGGCCCAACTGGCGATCGAGCATGGCAAGGCGGTGATCTGCGAGAAGCCGTTGGCGATCAATGTGAATGACGCCGAAGCGCTGGTCGCCGCTGCCTCGGCGGCAGGTGTGGTGGCCGCGGTGCCGTTCATCTACCGGTTCCATCCCAACGTTCGCGATATCCGGCAGCGGATCTCGGCCGGGCACGCCGGGTCCATCTGGCTTCTCCATGGCTCCTACCTCCAGGACTGGCTCTCCCGCAACGCCGACACCAACTGGCGGGTCGATCCGAAGCTGGGAGGCGTCTCCCGCGCGTTCGGGGACATCGGCGTCCACTGGTGCGACCTGATGGAGTTCGCCACCGGTCAACGCATCGTTCGCCTCGCTGCCCGCACTGCCAACGCGTTTGAGAATCGCACGGGGACCGAGGACGGAGCCGTGATCATCTTCGAGACCAACGAAGGTGCCACGGGTTCGTTGGTGGTGAGCCAGGTTTCGCCGGGCCGGAAGAACAGGCTCTGGTTCTCCTTCGACGGCACCGACGCGTCCTACTCCTTCGACCAGGAGACACCCGATCTGCTCTGGATTGGTGGACGCGAAGAGAGCCGTCTCCTGCTACGGGACCCGGCACAGGAGTACCCGGACGCACGGAGGCTCTCCAGACTGCCGGCGGGCCATCCGCAGGGATACCAAGACGCCTTCTCCTCGTTCATCGGTGACGTGTACGCCGCCGTGCGCGGCGAGGGAGTCGACGGCCTGCCCACCTTCAGCGACGGCCTGCGCGCCGCGCGGATCACAGCTGCCGTGGTCGCCTCGGCCGCCGACTCATCCTGGACAGAGGTCGCCTGACGACTTCCTCCCCTCACAGAACTCGCTCGGGCAAGACGCCCGTCCCTACAAAAGACAGAAGGAGAATCGCAATGAAACTGGGCTACTGCTCGATCACATGGGGTGGGGTCGTTGGCGACCCTGTCGGCGTCACCAGCGTCAAGGACCTCTTCTACCGAGCGAACGGCGACGCCCTCCAGGCGATCGCCGATATCGGGGAGGTTGGCTACCAGGGAACCGAGATGTTCGACGGCAATGTCGCCGATTTCGCCGAGCGCCCCGACGAGCTGAAGAACGCTCTTCGCCAGGCTGGGCTCGAGCTTGTCAGCGTCTACACCGGCGCCAACTTTATCTACGCGGACATTCTGCCTGATGAATTGCACCGGGTGCGGCGGGCCGCCCAGCTCGCCGCCCAGTTCGATGCGAAGCGACTCGTTGTGGGCGGAGGTGCCAGGCGAGCTGCGGGAACCAGCGATGAGGACTACACGCGTCTTGGCCACGCTCTTGACAGCGTCTGCGAGATCGCCGAGGAGTATGGACTCGAAGCGAGCTACCATCCTCACCTTTCCACCATCGTCGAGAACCCCGACGAGCTGAAAGTGATCATGGGACGCAGCCGGATCGGGTTCTGCCCTGACACCGCCCACCTCTTCGCGGGCGGCGGCGACCCCGCCGAGCTCATCCGGACCTACCCCGACCGCGTGCGGCATGTCCACCTCAAGGACTTCCAGCCGGAGCCCTTCAACTTCATGCCCCTCGGCAAGGGCGTACTCGACTTCGGGGACATCATCCGGGCCATCGCCGAAAGCGGGTACTCCAGCTGGCTCATGGTGGAGCTCGACAGCTACGACGGCGATCCCAAGGATGCCGCTCGGATCAGCAAGGACTACCTGGAACACCTTCTCGCCGAGGCCGGCATCGGCCGCGACTGAGCGCCCACAACAAAAGGAGAATGTAGACATGCAAGAACTGAACGTTGGCTTGATCGGCGGCGGATTCATGGGCAAGGCGCATTCCTTGGCCTACGCCGCGATGCCCATGTTCTTCTGGCCCGCCCCGGCGATGCCGGTGCGCAAGGTCCTGGCCGAAGCGAACGACGAACTGGCCTCAACCGCGGCGAAGCGGTTCGGCTTCGAGCGGTCAACCTCGAACTGGCGCGAGATCATCGACGACCCCGAGATCCACGTTGTCGACATCGCGACACCCAATAACCTGCATGCCGAGGTCGCCATTGCTGCGGCGAAGGCAGGCAAGCACATCATCTGCGAGAAGCCGTTGTCGAGCACGACTGGCGACGCGAAGGCCATGTACGAGGCGGTGAAGGATGCCGGGATCGTGCACATGGTGGCCTTCAACTACCGGCGCACGCCGGCCGTTGCGCTGGCGAAGAAGTACATCGAGGAAGGGGCGATCGGCAAGATCCTCAGCTTCCGCGGTACCTACCTCCAGGACTGGAGTGCCGATCCCGACTCGCCGCTGTCCTGGCGCTTCCAGAAGTCCATCGCCGGATCGGGCACGCTCGGGGACATCGGCACGCACGTGATCGACATGGCTCGCTATCTCGCCGGTGAGATCTCCGAGGTCAATGCGATCATGAGGACCTGGATTCCGGAACGCCCAGTGCAGTCCGGCGGCGCCGACCTCTTGGGCACCAGCAAGGGTGGTGGGGGTCCGCGCGCAGCCGTGGACGTCGACGACGAGGTCATCACGATGCTGAAGTTCCAGAACGGTGCCATCGGGTCGGTGGAGGCCACCCGCAACGCCTACGGCCGGAACAACTTCATCACCTTGGAGATCCACGGCACCGAAGGGTCGATCTATTTCAACTACGAGCGCAGGGACGAACTTCAGGTTTGCTTCGCGTCCGACGAAGGCGACCGGCGCGGGTTCCGGACCGTCTACACCGGTCCGGCGCATCCGTATGGTGCAGGGCTGTGGCCCATCCCAGCCCTCGGAATCGGATACGGCGAGACCAAGATCATCGAGGCCTACGACTTCTTCAAGGCGATTGCCGAGGGCGGCACGGTCAGCCCCAACTTCGCTGACGGGTACCAGATCGCCCTGATCGACGACGCAATCGTCGAGTCGGCCGAGACCGGTGCTTGGGTCGCGGTCGAGTCGATTCAGGGATAGCCAATGGAAGGCCAAGGGATTGTCCTCTTCGTCTCGTTCACGGCGCGACCCGGCCGTGCACAGGACCTCCAGGAAGAACTCCTGGCCCTGTCCGAAGCGAGCCTGCGTGAGCCGGGCTGCCACGCCTACCTGGTTCATGCCGAACTAGAGGATGAGTCCAGGGTGTGGTTGTACGAGCACTGGGCGAGCGAAGAGGCACTGCACGAGCACGACCAGACCGCGCATGTGGCCGCCTTCGTCGCGAAACTGCCGAAGTTGACCGAGGCTGGTTTCGACCGGTGGGAGACCGCGCTCGTTCGCCCTGACTGACGGCCAGTCCCCTCGCCCGGACGTGTCCCTGCACTCACGTCCGGGCGAGGACTCGCCAGCAGTCCCGTTTGCATGATCATCAGCCAGCCCATCTGTATGGAATTGAGGAGCGCATGTCCCGTCCCGTGACCCTGTTCACCGGCCAGTGGGCCGATCTGCCGTTCGAGGAGGTGTGCCGGCTGGCGTCCGGCTGGGGGTATGACGGTTTGGAGATCGCCTGCTGGGGCGACCACCTCGACGTCTACCGGGCCGCCTTCGATGACGCGTATGTGGCGGAGAAGAGGGCCACGCTCGAGAAGTACGGGTTGGGGGTGTGGGCCATCTCCAACCACCTGAAGGGTCAGGCGGTGTGTGATGACCCGATCGACTTCCGGCACCGCGAGATGGTGTCGGACGCCGTGTGGGGCGACGGGGACGCCGAGGGCGTGCGACAGCGGGCAGCGGAAGAGCTGAAGCTGACCGCCGTGGCTGCGCGGAAGCTCGGTGTGGACACCGTGGTGGGTTTCACCGGGTCGAAGATCTGGCAGTACGTGGCGATGTTCCCGCCGGTGCCGGACAGTGTGATTGAGGACGGGTACGCCGACTTTGCGCGGCGGTGGAACCCGATCCTGGACGTGTTCGATTCAGAAGGGGTGCGGTTCGCCCACGAGGTGCACCCCTCCGAGATCGCCTACGACTACTGGTCGACGGTGTTGACGCTGGACGCGATCGGGCATCGGGAGGCGTTCGGGCTGAACTGGGACCCCTCCCACATGATGTGGCAGGAACTCGACCCGGTCGGGTTCCTGGTCGACTTCGCCGACCGGATCTACCACGTCGACTGCAAGGACACGAAGATGTCGGTCGGTAACGGCCGCAACGGACGCATGGGCTCGCACCTGCCCTGGGCAGACCCGCGCCGGGGCTGGACGTTCGTGTCGACCGGCAACGGTGACGTGCCCTGGCAGCGGTGCTTCCGGACGCTGAACGCGATCGGGTACACCGGCCCGATCAGCATCGAGTGGGAGGACGCCGGCATGGACCGCCTGCGCGGCGCCAAGGAGGCCCTCGACTACGTCCGCGCCAACCTGTTCGACGCCCCCACCGCCAGCTTCGACGCCGCCTTCTCCACCACCCGCCAGCCGGGCGAGTAGGGCTGATGGCGTTCACGATCGGTGTCGACATCGGCGGCACCAACATCCTCGCCGGTGTGGTCGGCGAGTCCGGCGAAATCGTGGCGACCACGCGCCGGGCCACCGACGCCTCCGATCCTGCCCAGATCGAGGTACTGGTCGCCGAGGCCGTCCGTCAACTGATGGCGGGCCGCGACGTGGAAGGCGTCGGGGTGGCCGCGGCCGGCTTCGTCTCCTCGGATCGGCGCAAGCTGTTGTTCGCGCCGAACATCGCCTGGCGTGACCACCCGCTCGCAGAGCGTCTCGAGGCATTGATCCAGCGGCCGGTGGTGATCGAGAACGACGCCAACGCGGCGGCGTGGGCGGAGTACCGGTTCGGCAACGGCCGCGGCGTATCCGACATGGTCATGCTGACCCTGGGCACGGGCCTAGGTGGTGCGGTGGTGGCTGACGGCCGGCTGGTTCGCGGGGCGTTCGGCGCGGCCGCAGAGCTGGGCCACATGAAGATCGTGCCTGGCGGCCACTACTGTGGGTGCGGTCAGGAAGGCTGTTGGGAGGCGTACGCGTCCGGCACCGCCTTGGCCAAGCTCGCCCAGAGCATCGCAGTCACCGACCCGAACGGTGCCATGCACATGGTCGACCTCGCGGGCGGCGAACCGATCTCGGGTGCCCACGTCACCGCCGCGGCCCGCGTCGGCGACCCGGTCGCGATCCGGCTGCTGCGCCGCTTCGGGAAGTACCTCGGCATCGGCATCGCCACCCTCGCCGCGGTGGTCGACCCCGAGATCGTCGTGGTCGGTGGCGGCATCGCCACGGCCGCCGCTGACCTCATCCTGCCGTCCGCCCGCAAGACTTTCCTTGGCAGTCTCTCCGGACGCGGTTACCGCGGCGAACTGCGCATCATCACCGCAGCCCTCGCCAACGACGCCGGCATCATCGGCGCCGCCGACAGCGTCCGCACACCTGTGCTGTCAAAGTCCCGGGCGAGACTGGCTAGTCGAGCTTAGGAGCCGGCAGCTCACTGAGCCACGTCTCCCAACCAGACTGCTCTCGCCGGACGTAGTCGGCCGCGTCCGCCGAGAACAGGTACGCGCGCACGCCCGCCAGGCACTGGCCGTCACCCTGGCCGAACACGAAGATGGCAGGGGATTCCCAGAGGCGATCATCCTGCGCCGATCGTTGGTTGCGGTGAGCATCAGCCGAGCTCGATACCGCTAGCCGGCGGCAGGAACGGCGGATCTCCCTGGTGGGTCACTGTGCCGTGAGGCCCGCCAGGTTCGCAGGACTTGGCTGAGCGTCCGGGTCGTGACCGGAGCGCCCCGTCCACCCAGGTGTGTGGGTCGACCGCGGGCACCAGCTGGAAGGAGGTGCGTCAGCGCTGTCCCGCCGGTGTGGCACCGCGTGGACGACGCTCGAAAACTGAACAGTTCCGCCGTCGAAACTGTTCAGTTTTCGACCGTCGCCGACACGGGGATCGACGGCCCATCAGGCAACGTTCGGACGCTGTCGCGCAGATTCGGCGCTCGGCGTGGGTGGGACACGTGGAAGGATGATCTGCATGAGGACACGACCGCGCGAGGGGCTCAACCAATAGCCCCGGTCCGTCCTTCGCCGAGGGGCAGCGGGCCGGGGCCAGGAACCCTCGGAGTCCCACCGTGTCTCGTACCGACGCTCAAGTCCCGCTTCAGATCCGTATCGCCCTTGGCGACATCGGCGGTGCCGAAGTCCACGACCACACCGACGGTGTCTGCGATCTGCCTGACCCGTACGACCGCAATGCCTGGATTGGGCGCGGCCACTGTCACTGGACCTGGCTGTGGGACGGCCACGGTCTGTGCCCGTGCGAGTTGTGCCACTGCGGACGGTTGAACCGGCGCGAGCTGCGGGCCGAGCGTCAGCGGGTCCGCCGCGAACTGCGTCGGGCTGCGGTCGACCAGGACACCGCGGACGGGATCTGACAGATCGGCCTGCGCCGGACGTCCCGGTCAGAAGCCGATGCTGTTGGCTCGGGGTTCGGCTGGCGCGATGGCCGCGAGCAGCGCCGGCTCCTGAGCTGTCCGCAGCGGATCCAGGACTACCGGCACGGTCTCCCACGGCCCCTAGTCGTCGACTTGGTGTGGCGGGTTGGGCCGTGGTGCGAGGGCGGCGATGGTCAGTGGTGTCGCGCGCACGAGGCGGATGGCCGCTTCTGCAGAGTCGTGGTGAAGCCCTTCGGCAGAATGGAAGCCGGCCGGGTCGGGGAGCCACTCGTATCGAGCGCTGTCCAGAGCCTGTTGGACGACGCCGGGCGTCGGGATCTGGCTAGCGTCCAGCCAGACCCGGCTCGCTCCGTGGGTCAGGCCGTCGAAGGCTGCGGCGACCCGTTGCCCGACGCGGACGGCTGACTGGAGGCCGGAGTGCAGCACAGCGACCAGTTGCTCGGCCGTGACCTCAGCGAACATGTCGTCAGGACGCTTCCAGGCGCCCCCGGTTCGCAGGGTGTCGTCAAGGTACTGGCGCAGGTCGGCGGAGGCCTGACGAAGCTCGGACGCTCGTCCGCCGAGACGCAGCTCGGCGGGCCAGCGGGCGGCCTGCCGCCAGGATCGTCCGGCTCCGTCCAGGGCTTCACAGACTGCGGAGGCGTCGGAGTACGCACCGATGTAGGCGCCGTTCCGCATCACGGCGCTTGCGGACGCACACACCAACGCGATGTCCGCCGCAGCGAGTTGGAGCCCGAGTTGGGTGACGAGCCGGGGGCTGGTGATCGTTTCGGTCGCTGCGCTCTCCCAGCGGGAGACGGCGCCGTCGATGCCGTGATCGGTCGGCCCGATGATCCGCCACGTCTGCAGCGTTGGCGATCGGTGGGGGTCTGCATCGCTGCCGGCAAGCCGGAGGATCTCGGGTTCCGGCCCGAAGTCGGCGTCGAGGAAGCCTCGCTGGGTCCAGCGGGCGGCGCGCGCCAGGGCATCCTCCAGGCTGGTTCGGATGGCATCGCCGGCCTGCTCGCGGGCTACGGCCGGGTGCTGCCGCGCATGTCGGACGTGGACTTCAAGGCCGCCAGCCAGGACGGCTACGGCCAGGACTGGCCGATCGAGTACGCCGACCTGGAGCGGTGGTACGCCCGGGTGGAGGAGGCGGTCGGCGTTTACGGGGACCCGGACGGCCTGGTCCACCCGCCGGACGGCGTCTACCGCGGCCCGGGTTTCCTGACCTCGGTCGAGCGCGACTTCAAGGCGAAGATCGAAGCCCGCTGGCCCGAGCGCAAGGTCATCGCGTGGCGCGTCCAGGCGCCGTTCCAGGATCGGGTGCCGCCCGGCATCGCGGCCGCGAAGAAGACCGGCCGGCTGACGATCCGCACCGAGGCCGTGGTCAGCCGGATCACGACCGACCCGCGGTCCGGGCTGGCGACGGGGGCCGTCTTCATCGACCGGAACAGCCGCCGCGAGCACCGGGTGTTCGCGGATGCGGTGATGGTCTGCGCCTCCCCGATCGAGTCGATCCGGCTGCTGCTGAACTCGGGGTCGAGCCGGCATCCGGACGGGCTGGGCAACTCGTCCGGCATCCTGGGCCGCTACTTCATGGACCAGACGATCAGCGTCGGCTTCTTCGACGCGCCGCGGTTCCCTGGCGTGGCCGAGGTGGCCGACAACATGCCGATCGACCCGGTGTACGGGGCGCCCGGCGGGATCCTGATCCCGCGGTTCGACAACATCGGCGGGCACACGGCGACGGGGTTCCGGCGGGGAATCTCGTTCCAGGGTCTCGGCGGACGCATCCCCGTCCCCGATGACTACCCGGCCGCGTTCGGCTTCGGCGGGTTCGGCGAGATGCTGGCCCGCTTCGACAACTCGGTGAGCCTGAACCGTCGCCGCAAGGACAAGTGGGGGATCCCGATCCCACACATTGACCTCAGCATCGGCGACAACGACCGCGTCTTGCTGAAGCGGCTGATGACCGTGACCCGCGAGATGGCCGACGAGGCCGGGCTCAAGGCGAACTTCATCGGCTCGGCCACCGGGCTGGAGTCGAAGAAGGTGTGGCCGAGCTTCAACCCCGTCCAGCGAGCGATCTTCAAGCGCGGCATGCGGATGTCGATAGTGCTCGGCGCTGCGATCCACGAGTGCGGCGGAGCACGAATGGGCAACGACCCGGGCATGGCGATCGTCAACGGGGTGAACCAGCTGTGGGACGCGCCGAACGTGTTCCTGCCCGACGCCGCCTCGTTCGTGAGCAGCAGCACCGTCGGCCCGGTCCTGACGATCATGACCCTGGCTGCGCGCGCGTCCGCCTTCATCGCCGAGCAGCACGCGTCCGGTGGGCTGACCCGGCCGACGGAGGCCGCCTCGATCTGATTCGTCCGTGTCGTCGCGCCCATTCCCGGGAGCGAAGCTTCAGCGCCTGCGCGCTACCGCAGCG
>Ga0116180_1004040_pt1 | contig 10814 bp, 12 predicted proteins | sample AD_UKC073_MetaG_FD_89804 | JGI IMG/M metagenome (GOLD analysis project Ga0116180, IMG submission 89804) | Active sludge microbial communities of municipal wastewater-treating anaerobic digesters from USA - AD_UKC073_MetaG | ecosystem: Engineered > Bioreactor > Anaerobic > Digestate | place: USA... | reverse complement strand
TCGCGATGCCCGGCGATCGCCGCATCGCGGCAGCCGAAGTGAGGCCCCGGCTGCTCGGACAGGTACATCGACGGAACGTGGGTGATCTTGGCCGCGAGTGCGAGCGTGCCCATGTCAGACCCCCAGCCGCTGGATGCCGTGCGTGCCGAGCGCAAGCGCCACGTTCTTGGTCTCCATGTAGAAGTCGAAGCTGTAGTCGCCGCCGTCGCGCCCGATGCCGCTGGCCTTCATGCCCCCGAACGGCGTGGGCAGGTGGCGCACGTTCTCGGAGTTCACCCAGATCATGCCCGCGTCCAGCGCCAGCGACACGCGATTGGCGCGCCCGACGTCACCGGTCCACAGGTAGCCCGCCAGCCCGTAGGCCACGCCGTTGGCCAGCTCGATCGCCTCGGCCTCGTCGGCGAACGGGACCACCGTGAGCACCGGGCCGAAGATCTCCTCCTGTGCGATGCGCATCGCGCCGCGCGCCTGCGTGTACAGCGTGGGCTCGACGTAGTTGCCCTGCGGCGAGATGCCGGGCGCCGTGCTGCGCCCGCCGCCGACCGCGATCGTCGCGCCCTCGTCACGCGCGATCCGTGCGTAGGACAGCACCTTGTCGCAGTGCCGCGGATGGATCAGGGGACCGACCTCGGTGGCCGGGTCCAGCGGGTGACCGACCTTCAGGCGCCGCACGCGATCGGCGAGCCGCGCGACGAAGCGGTCGTGGATCGACGCCTGCACGAGCAGCCGCGACGAGGACGTGCAGCGCTCGCCGTTCAGGCTGTAGATCATGAACACGACGGCGTCGAGCGCGCGGTCGAGGTCCGCGTCGTCGAACACGATCACCGGATTCTTGCCGCCCAGCTCGAGGTGCACCCGCTTGAGCGTGGGTGCGCCCTGCGCCATCACGAGCCCGCCGGTGCGCGACTCGCCGATGAAGGCGGTCGCGCGGATCGCCGGATGCTCGGTGAGCGCCTTGCCCGCGGTGTCGCCGATGCCGTTGACCAGGTTGACCACGCCGTCGGGCACCCCGGCCTCGCGCATGATCCCGGCCAGCAGCCAGGCACTGAGCGGGCTCCATTCGGCCGGCTTGTGCACGACCGTGCAGCCGGCCGCCAGCGCCGGTGCGATCTTCCACGTCGACAGCATGAACGGCGTGTTCCAGGGCGTGACGACCGCCACCGGACCGATCGGCTGACGCACCGTGTAGTTCAGGTGCGTGTCGGTGGGCAGAGAGAGGCCGTTGGCGGCGTCGGGCGCACGGTCTGCGAAGAAGCGGAAGTTCTCCGCGCCGCGCAGCGCGGCCTTGCTCATGAAGCGCCACGCCTGGCCGGTGTCCATGCATTCGACTAGGGCGATCTCGTCGGCGCGCGCCTCGATCAGGTCGGCGACACGATGCAGCAGCCGGCGCCGCTCGGCGCCCGGCACCAGGCGCCAGGTCCGGAACGCCCGCCGGGCCGCTTCCGCGGCCTGGGCCACCTCGTCCGGCGTGGCGTCGCGGACCATGCCGAGCAGGCTGCCGTCGACGGGCGAGCGGTTCTCGAACAGCGCTCCGGCCCCCGGCAGCACGCGCCCGTCGACGAGATGCCCCAGCGGTCCGGCCGCAAAAGGCGCCAGGGCCGTGCGTGCACGCGCGATGCGCGCCTCGAGTTCACCCGTCGAGGGCGACGTGCCGTGGGTCATGGATGTTCCTTTCCCGCCTGGCGGGCCGCGACGTAGTCGTGCAGGTTGTTGTGCTTGAAGCTGAGCTGCGGGTCGAGCTCGCGGACCTCCAGCGACAGGCCCAGCGGAGTGGTCGCGAACAGCGGCGTCAGGTGCGCGACCAGCGCGTCGAACACCTGCTGCGCCGCGCGCCGCCGGGTGTCGACGTCGCGCCCCGCACCGATCATCATCGACACATGCACGAAACCGTTGTCCGGATGCCCGTCGGCGATCCGGTAGTGCGTGCGCTCGGCGGCGCGCGTTCGGGTGCCGCCCAGCGGAAACACGCCGGTCGCCAGCGCCGTGGTGTGCAGCGATTCGAGCAGCGCGGACAGGCCGATGCAATCACGCAGGTTGGCGGAATACTCGACGACGATGTGGGGCATCGGCAGCTCCGGCGGCTTTTGGTTAACATGTTAACTATCAGGTGCCGCGCGGGCAAGCCCTGCACGGCGACGCACAGCACAGCACAGCACAGCACAGCACAGCACCGCACAGCACAGCACCGCACAGCACCGCGACGTACCGCGACGTACCGCATCGGATCGGATCGGATCGGATCGGATCGGATCGCATCGCATCACAAGGAGACTCCGGCATGAGACTCGTCAGCTTCGTGCGCAACGGCCGTCCGTCGTACGGCGCCGTCCTGGTCCGCACCGATCCGGGCGGCACGCCCGCGCCCGCACCCACCCTGCCGGTCGTCGACCTGGGCGCGCGCCTGCTCGCCTATCCCGACCTGCGCGCGCTGCTGGCGGCCGACGCGCTCGACGCGGCCCGCGCGCTGTCGGTGCGCGCGAACGTCGACTGCACGCTCGGGGACGTGACGCTGCAGCGCCCGATCCCCTGGCCCGAGAAGATCGTGTGCGTGGGCGTGAACTACGCCGAGCGCAACGAGGAGTATCGCGACGGTGCCGAGGCGCCGAAGTACCCGAGCCTGTTCGTGCGCATGCCCGATTCGCTGGTCGCGCACGGCGCGCCGGTGCTGCGCCCGCCCGAATCCGGACAGCTCGACTACGAAGGCGAGATCGTGATCGTCGTGGGCCGCGCAGGCCGCCGCATTCCCGCGGCGCAGGCGCGCGCGCACGTCGCCGGCCTCACGCTGATGAACGAGGGCACGGTGCGCGACTGGCTGCGCCACGGCAAGTTCAACGTCACCCAGGGCAAGAACTTCGTCGCCAGCGGCGCCGTCGGCCCCTGGATCGTCACCACCGACGCGTGCCCGGACTTCACCGACATCACGCTGCGCACGCGCGTCAACGGCGAACTCCGGCAGGACGACAACACCCGCCGCATGATGTTCCCGTTCGATCGGCTGATCGAATACGTCTCGACCTTCATGCTGCTGAAGCCGGGCGACCTGATCGCCACCGGCACGCCGACCGGCGCGGGCGCACGCTTCGATCCGCCGAAGTGGCTGGTGCCGGGCGACACGGTGGAGGTGGAGGCGACCGGCATCGGCGTGCTGCGCAATCCGGTCGCCGACGAGCCCGCCGCCTAGACGCACGCCCGCGGCGCGCGCACGGACCGTTGCGCGCCCGGAGAATGGCGCGCAACGCGCGAATCGTCACGGACGCGCCCGGTCGGCCGCCCTACAATCCGCGCGCCGCGTGTGCGGCGCCGGGAAAGGACATGGGCGACATCCGGGTGCTTGCGCTGTATCCCGGCTTCCATCCGGAAGCCAACGAGATGGCCATGGTCTGGCAGCAGGCGTGCGCGCTGGGCGGGCTGCGCGTGCTCGCGCTTGCGCCGGCGCTCGACCTGTTCAAAGGCGCCCGGTCGGCGCAGCAGCGCCTCGACGCGGGCGCGCTCTCGGTCCGCTGGCTCGACGACCAGCAGCACCCGCTGCGCGTCACCGAGGATGTCCTGGCGCAGGCCCGGCAGTTCGCGCCCGACATCGTCTTCGTCGCCACCCGCGGCAATCTGCCCGCGGGGCGGGCACTGGCGCAGGCGCTCGACGCGACGCTGGTCGTGCACACGGAGTTCTTCTTCACCGACGCGATGCTGGTCAACCGGCGCGAGTACCTCGGCGTGCCGGCGCTGATCCCGCTGGCGGCGGCACGCGCGCGTCGCGCACTGCGCAACGGCCCGGCAGTGGTGTACGTGTCCGATCCGCCCGAGCGCGCGCGCTTCGGCGGCGAACGCACGCTGCAGTACCTGCCCTGGCCTCACCCCGCGCCGCCCGCCGGATCGGAGGCGGTCGCGCAGGACGCGCGCGACGTCGACCGGTTCGTCTACATCGGCTCGCTGTCGCGGATGAAGGGCGCCCGGCGACTCGGCACGTACCTCTGCCATGCGGCGCAGACGATGCCCGACCTCAAGATGCTGCTGATCGGCCCGCCGATGGATCCGGAAGGTCGGGCGGTGCTGACGATGCTGCAGCAGCGCCTGGGCGCGCGGCTGGACTACCGCACGCACGTGCCCCGCGAGGAGGCGATGAGACTCATCGCGCGCACGTTCATGGTGTTCTCCCCCGGCGACTTCATGGGCTGGGGCCAGATCGGCGATGCCTGGTGGCGCGGGACACCGGTCGTCGCATGCCGCCCCCACTACGACCTCGTGCACGACAGCAACTGCCTCGTCGTGGCGTCGGCCGCCGACTTCGCGCAGACGGTGTCGCGCCTGCGCGCCGACGTCACCCTGCGCGCGCGCCTCGCGCAGGGCGGCCTGGAGACGGTGGCACGGCATGCGGTGCCCGCCGTGGCGCACGGGCTGCACGCGTCGCTGACGGCACTGATGCGCCCGCCAGGGTGATCACGCCCCGTCCGGCGGCGGCGCGAGGCGCGACCCGTCCCAGCCGAGCAGTTCGGCGAGCCGGCGCGTCACCCACCAGGCTTCGCCGGGCGTGACGCCGGCCGCGCCGCCGCACAGCCCCGCCTGGATGCGCTCGAGCACGTCGTCCTCGGAGATGCCGAGGTCGAACAGCACGGCCTTGGCCTGATCCTCGAGCATGTGGGCCAGGTCTTCGCAAAACTCGTAGCGCTCGGCGATCTCCTGGCGCGCGGCGGTCGGACGCACCCGACCGCGCGGCACGTACAGCACCGTGAACGACTCCGGGATCAGGATCTGGCTGTCGTCCGACACGACTCAGCCGCCCCCGATGCGCGGAATCAGCACCACCTCGCTGTCGGGTCCGATCGGCTCGGCGAGCGCATCCTGGTGGATCTCGCCGTCGATCGCGATCGCCATGCGCTGCTGCACGTGGGCCCCCAGCCCGGGAAAACGCCGCTCGAGTTCGGCGATCAGTCCGCCGACGGTGCGCGCCTGCACGTCGATGACGTCGGCCGTGCCGGTGAAGGCACGGACCTCGTCGACCGCGGACAGCAGACGCGCCACCGTCGTCAGCCCTCGCCGTCGAGCGCGGCGAGCAGCCGCGGCGGCGAGATCGGCAGCGCGCGCATGCGCACGCCGGTGGCACGCTGCACGGCGTTGGCCACCGCTGCCAGCGGCGGCACGATCGGCACTTCACCCACGCCCTTCGCGCCATACGGATGACGCGGGTTGGGCGCGGACTCGATCAGGATGGTGTCGATCATCGGCAGGTCGGAGGCCACCGGCATCCGGTAGTCGAGGAAGCCGGGGTTCTGCAGCACGCCCTTGGCGTCGTACACGTACTCCTCGTTCAGCGCCCAGCCGATGCCCTGCGCGACACCGCCCTGCAGCTGTCCTTCGACGTACGCGGGATGGATCGCGCGCCCGACGTCCTGCGCCGCGGTGTAGCGCAGCACGGTCGTGCGGCCGGTCTCGGGGTCGACCTCGACGTCGCACACGTGCACACCGAAGCCGGGACCCGCCCCCTGGGCGTTGAGCGACACCTCGGCGGAGATCGGCCCGCCGGTGCGCGCGCTGCGCGACGCGAGGTCGCGCAGCGACAGCGGTGCAACCTCCTTGGAGGCATCGGTGCAGTACGCGGCACCGTCGCGCCATTCGACCTGGTCGGCCTCGCACTCCCAGGTGAGCGCCGCACGCCGCTTCAGGTCCTGCACGACGCGTTGCGCGGCCTGCACGACGGCCATGCCGGTGGCGAAGGTGACGCGGCTGCCGCCGGTGAGTGCCGAAAACCCGATCGCCGTGGTATCGGCGATCGTCGCGCGGACGCGCTCGATCGGCAGGCCCAGCGTCTCGGCCGCCATCATCGCCATCGAAGCCCGCGACCCGCCGATGTCGGGGTTGCTGGTGATGACGGTCGCGCCACCGTCCTCGTCGACGTGCACGGCGGCCGACGACTCGCCGCCGATGTTGAACCAGAACCCCGCGGCCACGCCGCGGCCCTGGTTGGGGCCGAGCGGCGCGCGGTACTGCGGGTGCGCCTGGATCGCCTGCAGGGTCTCGACGAAGGCGATCTCGCGGAAGCTGGCGCCGTAGACGGCCTTCATGCCGGGCTTGACGGCATTGCGGATGCGCAGGTCGATCGGATCCATGCCCAGGATCACGGCGAGTTCGTCGATCGCGCTCTCGACACCGAACGCTGCGATCGGCGCGCCTGGGGCCCGGTAGGCCGCCACCTTCGGACGGTTGCAGACCACGTCGTAGCCGGTGACGACCGCGTGCTCGATCGCATAGCAGGCCAGTGCCGCCATCGAGCCCGCGCCGACGGGCGAACCCGGGAAGGCACCGGCCTGGAACTTCAGCGTGACCTCGGCCGCGACGATCGTGCCGTCCTTCATCGCACCGAGCCGGACCTCGACGACACCGCCCGAGGTGGGGCCGCTGGCGAGGAACACCTCCTCGCGCGACATCACCATGCGCACCGGCCGGCCGCACTGGCGGGACAGCGCCAGTGCCACCGGCTCGAGGTAGACGGTGGTCTTGCCGCCGAAGCCGCCGCCGATCTCGGCGGGATACACGCGGATGTCGCGCAGCTCCAGGCCCAGCACCTTCGCGCACATCGCGCGCACCGCGAAGTGCCCCTGGCTCGAACACCAGATCTGGTGCTGACCGTCGGCGCCCGCCCAGGCGACGCACGCATGCGGCTCGATGTAGCCCTGGTGCACCGGCACCGTCACGTAGCGCCCCTCGTGCACCACCTCCGCCGCGGCGAAGCCCTTGGCCACGTCGCCGCGCGCGACCACGGTCTTCTGCGCGATGTTGGACGGCGTGGTGGGCCTGGGCGTGACGCCGGCGGTGAACAGGCGCTCGTTGAGCAGCGGCGCGTCGGGGGCCATCGCGGCCTCGACGTCGATCACGTGCGGCAGTACCTCGTACTCGACCGTGATCAGGTCGAGCGCACGCTCGGCGATCTCGGACGACACGGCCGCCACCGCGGCGACCGCGTGGCCCGCGTACAGCACCTTGCCGCGCGCCAGGCAGTTGTCGGCGACATCGACCAGCGTGGCCGAGCCTTCGCCCTGCTCGAGCGCTTCCGAACCGACGCGCGGGAAGTCGTCGGACGTGACGACGGCCTTCACCCCCGGCAGGGCCCGCGCCGCGCTCGTGTCGATGCGCAGGATGCGCGCGTGCGCGTGCGGGCTGCGCTTGACCCGGCCGATCAGCATGCCGGGCAGATGCACGTCGGCACCGAAGACGGCGCGACCGGTGACCTTGTCGGCACCGTCCGGCCGGATCGGACGCTGACCGACGACCTTCAGCCCGGTCGCGTTGGCGGCATGCGTGGCGTCGTTCATCGGGCACCTCCTGCGGCGCGCATCTGGGCGGCGGCATCCATCACCGCGCGCACGATCTTGTCGTAGCCGGTGCAGCGGCACAGGTTGCCCGCCAGCCAGTACCGGACCTCGGATTCGGTGGGGTCGGGGTTGCGGTCGAGCAGCGCCTTCGCCGCCACCAGGAACCCCGGCGTGCAGAAGCCGCACTGCAGCGCAGCCTGCTCGAGGAACTGCTGCTGCAGCGGGTGCATCACGCCGTTCTTCGCCAGCCCCTCGATCGTCTCGACGGTGCGGCCGTCGGCCTCCGGCGCCAGCATCAGGCAGGAACACACCAGACGCCCGTCGACGATGACGGAGCAGGCACCGCAGTCGCCGGTGCCGCACCCTTCCTTGGTGCCGGTGAGCTGCAGTTCGTCGCGCAGCGCGTCGAGCAGACTCTGACGCGTGCCGCCGAGGAACTCGACGGGTTCGCCGTTGACCACGGCCTCGATCCGTACCCTGCTCATGCCTGACCTCCCTGCGTCGCGCGTTGATGGGCGATGCGGGCCGCGCGGCCCGCGAGCACGCCCGCCACCTGGGTGCGGTAGGCGATCGTGCCGCGCTTGTCGTCGATGGGCCGGCAGGCGGCGCGCACGGCCGCCTGCATGCGCTCGATGGCCGCCGCGTCGAGGGTGGACCCGACCAGGGCGGCCCCCGCCGCGTCGACCCGCAGCGCGGTGGGCGCGACCGCGCCGAGCGCCACGCGTGCCGCCGTCACGACGCCGGCCGCGTCGACCGTGAGGTTGACGGCCGCGCCGACCACCGCGATGTCCATCTCGGTGCGCGGGATCAGGCGCAGGTAGGCGTCGCCCGAGCGCACGGGCCGCGCCGGCAGGCGGATCGCCACCAGGATCTCGGCCGGCGCCAGCGTCGTGCGGCCGGGACCGGCGGGCACGGCTTCGATCGGGCATTCACGCCGACCCGCGGGCCCGTCGATCAGGGCGACGGCCCCCGCGGCGATCAATGCCGGCACACTGTCGGCGGCCGGAGAACCGTTGCACAGGTTGCCGCCGAGGCTCGCGCGGCCCTGCACCTGCTTGGAACCGATCAGCGTGGCCGCCTCGATCACCCCGGGCCAGGCGCGCGCGAGCGCGGCGTGCTCGCCGAGCACCGCACACGGCGTGGCCGCGCCGATGACGAAGGCGCCGTCCTCGCTGCGGACCCCGGCAAGCTCCGGAATGCGCCTGAGATTGACGATCAGGTCGGGACGCACACGGCCCGACCGCAACTGCACCAGCACGTCGGTGCCCCCGGCGAGCAGCCGGGTGCTGCCCCGCGCGGCGGCGAGCGCCGCCACCGCGGCGCCGACCGTGGCGGGCTCGACATAGTCCTGTTCGCTCACGCCTGTCCCCTCCTCGTCCTTGTCGTTTCCGGCAAGGTATCACGGGGACCTCGGCGGCGCCGAGGGGGCGAAGCCCGGCGCCGCCGAGCGCGCGGCTCGGCGGCGCCGCACCGCGCGGGACCTCAGTTCAGCGGCACGGCCCCCACCAGCGGACGCTTCTCCAGCGTCCACTGGTGCAGCGATCCGTCGTACTGCTTGACGTTCGGATTGCCGAGCACCTCGGACAGGATGAACCACGGCAGCCCCGACTGCGCACCGCTGTTGCAGTACACGACCGCAGGCGCCGCCGGGTCGATCCCCTGGGCCTGCAGCACCGCGCGATAGGTGTTGGGCGCGAGCAGCCGCAGCGCGCCCCCCGACGACCGGTACGTGGTGTCGGGCGAGAGCGACTTGGCGCCCTCGAGGTGGCCATAGCCGTACACGTAGTCGCGCTTGACCAGTCCGTGGTACTGCGGCGCCTCGCGTGCGTCGACGAGCTGCGCATCGCGCTTCGCGATGATCTTCGCGACTGCGGCGGAATCGGCGAAGTAGCGGTCGGTGCGGTCGGCGACCGACTTCCAGGTGCCGGTCCGGACCGCGGGTGCGTCGGTCACCACCGGACGCCCTTCCAGCAGCCAGGCCGCGATGCCGCCGTCGAGCACCGCGATCCGGTCCTCGCCGTACACCTTGAACTGCCAGTACAGGCGCATCGCGTCGTTCAGGTCGGCGGGCTCGAGACCGATCGGCACGATCACGATCGGCCGGTCGGCGTCGATGCCGGCGGCCTGCACGAACTTCTCGAAGTCGGCACGCTCGGGGATCATGTACTTGACCGTCAGATCACCGAACTTGCGGTCGACCCGCACCTTCTTCGATTCGACCAGACGCGAGCCGGCGATGTGGCCGCCGACCTCGTCGATCGTCCTGCGCCCGGTGCGCGCATCCGTCTCGAACGACGGCGCCGTGGTGAACGACTTCGCGCTGGCGCGCACCTCGACCACCTGCACGCCCGCGCCGTTCTCGGCCAGCCAGGCGGTCGTGACCAGGGGTCCGGGCAACCCGCTCGCCATCGCGGCGAGGGTCACCCCCAGGGAAAGGGACACGGCCACGAGGCCGCGCAACAGAGTCTTCATGTCGATGCTCCTGCAAGTGAGGATGTGAGGGGATGCGATCAGAGCCGGCCCGTGCCATGCAGCCGCTGCAGGTCAGCGGGCAGGTCGACCGCACATTCGGTGACGACGTCGAGCGTCCGGTCCTCGAAGACCGCCGCCCGGTCGGTGCGCGCCGCGCGGCGCGCGATGACCGCGTCACGCCGGCGGATCAGGGTCGCCAGGGGTCGGGCGTACAGCCGCAGCATCGCGTCGAGCCAGTCGGCCACCGGGGCGAGCCGGCCCCTGGCGCGCGGCCGCAGCCCGGGCAGCATCGCGATCAGAGACGCGGCATCGGCCCAGGCTTCGCCGGTGACCCACCGGTTCGTGGTGAACCAGCGGATCGGACGCCCGTGCGCGTCGAGCGACAGCGCCGCGACGTGCACGAAGCCGGACGGGAGCGTGCCGGTGTCGTCCGGCGCGGGCATCGCGGACGGCGTGTCCGGCCGGGGCGCGAAGACGTGGAAGTGCCCGTGCTCGTCGGCGGGCCGACGGCGCGACCCGTGCGCGTGGTAGTAGAACTGCGTGCCCGACGCCGGGTCGCGCGCATCGTTGGCAGGGTAGTGCCGCAGTTCGACGCAGGCGCGTGCGCCGCCCAGTGCCGCCTGCGCCATGCCGATGCCGCGCTGCGCATAGCGCAGCGGGATCGCCACGGCGGCTTCGGCAGCGTCACGCATGGGATCAGCCCTTCCGGGGCGCGCAGGGATTGCCCGGCGCGCACGGATTGTCGGAGCCGCCCTTCTTCTTTTTCTTCTTCGCGGGGCCGCAAGGATTGGCCGGCCCGCAGGGATTCTCGGCCTTGGCGGGCGCCGCGCCCTTGGCGTCGGCGGGCGCGGTCTTCGGCGCCGCCGGCGGATCGGCGGCGCGCACGGCGGCCGCGGGCGCCACCAGCGCCATCGCCACCATCAGCGCGGGCAGGGAATCGGCCAGCCGGCCGCGACGGGTCTTGCGTTGGGTCATCATCACTCCTGGAGGGTCAATGGGCGTTGGCGCCCGGGGCGTCGTTCGGGAACGCGGTGCGGG
>Ga0116180_1004039_pt1 | contig 10816 bp, 10 predicted proteins | sample AD_UKC073_MetaG_FD_89804 | JGI IMG/M metagenome (GOLD analysis project Ga0116180, IMG submission 89804) | Active sludge microbial communities of municipal wastewater-treating anaerobic digesters from USA - AD_UKC073_MetaG | ecosystem: Engineered > Bioreactor > Anaerobic > Digestate | place: USA... | reverse complement strand
TCCATGCCGCTCACGTGCTTTACGGTCTGGTCTATGGATTGCACCTGGGCGTCGGCGCGCCCAAGAAGGACATGGCCGTGCTCATGACCATCAACAACCACCGTCAGGCGATCACCCTCTCGAACGGGCTCCGGGACAAAGGTGCGGTGGATGGCGCTTCGCTGGCCAAGGTTCTGGCGAAGAAGGAGAAGGACTACACCTTCGCCCAGACCTTCCCGACCGGCACCCACGCCATGTGGCTTTACTACTGGCTGGCGGCCTATGGCATCGATCCGTTCAGGGACGTGAAGAACATCGTCGTGCCGCCGCCGCAGATGGTCGCCAACATGCGCGTCGGCAACATGGACGGCTACTGCGCCGGCGAGCCGTGGAACCAACGTGCCATCGTCGACAAGATCGGCTTCACCGCGGTGACCTCCCAGGACATCTGGACCGACCATCCCGAGAAGGTGCTTGGCACCACCGCCGACTTCGCCACCCAATACCCGAACACCGCCCGCGCGATGATCTGCGCGATCCTCGAAGCCTCCCGGTGGATCGATGCCAGTGCCGCCAACCGCAGCAAGACAGCCGAGACGGTGGCTGCCAAGAGCTACGTGAATACCGATGTGGATGTGATTCGCAGCCGGATGATCGGCCAGTACGAAAACGGCCTTGGCAAGAGTTGGTCCGACAAAAATTTCATGAAGTTCTATAACGACGGTACGGTGAATTATCCCTATCTCTCCGACGGCATGTGGTTTCTGACCCAGCACCGGCGGTGGGGTCTGCTCAAGCAGGATGTGGATTACCTCGGCATCGCCAAGGCGATCAACCGGACCGAGCTTTACAAACAGGCCGCGGGAATCGTCGGGGTGCCCGTTCCGAAGTCCGACTTCCGCAGTTCGAAGCTCATCGACGGCGTGGTTTGGGACGGCAAGGACCCGAAGAAATACGCCGCGAGTTTCAAGATCCACGCCTAAGCTGCAAGGGTGACGCTGGTCGCCCCGACCGAAATCCTGGAGATCGATATGACGACTGCGACTTTTCCGACGGGCCTCGATCGGAGTCTTGAAAGTGTGATGCCGGCGGTGGCAACCGCCGCTGGAGATGCCGAAGCCGTCAAGGGCTGCCGCGACGCCGCTCCCGAGGCTGTTCCGGTTCGGCCTGCTTCGCGTGGCCCATCCCTTGGCGAGCGTCTGGGCGGCCTTCTTCGCCGCGCGATTCCGCCCGTCATCGGTCTCGCGTTGGTGATTGGCATCTGGGCGCTGGTGGCGATGAAGTCTGCCGACTTTCCCAGTCCGGCAAAAACCTTCGATGCCGCCGTGGTGCTGTTTTCCGATCCCTTCTATAGCAACGGTCCGAACGACCAGGGTATCGGCTGGAATATCCTGTCATCGCTCAAGCGGGTTGGCGTCGGCTTCGGTGTGGCCGCGCTGGTCGGGATTCCGCTGGGTTTCATCATCGGACGTTTTGCCTTCATGAACAGCATGCTGGCGCCGATCATCAGCCTGCTGCGCCCGGTGTCGCCGCTGGCCTGGTTGCCCATCGGGCTGATGGTCTTCAAGGCCGCCGATCCGGCTTCGACCTGGACGATCTTCATCTGCTCGATCTGGCCGATGATCCTCAACACGGCCCAGGGCGTGCAACGCGTGCCGCAGGACTACCTCAACGTGGCACGGGTGCTCAACCTGTCCGAGTTCCGGATCATCACCAAAATCCTGCTCCCTTCGGTACTGCCCTATATGCTGACCGGTATCCGGCTCTCCATCGGCACCGCGTGGCTGGTGATCGTGGCGGCCGAGATGCTCACCGGCGGAGTAGGGATCGGCTTCTGGGTGTGGGACGAGTGGAACAACCTGAAGGTGGAACACATCATCATCGCGATCTTCGTGATCGGCATCGTCGGGTTGCTGCTGGAAAACCTGTTGCTGCTGATCGCCCGCCGCTTCAGTTATGGCGCGAACTGATTCTGCTACGAGGAGCATTCATATGAACGCAATCGTTAAAGTTGAAAACGTCACGGTGGCCTTCGAGACGAGGAATGGCAGCTTCGTCGCCCTGAAAGACGTCAATCTGCAGATCGGTAGCGGCGAGGTGGTGTCGCTGATCGGACACTCGGGCTGCGGCAAATCCACGCTGCTCAACCTCATCGCCGGCCTGTCGCTGCCGACTTCGGGGGTTGTGCTGTGCAACGACCGGGAGATCGTCGGTCCCGGTCCGGAGCGGGCGGTGGTTTTCCAGAACCACTCGCTCCTGCCTTGGCTCAACTGCTTCGAGAATGTCTACCTTGCCGTCGAGCGCGTGTTTGGCGGAAAGGAAAGCAAGGACAAGCTGCGGGCTCGCACGGATGTGGCGCTCGAAATGGTGAGCATGGGCCACGCAGCCCAGAAGCTGCCCCATGAGATATCCGGGGGAATGAAACAGCGCATCGGGATTGCCCGCGCCTTTGCGATGGAGCCGCGGATCCTGCTGATGGATGAGCCCTTCGGTGCCCTCGATGCGCTCACCCGCGCCGCGTTGCAGGATGAACTGATCGACGTGATAGGCAAGACCGGCGCCACGGTGGTGATGGTGACCCACGACGTGGATGAGGCGGTATTGCTCTCCGACCGGGTGGCGATGATGACCAACGGGCCGGAGGCGACCATCGGCGAGATTCTGGAAGTGAAGCTTCCCAAGCCCCGCGACCGACTCCGGCTTGCCGGCGATCCGCACTTCGCCGAATGTCGTGCCGCGATCTTGAAGTTCCTCTACCAGAAGCAGATGAAACGGGCCGCCTGATCATGAGAAGTTGGCGAGTCGCGTCGCCGGCTTGCAGGCGAAAAGAACCCTGCCGGTCGGGCAGGGCTTGAGCGTTGTCGCCGCTCAGGTGCGTCGACGGAGCTTCCGTCCGGCGAGACCGGCCAGTCCCACAAGGCTTAGGGCCAGCGCGCCCGGCTCGGGAATCTTCAGGGCATCGTAGGCAGCATCGGCAATCAGGCCGTAGGCTCTGCTGGTCAGGTGGATGCCGTCCCAGTAAAGGTTGGTGTTGGTGTCGCAGGTGCCCCCATAGCAGGGGTCGGTGACATTGCTGAGACCATAGGCAGCGGGATTACTGCTCATGGCGTCGATAGTCCCGTAGGCATCGAGTATCGTCACGCCCGCGATGCCGCTCGTGGATGCGGCAAGCGCCGCGTTGGCGGTCTGGATGACGGCCAGCATCGAAGCCCGCTGTCCGGGCGTGGCGGTCGCCAGATAGACCGGCGTTCGGGAGATGTCGGGAAGATTCCAGACGAGGAAGCGCTCTGCTCCTTCGGCTTTCAGCCGGCCGATCATGCCGAGGGTGTCGGCGACATATTGGCCGATGAAGTTGGCGATCATCGCCGTAGGATCGCCGCCGCCGGCGATGATGGCCGCTGCCTGCTGGGCCGCGACGTGCAAGTCGTTGGTGCCGCCTTCGATCACATACAGCGCCGTGCCGTTTGCCCGACCCGGCTGGGCGATGAAGTCATCCACCTGGGCACCGATGGAGGGCAGGGGGCTTGTCGGGTTGTCGCTCAGGAACGCGCCACTGATCGCGTAGTCGGTGCCGCCGGTGAAGGAGGCGGTGAGGGGGCCGAGTCCGAGCTTGGTGCTCAGCTGCTGGGACCACACCTCGCCGTTGGACGCCGTGCCGGAGGGGTTGTAGGCGCCTGCGACGACGAGTGGGGAAACGATGTCGCTGCCATTGGCAAGAGGCACGCCTAGCGCGGCCAGATTGCCGGCATCGGAATCGCTGTCGCCGAAGACGTACAGGCCGGAGATGCCGGCCGACGCGCTGGATGCCGTCAGTACGCCCGCGAGCAGCAGGCTTGCGCGGATGAAACGGGTGATCTTCATTGCAGATCGTCTTTCACAGGAAGTGGGTCGGTGAGCAACTATAGGGGATATTCCGTCGGTCCTGCGCGCGTTGGCGGCAGGGCCGAAAGCTACTTCAGCGGAAATCCGAGGCCGTTCAACGCCTCCATCAACCTGTCCCGTCCGCTCAGCGCCTGAGTGTCGCGTACCCGCTTGGCCGAGTGGTTCGACCAGGTGCCGCGGACCTTCATGCCCTGGCTGGCATAGAAGGCGCTCATGGCCGTGTCGTACTGCTCGAGCCCGGCAGTCTGGGCGGGCAGGGAATAGGTTTCCCGGTGCAATACGACGGATTGCGGCGGACGCGGTTTGACAGCGGCCGGCTGGGCCGGGTCGGGTTTCCCGACGCACAAGCCGAACACCGCGACCACCCGCGGCGGCAATTGCAGTTCGGTCGCGACTTCCTCGGGGCGGTTGCGCATCGCGCCGATGTACACGGTGCCGAGGCCCAGGGATTCGGCTGCCGTCACGGCGTTCTGGGCGGCGAGGGCGGCATCGATGACGCCCACTTCGAACATCTCCAGGTAGTCGAGCGCGGCGTGCGTCTCGCCGACCTTGTTGGCCACTTGTTCGAGGCGGGCCAGATCGGCCAGCCAGACGAGCAGCAGCGGCGCTTGGCGGATGTGCGCCTGGTCGCCTGCGAGCTCCGCCAGGCGAGCCTTGCGGGCCGGGTCGCGCACGGCGACCACGCTCCAGGCGTGCAGGTTGGATGAACTCGCCGCCGACTGGGCTGCCGCCACGATTGCGGCAAGCTGGTCGTCGTCGACCGGATCGGGCAGATAGGCGCGCACCGAGCGGTGGGCGAGCAGATGATCGATGATGGGTGAGCCGGCGCTCGGCACGGCTACGTCGGCCGCGCCGTAGCGGGCTTGGTAGAGGGATTGGCGGTGGGTCATGGGGTTCCTGGCGTAGGTGATGACCGCACTCGGAGCGGGGCGCGCCAAGTGCGGCCGAGCCGTGATTTTAGCGCCAGGTGTGCAGGGTTTCAGCCCGCGCGTGGTTTGCGACTGCGTGTCGCGGTGGCGGTTTGGGTCGTTGCCGGGTCGGCGTCCGCGTCGGTCACCAGCGCGTCGGAGACGTGGCGAAGCTGTTCTTCAACCAGATCGGCATTGCGGGCGGCGGCATCGGCCACTTCGTTGAAACCGTCTTCGGCTTGCCGGATGGCCGTTTTGATGTGATCGATGGCGCTCTCGCCGGCGGCGTCGGCGCTGAGGGCGGCGTGATCCATCTGGCGCAACAGCACTTTGTCGAACGTTGCCATCTGGTCTTTGGCCATGTGCAGGATCGCTTGTTGGGCGTCGCCGACGATTTCGAAGTAGTCGCTGAAGAGCATGGCGGAATTGCTGCGCCAAGCGTTGAGACGTTCCAGGGGAAGGGGCTTGAACTGGAAATGGGCGCCTTCGGCGAGTTCAGCGAACTGACTTTGGCTTTCGTCGAGGGCTTGGCGACCGGAACGGAGCGCCAGTGCGGCGAGCTTTTCGGTGGTATCGACCCAGGCGCGGGATGCAAGGTGCAGATTGTCGAGCGCGCGCAAACGGGTCGCGTGGATGTCGGACGGGGAGAGGTACATGACGGACTCCTGATGGCGGGGGTGGTCAGGCTAAGTCCGGGGGATTGCAAGGGCGTGACAACACTGCATCGCGTTCGAGGCAAGATGCGATTGCGTATCCTCGTTCGGTTGGCCGGTCGTGGAGGATGCTTCCGACGATGCAGCGCAGGTGCTTTCGCGCCGTTCTATCGCACCTTCGGCGGCGGAAGACGGGCCGGCTTCAGGGCTCGGGGAGAAAGTCCGGTCGCCCCGACTGGGCGTAGCCGGCTTCGATTTCCTCGCGGACGACTTTCCATATCGGCTTGACGAAGAAGCGCAGCCCCTTGATGACGTTGTCGACGCTCATCATCGATGGCACGCGAATGCCTCGATGTTCGATCGGACCGCCGATCTGGGTGATCTTCACGCCGAGCTTGGCGAAGTGGTCGGCCAGCCGGGGTTCCGTGAGCATGAACAACGTCTCGATGCCTTCGTGCTTGGCCAGGGCGATCACGGCAAGGTAGAGACCGATGGGAATGTAGGGGAAGCGCGGTTGTTCCTCGGTGCCGAAGTCGTCGTCGCTGAGGGCAAGGGCGGTCTTGGTTTCGCCTTTCCGGCGCCGGTAGTGGGCACGCACCGCGAGCCGCGAAACCTCGGCAATGGTGCCGCGGGGTTGTCGCGCCGGATCGATGATGTGGCGATCGAGGGTTGCGCGGCAGGCGTGCTCGAAGGGCAGGGGAAAGTCGGGATCTTCCGGGCGGGCCAGCACGAGGCGATTGCAGCCGACCAGGGTGTGCGGCTCGGTCGAGCCGCGCATCAGGCAGTGCAGACTGTGGCGGTCGTAGGTATCGATTTCGCGGCGATCCGGGCGGATCGGTTCGAAACCCAGTTCCTCGCAATAAACCTCGTGCCGAATTCCGAAGACATCGTTGCGGGTGTCCTCGTCGAATGCGGATACGACTTCGAAATATTTCCTGAAGCCTTCGCCCAGGCTGAATCGATCAAGAAGCGACATGGCGCCCGGTCCTCTGTTCAAACGTTTTGACGTAGTGCGTCAACGACCGGAATGCGCGATACCTTGAATGCCGGGAACAGCGAAGCGAGCATGGTGGCGATGAAGCCGATCAGAAATGCCCCGATCAAGGTGCTCGGGACGACCCGGATGAATGCGGTATAGCCCACGTTGGCGTTCGGTGGAGGCGGCATCGGAATGCCGATGGCTGAAATGACCAGTGCGAAGACGATGCCGAGCAGCACCCCGAGGACGGCGCCGACGAACCCGACGATCGTGGATTCGATCACGATCAGCGCGACGATGTCGCGACGGCGGTTGCCCAGTGCCTGCATCGTGCCGAATTCGCCCTGCCGTTCGAAGACGCTCATGTTCACGCTGTTGGTGACCGACAGCAGGACCATCAGCAGGATGATGATCTGCAGCACGCCGAACTGGGCTTCGTAGAGCTGCACGGATTTGTCGTAGAAGTCGGAGAGTGTCCGCCAGCTGCGCAGGTCGAAGGCGCTGTCGGCAAAGTCGGCGTTGAGCGCAGCGAGAATTTTGTCGGTGTCGGCGGTGCGGTGTAGCGCGACGACGATCTGGTTCACGCCGCGGGTCTGAAGCAGTTCGTGGGTGGCCGTCAGGGGAATTCGGATCGCGTGGGCGTCGAACTCCTTGGAGAAGCTCTCGAAGATGCCGACCACCTGGAAATCCTGGGTGTTCATCGCACCTTCGGCTGCGCTGAGCACAAGGGTCAGCACGTCGCCGGGTTTGGCGTTGAGGGACTGGGCGACGCCCTGGCCGAGCAGAATGCCGTCCGTGTCCTTTTCCTGCAGCTGCCTGCCCGCGACGATTTTCAGGAAGCTGCCGAGTTTCGCTTCTTTGTCGGGCTCGACACCTTCGCCGACGATGGGCAGATCGCGCCGGCCATTGTTGATCAGCCCGGCGAAATAGACCCGACCCATCACCGCGTCGACCTCCGGGTATCGGGCGATGCGCGGGACGATTGTCTCGGGCTTGTCGATCAGGAAGCGTTCCGGGTAACGCGTGCCCTTCTCGAGGAAGTCCTTCTTGAACAACTGCAGGTGTCCGGTCTGGGAATGGATGATGGTTTCGCCGAGCTGGATGAAGATGTCCTGCACGAAACCGCCGGCAAGAACCAGACTGATCACCCCGAACATGATCGCGGCGAGGGTCATGCCGGTGCGGATTTTCTGGCGCAGGATGTTGCGGAGGGCGAGTTTGACGAGCATGGCGATCGACTGGCTGCGGAAGGGGTAAGTTGCCGGAAAAACAGTTTCCGGAAAAACGGTAGCCGAAGAACGGGTTGCCGGAAAACCCTTGCGGGCCGGGCCGCTGCGTGCGCCCCGATAGCCAGCGTCATGGTGTCATGAGGGGCTGACTGAACTGTCGTATCATACTGCTTCCCCGCGTGAGGAAAACAGTCTGCATGACCACAGCCAGCAAAGCCTTTCGCTACGAAGAGGCCTTTTCCCGCAACATCGGGTGGGTAACCGAAGCCGAGCAGGCCGCCCTGCGCGGCAAGCGGATTGCCATTGCCGGGGCCGGCGGCGTCGGCGGCGTGCATCTGTTGACGCTGGCCCGATTGGGCGTCGGTGCCTTCAACATCGCCGACATGGATACCTTCGATCTGGTGAACTTCAATCGCCAGGCCGGTGCCATGATGTCCACCGTGGGTCGCCCCAAGGTCGAAGTGATGGCGGAGATGGCCCGCGATATCAATCCCGAGCTCGATATCCGCATTTTCGGCAAGGGGGTCGATGCGGCCAATCTCGGCGATTTCCTCGATGGGGTCGACATCTATGTGGATGGCCTCGACTTCTTCGCCTTCCAGGCCCGCCGCGACACGTTCCGTGCCTGCTACGAGCGCGGCATTCCGGCCGTCACCGCTGCGCCGCTGGGAATGGGCACGGCCGTGTTGAGCTTTTTGCCGGGGCGCATGTCTTTCGAGGAGTACTTTCGTTTCGAGGGGTGCGACGAGGATGAGATGGCGGTGCGTTTCGTGCTTGGTTTGTCGCCGGCCATGCTCAACCGCGGCTATCCCGTCGATTCGTCGCGGGTCAATTTCTCCGAACGCCGGGGGCCGAGCACCGCGGCGGCATGCCAGCTGTGTGCCGGCGTCACCGCGGTCGAGGTGCTCAAGATCCTGCTTGGGCGCGGCAAGGTGTTGTGCGCGCCGTGGGGCTTCCAGTTCGATGCGTTTCGCAACCGCTATGTCAAAACCTGGCGGCCGGGCGGCAACCTTAACCCGCTTCAGCAGATCGGCCTGTTCATCGCGCGTCGCCAGTTGCGCGCCATGCGCCGCTAAACAGATTTCGGAGGTTTGACCATGGCCAGCCGTGAAACCCTGCTGAAGATTCTCGACCTGGCCCGATGGGCTCCCAGTGGCGACAACACCCAGCCGTGGCGTTTCGAAATCGTCTCGGACAAGCACCTCGCCATCCACGGCAACGACACCCGCGACTGGTGCGTCTACGATTTCAACGGACACGCCAGTCACATGGCCCACGGCGCCTTGCTCGAAACCCTGCGCATTGCCGCCACCGGCGAAGGCCTCTCTGCCACCTGGAGCCGGCGGGCCGGGTCGAGCGACAGATCGCCGGTCTTCGACGTGCTACTCGACGCGCGCGCCGACATCCCATCCGATCCGCTGCTGAGCTTCATCGAAACCCGCGTCGTACAGCGTCGTCCGATGCGCACCACGCCACTCACCCCGGTCCAGCGCGAAGCCCTCGCCGCAGCGCCGGGGCCGGGTTACTCGACCCGTTTCTTCGAGTCCGGCGCCGAACGCAGCAAGGTTGCCGGCATGTTGTGGCGCAGTGCCTACCTGCGCCTCACCTGCCCGGAAGCCTACCCGGTGCACAAGGAGATCATCGAGTGGCGCACCCGCTTCAGCAAGGATCGCATCCCCGAGCAGGCGGTCGGCGTCGACGGGGCCACCGCGCGCTTGATGGAGTGGGTGATGGCCAGCTGGGGCCGGGTGCAGTTTTTCAATAAATACCTCGGCGGCACCATCGCTCCGCGCGTCCAGCTCGACTACATTCCGGCGCGGGCCTGCGCCGCCCATATCCTGATCCTGCCCGACGCGCCGCCCAGGGGCGTCGAGGACTACGTCCGCGGTGGCATCGCGCTGCAGCGTCTGTGGCTGACCGCCGCATCGGTCGGCCTGCATCTGCAGCCCGAAATGACACCGCTGATCTTTCGCTGGTATGCCCGCGGCGGAAAGAAGATTTCCGCGCTGCCCGCCATCGACCAGGGGGCCGCCAAGCTGGCCGAGGAGTTCGAACGCCTCGGCGGATTCGGTCCCGACCGGGATCTCACCTTTTTCTGCCGGGTTGGCGTCTCCGACGCGCCGCGTTCCCGCTCGCTGCGCAAGAGCGTCGAAGAACTGATGCTGCCAAGCCGATGAACCACCCGCACGGCCACACCTGCAGTCACGGTCACGGTCACGATCACAGCCACGCTCATGCCGGCCATCACCACCACGGGCCGGTCACCCACGATCGGGCCTTCGGCATCGGCATTGCGCTGAATGTCGCCTTCGTTCTCATCGAGGCTTTCTATGGCTGGCGCTCGGATTCCCTGGCCCTGCTGGCCGATGCCGGTCACAACCTCTCCGACGTCGCCGGACTGATTCTGGCCTGGGGCGCAGCCGTGGCCGGGCGCCTGCGTCCCACTTCCCGGCGCACCTATGGCTGGGCGCGGGCTTCCATCCTTGCGGCGCTGGCCAACGGGGCGCTGCTTCTTTTCGCGATGGGCGCGCTGGCGCTCGAAGCCGTTCAGCGCATCCACTCGCCCGAGCCGGTGGGCGGCTGGACGGTGATCGTCGTGGCGGCCGTCGGCGTGCTCGTGAATGGCCTCACCGCGGCATTGTTCATGTCCGGCAGCAAAGACGACCTCAACATCCGCGGCGCCTTCCTGCACATGGCCGGCGATGCGCTGGTGTCCCTCGGCGTGGTGGCCGCGGGGGCGCTCTACCTGCAGTTCGGGTGGGCGTGGCTCGATCCGGTGGTCAGTCTGGCGATTGCCGGGGTGATCGTTGCCGGCGCCTGGGGGCTGTTCCGCCAGTCGCTGCATCTGGCGTTCGACGGCGTACCGGAGAGCATCGAGCTGGCCGAGGTGCACGCCTGGCTTTCCAGCCAGCCGGGCGTCACCGATGTCCATGATCTCCACGTGTGGGCGCTCGGCACCTCCGAGATCGCGCTCACCGCCCACCTCGTGATGCCCGCCGGCTACCCCGGCGACGCCTTTGTCGCCGGCATCGCCCTGGAGTTGGAGCAGCGCTTCCAGATCCGCCATCCCACTCTCCAGATCGAGCTCGACGGGATCGCCGACGGCTGCGTGCCGCCCCTGAACCTCGGTTGAATGCTCATACGGATTGGCGCAGTCAGTGAAAAGACAGTGATTGGTTCAAGCGC
>Ga0116180_1004036_pt1 | contig 10817 bp, 10 predicted proteins | sample AD_UKC073_MetaG_FD_89804 | JGI IMG/M metagenome (GOLD analysis project Ga0116180, IMG submission 89804) | Active sludge microbial communities of municipal wastewater-treating anaerobic digesters from USA - AD_UKC073_MetaG | ecosystem: Engineered > Bioreactor > Anaerobic > Digestate | place: USA... | reverse complement strand
GGCGTTGGTGAGCAGGATCAGTGCTGCCCCGGCTGCCAGGGTGCGTCCGCGGGTCCAGGCGATCATGCGCTGCTGTCCCGGTCGGCGCGACCCACAGCGCCGCGCAAGCGCTTGAGGAGCAGCAGAATCAGCACCGCGGTGAGGCCCAGTACCAGGAAGAACAGATACTTGGGCATTACCTCCCACCACCAGTCATAGAACTTGGTGTACAGGAAGAGGACGAAAAAGGTGATGCCGGTGTTGACCGTTTCGGGCCATTCGCGGCGCGTACCGATCCAGATGGCGACGGCGCTGCCGGCAAAGCCGGCGACCTGATAGCCGCCCTCGATCAGCTTCGGATCCAGGTCGAGGTAACTGATCTGGCCCCAGTGGCCGAGGATCAGCATCGGGACCAGCGCGGTCAGCAGGCCGAAGACCCGGTAGATGGCCTCGAAGCCGGGATAGTGGCGATGCACCGCAAGTCGCGGCATGGCGAGCAGCAGGGCCGCGACGACGAAGAAATTCTCCGGCCGTTCGCCGGCGTGCAGCCAGTAGACCCCGCTCCAGGTCCCGACGCGCGCCGCAACGAAGGCGATCACGCAGGCAATGCCGGCCGCCAGCAAGAGCCGCAGGTCGCAAGCGTAGGCGAGCAAAAAGGCCATTGCCGCCCAGGGCAACAATGCCTTGTCCGACGGTGTGATGTTGAAGATCTGGCCGATCATCGAGACGTTGAGCACGAAGCAGGCAAAGGCCACCGGCGCGGCCAGTCTGGTGAAGTACCCGGTGGCGTCGCGACCCTGTATCCAGACCGTCAGGCCGAGGCTGCCGAGCGCGCTGGTGATCAGGATGGCCACCTGCGCCGCTTCCGAAAAACGCCCCCAGAACTGGTAGAAGAGGAAGAATACGCTCGCTGCCAGCGCCATGGCGCCAAGGAACGAGGCGATGCGCATGCCGAGCGAGAGTTGCTTGGCGCGGCTGTCGCGATCGATGTCGTAGGCGTGCGCATAGTTTGCCAGCAACGACGCGTGGTGGGTGGCAAGCGCCTGCCGCTGCGATTCTTCGAGGGCGAGCACACCTTCCGTTTCCAGGCGCGCCAGTTCGGTCAGGAAGACGCGGATTTCGTCGGCCCGTTGCTGCGCCTGGCGGCGCGCCGGAATATCGTTGGCGGTGTTGCGCATGGTCGTCGGCGATTATGCCCGGTTTGCGCCGATTCGACCACGTTTCGCCCGCACGCGAGCGCTCCGGAACCGGCTCGCCGTTGCCGACCGGCTGCGGGCGGCGTTGGCCGTGGTCGACGCGGGAGGGCCGGCAAGAGCCGGCAGGATCTGCAGCCCTCTTTCCGCGACGCTGACGGCACCTTATACTGCAGCATGCCGGGGGGCTTGACGGCGTCGCAGGGCGGGGCGCGAGACGCTCGGGCAAGCGTCCCTTTCTCTGACACCGCTACTTCCGGGAGTCGCCATGAAACCACTTTTCGCCGATGCCACCCCTGCCCACAAGACCCCTTCGGTCAATGCTCCCGCAGTCGAGGGGGGGGCTGCCGCCGTTGCGCTCGCCGGCCAGGCGTTGGTCGCCGTTCAGGCGCGACCAACGCTGCCCCTGGCGCCGAGCCTGAACGCGCCGACACCGAAGGTGACGGTCAGCGAAACCGACCTCGCAACTCTCGGCGACAAGTCTACCAGGCGGGTCGCCGCCATCTCGGAGCAACTGCTCGGGATGGTGCGCGGCAGCGGCAGCGACCAGTTCGGCGTCGCTCTCACCCAGTTGCTCAGCACTGCCCAGCAGCTCGATCCGAAGCTGCTCTTCGACAAGTCACTGATCGGCAAGCTCAAGGGGTTTTTCGTGTCCGCCAAGGAACAGGTGAAATCCCAGTTCCGTTCGGTTTCCGGTCAGCTCGACGCGCTCGTCGGCGAACTCGAACGGTCGGCGCGCACCTACGAGCAGCGGATTCGTGAACTCGAAGACATGTACCTTGCCAACGGCGACGAGTACAACGCCCTCGGCGAAGCCGTGCGCAAGGGGCAGGAGCTGCTGGCTGCGCTGAACGACGAGATTGCCCACACGCCGGCAGCGACCGATCCCATGGCCGCGCAGGCGATCGGGGACCGGCGCCAGCTCGCCGTGCGGCTCGAAAAGCGCATCGACGACCTGAAGCGGGCGCAGATGATCGCCATGCAGACGGCTCCGGAGATCCGGCTGCTGCAGAACAACTCGCGGATGCTGATCGGGAAGTTCCAGGACATCGTCGCCGTCACCATTCCCGCCTGGAAAAAGCAGTTCTCGCTGCACATCCTGATGGAGGAACAGGCGAAATCAGCGGAGTTGGTGACGGCTATCGACGATGCGACCAACGCCGCGCTACGCAAGAACGCGGATCTCCTGCGGCAGAACACCACCGCCATCACGCGAGCCAACCAGAGGGCGCTGGTCGAGATGGAAACGCTCGAACACGTCCAGAAGCAGTTGCTCGGTGCTTTCGAGGACATGCAGAAGATCAACGACGAGGCCGCCGCGGCGCGTGCCCAGACCGATACCAAGCTCGCTTTGCTGCGCGACGAGTTGATCGACCGTTTTCAGAAGAACGCCTAGAAAGGAGTCGCCATGGCACTGATCGACCTCAAGAAGAAGACCCGCATCGTCCTTGACAAGCGCGCCCTGCCGCAACCACCACACTGTCGGGTCGGGTTGTGCATCGACATCTCCGGTTCGATGCACAACGAATATCAGGACGGGCTGGTGCAGGAAACCGTGGACCGCCTGCTGGCCATCGCCGGCACTTTCGACGATAACGGCGAGATGGAGGTGTGGACCTTCAACCAGGGCTATTCGACACCGCCGGTGGCCAGAGCCGCCGATTTCGGGAGTTATGTCAAGAAGGAGATCCTCGACAACCCGAAGGTGGACAAGTGGGGGGGGACCAACTACGCGCCGGTGATGAATGCGGTCCTCGACACTTATTTCCGTGGCGCGTCGGTCGTGACCTCGGGCGGCCTGTTCGGGCTGTTCAAGAAGACCGAGCAGCAGGCGCCGAAAGACACGCACATTCCGGCGTTGTGCCTGTTCATCACAGATGGCGACAACAGCGATGCCGCCGAAGCCGAGAGGATTCTCCGCCAGGCCCAGAAGTATCAGATTTACTGGCAGCTCATCGGCATCGGCAACGACACCGACTTCCGTTTCATCAAGAAGATGGCCGACGATCTCCCGAATGCCGGTTTCTGCCACCTCCCGAACCTGCGGGTCAGCGACGACGCGATCTACGAGGCGCTGCTGACCACCGAACTTTGCGACTGGCTGCGCAAGTTCTGATTTGCCGACTGCGGCTACCGCGACACACAAGGTAGCCAGTGATTGTTTACACCATTTTTTCGAGCAAGGGACTACGCCATGGCGATCAATCTCAAGAAGGGGCAGGGGATCAACCTGACCAAAGCCGCCCCAAGACTGCGCATCATCCGCGTCGGCATCGGCTGGGACATTACCAGAGTGGTCGCGCCCTGCGACCTCGACGTCAGTGCCTTTGTCCTCAAGACCGTCGGTGGCAACCCGGTCTGCCTGTCCGACGAGCACTTCGTCTTCTTCAACAACCTGCAGAGTCCCGAGGGCTTCGTGACCCACACCGGCGACAATCGCACCGGTGCCGGCGAGGGGGATGACGAGACTCTGAAGGTCGATCTCGGTGCCGCGCCGCTCGATGCCGTCGAGGTCTCGTTCATCGTCACGATGCACGAAGCGGCGGCGCGTCGTCAGCACTTCGGCATGGTTCAAAACGCCTATCTGAAGGTCTACAACGACGAAACCGGTGAGTTGCTTGCCGACTATGACCTCGACGAGGAATTCGCCGGCCAGACCGCAGTGCAGATCGGTTCCCTGTTCCGCACCGACAACGAATGGCAGTTCCAGGCCGTAGGCGCCGGCTACCAGCGCGAGTTGTTCGACTTCGTGCGGGGTTATGGCCTCGACGCCTGAGTCACAACCCCGGCCACTTTTCGAGGATGCCGCGGCGGCACGCGCGCGTCCTCCTGCCGCCGATACGCAGCCGCATACCGAGCCCGCTGGAGCCTCCCGAACGATTGATCCGGCGCCGCAGCATCGGGTGCGGCCGCTGGATCTGCCTGCGGCGCCGCCCCGGCCGCCGGTGGTGGCACGCATTCACCCGCTGTCGCTGCCCGCCAGCGCCAGCGAGCCGCCTGCAACACCGCCGCCGGTGCAGCCTTTGGTGCTGCCGGTGGCGCCAGCGCCACCGACCGACCGATATGCGCCGGCGTCGCTGCTCTTCGACGAGGGTCAGGGGTCGGCCATCGAACGACTTCGGCGCAGTGCGGTGGAAGCGTTTCCGACGATTGCCGCGCCCCGGCTCGCAGCGCTGGACGAGGCGATTCGCGAACTGCTGCCGATCGAGGTCACGAATCTCGCCGCCTGGGGCAATACGCTGCTACGGCGCACCGAGTCCCTGAGCGGCGAACTGCAGCGACTGACGGCCGCCGTGGCGAGTTGGCAGGCCGGCGAGCTGATAGAGAAGTGCCATCTGTCCATGAACGCCTCCGGAGTGTGGAAGATCTTCCGAAGGAACTCGCCGGCCTCGCTGAAACCGGCCCTCGAACTGATGCTCTCGCAGGCGCCGCAGACGCTCGCCGCCCTTGACGAACTGGCCCGGCGCCTGGTCCCGTGCCGTGAGGCTTTTGCCGCTTCGCTGCTGCTGCTCAAGGTTGCGCCGCAGGTGCTGTCGTTCCGGGATATCGAAGCCGAGGCCCTGGCGCGCCGCGGCCACTTGCTGAGCCTCTCGGCCCAACACTTCGAACTGCTCGAACCGCAGCTCGAGCAGTTGCGTCGTCAGGTGCTCACCTGGCAAGGCGAGATCGAGCAACTCGCCCGCGTCAGTATTCCGCTGTGGGAACTCGCCAATCGCAAGGCGCCCGGCTGATCCGGCCATGGCGACCGCCTTGCCGGGTTGCGCTAGACCTGGAAGCGCGCCAGTAGTTGCTGCGTATTGCGCGCGTTGCGAGAGAGTCCGGACAGCGTGTTCCTGGCCTGCTGAATGGCGTCGTCTTCCGCCTGCACACGGTTGTTGATTCGATTGCTGGCCTCGGCCATCGCGTTGGTCGCCGCGCGCTGCTCGCGCGTCGATAGCGCGATGCCGCTGACTCGCGCCACGGCCTCGTGCATCCGCTGCTGCATTTCCTGGATGCGGGTTGCCGCGACCTGCGACAGCTCGACGCTGCGGCGGACGGCGCTGACCGACGAGCGGACGGTGGCCCCGGCCAGAGCGGTTTCGCTGCGTACGGCGGCGATCATTTCGGCGATCTCGATGGTCGCTTTTGCCGTACTCTCGGCGAGCTTGCGCACCTCATCGGCGACGACCGCGAAGCCGCGGCCCTGTTCGCCGGCGCGCGCGGCTTCGATCGCCGCGTTCAGTGCCAGCAGATTGGTCTGATCGGCAATACCCTTGATGACGTTGACGATGCCGCTGATTTCCTGCGAACGATTGTCGAGACTGGCCATCACTTCTGCCAGCTTCTCGACGTCGCTGACCGATTGCTCGGCGTCGATGGCGATCGAACCGACGTCGCGCGCGCCCGCTTCCGAGAGATCGCCGGTTTGACGGATCAGCTTGTCGGCCTCGTCCGCATTGTCCGCGATGCGCGACACCGCGGCGGTGATTTCCTCGATCGACGCGGCGTTGGCCGTCGAACTGTCGGACACCTGTATCGCCTGCCGCGCCAGCAGAGCCATCCCGCCGTCGAGGGCGTTCACGCCGTCCGCGAGGCGGGCGGCCTCTTCCTTGAGCGATCCGAACATGGCTTGCAACTGCTCCAGAAACTTGTTGAACGCGGCGGCGGTTGCGCCGATTTCGTCGCTTCCCGACACCTGCAGGCGAGCCGACAGATCGCCACCGCCGAGCGAGATGTCGATCATCTTGTCGCGCACCTGATGCAGGCGTTTCAACAGCCGCCCGAGCACCGTGCTGGCCACCAGCGCGGCGATGCCGCCCACCGCCAGCAGCACCACCAGCAGGGTGATCAGCAAGGGTTGCAGCGGCGCCAGCACCACTGACTTGGCCAGGGAAATGCCGAGTACCCAGTCGCTGCCCTTGATCGGCGAGAGATACAGGTAGCGGTTGCCGTCCGGTTGCGGCACTTCAAACATCCTGCCTTCGGCGGTGGCCTTCTCGATGCGGTCGCGCGTCAGTTCGGGGAGGCGTTCGCTGATCGGCTTCAACACCGCCTCCTGAAGCGGGTGTGCCAGAACGGTTCCATCCTTGTGCAGCAGGAACGCAAAGCCGTCGCCACCCAGACGGACACCCAGGATCTCCTTGACGATGCGGTCGATCTTGATGTCTGCCGCAGCCACCCCGACGGTTTTTCCGTCCTTGACCATCACCGACGCAAAAGAGATCACCAGCAGTTTCGAAGCCGCGTCTTCGTACGGCTTGGTGACAATGACGCTGGCTTCGCCAGCGGCGAGCGCGTCGTGATACCAGGGGCGAGTCGTCGGGTCATAACCGGGAGGCAGCGACTGCGCTTCGGAGAAAATCGTTCGCTTGTCGGGATAGCCGGCATAGACCAGGTCGAAACCGCCACCCTGGGCCAGCAGTCTGAACTGATGCTCGGCGTCCGCGGCCGCGATTGCCGTTTTCGCGGCGCGGATCAATTGCGATTTGGCGCCGATCCAGTCGGCGATGGCGAAGGCGTAGCCGGTTGAGGCACTGCGCGTCTCGGCAGCCACGGACTCGAGCAACTGGCCGCGCAGTTGCTGGTAAAAGAGCGCTCCCTGGAGAAGGACCGACGTGGCGATCAGGCCGACGACGAAGGCCACGAGTTTTCCTTGCAGGCTGCGCATCCGCGAGCTCCAACAGTCATGGTGGTGAACGAGGCTGCCGCAAAGCGCCGGCAGTCCGCGCCCAGGCGACAGTCGCGCGGGCCCGTCATCATCGCATACGCGGAAAGGCAGAGCAAAAGCCGCGTGGCTCCAGTGTGTTGCCGGATCTTGCTCGTCAGTCTCGGCTTGTTGTCGTTTTTCGCTCGCCGCCGGTCGGGAAAAACATCGCGCGAGGCCCGGCGCTCAGGCGAAAACGTTGACCTTCGAGCCGCTCGGCGCCTTCGCGGCCGCCGCGCTGCCGGCATAAGCGGCCAGCATGGGCGCGAGTTCCGGGGCGGTGGATGCGGGTGTTCCGTTGCCGGCTACGCCACCGGCCTGGATCGCCTGTTCCATGCTGGCCTGCATCGCCATGCGCGTGGCCAGCGCGGCGACCTGCCGGTCCTGCGCCGACGGGTCTGCCGGCGCCAGCGCGGCGGACTTGACGCGTTCAGCCTTGCTGCGCGTCTCCTCCGGGGTGCGACCCGGAGAACTGTCGATCGAGACCTCACCACCGATGGCATAACGCTGACCGTCCGGGCCGGTTTCATAGCTGAAGCTGGCACCGCTCCGAACCAGGCTGCCGCCGGCGGCGACGTGGGCCATTTCGTGGGCGCGTACTTCACGGTCACGCTGCTGCAGGTCGCGGACCTTCTGCTGGTCGGCCTCGGATAACTGGCTGCCGGTTTGCTGCGCGCGCGCAGCACTTCCGCCGGCTTTTGCCGCCGCGTCACCTGTGGCTTGCGCGGCTTCAGGGCGGGCCTGGAATGAGGGAGTGAATGCGCTGGTCGGCGACAGTTGGTCAATCATTTCAGGATGACTGCGCTCGGGTCAGAACCTCCTTCGGCGAGAACAAACAGGCGCCGCCGACGCGGCGCTCGAAAAAAGCAGCCGCTCAGGCCGAAGCGCGCAGCGGCGAGGGTTTGGCCTGCGCGACACCGCTGCCGGCGTTGTCGCTGAACAACTGCAGCGCCTGGCGGACCTGTGCCGACTGGGCGCTGGCGGCGTTGCTGCTGCTGGTGTCCGTCGCGGTATCAGAGCCGGCATCGGCGGCGGGAGGACGCGGCGGCGGGGGCGGGGTCGGCGTGGTGTTATTGTCCTGCGCCGCCGAGGCCCCCTCGCGGGCAGCGACCTCGCGCGCCGCGGAACTGATCTGCACCGTGACACTGGGCGGCGCCTCGGCCTGGCGTTCGGGCGCGCCGGCCGGCTTCGGTGTTTCGACGCGGTTCTGGGGGGAAGTCAGTTCAGCCGGAGTACTGACCCGCGCTGAGGACAAGGCGTTGACGGCTTCCATCATGGTGATCTCCTGGCCGGACACTGCAGGGGTGTCCGGAAAACTCCGAGTCCGACTGGTCATCAGCGATGCTGGTCCGGATTCCCTGCAAGGGGTCTATTTTCCCGCCGGAACCTTGACTATACGCTTCGGAAGCCTGATGCGCGCGCCGACATCATCCCGACCGTGACATATGTCGCTATTCATCGCTCACGCTGGTGTAGCGAGCGTATGCTGTTCACCGAGCCGCGGGAACCCTGTCCTGAACTTGCGGCACTCCTGTTGCCGGGTCATATCGATGAATCGTCGCTTTTTCATTGCCTTGTTGATCACCCTGGGTACTTTCTGCCCGCTCGGCGCGGCTGCCGGCCCCGACTGCTCGCGGCCATTCACGCTGGCACTGCACGAGCATGGACTGCTCTATTCCTCCGACACGGACAGCGGGATCGACAAGGACGTCGCCGACGAGCTGATTCGCCGCAGCGGTTGCAAGGTCACCACCAGCCTGCTCGCCCGTGCCCGGATCTGGCAACTGATTGAATCCGGCGCCCTCGATTTCACCCTCTCCGGGATCAGCAACGCCGAGCGCGACAAATTTGCCGGATTCGCCTGGTACTTCAGCAACAAGTACTACCTGTTGGTACGCAAGGATGCCGGCGTGCGCAATCAGGCCGATTTCGAGCAGAACGACAAGTTGCAGCTCGGCGTGATCCGTGGCTTCCGTTACAGCCCGTCCGCCAATCGGCTGGTGGACAAGTTGCACGCCACCAGTCGCGTCAGCCAGGCGGGGGGCCTCGCGCCGTTGTACCAGACCCTGCTGCTGGGACACATCCACGGCATGATCATCGAGCCTTTCGACTACCCGACACTCGAAGAAAAGCGGATTCGCGACGTCACCAGCATCATCGAGTTCAGCGACGCGTCGGTTCCGCACGGTCTGGTCATGTCGAAGACGTCGCTGCCGCCGGCCGAGCAGGAGAAGTGGCGCGCGCTGATCAATGGCATGCGCAGCGATGGCAGCATGCGTCGCATTTTCGAAAAATACTTCAAGGCCGACCTGGCGGCCGCGATGGTCGACTTCTAGTCGCCGCCATGACCACCGCAAGCGTCTCGCCGCCGGCATCGCGTCTGCTTTTTCTGCCCTGGCTGATCCTGTTCGCCATGCTCGGAGCGACCTGGTTTGTCTGGGATCACGAACGCCAGAATGCCCGCAAGGAACTGCATACGCAGTTCGACTTCGCGCTGCGCGACACCGTCAGCCGCATTGAACAGCGCGTCGCCGCCTACGAGCAATTGCTGCGCGGTGTGCAGGGCCTGTTCGCCACCACCGGCCTGCGGAATCGCCAAGCCATTCACGACTACGTCGAACCCCTTCGGGGTGATCCCAACCTCTCGGGCATGCAGGTCATCGGGGTGATCGAACGGGTACCGTCGGCCAGGAAAGCCGCGCATGTTCGCGCCATCCGCCGGCTCGGTCCTGCCGACTACAGCATTCATCCGGAAGGGGAGCGCGAGATTTACGCTCCGGTCATCCAGCGCGATTCGTACAGTGGACGTCACCAGGCCCCCTTGGGCCTCGATACCTGGGCCAACCCGGTGCGCCGGCAGGCGATGGAGACGGCGCGCGATTCCGGCCTCGCGGCGATTACCGGCAAGGTGCAATTGGCTATCGACAACGGTGTCGAAGGCAACCCCGGCTTCATCATGTATCTGCCGGTCTTTGCCCAGGGGCAGCCGCGAGACAGCGTCGCGCAGCGTCGTGACAGCCTGATTGGCTGGGTCTATGCCTCGTTCCACATGCGCGACTTCATGGCCAGCCTGTATGGCCGGCAAGCCGAGGGCCTCGCCTTCGCCATTTACGACGGCGCCGTCCCCAGTGATGCCGCACTCATGTACCGGAACCGGGAGGCGGCCGGTGGCGCGTTGAGTGCCAAAGAGTACATGGTCGTTGCCAGTCACACCTGGACGCTCACCCTGGTCACGCAGGAGGAATTCGAAAACCGCTTCGGCCGGGATATCTCGCTGATCATTGCCGTGGCGGGTGTCAGCCTGAGCCTGTCGATGGCGTTGCTGGCGTGGTCGATGATCAGCGGACGCGCGCGTGCCTTGCTGCTGGCCGCCAAGATCACCGAGGAATTGCGGCACATGGCCCAGCATGATTCGCTGACCGGCCTGCCCAACCGAGCGTTGTTCAGTGACCGCGTCCAGAACAAACTGGCCCATGCCAGACGCCAAGACCGCCGCTTCGCCCTGATCTTCCTCGACCTCGACAAGTTCAAACCGATCAACGACAAGTATGGCCATTCCGTCGGCGACCTGCTGTTGCGACAGGTGGCAAGACGTCTGCAGGATTCGATTCGGGCCTCCGATACGGTCGGCCGCCTGGGCGGCGACGAGTTCGTCCTGCTGATCGGCGATCTGACTGGAGCGGCGGACGCGCTGGCGCTGGCTGAAAAGATTCGTCAGGAAGTCCGGCGGTCGTACACCATCAATGGTCACCAGCTGACGATCTCATGCAGCCTCGGGGTTGCCATCTATCCCGACGATGGCACCGATGAACTGGCCCTGACCAAGCGCGCCGACGAGGCCATGTATCGCGCCAAGGATAGTGGCCGCGACAGCGTACAGTTGGCCTGAACCCGCTGCCTGCGGCCAGCGCCGGCCGGCATCGCCAAGCCGCCCGACAGCGCCGGCGCGAAGGCCGGACACT
>Ga0116180_1004030_pt1 | contig 10822 bp, 9 predicted proteins | sample AD_UKC073_MetaG_FD_89804 | JGI IMG/M metagenome (GOLD analysis project Ga0116180, IMG submission 89804) | Active sludge microbial communities of municipal wastewater-treating anaerobic digesters from USA - AD_UKC073_MetaG | ecosystem: Engineered > Bioreactor > Anaerobic > Digestate | place: USA... | reverse complement strand
GGCCCCGCAAGTCCGGGACCTGTATCTTCTCGGGAACCCCTTCCCCGTCATGGAGGTAGATTACCACCTGGGTCTGGGCAGGAACCTGGGCTCCCGCTTTGGGCGTCTGGTTAACAATATAATTCCCTTCTCCTACTATTCTTAACAGGAGGCCTTCCGTATCCACCGCTTCGGCAGCCTGGTCCACGGTCAGTCCCTTGAGATCCGGCACGGAGACCCAACGCCCTTCGGGAAGGGCCGGCCCCTCCTGGGGAGGAATCTTCAGGTAGGCCAGAACATCGTTCATGATTCTCCGGAAAATGGGGGCGCAGACCTGGGAGCCCCACTGCGGCCCCCGGGTGGCCCCGTCCACCGCCACGTAGAGAATGATTTGCGGGTCGTCCACGGGTACAAAGCCGATGAGGGAGAGAATATATTCGCCGGGTATGTACGTCCCTCCCGGCCCGACCTTCTGGGCCGTTCCCGTTTTCGCCCCAATCCGGTACCCCTCGATGGCGGCATTGGTCCCGCTGCCGTTCTCCACCACGCTCTCCATAATGGCGGCCACCCTCCGGGAAGTATCCGCGGAGATCACCTGGCGCACCGTCTCCTCCCGGCCCTCGTAGACCACTTCCCCCTGATCGTTGCGGATCTCCTTGACCAGGTAGGGCTTCTTCAGGTAGCCCCCGTTGGCCATGGCCGATACGGCCATCAACTGCTGCAGGGGAGTAACGGAGACCCCCTGCCCGAAGGAGGTGGTGGCCAGTTCCAGGGGGCCCACCTGGTCCAGGGAAAATACCAGACCGGCACTCTCCCCGGGATAATCGATCCCCGTTTTTTTGCCGAAGCCGAAGGCGTCGATATAAGCAAACAGCTTCTCCTTCCCCAGGCGCTCCCCCAGTTTGATAAAGGCGGGGTTGCAGGAACTCTCCACCGCCTGGAGATAGGTGATGCTGCCATGGCCCCGCCCCGCCGTCCAGCAGCCGATATTGCGGCCGGCTACGGTGGCATGGCCGGTACAGTGAAAATACTCATTTTCGTTAAAAATACCTTCCTCGATGGCCGCCGCCAGAGTGATCAGCTTAAAGGTGGAGCCGGGTTCAAAAGAGCTGGTCACCGGCAGCAAAGGCCAGTAGTCCGGGTCGTATTCCCCGTAATGGAGGGGATCGAAATCCGGCCGGGAGGCGGCCGCCAGGATCTCCCCCGTGCGGGGGTCGGCGGCCATGGCCATGGCCCTTTTCGGCCGGTACTCCAGCATGGCCCGGTCCAGCTCCCGCTCCACGATATACTGGATGGTCTCGTCGATGGTCAGGTAGAGGTCCATCCCTTCCTTGGGCGGCACAAAGCTCCTGATTTCGTGGGGGATCTGGCGCCCATAGACATCGGAAGGGAAAAGAAGCCTCCCTTCTCTCCCCTGCAGCTGCTCTTCGTAGAGGAGCTCCAGCCCTCCCCAGCCCTGGTCGGTCCCTACAAAACCCAGCAACTGGGAAGCCAGCCTGCCTCCCGGATAATAGCGCTGCCCCTCGGTGGTAAAGGTGATCCCCTCCAGGTCCAGCTCGCGCACCTCTTGGGCCACCTGGGGGTCTACCTTCCGCTTAAGGTAGATGGCGCTGCGATCCATGGTCAGCAGCTCGTAAAGGTCGTCTTCATCCATCTGGAGAACAGGGGCCAGCAGCCTGGCGGTCTCCCGGGGCTCTTCAATCTGGGGCGGTATGGCCACCACCGTCTCCACGGTGCTGCTGCCGGCCAGAAGCTTTCCGTAACGGTCGTAGATGGATCCCCTGGGGGAACGGACGGGGATGCTGCGGTTCCACTGCTCCCAGGCCTTGGTGTACAGTTCATCGGCCCGGACAATCTGGATCCAGGCCAGCCGGCCCAGGAGGGCACAGGAAACAACAAGGAAGCAGATGAATAGCCATAAGAGCCTTTTCCTTACGGCAAGCAGGGTGACTGATCCTTCCGCCAAGGATGCCTTCACTCCCTAAGTCCAGAACCGCTCCCCCCGCTGGCAATGATCACTCTAAGCTGGCTGCTGCTGGGCTCCTGCATTCCCAGTTCGTTCCGGGCCACGGATTCCACCCGGGAGAGAGAACTTAGGCCCATGGCCACCTGTTCCAGTTCCCGGTACTCTTCTTCCAAGGCCTGCAAATCCTTCTTGGCCTGGCTGATCTGGTAGCTGAGGGTCACCATGGAGCAGTACTGGGCGATAACCAGCAGCCCCAGGATAAAACAGCCGGCCAATACCGAAAGCAGCCGCGCCTTCGGGCCAAGCCACCGGCGGGGTTGCACGGAAGGGGCTGCCTTCCGCTGGGGAAGAGAATGCTGTTCTTCCCGGTAAATCCTTCTGGCTTCTAACACTCTATTCACCTGCCTCACTATTTAGAACGCTTCCCGGCACTGAGCCGCCCGCAAGCGGGCGCTCCTGGACCGGGGGTTCCGTTCCAGCTCCTGGGCTGAAGGGCGAACCGCTTTGCGGGTAAGCAGCTTCAGCCGGCCTTCTCCGCTGCAGATGCAGGGGAGCCCCGGGGGACAGGTGCATCCCCCGGACTGCTCCTGAAAAAACCTCTTCACGATCCTGTCTTCCAGGGAGTGGTAGGCAATTACTACCAGGCGCCCCCCTGGATTAAGGCTGCGCAAGGCCTGGGGCAGCACCGCTTCTATATTTTCCAGCTCCCGGTTGACGGCCAGGCGCAGAGCCTGGAAGGTCCTCCGGGCGGGGTGCCCTCCCTTGCGCCGGTGGGCAGCCGGGATGGCTTCCTTGATGATCTCCGCCAGCTGCCCGCTGCTTTCGATGAGTCCCTTTTTCTCCCTGTGTCTGGCAATAAAAGCCGCTATTCTGCCGGCCCACCGCTCCTCCCCGTACTTGAAAATCAGCGCGGCCAGTTCCTCTTCGGGGAGGGTGTTGACCAGGTCTGCCGCCCGGAGGCTCAATCTCCGGTCCATGCGCATATCCAGGGGCTCGTCCCGGTGAAAGGAGAAGCCCCGGGCCGGATCCATCAACTGCCAAGTGGAAACCCCCAGATCCAGAAGCACCCCGTCCACCCGGGGGAAGCCCAGCTCCGGCAGGATCTCCTCCAGCCGGGTATAGCTCTCTTGAACCAGGGTGGCCATCCCTTCGTATTCCGCCAGCCGGCTCCGGGTCCGCTCCACCGCCCCGGCATCCCAATCCAGGCCGATGAGCCGTCCCCCCTTCGCCAGCCGGCTGCAGATGGCCGCCGCATGCCCCCCGTCACCCAGGGTGGCATCCACGTAGACCCCGGGGTTCCGGCCGATCAGGTAGGATAAAACCTCCTCCACCAGCACCGGGATGTGGTAAGCGGTCATGGCCAGCGCCTCCATTAAAGGTCGAATTCCACCAGCTTTTCCGCCACCTCTTCAAAGCTGGCGTCCGCCTCGCGGCTATATTTTCTCCAGACCTCTTCGCTCCATACTTCAACCCGGTTGGAGACGCCGATGATGACGACCTCTTTCTGGATGCCGGCATACTCCCGCAAGTTTTGGGGAATTAAAACCCGGCCCTGCCGGTCCATCTCCACCTCCGCCGCGCCGGAGAAGAAGAGACGGGTGAAAGCCCGGGCGTCCCGCTTGGTAAAGGGGAGTTCTTTCAGTTTTTGCTCGATGCGGCTCCACTCGCCCTGGGGATAAGCAAAGAGGCACTGGTCGAGACCCCGGGTAATTACAAAACGCTCTCCCAGTTCCTCCCGCAGCTTGGAAGGGATGGTCACCCTTCCCTTTTCATCCAGGGCATGTTGATACTCCCCCATGAACATAGGACATCCCCCTAAAACTTGCCGGTTCAAACCACTTTACACCACTTCGCCCCACTTTACTTTAACTATTCGCCCCTTTTTCCTGGATTCCTTCTAAAAAAAAGGCCTTTTTAAAAAAAAAGGAGAAAAATTCTTCCGGATTTATCGCCATGGTGCGACATTGCCCTGCGACGGCCGCCCATAAAAAAGTAAAAAAAAGAGCCCGGTTGTAGAAAAGGCTCTTTTTTGGGTCCCGGCCAGATTCGGCCATAAAAGGAAGCCAACCCCCCTTTCCTCCCTCCCTTCGACAGGAGCCGCCCTGGGGGTAAAAGCGCTACCGGCGGGGGCGGCCCCGCATGGAGAAAGGCCGGTGCGGCCCTGGACGGGGCCGGCAAAGGAGCCGGCGCCAACCGCCGGGCAAAGGCGTGCCTGGCCGGCGATGAGGGGGAAGCCCGGGCTTCGCCAAGAGCCTCCGGGGCGGCGGTGCCCCCTTGGTCGACACCGCCATCATCCCGCGCTGGGATCAACCGGAAGGCCGCTTCCGCCGGCGGCGCCCGGAAAAAGGAGCTTCGAAAAAAGAAGTCCGCTGCGGCCGGAAAAGGCGGCGGCCCCCTGCCCGCCCGGTCCCTCCCCTGGCGGGGCTCCGGATAAAAATGGCAGAAGATTGGGTACCACGCCGCCGCCCGTCTCCATGGGCGGCGGAATAAAGAGGGTCAAAACGACAGCGGTCTGCAGGGTATTTGGGGATCTGCCAAATAAAAAACCCCCGCCATGCCGTGAACCTCCTGTTTTGAACTGGATCCCAACAGGTGGGTGCCCTCTTAACTGCTTTAGAGGACCTCGCCAAGGAGGTGCTACACCACAGTTAAAGTCCAGGCTCCCTCTCAATGTGTGTTAGCTCAAAACTTTTTGGTATCACGAACACAGCAGGGCCGTGTTTCAGGTCAGCAAAACGATCATAGCATAAAAAAAGGGGAAGAGCAAGTTTCTAAAAGGGCTAAAGCAGCAGCTGCCAGATGGTTAGGTCCAGATAGCGGCCAAATTTGCAGCCTACTTCCTTCAAAGTTCCCGCCATGGAAAAGCCGGCGCGGCTAAAGAGGGCGGCGCTGGCGCTATTCTCCCTGGCGATCTGGGCAATGAGCACGTGCAAGCCCGCTGCCCGGGCCCGCCGGATCAACTCCTCCAGGAGAGCGGAACCGGCTCCCTGTCTACGGAAAGCCGCTTCCACGTAGACGGATACTTCCGCCGTGCCGGCGTAGGCGCACCGCTGATTCCAGACGGAAAGGGCGCCCCAGCCCACCACCCGCCCCGAAGGGGCCTGGGCCACCAGCACCGGGTGGCGCCCGCCATGCTCTTTAAACCAGGCCTCCTGCTGGGAGCGGCTCCGGGGCTGGATATAAAAGGAGGAGGTGCTGTGCAGGATGGCTTCGTTGAAGATGGCGGTAATGGCCGGCAGATCCTCCTCGGTGGCTTCCCGGATTAACCACGCTGCCCCCTCAACCCGGCTCAACGGGACCCTCCGGGCCGCTCCGCCGGCGCCTCCCCGTCTCTCTCCACGGCGATGTGGAGCTCTTGCAGCTGGGAGGGGGTTACCGGCGCCGGAGCCCCGGTCATCAGACAGGAAGCCCCGGCGGTCTTGGGGAAGGCGATTACCTGGCGGATATTATCGTCGCCCAGGAGCTGGGCCACCAGCCGGTCCAGCCCCAGGGCCAGGCCGCCGTGGGGCGGCGCCCCGAATTCAAAGGCCTCCAGCAGGAAGCCAAACTTCTCCCGGGCCTCTTCCGGGGAGAGTCCCAGCAGTTGAAAAATCTTCTCCTGCAGGGGGCGCCGGTGAATTCTTATGCTGCCGCCGCCGATCTCCAAGCCGTTCAACACCAGGTCATAAGCCTGGGCCCGGACCTCCAGGGGGCGTTCTTCCAGGAGGGACAAATCCTCCTCCCGCGGAGCGGTAAAGGGATGGTTGACGGAGTGGTAGCGCTTCTCTTCCTGGTTGTACTCCAGCAGGGGGAAGTCCACCACCCAGGCGAAATGGGGCTCCGGCGAGAGTTCTGAAGGGGCCAGGTGCAGCCTCAACTGCCCCAGGATCCGGCAGGCGCTCTCCCAGGGGCCGGCGGCAAAAAGGAGCAGGTCCCCCTTGCCGGCGGAGAGGCGCTCCCCGATGCGCTCCAGGAGCTGCTCCGGAAAAAACTTGGCGATGGGCGAACGCCAGCCCTCCTCTTCCTTAATCAGCCAGGCCAGCCCCCGGGCGCCGAGCTGGACGGCCAGGGCAACCAGGTCATCCAGCTGCTTGCGGCTGAAGGCGCCGCCCCCGGGGACACAGAGGCCCTTGACCACTCCCCCCGCCTCCAGGGCGGACTTGAAGACCCGAAACTCGCTCTCCCCGGCCAGGTCGCTCAGGTCGGCCAGCTCCATCCCAAAGCGAAGATCCGGCTTGTCCGAGCCGAAGCGCTCCATGGCCTCCCGGTACGGCAGCCGGGGAAAGGGCCGGGGAAGCTCATAGTCGTGCAGCTCTTTCCACAAGCGGGCCATAAGGCCCTCCAGGAGCGCAAACAGGTCCTCCTGGTCCACAAAGGAAACCTCCAGGTCCACCTGGGTAAACTCGGGCTGGCGATCCGCCCTCAGGTCCTCATCCCGGAAGCAGCGGGCGATCTGGAAGTAGCGCTCCACCCCGGCCACCATCAGCAGTTGCTTGAACAGCTGGGGAGACTGGGGGAGAGCGTAGAAATTCCCCGGGTGCACCCGGCTGGGAACCAGGTAATCCCTGGCTCCTTCGGGAGTGCTGCGCGTCAGCATCGGCGTCTCCACTTCCAGGAAGCCGGCTTCATCCAGGTAATCCCGGATGATCTTCACCGCCTTGTGCCGCAGGTACAACCGCCGGTACATCTCCGGGCGGCGCAAGTCCAGGTAGCGGTAGCGCAGGCGCAGGTTTTCGTCCACCCGGATTCCGTCTTCGATGTAAAAGGGCGGCGTCCGGGAGCCGTTTAGGAGCTTCAACTCCTGGACCACCACCTCGATCTCCCCCGTAGGCAGGGAGGGGTTGATCCTGTCCTCCAGGCGCTCCACCACTTCGCCCGCCACAGAGATCACGTACTCCGCCCGCAGCCTCTCCGCCTGGTGGAAGACTTCCGCATCCTTCCCGCCGTCAAAAACCAGCTGCACCAGGCCCGTCCGGTCGCGCAGGTCAATAAAGATCAAGCCGCCATGATCCCTGCGCCGCTGAACCCAGCCGGCCAACTCCACCCTCTTCCCGGCATCTTCCCGGCGCAGTTCTCCACACCCGATTCTTTTGAATGCAGGCATCTTCGGCCTCCTATCCTTCCTGTTCTAGCAGTCGCTGCCGGAGCTCCTCCCGGGATACCAAAACCTGGCTGCCGTCAACCATGTCCCGCCAGAGAAAGCGGTCCTGCTCCAGCTCCCGGGAACCGATGATGATTACCCGGGCAAAACCTTTTTTGCCGGCATATTTCATCTGGCTCTTCAGGCTGCGCCCGCCCAGCTCCACTTCGGCGGGCACCCCCAGGGCCCGGATCTCCCGGGCCAGCAGGAGGGCCTCTTCTTCCAGGCCTTCTCCGGCCACGGCCAGGAACACGGGAACAGGCCCCGCCTCCAAACGCTCCTTCCAATCGGCCAGGAGGATGATCCGCTCCAGGCCGAAAGCCACTCCCACGCCGGGGGTGGGCGGGCCGCCGCATTCCTCCACCAGGGCGTCATAGCGCCCCCCGCCGCCCAGGGAGGCCTGGGCGCCCAGTTCCGGGGCTACAAACTCAAAGGCGGTCCTGGTATAGTAGTCCAGCCCCCGGACCAGGCGGGGATTCAAGACGTAGGGAAGCTCCAGGCGCTCCAGCAGCTCCCTCACCCGGGCCAGGTGCCCGGCACATTGGGGACACAGGCTCTGCGTCAGCAGGGGTGCTCCCGCGGAAAGATCCTTGCACTCCGGCTTCTTGCAGTCGAGAACCCGCAAGGGGTTTTCTCTGTACCTTCGGCTGCAGTCCGGGCAGAGCTCTTCCTCCCGAAAGCGGAGGTACTCCCGGAGCCGCTCCCGGTAGCCGGGGCGGCATTCCCGGCAGCCGACGCTGTTCAGTTCCAGCCGGAACTCCGGCAGGGGGAGAGAGCGAAGCATATCGTAGGACAAAGCCATGATCTCCACATCAGCCGAGGGCTGGGGAGAACCGAACAACTCCAGCCCGAACTGGTGAAACTGGCGGTAGCGCCCGGCCTGGGGGCGATCGTAGCGAAACATGGGCCCGAAATAGTACAACTTGACGGGATGGGGCTTCTCGTGCAAACCGTTCTCCAGGTAGGCCCGGACTACCGCCGCCGTCCCCTCGGGACGCAGGGTCAGGCTTCTCCCGCTGCGGTCATGAAAGGTGTACATCTCCTTGCTGACGATGTCGCTGGACTCGCCCACGCTGCGGACAAAGAGCTCGGTATGCTCAAAAATGGGCGTGCGGATCTCCTGAAAACCGTACAAGCGGCAGCGCTCCCGGAAGCTGTTCTCCAGGAACTCCCAGCGGGAGGCTTCGTCAGGCAATATGTCCCGGGTTCCGCGGGGAGCCTTGAAAGCCATCTTTCTCCTCCTCCCTGAAAACATTCTCATTCTAAACAAATCTTACCCGGCTGTCAACGCCGCGCCGTCCCCTACCGGCCACCGGCGCCCCTCCTGGCGCCCGGCTGCGGCTCTCCTTTTTGCTTGCAGCCGCCGGCCCTCTTAGCGCCCGGCCGTCGGCCCTCCGGCCACCGCCGCTGCCAACCATTAGTATATCCTTCCCGGCCCCGCAAGCGGCGCCGGGGCAGCGCCCAGTCCCCCGGCGCCGTTCATTAAGATATCCACTCCGGCCGCCATAATGAAAAACGGGTCCGGGCAAGAGCACTCTGAAATGCACCAGTTTGATTGTTTACATACAATAAAGACGAAAAAGAAGGCAAGGGCAAAAGCACTCGGGACTTTGTAAGCTATATATGTTTACATAAATAATAATATGTAAAACCCGGGGCCTCGCCAGCCCCGGCCTGCTTAAGAGAACTGATGCCTTCGCGCCGGCCCCGGGGCCGGCGTTCCCGCTAAAACCGCTTCCTGCTGTCCAGAAGGATGGTCACCGGTCCGTCGTTGTCCACCCGGACCCGCATGAGGGCCTGAAAGCGGCCGGTAGCCACCTCCACCCCCTGCTTCCGCAGTTCATCGTTAAAGCGTTGGTAGAGCTCCTCCGCCCGCTCCGGAGGGGCGGCCTCGCCGAAACTGGGCCGCCTTCCCTTGCGGCAGTCCCCGTAGAGGGTAAATTGGGAAACGCTCAACACGGCGCCGCCCACCTCCTGGAGAGAGAGGTTCATCCGCCCCGCTTGGTCTTCAAAAATGCGCAGGCCGGCTACCTTCTGGGCCAGGTACAGGGCATCCTCGGGAAGATCCTCCACCCCCACCCCCAGGAAGACCACCAGCCCCCGGCCGATGGAGCCCACCGTCTCTGCTCCCACCTCCACGGAGGCGGAGTGCACTCTCTGGACTACCGCTCTCAAAATGAATGCCTCCTACTTTCCGGAAATGTACCGGTTAACGCTGTACACGTCCCGGATCCGGCGCAGCTTGTTCATGATCTGCTCCAGCTGGGAGCGATCCTTAACCCCTATGGTCAGGTGGATGGTCGCCACGCCGCTTTTGTCGCTGCGTCCGTTCACGGCCGTGATATTCACCTTGTGTTCGCTTATGGAGGCCACCACTTCCGCCAGGAGGTTGGTCCGGTCGTGGGCGGTAACCTCCACCTCAACCGGCTAAAAGCTCTCCTGGACCGCTTCCCAGCTGGCCTCCAGGAAGCGGTCCCCCGGGACATGGCTTAAATTGGGGCAGTCGCGGCGGTGAATGGAGACCCCCCGGCCCCGGGTGATGAAGCCGATAATTTCGTCGCCGGGCACCGGGCTGCAGCAGCGCGCCATCCTGATCAGCAGGTTGTCTACCCCCTGGATGGAGACACCCCGGGCCGCCTCGGGCTGGGCCCGGGCGGGCTTTACCGCCTCTTCGGGCACCAGCTCCCGGGCCTCCTCTTCCTGGCCGAATTCATCCTGCAGGCGAGTAACCACCTGGCTGGCGGAGACCCCCCCGTAGCCCACGGCGGCATAGAGATCTTCCGCCGACAAGAGGTGAAACTTGCGCCCTACTTCTTCCAGGTATTCGTCTTTTAAGAAGGAAGGGGGATCCAGGTTGTTCCGGCGCAGTTCCCGCTCCAGCAGCTCCCGCCCCTTCTCAATATTCTCCTCCCGCCGCTCCTTTTTAAACCAGGCCCGGATCTTGTTCTTGGCCTGGGAGGTTTTCACCATCTTGAGCCAGTCGCGGCTGGGAGAACCTTGCTTGCTGGTTATAATCTCCACGATGTCCCCCGTCTGCAGTTTGTAGCTTAAGGGGACCAGCCGGCCGTTTACCCGGCAGCCCACGCACTGGTGGCCGATATCGGTATGAATGCGGTACGCAAAATCCAGGGGTATGGATCCGGCGGGAAGATCGATGACGTCTCCTCTAGGGGTAAATACAAAGACCTCGTGGGTAAAGAGGTCGATCTTCAGGCTTTCGATAAACTCCCGGGGGTCGCGGTAATCGTGCTGCCACTCCAGGAGCTGGCGGAGCCAGGTCAGCTTCTCTTCAAATTCACTGGGGGTCTTGATCTTCTCCTTGTAGCGCCAGTGGGCGGCGATGCCGTATTCGGCGGTGCGGTGCATCTCCCAGGTGCGGATCTGGATCTCCACCAGTTCATTCTCCGCCCCCACCACGGTGGTGTGCAGGGACTGGTACATGTTGGGCTTGGGCATGGCGATGTAATCCTTGAACCGTCCCGGGATGGGCTTCCAGAGGGTGTGCACAATGCCCAGGGCCGCGTAGCAGTCCTTTACCGTGTTCACGATCACCCGGATGGCGGTAAGGTCGTAAATCTCGTTTAAGTCCTTCCCCTGCTCCTTCATCTTGTTGTGGATGCTGTATAGGTGCTTGGGACGGCCTTGAATCTCCGCTTTAATGCCCACCGCCTCCAGCCGCTCCTTAAGCTGCTCTATGATCCGGTTGATAAAGCTCTCCCGCTCCCGCCTTTTTTTGGCCAGCCTCTCCACCAGCCGGT
>Ga0116180_1004027_pt1 | contig 10827 bp, 6 predicted proteins | sample AD_UKC073_MetaG_FD_89804 | JGI IMG/M metagenome (GOLD analysis project Ga0116180, IMG submission 89804) | Active sludge microbial communities of municipal wastewater-treating anaerobic digesters from USA - AD_UKC073_MetaG | ecosystem: Engineered > Bioreactor > Anaerobic > Digestate | place: USA... | reverse complement strand
GAGCGGCGCAACGCGTCGACGGTGTTGGTGGGCTGGTCGAAATAGAAGGAGGGCTGGACGCTGGACATGGGCTTTCCTGGGGAACGGCTGGAAACGATTTCTCGATTGGGCGGGTCAGCCTTCATGCACGACCCGTGCCGGGTAGCGGACGCAGGCGGCGGTACAGGCCCAGATAGGCCTGCGCCGCATCGCGCCAGTTGAAGCGCAGCCGCATGGCGTGGGTCTGCACTGCGGCCCAGTCCACCGGCCGGCGGTACAGGTCGAAGGCCCGGCGGATGGCTCCACGCAGGCCGTCCGGGCTGAAATCGTGAAAGACGAAGCCGCAGGCCGTCTGCGCCGCCAGTGCCTGCGCCGAGGCGTCAATGACCGTGTCCGCCAGGCCGCCCACGCCATGGACCAGGGGCAATGCACCATAACGCAGCGCGTACAGCTGCGTCAGCCCGCAAGGCTCGAACCGCGAGGGCACCAGCACCACGTCGGCGCCGGCGAAGATGCGGTGCGCCAGCGCCTCGTCATAGCCCCGCCGCAGTACGGCTTGCCCCGGATGGCGTGCCACAGCCGCGGCGACGGCCGCCTCGATGCCGGCATCGCCGCTGCCCAGCACGACCAGCTGACCGCCTGCGGCCACCAGTTCGTCCAGCACCTCGGGAAGCAGGTGCAGCCCTTTTTGCTCGCTCAGCCGGGTCACGGCGCCGAACAGCAGCGCATCGGGACGCTCGGCCAGGCCCAGCAAGCGTTGCAGGTCCCGCTTGGCAAGCGCCTTGCCGGCCAGCCGGTCATGGTCATACGCGGCAGGGGCGAGCGGGTCGGATGCCGGATTCCAGACCGCATAGTCGACGCCGTTGAGGATGCCGGTGAGCTGGTCGGCGCGGTAGCGCAGCACTCCATCGAGGCCGCAGCCCTGCTCGGGGGTCATGATTTCGCGGGCGTAACGCGGACTCACGGTGGTGATGGCGTCGGCAAACTGCAGTCCGGCTTTCATGAACGAGACGTGGCCGTGGGACTCGACGCCGTCGAAGCGGAACAACGAGGGCGCCAAGCCCAGGGGCGCCATCGTGTCCGGTCCGAACAAGCCCTGATAGGCCAGGTTGTGCACGGTGAACACAGTGGCCGGCCGCGGGCCGGATCCGGCCAGCTGCTGCAGGTAGAGCGGAGCCAGGCCGGCGTGCCAATCGTGGGCATGGACCACGTCGGGGCGCCAGGACGGATCGCCCCCACACCCGAGCCCAGCGGCGGCCCAGGCGAGCAAGGCAAAGCGCTGGGCGTTGTCCGGCCAGTCGTTTCCCTGCGCGTCCAGATAGGGACCACCGTCGCGGTGATACAAGGCGGGTGCATCCAGCAAGTAGGCGGGTTGCCCGGTCATGGACAGCCTCCCCGGAAGCAGCGTGGGTGCCGGTTTCAGGGTCCGGACAATTTCGGGACCACCCGTTGCGGACAGTTTCAGGCGGGGGCCCTCGGCCACGAATCCGGCCGCAATCGGGGCGAATCCCGGCAACAGCAGGCGCACGTCGCAGCCCAGATCGCGCAGCGCTGCCGAAAGCGCGGCACTCACGTCGGCCAGTCCGCCGGTCTTGAGCAGCGGGTAGACCTCGGTGCAGACGTAAAGAACGTTCACCCACGGCCCCCGGCAGGTTTTCCCTCCGGTGCCAGGCGCTCCAGCATCTCGCGGGTCACCAGCACGACGCCCTGTTCGGTGCGGAAAAAGCGGCGCGCATCGTCGGCCGCATCGAATCCGATCGACATGCCTTCAGGAATGCGGCAGCCTTTGTCGATGACGACCTTGCGCAAGCGGCAGTGCCGGCCCACATCGACCTCCGGCAGCAGCACCGCCTCCTCGACATGGCAATAGGAATGCAGCCGCACCTTTGAAAACAGCACGGAGCGGCGGGCGTACGCGCCCGAGATGATGCAGCCGCCGGACACCAGCGAATCGACCACCATGCCGCGGCGGCCTTCGTCGTCGAACACGAACTTGGCCGGGGGGAGCTGTTCCTGGTGGGTCCAGATCGGCCACTGGCGGTCGTACATGTCCAGATCGGGGGTGATACTGGTCAGGTCCAGGTTGGCGGACCAGTAGGCATCGATGGTGCCGACGTCGCGCCAGTAAGCCGGTGCCTCAGGGCTGCTCTTCACGCAAGACAATCCGAAGGGGTGCGCCACCGCCTCGCCGCGCGCCACGATCGCAGGGATCAGGTCCTTGCCGAAGTCGCGGCTGGAACTTTGTGCCACGGCGTCGGCCTTCAGCGCCTCATAGAGGTAGTCGGCATTGAAGACGTAGACGCCCATGCTGGCGAGCGCATGACTGGCCCGGCCAGGCATCGGTGCGGGGTTCGCCGGTTTCTCATCAAATCGCACGATGCGCCGCTGCGGGTCGATTGCCATCACACCGAAGGCGCTCGCCTCGGCCAGCGGCACTTCGATGCAGGCCACGGTGCACGGCGCACCCTGCGCCACGTGGTCTGCGATCAGGTTGGCGTAGTCCATCTTGTAGATATGGTCGCCGGCCAGCACCAGGATGTATTCGGGGCGTTCTGCCATCAGGATGTCGAGGTTCTGGAAGACCGCGTCGGCCGTCCCCTGGTACCACGAGGTCTCGTCGATGCGTTGCTGCGCGGGCAGCAGATCGATGTACTCGTTGAACTCGCTTCGCAGGAACGACCAGCCGCGTTGAAGGTGACGCAGCAGGCTGTGCGACTTGTATTGGGTGACCACGCTGACGCGGCGCACGCCGGAGTTCAGGCAGTTGGAGAGCGCGAAGTCGACGATACGGAACTTGCCGCCGAAGTAGACCGCCGGCTTGGCGCGACGGTCCGTCAGGGCGTGCAGGCGCGAGCCGCGACCGCCCGCGAGCACCAGGCCAAGGGTGCGTCGGGCGAGCTGGTGGGGTTCGTTCTGGTGCTGGTTCGGGTTCATGCAGGGCCTCCTTGATCGACGGTTTGTGGGTTGCGAGTGCTTGTCATGCGGGATCGGCTGGGGACTTCAGGCGCGTCCGTGGGCGCGGAGCATCGATGAAAGCCGGCGGGCTGGTTCGTCGCCGACGTCGGCCCAGGCAAAGCGCCAGGACCAGCATCCCTCGGGCTGGCCGGGCGTGTTCATCCGGTGTTGCCCGTCCAGACCCAGCACGTCCTGGAACGGAACAACCAGCGTGTTCGCCACGGACTGTGAGAGCGACTGGATCATGGCCCAGTGGATCTCGGAGTCCGTCACCTGGCCGAGGTACTGTCGCGCAGCCTGGCGTTCGTTCTCGCTCGCGTTGGCCCACCAGCCCACCGTGGTGTTGTTGTCATGAGTCCCGGTGTAGGCCACGGTGCAGCGCCCGAAGTTGTGGGGCAGGTAGGGATTGCGGGCGTTGTCACCAAAAGCGAACTGCATCACGCGCATGCCGGGGAAACCGCACGCGCGGCGCAGGCGTGTCACGTCCTCGGTGATGATGCCGAGGTCCTCGGCAATGATGGGCAGGGTCCCGAGCTCTTCCCGAATCGACTGGAAGAACGCCCGACCAGGGCCGGGACTCCAGTGCCCCCCCTGGGACGTCGGTTCGTTGGCCGGGATCTTCCAATTGGCCTCGAAGCCGCGGAAATGGTCGAGGCGCGCCACGTCAACCAGGGTCAGCAGGTGGGCCATGCGTTGCTTCCACCAGCGGTAGTCGTCGAGCGCCATGCGGTCCCAGCGGTACAACGGGTTGCCCCAGCGCTGGCCGGTGGCGCTGAAGTAGTCGGGCGGCACCCCGGCAACGACGTCGGGCAAACCCTGGGCATCAAGCAGAAACTGGTCGGCGTGGGCCCAGACGTCAGCACTCTGGTGCGCGACGAAGATCGGCACATCTCCGACGATGTGGATGCCGCGCGAGTGGGCCTCCTCGCGCAGGCGCTGCCATTGCACATGAAAGCGCCACTGTACGAAGTGCCAGAAGCCGAGTTCCCCCACCGTTTCGTCCCGCACGGATTGCAGGGCGCGCGGATCGCGGTGCGCCAGCGCGGGTGGCCAATCGGGCCAGTCCGGGCCGTGGCGGGCCTGCAGCACCATGAACAGGGCGTAGTCGTCCAGCCATTCGGAGTGGTGATGGGTGAAATCGGCCAAGGCCGCCTTCTCTGGCTCACCGGCATGCTCGGAAAAACCCTGCCAGGCCGCACGAAGCGCGCGCAGCCGGTAGGGAATCACGCGGGCGAAGTCGCAGTGGCGGGTGTCGAAACCGGCGTCTGGCAGGGGTGCCAGCCAACCGCAAGCCACCAGGTCGTCCAGGTCCACCAGCCAGGGGCTGCCGGCAAAGGCCGAAGGGCTCTGGTAGGGCGAATGACCGGCGCCGGGGGGCGTCAGGGGCAGGATCTGCCACAGCGACTGGCCCGCCAGCGCCAGCCAATCCAGGAAATGCACGGCAGCGATGCCCATGTCGCCGCTGCCATGGCGCCCCGGCAGGCTGGTCAGGTGCAGCAGAACGCCACTGGTGCGGCGCGCCAGCAGCGGGTGGCCTGGGGCCGCAGGCGTCATTGAGGTATCTCCACGGTGGCTGGCTCTTGCGGGACCATGGGTTGGACCAATACCACGACGCTGGGCGGCGCAACCCGCAAGGAAGCGGACACGGTCGCAACCGGCGGACCGCCCGGCCGCGCGACCTGCCCGCTGCCCGTCTCCAGCATCACGTTCCAGGTCCCTTGTGGCAGTTGCACAACGACCTCGTCCTCGCCCGCCAGCAGGATCAGCATGAGTCGCTCGCGCGGCGGTTTGCCGCCTTCGCCCACGGTGATGACGCAGCACAGCAAGCGGCCGTCTGGCAGCTCCCAGGCGTTGGTGTCGGGGCGCAGGCCGTCGGCCGTGCGCCAGACAATGTCAGGCCATCCCTCGCCGGCATGCTTTTCGCCGCGGAACCATTGCGGGTGGCGCAGGCCAGGGTAGCGCTGCCGCAGGTGCACCAGCGCAGCCGTGAAAGCGGTCAGCGCCTCGTCGGCGGCGTTCCAGTCCAGCCATGTCACCGGGTTGTCCTGGCAATAGGCGTTGTTGTTGCCCTGCTGGCTATGCGCCAGCTCGTCGCCCGCCAGCAACTGCGGCGTGCCTTGCGCGCACAGCAGCGTGGCCAGCAGGGCGCGGCGCCATTGGGCGCGCCGGCGCGCGATCGCGGGATCGCCACAGGGGCCCTCGTGGCCGGCGTTCGCGCTCAGGTTGTGGTTGTGGCCGTCGCGGTTGTCTTCGCCATTCGCCTGGTTGTGCTTGTTCACATAAGCGGTCAGGTCGGCCAGCGTGAACCCGTCGTGCGCGGTCACCATGTTGATGCTGGCCAACGGACTGCGGCCACTGGCCTGAAACAGGTCGCTGGAGCCCGCCAGGCGTCGCGCGATCTGCCCGCGAGTGCAAGGGTGCCCGAGCCACCAGGCGCGCATGGTGTCGCGGAACTGGTCGTTCCATTCCTGCCAGCGCGGGCCGAAGCGACCGGTCTGATAGCCGTCGGGTCCGATGTCCCAGGGCTCGGCAATGAGTTTGACCCGTGCCAGAACCGGATCCTGGGCCATTGCCGTGAACAAGGTTGCCCTCGGGTTGAAGTGCTGGCCCTGCGCCGGTTCACGCCCCAGCGCGGTGGCCAGATCGAAGCGGAAGCCATCCACGCCGTAGGCCTGCACCCACCAGCGCAGGCTGTCCATGATCATCTGAACGACGTTGGGGTTTCCCATGTTGAAGGTGTTGCCGCAGCCGCTCGGATTGAGGTGGCGGCCGTGCTCGTCCAGGGCGTACCAGGCCGCGTTGTCCAGCCCTCGCCACGACAAGGTCGGTCCCAGCGCATTGCCCTCGGCCGTGTGGTTGTAGACCACATCGAGGATCACTTCGATCCCGTTGCGGTGCAAGGTGTCCACCATGGTGCGGAACTCCGCGCGGACCGCGGCGTCGTCGGCGCCCAGTTCGTGCACCGGCACCGTGGCATAGCGCGGGTCCGGCACGAAGAAGGCCAGCGTGTTGTAGCCCCAGTGGTTGGTCATGCCGCGCTCGATGAGATGGTGCTCGTCCACGTGCAGCTGCACGGGCAGCAGGCACAGCGCGGTCAACCCAAGGCGCTGGTAATGCGCCAGCATCGCCGGGCTGGCCAGGCCCGCGTAAGTGCCCCGCAGCGCAGCCGGCACGCCAGGATGCAGCGCGGTCAGCGCCTTCACATGGGCCTCATAGAGGACCGTTCGGGCCAATGGCGTGTCGGGCCCGGGCATGATGGCCGCGCCGCGGCGCAGTTCTTCTTGGACATCGACCACGCGGCAGCGCGGCATGCGCTCGGCGTTGTCGTAGGCGCAAGCCTGGTCCGGCGCACTGGCGCGATAGCCGATCTCGTTCGCCAGCCGTTCCAGGGGCCCGGACAGGGAGCGCGTCCAGGGATCGATCAGCAAGCGCTGCGGATTGAAACGATGCCCGGCGTCGGGCTGCCACGGTCCGTGGGCGCGCAGGCCGTATCGTTGTCCGGCGCCAAGGCCCGGCACAAATCCGTGCCAGATGCCCTCCGTGCAGCTCGGCAGGCGGATGCGGTCGGTTTCATGGCGGCCGGTCTCATCGTAGAGACACAGCTCCACTGCGGTGGCATGGCGCGCTGCAACCGCGATATTGATGCCCGCACGGCCACCGAACAGCGCCGGAACGACACCCATGGGCCAATGCCGGCCGGGCTCGCACACCGGGGCCGTGGGCCTGTCGCCGCCCAGGGTCATGTTGGCGCCTCCGCCGCGAGCCAGATCACGCTCAGGGGCGGCAGGTGAAGGCTCAGCGAACAGGGCTGACCGTGCATCGGAATCGCCTCGGTCAGGACCCGGCCGTGGTTGCCGGCATTGGTGCCCCCGTAGTGTCCCGAGTCAGTGTTCAGGCATTCACGCCAGGCACCTGCGTGCGGGACGCCGATGCGGTAGCCGTCGCGCGGCACCGGTGTGAGATTGCAGACGACGGCCACGGCGTCACGGGGGCCGTGGCCGTAGCGCACAAAGCTGAAGACGGAGTTGTCACGGTCATCGGCGCTGATCCACTGGAAACCGCCAGGGTCTGCGTCGCGCGCATGCAGGGCCGGGTGCGTGCGGTAGCCATGGTTGAGGTCGCGCACCAGGCGCTGCACGCCGGCGTGGGCCGGGTCCTGAAGCAGGCCCCAGTCGAGCTCGCCATCATGGTTCCATTCGCAAGGCGTGGCCAGCTCGCACCCCATGAACATCAGCTTCTTGCCGGGGAAGGCCCACATCAGCGCATACAGCGCGCGCAGATGAGCGCGCTTCTGCCAGGGGTCGCCCGCCATCTTGCCCAGCAGCGAACCCTTGCCGTGCACCACCTCGTCGTGGGAGAGCGGCAGCACGAAATGCTCGCTGTAGGCGTACATCATGGCGAAGGTGATGCGGTCGTGGTGCCAGCGTCGGTACATCGGATCCAGCGCGAAGTAGGCCAGCGTGTCGTTCATCCAGCCCATGTTCCACTTGTAGTCGAAGCCCAGGCCGCCGTGCCCGGTGTCCCCGGTGACGCGCGGAAACGCGGTGGACTCCTCGGCCAGCGTCAACACGCCCGGTGCTTCGCGGTGCACGATGTCGTTGGCCTGCTTCAGGAAGTCGATGGCCTCGTAGTTCTCCCGGCCGCCATCGCGGTTGGGTACCCATTCGCCGGCCGGGCGGCTGTAGTCGCGGTACAGCATGGACGCTACCGCGTCCACGCGCAGGCCGTCCACGCCGTACTGCTCGACCCAATACAGGGCGCTGCCGACGAGAAAGTTGCGCACCTCGTTGCGGCCGAAGTTGTAGATCAGGGTGTTCCAGTCGCGATGGAATCCCTCGCGCGGGTCGGCATGCTCGTACAGCGCGGTGCCGTCAAAGTTCGCCAGCGCGTGCGGGTCGGCCGGGAAATGGCCGGGCACCCAGTCCAGGATCACTTTCAGGCCGGCGCCGTGGGCGGCCCCGATGAAACGGCGCAGCGCCTCGGGTGACCCGTAGCGCGCGGTGGGCGCGTACATGCCGGTGGGCTGGTAGCCCCAGGAGCCATAGAACGGGTGTTCGCTGACCGGGAGCAGCTCGATGTGGGTGAAGCCCAGATCGGCGGCGTACGGCACCAGAGTGGATGCCAGATAGTCCCAGTCCGGCATCTGGCCCCCGGGTCGGCGCCAGGAACCCGCATGCACCTCGTAGATCGCGATCGGCGCTGCATCGCCACCGGGCCGGTCGGCAGCGGTGCGCTGCGTCGGCGTGGGCTCGCTGCAGACCACAGCGGCGTTGCCGGGCGGCCCCTCGCTGCGACGCGCGTAAGGGTCGGCCTTGAGCATGTGCTGACCGTGGGCGTCGATGACCTCGAACTTGTACAGCGCCCCGGGCGCCACGTCCGGCAGGAAGATTTCCCACACGCCGCATTCCACCCGCCAGCGCATCGGGTGTCGCCGGCCCTCCCAGCCATTGAAGTCGCCCACCACCGACACCCGCTGGGCATGCGGCGCCCAGACGGCAAAAGCCGTCCCGTCTGTCCCGTCCAGGGTGGTGGGATGCGCACCCAGTTTCTGCCAGGGGCGCAGGTGCTGCCCTTCGGCGAGCAGCCAGACATCCATGTCGCCCAGCCAGGGACCGAACCGGTACGGGTCTTCCAGTGTGTAGTGTTGTTGACCGAACGCCACAGCCAGCCGGTACCGTGGGCGGGTGGCGCTGGCGAGGCGGCCGATGAACAGGCCCGTTCCGTCGGGGTCGGTCAACTCGGCCCGCACTGCGCCGTCCGCATCGGCCAGCGCGGTCACCATGGTTGCGCCCGGCAGAAAGGCTCGGATGACCCAGTCGCCGGCGGCCCCATCCTGGTGTGGCCCGAGGTGGCTGAAGGGGTCACGGCAGCGCCCTTCCTGCAGGGCTTGCGCCAGGTTGCGTTCCGGAGAGGGAGAGGGCATGGATTCGGAAGGAGGATCGGACAGTGGCGTCAGACACATTTTGGCATTCTCGACGCGCTGCATCGGATTTGTGGCGGCACGGCGACTCCCGGGCGCCGGCCCCTACACTGCTGCCTGTTCCAACCACCCTGGGCTGCGCCATGGAAATGCTTGTGCTGGTGATGATGATTGGCCTGGGCGCCTTCTGGCTGAAATCCAGGGATCAGGCCCGGCGTGTCGCGCTGCTGGGGCGCCACTTGATGCAGTTCCAGATTGAAAAGCTGATGGAAAACCTGACCCAGGGCTACCTGCGCGCGCTGGGCGAGAGCGACCCCGAGCGACAGGCGCCCATCTGGGCCATGCTGAATGCCCAGGAGCGCGACCTGGTGGAACAGTTCAGCCGTTTTGCGACGGCGTTCGCCGCGGTTGGCGAGGCGGATGCCCGCGTCAGCACACTGCCCGTGGCGCTCCCCTATGCCAGCCAGCTGTTGCCGAAAGCGACCTTCGATATGCGCCGGGCGCTGGCTGTCCACGCACGTGGCATTGCAGAGGCCGTGGAGAACAGCCATGGCCTGACGCCCAGGGACAAGGCGTACACCCTGTCGGCCGAGCTGTTCCTGATGCAGCACACCTGCCACTGGTATTGCCGTTCCCGGGCCGTCGCCTCGGCGCGCTTGCTGGCGCGGCACCAGACGTCGTACGCACAGGTGCTGGCAGCTGTAGCGCCGTCGACGCGCCAGGCCTACGAGGCTGTGATCGCAGCTTGACTGAAGTGGCGAGCCGTCCAGGGATCGGTTGGGGCCATTCCGGCGTCGATCAGTGATGAAATGCCCTAATCCCAGCGTCAGAAGGTCGTAAGACGCTATGAAAACAGGACTTTTCGCGCCTGTTGCTTGCGAACCCGGCGAATCCCTGCGCCAACGGCTCAGCGCGTCGCGCGGCTCCTGCGCGGGGCGCATCCAGCCCGGTCTGCATGGTTGATCCAGATCAAACCCCGTCGATTTTCCGGTGAAAGGTGAATCCCGTTGAGTTTTCCCCCTTTTGATGCATCGCGTTGCGACATAGACTCTCCGGCGTGGATTTCCCCACGATGTTCCGGGAGCATGGAAATGGGTGCAAAGAAGTGGTTGAGAGGGTTGGTCGCGCTGTGTGCGACAGCCGTTCTTGGCGTGGCGATGGCGCAAACCAAAGGGCCGGATCCGGCCTATGCCAAGCAACAGGATGCCACGCTGCAGCAGATGAAGGGCAATCTGGCGAAGTCGGCCGAGTCCAAGATCAAGTTTGTTGACGTCAACAACTGCTACAGCTGCCACAAGGACATCAAGGAATTCCACCTCAACAGCAAGCACTCCAATGTGAACTGTGCCTATTGCCACACCGGGGCGGAGAACCACCTCGCGAAGAACGGCAAGGCCGACGGCATCAACCAGTCCATCGGCACCCGCACCGACCATGCCGCCTGCGCGACCTGCCACCAGGAACAGTTCAACTCCTTCGCGACGGTTAACCATGAGTCCGGCGCCAAAATCGAGAAGGCCACCGCCCGCGGCGTGTCGCCGCTGTTCGACAAGCTGATGGCGCCGCACGGTTTCACCCGTGAGCACAACGAGCCGCGCAGCCACGTTTTCATGAACCTGGATCACCTGATCGTCGACCGCTCCTACGGTGGCCGCTTCCAGCTCAAGGACTGGACCTACATCACCGATTCCAAGGCGGTGCTGACCAACATGTGGGAACTCGTACTGAAGGATGCCGATCCGGCCAACAGCGACCAGAAGATCTTCCTCCCCGGAACCGCCACCGCCGCGAACCCGGTGTGCATGAACTGCAAGTCCTTCGACAACATCCTGAAGTGGAAGTACATGGGCGATCCGGATCCGCGTGCCAAGTGGAGCCGTGTGTCCAAACCGGTCGAATTTGCCCGCGACGTCAACCATGCGCTGAACTGCTACATGTGCCACGACCCGCACTCGTCGGCGCCGCGCGTCGTG
>Ga0116180_1004021_pt1 | contig 10833 bp, 16 predicted proteins | sample AD_UKC073_MetaG_FD_89804 | JGI IMG/M metagenome (GOLD analysis project Ga0116180, IMG submission 89804) | Active sludge microbial communities of municipal wastewater-treating anaerobic digesters from USA - AD_UKC073_MetaG | ecosystem: Engineered > Bioreactor > Anaerobic > Digestate | place: USA... | reverse complement strand
TGTGACGACGTGTGACCGCCCGTATAACGGTCACGCGGTCACGTCACACGATCACGGTCACACGAGCAGCGACCACGACGCAGATCACAAGATCACACGGGCCGAGGAGGCCTCATGACGTCCAACGACCTCCAGGAGGTCCTCGCGTGACCGGCTCCATCACCCCCAGGGTGGCCGCCGCCGCGCTGTTCGAGAAGGAACTCCCGACGCCCGCCGAAGTCGAGAAGGCCCGTCGGCGCTTGGAAGCCCTCACCAACTCCGGCCAACTCGTCCGACGATCCGGGCCCGGAGGCGGGTCCGTCTACCTGATCAACGACCTCTTGGCGGCCGTCTCATGAACCTCACGATGACCCTCACGCACCCCTCACGGGCCCACACCCTCATCCTGCGAAAGGCACTCCCATGATCCCGGCCATTTCCGTGTCACTCGACCAGTCCGCAGCCGAGCGTCGCGCCGAGCGAATCCGGCTCCGGCTCGACGCGATTGCCGACAACTACACGACGGTCATGCCGATGATCCGCGAGGCCATCGAGCTGCACGACGATGTGGCGCTCGGCTATCGGTCCGTGTCGGAGTACGTGGCCGACCGGTTCGGTGGGGCGCTGCACCGGCTCGGCGTCGATGTTCGCCGCCAGGTCGTCCGGGAGTTGAACGCTGCGGGGCTGTCCACGCGAGCGATTGCGCCGGTGGTCGGCGTGACCGACCGGCAGGTTAGGTACGGCGTCAAGGCAGGTGGGAAAGACTTCCCACCTGACCCCCTCGTCAACCTCACGACCGGCGAAGTCTCCGACGACTACCAGACCCCCGCCAATGTCGCGGGAGCCGAGGCCGAGGTCGTGCGGGTCGAGCCTTCCACCGAGCCGACTTCCGGCGCGGCTCCCCGCCCCTCGGTCGTCGGGATTGACGGCAAGACCTACACCCAACCCGTCAACGCGCCCCGCACCGCTCGGCGTCGGCGTCAGCCACTGGCTGACCAGTTCTTCGACGTCGCCTTCAACCTGTCCAAGGTAATCGAGCGAGTCGTCCGGCTCACCGACGACGACCGCTTCCCCCGAAACGCGGAAAAGGTCGCCGCGAAACATCGTAACGACCTCATCCGCCTCCACGGCCTCCTGCAAGAGGTCATCGACCGGCTGCCCACAGCCTGACCACCCTTAGGACCATCCAATGTCCCCGGTGCCGGCGCACACAGGAAACCCACAGGTGTTGCACAGCTTCTGGAATGCCGCGCGTGGGCCGTCGAGCCGTGCCCGCCACACCTCCTTCCGCGACGCCCTCGGGCTGGCGCGACACAGCCTCGCTGCAGCCTCTGCCTCGTCCCACAACGCCTCGGGCGTGAGATCTCTCGACGTCAAGAGATGGGCGAGGGCGCAGGTATCAGCACGCACAGCGCACACACACACCACATCGCCGCAGGTCAGGGCCTGGCCTCTTGACGCCGAGTCAAGGGGTGGCGTCCGATGATCCGTCGCAACGATCCGGCCGACGACATCGCCGCGATGGCTGCCGCAGTGGCCGCCCTGGAGGACTCGGTCCGCGCTGTCCTGGCTCGGCACCGTGCCGGGGCCCTCGTGAACGCGCTCGACGAACTCGGCAAGGCCGTCGGCGACGCACTGCCGCCCGACGCGTATGCCGCCGGCCGCGCGCTGGCTGACCTGCTTGAGCGGGTCGACCGAGGTCCGGGTGACCGGGAATGGCGCGCCCGGACGTGGGGGGTGGGTTCCTGATGGCCGGCACGTGCACCGCGTGCGCTCACCCTGACCGCAAGGCGATCGACGAGGCGCTGATAACCGGCCTGCCGCTTCGCGAAATCTCGCGACGTTGGGGAGTCAGCAAGGACGCGGCGTCCCGACACCGGAAGCACGTCACCCCCGCGTTGGCGCGCGTCGTGTCGCGGCGACGCGCTGACGCTGGTCCCGAGTCAGCCCTCGACCGTTTGGAGGAGCTGTACGGCCGTGCCTCGGTGGTCCTGGAGGCTGCCGAGCGGGAAGGGCAGGCCTCGTTGAGCTTGGCCGCTATACGCGAGCTGCGCGGCATTGTGGAGATGCTCGCAAGAATCACCGGTGAGCTCGACGACCGCCCGCAGTTGAACGTCTTGAACGTCCATGCCACCCCCGAATGGCTGGCCACGCGAGATGCCATGCTCGGCGCCCTGTCCCCGTACCCCGACGCCGCCCGCGCCGTGGCCGCCCGGCTACAGGGGATCGAGGCCCCCCGATGACACCGGGGACCGCCTCGGCGCTGGCCGTCGACCTGGCCGCAGCCCTCGACCCCGTGGTGTTCGCCCGAACCTCACTGGCGTTCGACCCCGAGCCGTGGCAGGAAGGCCTGCTGCGCACGACGTCACGGCGCGTGCTGGTGCGATGCGCTCGGCAGGTCGGCAAGACCACGACCACGAGCGTTAAGGCCCTACATCGGTCCCTCTACAGGCCCGGCGCGCTGGTCCTGGTCATCAGCCCGAGCCAACGACAGTCCGACGAGGTCATGTTGCGCGTCAAGAGCCAGTACCGCGCCCTGGGCCGGTCGGTGAAACTGACCAAGGACTCAGGGTCCGAGCTGGTCATGGAGAACGGCTCCCGGCTGGTCAGCCTGCCCGGCACCGAGGGCACGTCGCGAGGCTTCGCCGGGGTAGACCTGCTGATCATCGACGAGGCCGCGCGGGTCGAAGACGACGTGTTCGCCTCCGTCTTGCCGATGGTGTCCAGCACCGGCCAGATCCTCGCCCTGTCCACGCCGTGGGGCCAGCGGGGCTGGTGGTGGGCACTGCACGACGAGACCGCCAACGGGTGGGAACGCCACTCGGTCACCTGCTACGAGAGCCGCCAATACACGCCCGAGCGGATCGCCGAGGCGCGGGCTGCGGTCGGGTCGTTCGTCTTCGCCAGCGATTACGAGTGCCAGTTCGGCGACTCCGACTCGCAGGTCTTCGGGACCGCCATGGTCCGCGCGGCATACACCGACCTGGTGGCGCCGCTCATCCACCCAAGGAGCACCACATGAGGTCATTCGCCATCGGCCTGGACCTGGGCCGGGAACAGGACTTCTCTGCCCTGGCGGTCGTCGAGTACGTAGAGGCGCTCCCCGCGGGAGTGGACATGCAATGGTGGCTGCGCCGTGTGGAGGAGGTGCACCAGGCGCGGGCGATGGGCTATTGGGAGTGGGCTTCGAGCCGCGCGCGTGACCTGCCCACGGCACGGCTGGAGCACCACGTCCGCCACCTGCAGCGGTGGCCCCTCGGGACGCGCTACCTCGACGTTGTCCAGGATGTCGGCAACCTCGTCCGGACCGTCTTCGAGGCCGACGATCGGAGTTGCCTGATCGCCGACCGGACCGGGGTGGGCTACTCGGTCGAGGAGATGATCACCGTCGCCTACCGCCGGGGCGACCTGCCCCTGAGCAACTGGCCTGTCTTCGCCACCATCACGGGAGGTGAGGAGCAGAACGGCTGGAACATCCCCAAGAAGGACCTCATCAGCACTCTGCAGGTCGCCCTGCAGAACGGCACCCTCAAGGTGGCCGCCGGCATCCCGCTGGCCGAGGTGCTCGAGCGAGAGTTCATGGCCTACCGCATGAAGATCACGCAGGCCGGCCGTGCGAGTTACGACATCGCCCGTAAGGAGGGCGAGGGCCACGGGGACCTCCTGATGGCCACGGCGCTGGCGCTGCAGTTCTCCATCTCCAGCCGCAAGCGCTTGATCATCGGGACGCACGAGCTATGACAGCCGCGCCCCGACTGGTGGCCGTCCGCTCGGGCGTTGTCCGGGTTGGTGGCGCCTTCGTCGACGGCGCGGCGTGTGCTGCGATCTGGCCCATCTTGCGGGCCTACATGGACGCGCGCTCGCGTGATGGTGGTCAAGTTCGGCCGGAGGTGGCCGAGGCTGTCGCCGCTTTGAGGATGGCTGCCCTTGAGCACGCCACGTCCGCGGACGGACATGGCGGGCGGACATCGGCGGACATGGTGCCACCGTTGCCGCAGGTCCTCACGACGACCACGCAGGCGATGGCTGTGTGGCTCGGGGTGGGGTCCCGGCAGGCCCGCAGGATCGCTGCAGCCCATGGCATGTGCCCATTGGCCAGAGATGTGTGGGCAACCGAAGACGTGCGAACACTGGCTGCCAGTCGGTCGGCGAAAGGAAGTCCAAGATGATGGGCACCACGGCGGTTGATGCTTACGACGAGCTTCGCGAGCGGGTGCGTGGGGGCGATGCGTCGGTGACCTCAGCGGATCTGCGCGAGGCTCTATCGCGGGTCGAGCTCGATGCCTTGCGCAACGAGGCGACCGCGCGGGACGCAGCCCGGGCGGCAACGGCGGCCAAAGAGCAGGAGGCCGACGCCGCTGTGGCAGCGGCCATGGGTGCCGCCAAGGACCTTGACCTGCGCGCTTCGGGCTGCGAGGCGCTACGTCTCGCCGCAGTGGAGGCGCTGCGCAGGTTCGTTGACGAGATGGTTGGCACTTCGGCCCAATTGGTGGCGGTGCGAGACAAGATCCTCGCGGCGGAAGCCCTGGCCGGCGCTGCCGGTCGGCCGACGGTTGCCGCAGTCGGACAGGTGGCGGTCGCTCGGGGTGCCGGGCGGGACTCGGGAATCGTCTTCAGCGATGGGCGAGCGCACCGTCTGCGGGTGCTGGACTTCACGCCCAACGGAGCCGCGCTGGGTGTGCTGTTCGACGCCGGCATCATCACCCGCCCGCAGGCCGGCCAGATCAACCTTGCCCCCGCCTTCGCCCCAACCGTCGCAGATTGCGGTTTCGCCGACCCTTGGCCCAACTGAACGAAATCGGAGACCACCTTGAAGACCACCCCGCTGCCCCCCGTCCACGAAGATCCGGCGTTCACTCGCGCGAGCCAGATCGGGACCGACCTCACGACCCAGCTTGCTGCGATCCGTGGCGACGTCAATCTGTCCGCACTGGCCAAGGCCCGGCAGGTGACCGCGGCATACGAAGCCGCGATAGCCGAGCGCTCGGCGTTGTGGGCAGATCTGCAGTCCCGACGTCAGGCCCGCCTGGCGGAACTGCAGACCCTGCTGCCGTTCGGGCCGGGCATTGCCCCCAACACCAGCCCGGCCGATGCTGCGGTGCTGCAGAGCGCCTTCCGCGCCAACGTCGAGCGAGCACGCTCAGCTTCGATGCGGGAGCTACACACGATGCTCGCAGATGCCCTGCGATTCGGCGATGAGCTTGCTCGCCGCGCGGTCTACACCGTTGCTACCGATCAGGGACGCGAGGGAGTGGTTTGGAGCGACCTGCGGGCCGCAGATCCGGAACTCGCGAGCGTGGCCGAGGAGATCGGGCAACTGACCGCCCAGCTCACCGGCACCGATCCTCTAGCCACCATGTGGCACCAGAGGGCCTGGTGGACCATCCAGCGTCCTGAGGAGGTGCTCGCCCTGCCCACCCTTGAGGCGTCCGCCGCGCGGGCGGGCATCGTGAGCAACGGCACCAACCAGTGACCGCGCGATCCGGCGGGCGAACCGGGCCCCCGTCCCCGACGGAGGCGCGTGAAGACCTGCGCCGGGTCCTTGAAGCGTTCTCGGTCGTCCTGGTGGCGCTGGAGGGCGACGACACCAAACTTGGCCGGCACGCCACCCTGCTACTAGCCGACATCGACGCCAGACACTCCCACGAGGACGACCGCGGGTTTGAGCGGGCCATGTTCACGGCCGCTCTCGGGTCCATCGCAGCGTTGGCGCTCAAGCAGTGGGCCGTCGATGAGCCGGTCCGGGCCAAACGGTGGATTAGGGCGCAGTCGGCCCACTACGAGGCGAACTTCCCGAAGGGTGGCGGTATCTAGTGGCGTTCGATGTTGGCACCCTGGTCGGGTACCTCAAGTTGGACGTGTCCGACGTTGGCGTCCAGGTCCGCAAGGCTCAGGAGAACGTCCGCCGCGGCTTCGGCGACATGGACCGGGACGCCGACAAGGCCGGCGCCAAGGTCGGGTCGTCGTTCGGGGCGTCCCTGTCCCGCGGGATGAAGACAGCCGCCGTCGCGCTCGGCGGGCTGTTCGTCGCCGACAAGGTCGTGGCGTGGTTCCGCGGCGCCATCGACGCCGCGGGTGAGGCCAACGCGGCCATGCAGCGTTCCGCCATCGTGTTCGGCGCGAACAGTGACGCCATCGAGGCGTGGGCCAAGGGTGCCGCACGCAGCTTCGGAGTGAGCCAGCAAGCGGCGGTTTCCTCGGCCGCTTCCTTCGGCGACATGTTCTCTCAGATCGGTTTCAGCTCAACCGCCGCAGCCGACATGTCCAAGCAGGTCGTTGCCCTGGCCGCTGACCTTGGGGCGTTCAAGGGCATGAAGACCGAAGACGTGCTCGAGCGGATCGCGGCAGGGTTCCGCGGCGAGTACGACTCGCTGCAGGTCCTTGTGCCCTCGATCAGCGCCGCAGCGATCGAACAACAGGCACTCACCGACACCGGCAAGAAGTCCGCCGCCTCACTCACCAGCCAGGAGAAGGCGGCAGCCACCCTGGCCGTGGTGATGAAGGGCGCCGGCAACGCCACCGGCTTCTATGCCAAACACGTCGAGGACAAGGCACAAGTCGAGAAGACCGCGGCCGCAGCCACCGAAGAACTCGTGGCCCAAGTCGGTCAGCGCCTACTGCCGGCATACACGGCCCTCGTCCGCTTCGGCCGCGACCAGGTCATCCCGTTCCTGTCCGGGACGGTCGAGGTCGTCGGCAACGCCGCCGGAGCACTCGGGGTACTGGTCGGGGCGTTCCGGGAACTGCCGGGCCCGATCCAGGGCGCTCTGTTGGGGCTCGCGGCGTTCGTGCTGTTCAAAGACCGGTTCGCGGCGTTCGGGTCGGCAGTCCAGTCCGGCCTGCGGACGGCCGGGTCCACTGTCCAATCCTTCGGTGAGGCAGTCCGATTCGCGGGCATGGCCTCCGAGAAGGCCGGCGGCGGGCTCGCCGGGTTCGCGGCCGGCGCGCGGACATTCACCGGCTCCGCGGGCCTCATGAAGGGCGCCGCGTCCGGGTTGCTCGGCGTCCTCGGCGGGCCGTGGGGGTTGGCGTTCACCGCTGCGGTCGCCGCAGTCGGCGGATTCGCCCAAGCCCAAGCCAACGCCCGCAAGGCCGCCCAGGACCTGTCCCGCACTCTCGACGAGCAGACCGGCGCGGTAACCAAGGCGACCCGTGAGATGGCACTCAAGAAGCTCCTGGACGACTTCTCGGCCGAGGACTGGCGCAAGGTCGGCGAAGAAGCCGGCATGAGCATCGAGCGGGTCGTGACGGCCGTCACCGGGTCAGCGGATGACCTGGCGATCTTCCGCCGCCAGTTTGACGAGGTCCAGGCCGCGATGATGGCCTCCGGGGACCCGGAAATCTCGGGCCGGTGGCAGGCCCTGGGCAACGCGATCGCGGCAGGGTCTCGCGACCTCGACGGCGCCCGGCTGATCGCCGAGCAGACCCGCAAGGGCATGGCCGGTTTCTCGGAGACCACCAGCACCACCACGAGCACCGTCAAGGGCCAGACCGACGCCATCAACGAACTCCACGCCGCTCAGCAGCGGCTCGCGGGGAACTACCAGGGCGTCATGGAAGCCACCGCCGCGTATGAGGCCGCGGTGGACGGGCTGACCGACTCCATCACCAAGAACGGCCGGACGTTGGACGTGGGCACCGAGAAGGGCCGCAGCAACCAGGCCGCGCTGCTGCAACTGCGGGATACCACCGTGGGGGCTGCCGAGGCCGCGTTGAAGCACGGCGAGAGTGTCGAGTCTGTCGCTCAGACGATGGAGGCGCGGCGCGCGTCGTTCGTGGCGCAGGCCACGCAGCTCACTGGGAACAAGGCCGCTGCGGAAGAGCTGGCGAACAAGCTCGGGCTGACCCGCGGGAAGGTCGAGGAGCTGTCCGCGGCGATCGCGGCCACCCCGGACGGCAAGGCCATCAAGCTCACCGTCGACGACGAGGATGCCCGCGCCCGCATCGCGGGGTTCAAGGCGCTGCTGAACACGATCCCGAACAAGCGTGTCGCCATCGACGCCGCGACCGGCTGGTCTGGGCAGCGACACGGGTCGATCATGCAGTTCGCCCAGGGCGGGTTCCGCGGGGCCGATATCTACAGCGACGGCGCCGACGTCGTCCGCTTCGCAGAGAAGGGCACCGGCGGGCCCTCATTCATCCCCGTCAGATCCGCTCAAGGAGCGCACGAATGACTCTCATCGCACTCAGCGCCAGCACCGATCACGCGACCGTCATGGTCGATTCCCAGTCCATGGCCTACGTCGGCACCAGCGTCGCCCGAGACGCCAAGGTGATGCCGCTGCCTCAGATCGACGCCTGCGTGGTCACCCAGGGCTCCTCGACTTTCGGCTATACCGTCCAGCTCGATCTGCTCGGGCTGGCCTCGCAGTGCTCGACGTTCGACGAGTTCACCGGCCCAGCAACCGAACAGGCGAAGGCCGCGTGGGTCCAGATGGGAGTTCTCGCAGACAAGGCCCGCCAGCGCGGCAGCACCTGGCAGCCATTGCCCTCGGCCGTGTTCCTCGTCGGCTACAGCCACGAGGCGGGATCGTTCACGGCCACCTGCCTGGCCTCAGACTTCGGCTTCGACCCGGTCCACCTCGACGGCCTGCACGTCCAGCCGGCGCCCTGGCACCTGTCCATGTCCGCCCTCGAACACGACCGGATGGTCCGCCACTTCGCCCTCAACGACCTACCAGCCATCGGCCCCCGCTCGACGATGCCGAATCCCGCCCCGGCCACCGAACAAGAGTGGCGTGACCTGGCCGTCTCGGCCTGGCGAGACCGTAGCTTCGCCCCCATCGAGTCCGGATGGAAGTGGATCACAGGCGGCCCGGTCTACCTGGCGACACTGACCCGAGGCCGATACACCAGCCAGTTGCTGTGTGATCTCGAACCGACACGTGAGGAGTTCGCCCAGATCGTGCGCGGCACCTTGCACCCCATCGGCCAAGCCGGGGCATGTGTCTGTGGGTCCGGCGAGCGGCTCATCGACTGCTGTGCCGGGCACCTCACCGACCAGCCGTGTCCGTGCGAGTCCGGGCATGTGTTCCGGGACTGCTGCAGTATCGACGCAGGTACCCGGTCGGCGTCCATCCGGGAGCCAGTAGCAGCCCGCTGACGACACGGAAGAAGGGCCGGAGCCTCGGGCATCCGGCCCTTCTTCGTCCCTTGCGCCGTCAGGCGTAGTGCGCCGCTGCCTGCATGGCCGAACGGACGGCGCTCTGGGGCACGTACGCGTAACCAGCGGTGGTCTCCGGCCGGGAGTGGCCGAGCAACTCTTGAACAGCCCTCAGGTCACGAGTGCCCGCGTAGGCCACAGTGGCGCACCGGTGCCGGAGGGTATGCGTGGACACCCCCGGCGGCAGATGCCGAGTGACGATCTTGGCAAGGTGGTGTGGCGTCAGATGACCACCCCGCGGCGACGGGAAGGCCCATCCCCGATCAAGCGAGTGCAACTCGCCGGCCAGTGAGTGCGGCAGAGGCACGTAGCGCACGTGCCCGCCCTTGCCGACGACCCGCAGCGAGTAGCCGTCCCCGTCCTCGACCACGTCGTCAACGTGCACCCTGACGATCTCACCACGACGAAGCCCGCAGAATCCGGCAAGCTGAATCGCCAGACGAGCCCGCGGGTCGGCCACTGCCACCGCCTCCGAGAACGCCCGCTCAGGAGTCGGGCGGGGAGCCGAGCGCGGGATACGCACTGCCGGCAACAACGCTGCCGGAGAGACCTCGATCCGCCCTGTGGCCTTCGCCCAGCTGTAGAACGAACGCAAGGATGACCGAGCCGACTTTTTCGTGTTCGCGCTCCATTGGGCTGACCCCATCCAACGGGCCAAGTCGTCGACGCCGACGGCCAGCAAGTCCGGGAACGACTGACGCAGTCGTGTCACGTAGTACCTGCGCAGGCTGATCGTCGTCTCCGGCGCCCCAGCCGCACGCAACCACTCACACCATGCGTACACAGGCTCCAGGGGGTGCGTGCTGACCACGTGGAGAGCCCGAGGGCGTCCAACGTGTTTCGACTCCATGAGCGCGCTCACCGGGCACCGCCAGCCAGTTCCACTAGGCCGGACATCGACCGAGCCAACGAGACCGCCTCGGCCATCGTCAGCTCACTGCCCGACGACGGGGCATCCACCGCCAGCCGTGCCGAACCTCCCGGGTCGGCAACCAGCCACACACCGACCCGGCCCGCCTGCTGCGGAGCGCTCACACACTGCCCGGTGTCCGCATCATGTGCGCCACACCAGGGGGCGCACGCGGCGCCGTACTTCTTGTTCATGATCGTTCTCCTTCTCGATTGGTGTTCGGACTAGGTCGCACGGCCCGCGCGGACCACTCGCCGAACGTGGTAGTGAGGCATGCCGCCAAGGTGCGAGGCGAGCTTGCGTGCCTCCTCGGGCGTTGGGAAGACCTGACTTACCGGGCCCTCGCTGTAGCGACGGGTGAACACGGCCCAGCCGACGGTGGCGCGGTCTCGCGCGTCGCGGTGACGAGGCTCGGTTGTTGCGACACGGGTCATGATCGTTCTCTCCTTCTATATGGATGGTCGGTCCAGGCCTCGGCTCTCGGGCTCGGGTCCGGACGGGGTATCCGCTTCTTCGCCGTGTGCGTGCTCTTGTGTGTGCAGACAGCACGGCACACGCAGTGACTAGTTGGGATGCTGGCCCCAGGTGGCGAGGGTCCCTCGTGCTCAGACGGCACGGTCTGGGATAAGGCGGGACCTCCGGGGAGATGAGTCCACTCACTGGGGGTCAAGGGGTCGCAGGTTCAAATCCTGTCAGCCCGACCAAAACCCTTGCGATGCAAGGGGAAACGGGTCTCGGAACTTCGGTTCCGGGGCCCGTTTCGTGTCAAGTGACCGCTAGT
>Ga0116180_1004020_pt1 | contig 10835 bp, 7 predicted proteins | sample AD_UKC073_MetaG_FD_89804 | JGI IMG/M metagenome (GOLD analysis project Ga0116180, IMG submission 89804) | Active sludge microbial communities of municipal wastewater-treating anaerobic digesters from USA - AD_UKC073_MetaG | ecosystem: Engineered > Bioreactor > Anaerobic > Digestate | place: USA... | reverse complement strand
CTGCAACCCGTCACGATCCGCAGACCGTGCTGACTCACCAGCATCGATGAACTCCCGCACGACCCTGGCACCGAGTTCGTCGGCCTTGCGCTGGTTGGCCTCACGCTGGGCGGGGATGGAGAATCCTTCCTCGGTGCCGCCGCGCTCGGCCTGCTCACGAGTGGAGACACGCAGGTAGGAGACGGCGAGGAGCACCGGCTTGTCGTCGCCGTGGTCGGCGGTCACGCCCATCGGGGTGAGGGTGGGAGCGGTGGTGGTCATGCGGTGCTCCTTCGTTGGCGCAGCAGTTCGGGTTCTTGTTCATCCTCTACTCTGCCCCGCGCATCTGACATCAGGCTCAGATTCTGAGGAGCCGGGAGGCCGTAGGGGTCGGGCTGTCCGTTGCGGTAGGCGTCGTAGCGGGTCTGGGTGATGTTCAGCACCCACTCCACGAGCTTGCGCACGTCCGGTTCCGCGCGGCGGATCGCCCGTAACCGGAGCTGCCCCGAATCGTTCCCCGCCCTGTGCGCACCCCGGCCTTGCGCCGCGCGTGGACGGCGCTCACGGGTCGGGGCTGGGGTCATGAGACTCACCTCAATCTCATGCGATAGCAGGTACGCCATATCAAGGTAGCACACTCTTGGCGTAACGGCCATTGTTTGAGATGAATCACGGGTTCCACTACGATCGGGGGTATGAGTCAAGACGTGGAGGATGTTCCGTTGCTGGTCGCCTCTGACCTGCCGGCGGGCTGGGTGATGCCCGACCCTCCCGTGATCGCCTCCTCTGCCGAATCGGTGGCCATCGACGCCGCGCTCAGGTACGACAAGCGGAGGTACCCGGCGCCGGGGCCGGATGGAGAACTGCGCGGGTATAACGATGGGCGTGATGGGCGTTGGTTCCTCATCCAGCACGCCCAGTCCTACACGCGCGTCCTCCTGCGGTTGCAACGCCAGTACGTCCTGCTTCAGGAGCCGATGGGTGAGGTGCGGATCACCGGGATCGTGTACCTTCCCGAGCAGGCCGGTGACCCGGTGGCAAGCCCCATGCTCCGAAACCTCCCGACCTCCCGGATTGAGGCGGCGATCAACCGCCGCCAGTTCGCCGTCACCGGCACCACCCGCTTCGAGGGCGGCACAGTCACCCTGCCGTCGGGCTGCATCCTCCGCTCCCAGGACGTGTTGAAACCGTTGGGGAACCCGAAACGCACCCCGGACTTCTACGAAGTCGTCGCCCTGCAACACACCCGCCTCGTCGACGACGGGGAACCGAACCCGACCGCGCGCATGGCTGAGATCAGCCGGGTGCCGCTGTCAACCGCGCAGGGCTGGGTCGCGCGTGCGCGTGCGAAGGGGCTCCTCCCGCCTGGACGCCGAGGGCGAGCCGGGTAGGTGCGGCCATGAGTCAGAGCGAGCTGGTCACCCTTCTGGTTGTTGTTGCGGTTGTGATCCTGATTGTGACCATTGGGGTGCATGATCGCCGACGCCGCCGCAAAGACGGGTCGGTGTTGTCTGGCATGGTCGGCACCTTCGATGAGGCGTTCCACCCGGAAGCGGCACGAGCGATTGAGATTCGCGAGGTACAGCGCGAACTCCCGGCAGAGAACTCGACACCGAGCGACCCTCTAGAACCGGGCGGAACCATCGTCATTTCGCTACGGGAGCACCCCGGCGATCATTGACCTGAAAACCGCCCTATACGGCATCGGTCGAGCACACGCCGGAGCGCCCGCCCGCGGCATCATCAGCGCTGTGACAATCACGTTTTGGGACGCCACCACCGGCCGGTCTATCGCCGAGCGCCAGATCTCGCCTCTTCGCCAACACCAGTCTCTGCCCCTGGGCACAACGGGGATCACGTCCAGAAACACCGCAATAACGACGCTTCTCACCGTGCACTTCATCCGCCCTTGCCTCTTGATTCGACCCTCCTCCCACGATCCTCATGTACTTGCCAATAAACGAGAATGAACGTATACTAACTACGTTAGTTGCCAGTACGCCAGAAGTGAGCGAGAGCGGAGGTGGTCGCGGTGCAGGGCGGGGTGATCTTGTTTCGGGGAGCCGGGGCTGACGCGCTGCGCTATGTCGAGTCCGACCGCTCCCGCGCTGACGACTACTACCTCGGATCAGACGCGACCCTGGCCGAGTTCGCCGCCCTCGACAGCGGGGGGAACGTGACGGCGGAGTTGAGCCTCGGCTCGGTGGCGTATGCGGGGTGGGTGGACTGGACGCACCCAGTCACCGGGGAGCAGATGGGCAGGCCCCGTCGGGCGGGGCCGGATCGGAAGGGATCGCCCCGGTTCGCGGAGATGGTCATCAACACCCCCAAGAGCCTGTCGATTGCTGCTGCGCTGCATCCGGAGGTCTCCGAAGCGTTGGATGCCGCTCAGCAGGACGCGCTTGCGGAGATTCGCCGTTGGCTCGCCCAGCACTCGGTGACCCGTGTTGGCCCGTTGGGTGCGCAGGAGGTGGTGCCTGCCGAGCAGGTACAGGTGGTGGGGATCACGCACCGCACGACTCGCGCGGGTGATCCGCACCGGCACATTCACATGCAGATCGGCACGCGGATATGGGCGGCTGGGAAATGGCGGGCGCTCGACACCGGAGCACTGTTCAAGCAGCAGGGCGCGATCCGCGCCCTCGGCACCGCCGTGATCGCGGCCAGCCCGCAGCTTGCCGCTGTGCTCGACCGGCACGGCCTGTCCCTTGATCCCGTGACCGGCGAAGTGGTCCAGTTGCAGCCCTTTAACGCGGTCATGTCCAAGCGGGGCGCGCAGGTAGGGAAGAACCTCGCCCGCCTCGAAGCCGAATGGGACGAAGCGCACCCCGGTGAGACAATGGGGCCCGTCGTCGCCTCCCGGCTGACGGCGGAAGCGTGGGCGTATCAACGCCCTGCGAAGAAGCCCACCACGCTATCCGAGGAAGCCGCGTGGGTAACAGAGTTGCGCGAGGCCGGATACGACCCCGAGACACTGCACCACCCCGCGCCGCACGCTGCGGTTGGGCTTGATGACCTGAGTGTGCAGGAGGTTGCATCCCGTGCCCTGGATCGTTGCGCCGCCGCAGCGTCGGCGTGGACGGCGCACACCGTGCGGGAGCACGCGACGCGGATCATGACCGAGTACGGCGTGCGCGCCACCCCCGCCGAGATACGCGACTTCGTGCAGGTTGCATCCCGGCTGGCATTGGAGGACTGCTTCACGATCCTTCCGCCGGGCGCACCGATGCCGGAGCATGTGGCGCATCTGACGAGCGTGCGCGTGATGCAGGCAGAGGCCGAGCTACGCGACCTCCTCGCCGTCCGCTTACCGATAGATGAGCCCGCGTTGCCGGACGTGCACGAGCTGGCGCAGGCCGCCGGCCTCGATGCTGGGCAGACCGCAGCCGCCCAAGCGGTCGCCTCGCGCGATCCCCTCGTCATCGTGGAGGGCGCGGCGGGAAGCGGGAAGACGACCATGCTCGCCACCGCCATCCAAACCGCCGAACAGCGAGGTGGCAGGGTGCGGGTGGTTGCGCCGACGAAGAAAGCCGCCGACGTCGCACAACAGACCCTCGGTGTTGCGGCGGATTCGGTCGCCGCGCTCGTCTACGCCCACGGCTACCGATGGAACACCGACGGAGTATGGATACACCTTACCCCTGGCGACATCGACCCCGAGACCGGCCGCGCTTACACCGGTCCGCCCGAACCGGCCCAGCTCCGCAGGGATGAGCGCATCGTCGTGGACGAGGCCGGGATGCTCGACCAAGACAGCGCCCTCGCTCTATTCACTGTTGCAGCAGATGCGGACGCAACCATCGCGCTCGTCGGCGACCGTGCGCAACTCCCAGCGGTCGGTCGTGGCGGGTTGCTCGACATGGCCGCAACCATTCGCGGACGCACCATCGACATGGCCGAAGTCCACAGATTCACAGACCCCGCCTACGCCGACCTCACGATGCGGTTGCGCGACCGGGAGGAGCCCGGCAAGGTCTTCGACCAACTCACCGCGCTCGGCCTGATCCACCTGCACGCCGATGCCGACGCGCTGCAAGACCACATCGCCCAGCACCGGAACGATGGGGAGGCGGTCACGGTCGCCACCAACGACGAAGCCGCACGGTTGAACGCGCACATCCGCGACCAGCGCGTCCGCGCCGGAATCGTGGATGACGAGGCGACCGCGACAGGTAGCGATGGTCTCCCGATTGGGCGGGGCGATGTGATCCAGAGCCGCAAAAACGACACCGGTCTCGGGGTCGCCAACCGGCAGCAATGGATCGTCCAGCACGTCGAAACCGACGGCACACTCTGGGCGGTCGAAGCAGACAGCGATAGGAAACGAGAGCGCAGTGTGCGCTTGCCCGCTGCCTATGCCACCGCGCACACCCACCTCGCCTACGCTTCCACTGCCTATGGCGGCCAAGGCGTCACGGCACCCCAGTCGCACACAACCCTCAGCGACGCGATGAGCGGAGCCGCTGTCTATGTCGGCATGACGAGAGGCAAAGACAAGAACCGCCTGCACGTCATCGCCGAGAACATCACCGAAGCGCGGGAGCAGTTCGTCGCAGCAGTCGAGCGCGACCGCGCCGACCGGGGATTGGCCGACGCGACCGAACGCGCAGCAGAGGCTGTGCGCGGCCTGACTGCCGACGGCCCCATGAGGTTCGTGAACGCCGAGATAGCCGCGCTCACCAGGCAAGCCGAGCGCGCCGAGGCGCGAGCGGCCAGGTGGCAGCACGCAGCCGATGCCCTGGATGAGCTGCACACTCGCCAGCGAGCAGAACGCGGTCAGGCCACCGAAGCACACAAGGCGGCAAAGAAGCAGGTCGCGCTCGTGCGCTCCGAGGTCGCCGAACCACTCAGCGCACAGGCGCACGCCGCGCTCACCGATTGGCAGGACACCGCTACCGTTGAGAAGACCGCACGCGACAAGGTGCGCGCTGCGGGCAGGTTCACGAAACGCCGCGCCACCGCCGAGCACCGCACCGCCAAGACCATGGCCCAGGACGCCGAACGGCGGCTGGCGGCCGCATGGGGTGAGCCGCCTCGATGGAACGAGAACAGCGCGTCCTGGATTGAGCGGGTCACCCGGCCCAGGATCGACGCTGACCCGCGCGTGGTCGAAGCCGAGCGCCAGCACGCGGAAGCAGCGCAGGCATTCCATGCCGTGTTGGAACCGAACCCGTGGCCGAGCATCGGCGTTTACGCGCGCATCTTCGGTGAAGAGACCGTGCGGAAGAACCCCGGTGCCTATGTCAACGCCCGGCCAGCACGCCAGGTCGAAGACGCGACCCGCGCCGCCCAGCACGCCCGCAGGGAAGCCGACGCCCTACGCTCGCTCACTCCTGGCGAAGCGGTCGAGCGGATCAAGCAGACCCACGCAGCCGAGGAAGCCAAACGCGAAACCGCTCGTATGCTCGCCGAACGTCAACGCCAGCTCCGTGCCGCCATCTCACGGCACAGCAGCCCACACCACGACGGGCCAACACTGACCAGGTAACGGGACAAGCCTCCGGGTACCTCGAAGAGCATGGGCCTGCGGACGATGTGGAGGACGAGTGAGCTGTTCGAGTAGGTACTAGCGGCGCGGAACATCAGCAGTGTCGGACGTGGCCGATATTGTAAGACACGGCACTATATGCACCAACTAGAACGCGCCCTCGGCGCAGAGGAGAACACACGCGACATGAGTAAGTCCCTACTGGAACAGCTGCCTGGCATCGTCGCCGCAGGCAAGCGCCAAGCGGCACAGATGCTGGAGCAGCTGGAGGGACGCAACCGTGTCAGCCTGCAGACGCGAGAGTTGGTCATCCCATCGAAGGACCACGCCGGTTTTAACTTCTGGGGTAACGACGGCTACGAGGTATCGACCGATCCCAACCGCCTGATTTACGGTGACAACCTGCTGGCGATGGCAGCGCTGCTTGCTGGCGACGAGGACAACGCCAGTCTGCGCGGGAAGATCGACCTGATATATATCGACCCTCCGTTCGACTCGAAGGCGGACTACCGGACTAAGATCACGTTGCCCGGTGCCACCATCGATCAGAGGCCGACTGTATTTGAGCAGTTTGCATATTCTGATACTTGGGCAGACGGAACGGCATCTTACTTGGCGATGATTACGCCGCGTTTGGTGCTAATGAGAGAGCTGCTTACGGAAACGGGTTCCATCTACGTGCACCTCGACTGGCACGTAAGCCACTACGTCAAGATGGTTCTTGACGAGATCTTTGGTCGGTCTCGGTTTCTTAACGAGGTTGTCTGGAAGAGGCGCACCGGTACAGCTAGTTCCAACAATTCGTTCGGAGTTCAGACAGATTCCATTTTCGTTTACGCGAAGACGGACGACTACTACTATCTCCCAGCGTTCCGTCGCGATGTTGACGAGGCCGAGATAAATGCCAAGTTTAACAAGGTTGACGAGCAGGGTCGTCGCTACTGGAGCGGTGATTTGGGAAATCCCGCAGATCGCCCAAATCTGAAGTATGAGTACAAAGGATATAGACCGCCAAAGAATGGCTGGGCGGTCAGCCTTGAAGTGATGGAGCGATTCGATCGAGAAGGAAAGCTTATTTTCCCCTCTCGGCCTGATGGCCGAATTCGACGCAAGATGTTCCTCGATGACTGGCAGGGATTCCCTGTCCAGAACCTGTGGGACGATATTTCGCCCGTTCAGTCTCAGGCCAAGGAACGCTTGGATTACGCGACACAGAAGCCCGAAGCGCTGCTCGATAGAATCATTCAGGTTTCGAGTCCTGCAGGGGGACTAGTTGCCGACTTTTTTGCGGGGTCGGGAACGACGGCAGCTTCATCTGAGAGGCTCGGACGCCGGTGGATCGTAACTGACCTCGGGAAGCCATCGGCGATGATCGCGCGCAAACGTCTCATCGATCAGGACGCGAAGCCGTTCCTTTACCAAGCTATCGGCGACTACCAGGTGGAGCAGGCGCGCTCGACGTTGGGCCGTTCGTTCCGTGTCGGTGACCTGGCCAAGGTCGTTCTCGATCTCTACGGAGCGTTACCGCTCCCGCCCGAGGAAAACGTCAACGGCAGCCTCGGGCGATTGCCTGGTACCCGCACGCTTGTCTATGCAGACAGCCCGTCGCGTTTGACCACGATCTCAACGCTCAAGCGCGCCCAAGGGTACCGCGAGGTCAAGATGGGCGGCTTCGACGAGGTTGTGGTGCTTGGTTGGAACTTCGCTGCTGGCATCGGCCAGGACATCAGCGACCTGAACGATCCGAACCTTAAAGTGCTGGTGATCCCGCCGGACTTGCTCGATCGGCTCAAGAAGAAGGGTGCGGACAAGTTGGCGTCCGAGGTTCGGTTCTCCAGCCTTCAGTATCTTCAGGCCGACGTGACTGGTCGTGCCGTGGAGGGAGACCGCGAGTCACTGATGGTGAACTTGCAGAACTACGTCCTGCTTTCACCAGAGGCGATCAACCTCGATCAGGCAAACCGTGCAAAGCTCCAGGAGGTGATGAACGCGGAACCTCTCGCGCTCGTCGAGTACTGGGCGGTCGATCCCGACTATGATGGTGAGGTCTTCCGATCCGTCTGGCAGGACTACCGGGGCAACACCGACAACGACAGCGACGAGCTGCGTGTCGTCACAACGGCTACCCTGGATCTGCCGCGGGTCGACGGATCTCGCACAGTTTGTATTCGCGCCGTTGATGTCTTTGGCTTCGAATCCGAAGTGGTTGTCTCCGGTGTCGAGGTGCAGTCGTGAGTGGATTTTCTGACTTCCCTCTGGCGCGTGGTCTCTCAGCGGTCGTTGAACCTCTCATCCCAGGCATCGTGGACGGGACGGGGTCAGAGCTACTAGAACGAGTCACCCCGGTCACTGCCGAGCTGCTGCGCTATTGGTTCCAGCAGGACTACTGCGAACTGCGTGAACTCAACTTTCATGCTGGTCAACGCTCGGCGATTCTCAACATCATCTACGCGCACGAGATACTCGGCGTCACTCGCTTGCGGGATCTTTATGAAGCGGTAGCCGCCGAAGCGATGCTGGAGGGCGGGGTTCTGGGCGAGGTGACCCGGCAGCGTCACGACTTCCCGAAGTACGCCGCGAAGATGGCCACGGGTACTGGCAAGACCTGGGTACTGAACGCACTCCTTGTTTGGCAGTACCTGAACAAGCTTGCCGACCCAGCCGACCCGCGTTTTTCCAGCAACTTCCTGTTGGTCGCTCCGGGACTCATCGTGTACGATCGCCTCCTGGACTCGTTCCAGGGCAAGGAACAGGATGGCGAGCGAGACTTCGCCACGAGCGATATCTACCGTCAGCAGGATCTGTTTATTCCAGACACCTACCGCACCCAGGTCTTCACGTTCCTCCAGTCCTCCGTCGTGACCAAGACCGAGATCGGCCGCAAGGTCACCGGATCGGGCTTGATCGCGATCACAAACTGGCACTTGCTGGCAGGCAAGGAAGACCCTGACTTTCTCGATGACAACGAGGTCGAAGCCCCTGGTGCCGAGATCGATCCGAAGGCTGCTATCGAGAGCTTCTTCCCGCTCTCTCCTGGCACGAACGCTGGGAATGCGCTCGATGTGCTGGACCGACGGTTCCTGCGGGGCGGCCCACTCCAAGCCCTGAAAGACCTGCCCGACCTGGTCGTGTTCAACGATGAGGCGCACCACATCCACGAGGTGCGCAAATCCGACGAGGTCACCGACGTCGAGTGGCAGAAGAGCTTGAGCGAGATCGCATCGACAAAGGGGCGCCGTTTCACTCAGATCGACTTTTCCGCGACCCCATACAACGAGGTCGGCTCGGGGCGTTCCAAGGGCAAGGCCTACTTCCCGCACATCGTCGTTGACTTTGACCTCAAGTCCGCCATGCGTGCCGGACTCGTCAAGTCGCTTGCGCTCGATAAGCGCAAGGAGATCGCGGCGCTGCCGTTGGACTTCAAAGCAGAGCGGGACGACCAAAAACGGGTCACCGGCCTGTCGAACGGTCAACGCGTCATGCTCCAAGCTGGCCTCAAGAAGCTTCAGATCCTTGAAGAGCAGTTCGCCGACGCCGATCCAGACAAGTACCCGAAGCTGCTGGTAGTTTGCGAAGACACCAACGTCACACCGCACGTCGTCGAATACCTCCAAAGCACGGGGCTATCTGAGGATGACATCCTGCGTGTTGATTCCGGCCGCAAGGCTGAGCTTGGCCCGAAGGACTGGGAGCCGATCCGCGAGAAGCTGTTTGATGTCGACCGGCACAAGCAGCCCAAGGTCATCGTTTCGGTGCTCATGCTCCGTGAAGGATTCGACGTCAGCAATATCGCAGTCATCGTGCCGCTGCGCTCGTCAAAGGCGTCCATCCTGCTGGAGCAGACGATCGGGCGAGGTCTGCGCCTGATGTGGCGCGGCGACCCCTCGATCGACGAGCTGAAAGCTGAGACTCGGGAGCGCATCAGCAAAGGGCTGGAGCCGACCAACTACTTCGACGTGTTGTTCATCGTCGAGCATCCGGCGTTCAGCGACTTCTACGATGAACTGCTCAGCGGTGGACTCATGGTCGAAACCGGTGACGACGCGGACAGTACCGGTGCCACCGGCGACCTGGAGCACGTTGATCTGCGACCTGGCTACCAAGCGTACGACTTCGAGATCCCCGTTATTTTGCGTGATGCCGACGAGGAACTGCGCCAGCCGAGCATCAATCCACTCGAGCTTTCCGCGTCACCATACCCGCTCGACCTAATCATTAAGACCGTCGGCAAGGGTGACCGGTTCGTTTCGCACGACGCCGAGACGGGTACACAGTACGGCGACTACCGTGTCGATGGCGGCGTGCTGACTGCCACTGGTTACAACGACTACCTCTCGCGCATGACGACGCGCATCACCGAGGCGCTCGGCCGGACGATGACGAAGAGCCAGAGCAAGTACAACGAGAACGCGAAGTTCCCAATTCTCCAGGCGTATCGTCCGCTGCTCACCGGCTGGCTTGACAGTTACATCCGTCACCGTCTGTTCGGTCAGGAGTTTGACCCTTTGGCCGAAGAGAACTGGCGGGTGCTGCTGCTTGACGACGTCGCGCACAGCATCGCCGGAACATTCGCCACCAAGCTGGTCGAGCTCCAGGACAGCCATGTCGTTGCCTCCGCCGAGGTACAGCACCGCTCACTGTCCGAGGTAACCACAATCCCGGTTCGTGGTAGCACCGCCGAAGAAGTCAAGAAGTGCATCTACCCGAAGCTGCCTATCCCATCCCAGGGTGGCGGGCTCGAGCGACGCTTCATCCGCTGGGCCGACAAGGATTCGGGCATCGAGGCCCTGGCCAAGGTGCACGAGTATCGGCACGACTTCCTGCGTCGGCCGTATTTGAAGGCCGATGGCATGCCCGCGCAATACTCACCGGACTTCCTAATCCGCACGCCGTTTACCATTTACGTTGTCGAGACCAAAGCACAGTCAGCGCTCAGCGACGAGAACGTGCAGCGCAAGCAGAAGGCTGCGCTGGCATGGTGCGATCAAATCAATGAACTCCCCGAGGAACAACGCGATGGCCGGGATTGGGCATACGTGCTGCTTGGTGAGAGTATCGTCAACGAGTGGCACAAGAAGAATGCCACCGTCACCGACCTGCTTGAGTACGCGCGCTTGCGGCGTACATCAACGGCGAGACAGGAGCGGTTGCTGTGATCGACGACGAGTCGACAACTAGCGCCGATCCAGAGGAAAAGTCCGCGCCGGTAGACCCTCGTGCGTTGCTGGCCGACTGGGCGAACAGCAGCGACGAATGGGTACGGCTGCTCGTTGCTGAGGTACTTGCGAGCGGGCGCCCTGTCGGAGATTCCACCGTGGACAAGGCGTACAAGATGTTCCGACAGGAGAAGACACTCGACACGCGCGAG
>Ga0116180_1004018_pt1 | contig 10839 bp, 12 predicted proteins | sample AD_UKC073_MetaG_FD_89804 | JGI IMG/M metagenome (GOLD analysis project Ga0116180, IMG submission 89804) | Active sludge microbial communities of municipal wastewater-treating anaerobic digesters from USA - AD_UKC073_MetaG | ecosystem: Engineered > Bioreactor > Anaerobic > Digestate | place: USA... | reverse complement strand
GCCGTGACCCGTCGTATGCCGTCGGGGGAGACCCCGTGCAGCTGGACACCAATGCGCGCGTCGGCAGCGGCGATGAGTTCGTCATCGAGGCTGACGAGAGTGACGGGTCGTTCGTCGGCTACCACCCGCAGGTGGCGCTCGTGACGAGCGTCCAGCCCGACCACCTCGACTTCTACGGCACCATCGATGCCGTCGAGGCCGGATACCGAGCCTTCGTCGAGACACTTGAGCCGGGCGGCGTGCTGGTCGCGTGCCTCGACGACCCGGGTGCCCGACGGTTGGCGGAGGTGGCCAGAGGCCAAGGTCGTCGGGTCGTCGGTTACGGGTTCAGCGCCGATGCCGACGTGCGGCTCTCCGACCCTCGGCTTGGTGGCCTTGAGTCCGTGGCGACCGTCCATCTGGACGACGCGGCATACCCCATGCGGTTGTCCGTGCCGGGTGAACACAACCTGCTCAATGCCGTCGGTGTGCTCGCCATCGCCATCTCGGCCGTTGGCTCGAACGAGCCGTCCGAGGCTCGACGCACCCCGGAACGGGTAACCGCTTGGCTGGACCTCTTGTCGAGGTTTAGGGGAGTTCGGCGCCGTTTTGAGCAGGTGGGTGAGGCTGCGGGGGTTGTTGTCGTCGACGACTACGCGCACAACCCGGCGAAGGTCCGTGCCGCGATCGCCACCGGTCGTGGGGCGGTGCGCGCGAGGGGGCGTCTCGTGGTGGTCTTCCAACCCCATCTGTACTCCCGCACTCGAGACTTCGCCGATGCTTTCGGGGCGGCCCTCGCGCCGGCGGACATCGTCGTCGTCACCGACGTGTATGCCGCCCGCGAGGACCCCCTGCCGGGCGTCACCGGAGCGCTCGTCGCCGACGCCGTCCGGGCGGCCCGTGCCGAGGCCGTGGTCACCTTCATCCCCGCGCTGAGCGACGTCGTCCCGGCGCTGGCGGGGCTCACCGCGCCCGGCGATCTCGTCCTGACGGTCGGAGCCGGCGACATCACCACGATCGGGCCGGCCCTGCTGTCGGCGTTGCGCTCTGGCTCGATCCAGGAGCGGTCCTGATGGCGCCGGGGAGGTCATGGGGGAGGCGGCTGTTACCTCGCATGCGCAGGGAGGGCGCTCAGCGGCGGCTGCCGTCGACCCGGGTGCGTTTCGAACAGCGGGCCGCGGCGGCTCGCCGTCGCCCATGGCGACTCGTCGGCGCTGCCGTGGTGGCCCTTGCGCTCGTCGCCGGCCTCGGCTGGGTGGTCTGGGCCAGCCCGCTGCTGGTCGTCGACGACGTGGTCGTCACGGGTGTCGAGGGGGCCGACCGCGAGGCTGCGCTGCAGGCGGCCGCAGTGCCGATCGGCGAGCCGTTGGCCCGCATCGATTCAGCTGCGGTCGCGCAACGGGTCGGAAGCCTGTCCATCGTCAAACGCGCTGTCGTCACGCGGAGTTGGCCGCGCACCCTCGTGGTCACCGTGACTCCTCGCGTCGGCATGCTCGTCGTGCGCAACTCCGAGGGCACCCTGCAGGTCGTCGACGAGGATGGAGTGGCATTCCGCGATGTCGAGCAGGTGCCGACCGGGCTGGCCGTCGTCAACGGCAGCGGGGCCCGCCCTGCACCCGAAGGACTACAGGCCGTGATCGAGGTGCTACGGATCCTGCCCGCTGACCAGCGGGCGACGATCTCCCAGATCTCGGTGACCAGCGCGAGCATGGTGACGTTCACCCTGGGGGAGGTCGAGGTCATCTGGGGTGGCCGGGGGTCGCAGGAGAAGAAGGCCAAGGTGTTGCAGGTGCTCTTGGCGACTAAACCCAAGGTCATCGACGTCAGCGCGCCGGACACTCCCGTGACCCGTTGACGCGAGCGACCGGGCGTCCCACCAGTCACAGTAGTCACAGAGGCCTCAGGAATCCCACCCGTGACGGGGAGATTCCCCAATCTTTACGGTAGGTCGAAGACACGCCGAGCGGGTCGTTGGAAACCCTCGGTCTAGTGCCTACGGTCGGTGCGACGGTAGAGACGAGAAAACACTGTATCTCGACTAGACCTTCAGGTTCGGCAGCGGTTCTCCGGCGTGTCGGACGGGGCGGTCATCCGCCTCGGCCGCGGGCCGTGGTGCCGGGGTCGGGCCCGATCGGACGAACGAATCGCGCCAGAATGCAACGAAAGGCCACCACCGTGGGTGCAGCACCGCAGAACTACCTCGCCGTCATCAAAGTCGTCGGCATCGGTGGTGGCGGCGTCAACGCCATCAACCGGATGATCGACGTCGGCCTGAAGGGCGTGGAGTTCATCGCCATCAACACCGACGCGCAGGCGTTGCTGATGAGCGATGCCGATGTGAAGCTCGACGTCGGCCGAGAACTCACCCGGGGCCTCGGCGCCGGCGCCGACCCCAACGTCGGACGCAAGGCGGCTGAGGACCACGCCGAGGAGATCGAGGAGGTCCTCCGTGGGGCCGACATGGTCTTCGTCACCGCAGGCGAGGGCGGCGGCACGGGCACTGGTGGCGCGCCAGTGGTGGCCCGCATCGCTCGTTCCCTCGGCGCCCTCACCATCGGTGTCGTCACCCGCCCGTTCACCTTCGAGGGGCGCCGGCGGGCCAATCAGGCCGAGTCGGGCATCGGGGGACTGCGGGAAGAGGTCGACACCCTCATCGTCATCCCCAACGACCGGCTGTTGTCGATCAGCGACCGCAACGTCTCGATGATGGATGCCTTCCGCAGTGCCGACCAGGTGCTCCTCTCCGGCGTCCAGGGCATCACCGACCTCATCACCACCCCGGGTCTGATCAACCTCGACTTCGCCGACGTCAAGTCGGTCATGCAGGGCGCGGGTTCGGCACTTATGGGCATCGGTTCGGCCCGCGGTGAGGACCGGGCCGTTCAGGCGGCCGAGCTGGCCATCTCCTCGCCGTTGCTGGAGGCGAGCATCGACGGCGCCCACGGCGTGCTGCTGTCGATCTCCGGCGGGTCCGACCTCGGGCTCTTCGAGATCAACGAGGCCGCTCGCCTGGTTCAGGAAGCCGCCCACCCCGAGGCCAACATCATCTTCGGGACCGTCATCGACGATGCTCTCGGCGACGAGGTCCGGGTCACGGTCATCGCCGCTGGCTTCGACGGGGGCGACCCGACTCCTCGCTCCGACTCTCGTGCGCTCGGTCAGGTGCAGGCTGGTGGCCCCGCCCGCCCGGCCGCGGCCAGTGGCCCGGCGGCAGGCGCGGCATACCCCTCGGCTCCGGTCGCCGCGGCTCCGGCACCGGCGCCTGCTCCCGCGCCTGTGGCGCCGGTCGTCGTGCCCCCCGTCCAGGCACCGCCGCGACCGGTGAGCATCGATGACGGGGACGACCTGGACGTGCCCGACTTCCTCAAGTAGCCCACCTGACCTCTATGGCCGTCGGCGTCCAGCGTTAGCGTGGGGTCGTGTTCTTCTGGCACGAGCGGCGCGCTGGCATCGACCTGGCGGTCACCGACCGTCACGGCGGGGTGAGTGCGGCGCCCTTCGCCGGGTTCAACCTCGCTCGTCACGTCGGCGACCAACCCGGCGACGTCGAGGTGAATCGGGCGCGCCTGGCTGGCGAGCTCGACCTTGCAGCCGAGCGCCTCGTGTTCATGAATCAGTGCCACGGCGCCAGCGTCGAGGTGGTCGACGGCCCCTGGCGAGGTGACCCGCCAGCTTGCGATGCGGTGATCACGGCGGCGACCGACCTGGCGCTGGTGGTGCTCGTGGCCGATTGCGTTCCCGTCCTGCTCGCCGATCCGGTCGCCGGAATCATCGGCGCGGTCCATGCCGGTCGTCCCGGCCTGGTGGCCAACGTGGTCGGCGCTGCCCTCGATGCGATGGCCGATCTCGGTGCGCGGACCCCCTTCGCCGTCGTGGGCCCGTCGGTATGCGGCCGCTGTTACGAGGTGCCCGAGGCGATGCGGGAGGTGGCCGCCGCCGTGGAGCCGACCAGCGCCACGGTCTCGTGGGCAGGCACCCCGGCCATCGACGTCGGCGCTGGCGTCGTCGCGCAATTGGCCGGTCGCGGGGTTCCGGTGACGTGGGTGCCCGGCTGCACCCGCGAGGACGACCGGCTCTTCTCCTACCGTCGCACCACACCGACCGGACGCTTTGCCGGGGTGATCCGCCGGTATGCCGCCTCCGCCGCCTCCCGCGGGGGAGGCGGGGGTGCGGCATACCTGGTTGATGAGCCGAGCCACGCCGAGGGGGAGGGTGTGTGAGCGTGCCGTCGCCTGAGCCGAGCACCCCGGCCGACCCCCGCGCAGCCCAGCTGCGCGCCAACCTCGCAGACGTCCACGAACGGGTCATTCGTGCGTGCGACAAGGCCGGACGCGACCCAGCCGAGGTCACGGTGATCGTCGTGACGAAGTTCTACCCGGCAGGCGATGTCCGCCGATTGGCTGCCCTGGGCGTGCGGGACATGGGGGAGAACCGCGACCAGGAGGCGTCCGCGAAGTATGCCGACGTCCGGGCCGAGATCACCGGCCTGCGGCTGCATTTCATCGGCCAGATCCAGACCAACAAGGCGGCATCGGTGGCGGCCTATGCCGACGTGGTCCACACCGTCGACCGGCTCAAACTCGTTACCGCCCTGGATCGGGGGGCACTGCACGCCGGGCGACGGTTGCGCGTTCTCGTCCAGGTCGACCTCGACCCGGCCCGGGCCGACAGCCTGGACGTGTCTGGCACCGTTACCGGGGTCGGCCGGTCGGCTCGGGGCGGCGCCGCCCCCGCCGAGGTCGTCGGGCTCGTGGCTGCGGTGCGAGCCAGCGCCGCCCTCGACCTGGCGGGGGTCATGGCCGTCGCGCCGTTGGGGGCCGACCCCGACCTGGCCTTCGGCCGGCTCGCCGACGTGGCACGCGAGGTGCGCACCCTCGCGCCGGAGGCCACCTGGGTCTCCGCGGGAATGAGCGGCGATCTCGAGGCCGCGATTCGTCATGGCGCGACACACCTGCGTGTCGGAACGGCAATCCTCGGATCCCGCCCGCCCCTTCGCTAACGTCGAGCCAGGCCCGTATGCCGCGCACCCGTTGCGTTCTGCTGGCCGTGCTGACATCGACAGACACAAAGGGGATCGGCCCATGGCTGGGGCACTTCGCAAGACGATGGTGTACCTCGGGCTCGCCGAGGAGGACGAGCGTTACGACTCCTACGACGAGGGTTACGAGGACGACCGCGTTGCGGAGCACACCGCTGCCGTTACGCCGTTGCCATCCCGGCCGACGTCGGTGGCATCGGTCGTCCGTGACCCTGACCTCGGGTCGCTCACCCGGATCACGACGATCCACCCGCGCACCTATAACGAGGCCAAGGCGATCGGCGAGTCGTTCCGCGAGGGCACTCCGGTCATCATGAACCTCACCGAGATGGACGACGCCGACGCCAAGCGCCTCGTCGACTTCGCCGCCGGACTGGTGTTCGGCTTGCACGGGGCCATCGAACGGGTCACCGCCAAGGTCTTCTTGCTGTCCCCGGCCCATGTCGAGGTCACGGCCGAGGAGTCCCCGGCGATCCGCACACCGCGGAGCCCGTTCAACCAGAGCTGACCGGTCGCGCCGGGCCGGCGCGACGGCATACCCCCCTCACAGCCAGATCGGGGACCATAAGCCGATGCGCGGCGTGTGGCAGGTCATCGCGACCCTTCTGTTCATCTTCTTTGTCTTCCTCATCGGCAGGCTGGTGCTGGACTGGGTCCGGGTGCTGGCCCGGTCCTGGCGGCCCCGCGGGATCGTCCTGGTCTTGGCCGAAGCGGTCTACACGGTGACCGATCCGCCCCTGCGGGCGGTGCGCCGGATCGTGCCCACCCTCACCGTGGGCTCGATCCGCATCGACTTGGCCTTCATCATTCTCTTCCTGCTCACGTCCACCCTGATGAGCCTGCAACCGTTCTAGCAGTAGTGAATTGGGGTCGAGTCGGCCGACGCCGACCCACCCGGGCGATGACCGCTCGACGATGTCAGTTACTGTGCGGTTGGGTCTTCAGGACTCGATTCGATAACGTTGGCTCGGTACTATCCACTGTCCGTCGAGGTGAACCATGGCGCTCACGCCCGAACAAGTGCTCAACAAGCACTTCCAGACGACCCAGTTCCGTAAGGGGTACGACGAGCGCGACGTCGACGATTTCCTCGATGAAATCGTCGCCGAGATGCGTTCGCTGCTCGCGCAGCGGGACGACTACAAGCAGCAGTTGGCCGACTGCCGCGCCGGCCGGGGGATGTCGGTCTCCGACGCCCCGACCATGGCGGCTCCAGCCCTCGTCGACACCCGGCCGGCCGAAGAGGCCGAGGCTCGGTTGGTCGAGGCGAAGTCGGCGTTGAGTCAGGCCCAGGCCGAGCACGCGCGGATCCTGGAGTCGATCGGCAGCGCGCGCGCCGAGTTCGACAGCCTGCAGAGCCGGCTGGACGGGCTGCGCGGCTCGTTGGCCGACACCCAGGCCCAGGCCGAAGGGGCCCCCCGGTTGGTTCAGGACGCCGAAGCCGCGGTCGCCGACGCCCAGCGTCGCGCCGAGGAATTCGGGTCTCGGGCGGCCGAGGCAGAAAAGCACCTGTACGAGATCGAGTCCCGGGCGGCCGAGACCGAGGCCAAAGCGCAGGAAGCTGCCGCCAAGGTCCGCGACGCGGAGGCGCGTGCCGCCGAAGCGCAGGCTCGCGCCCAGCAGGCCGAGCAGGCGGCCCAGCAGGCTGAGCAGGCGGCCCAGGCAGCGGCCGAGCGTGAGCGCCAGTCCATCGAAGCGACCCGCGTCGACGCGCCGGCGGCACCTGCCGCGGCTCTTGTCGGGGCCGGCGCAATGGGTGGCGCAGGGAGCGCCGCTGGCCTGATCGAGTTGGCTCAGCGGTTGCACGACGAGCACGTCGCCCAGGGCGAGGCCAAGCGCAACGAGCTGATCTCTGCTGCTGAGTCCCGTCACAATGAGTTGCTGTCGACCGGTCAGGCCAGGTTCGACGAACTCGTCGGCAGCGGGCAACGTCAGCACGACGACCTGGTGACCACGGCCCAGAACCGGCACGACGAGTTGGTCTCGACCGCGCAAAACCGGCACGACGAGCTCGTCGGCACGGCCCAGCGCCAACACGACGAGATGCTGGCCGAAGCCGCCAACCTCAAGGAGCAGATGCTCACCGAGGCGCGCGAGCGCTCGACCGGCATGGTCGCCGAGGCCCAGCAGAAGAAGGCCGCCGTTCTCGAGGAGCTCGAAGGGCAGCGCACGTCGATGGAACGCAAGATCGACGAGTTGCGTGGCTTCGAGCGGACCTACCGCTCGCAGTTGCGGTCCTACTTCGAGGACAAGCTCTCGGAGCTGGCCAACACCGGAGTTGACGCCTCCGCCTGACCGCGTCACCTCGCGCGGCAGGGGCCGATCATCGCCCGGTATGCCGCGCAGCACGTCCTCGACGAGGGCCCGGATCCCAGATCCGGGCCCTCGCTCGTTGCCTGTAGCGATGATCTAGGTCACCTTCTGGCAACCCTTTCGGCGCGTTCTCGGGGCCAAACTCCATGGAAACCAGGAAGGTGTCCTATTCTCGGCGCGATCGTCCATGCACGCTTCGGGCGAGCGAGAAGAATCGGAAGGGGCCCGACGGCCATGGCTGCGACGAAGGGCAGGGGCGCCGCGGCGGCGGCCGGTCGAGCGACGGCAAGCGTTGCGCGGGCGGTTCGAGCGGTGTTGTCGGGAGCCGGGGCGACGAGGGCGGCCGACGTGGAAGCCACGAGCTCGCCCAGCGCGGCACCGGCGAAGGCCTCGACCGCGAAGGCCGCGCCGGCCAAGCAGATGACGACCAAGGCCGCGCCGGCCAAGGCTGCTCCCCGGAAAGCCGCGCCGGTCAAGAAGGCGACCTCGAAGGCCGCCCCCGTGAAAGCCGTTCCGGCTAAGGTCTCACCCAGCAAGGCCGTACCCAGGAAGGCGGCGGCAGCCACGGCAGCCCCGGTCAAGGCTGCCGCGGCGAAGGCAGCACCGTCGAAGGCAGCACCATCGAAGGCAGCACCACCGAAGGCAGCACCACCGAAGGCGGCGACCACCAAGGCAGCGTCCACCAAGGCAGCGACGGTCAAGGCTGCCCCGGCGAAGGCGGCACCCGTGAAGTCAGTTCCTGCGAAGCCTGTTCCCGACAACACCGCCGGGGCCAAAGGGTCGAGCGCCAAACCCGTGTCGGCGGTTCGGTCCGCCGCAACGGTCATCAGCTCGGTCTCACCAGTCATGCCTCCGGTGCGTGAGGACGAGGAGCCGTGGACCGACGCGGAACTGCTCGAGGTGCGCCAGGACATCCAGCGCGACATCTCTCGTGGGTTGGCCGACATTGCCACCGCCGAGGAGGACCTGCAGGGGCTGATCTGGGATGCGGGTGACGGGTCGGGCGATGACCAGGCCGACGCCGGTGCCAAGACCTACGAGCGTGAGCAGGAGATCTCCCTAGCCAATATCTCTCGGGACAAGCTCGCTCAGAATCGGCACGCCCTGGAGCGGTTGGACAATGGCACTTACGGGATCTGTGAGTCCTGCGGCCTGCCGATCGGCAAGTTTCGCCTTCAGGCCGCTCCCCGTGCGACCCTATGCAGGTCATGCAAGGAGAAAACAGAGCGCGGCTGAGCGCACCGTCCCCCCGACCGCCCGGTGTCCCCGGAACACGTCGGCTCATCTGGCTGTTCGTCGCGATCTCGGTCGTGGTCTACGTCCTCGACCAAGTCAGCAAGGCATGGGCCTTGGGCGCTCTCACCAACGCCCCGCCCGAGGAACTCCTTGGAACCTTCCTGCGCCTCTACCTCGTCCGTAACCCCGGGGCCGCGTTCTCGGTAGGCACGGGCAGCACCTGGCTGCTGACCATCTTGGCGATCGTGGTCCTCGTCGTCCTGATCCGCGCCAGCCGACGGTTGGGTAGCACTGCCTGGGCGTGGGCTCTCGGCCTGGTCCTGGGCGGCGCGTTGGGCAACCTCACCGACCGGCTGATCCGGGACCCGGGCTTCGGGCGTGGGCACGTGGTGGACTTCATCGACTACAACGGGTGGTTCGTCGGGAACGTCGCCGACATCGCCATCGTGGCAGCAGCGATGTTGATCGGCCTGCTGGCCTTGCTGGGAATCGGCCTGGACGGGCGGCGGGCCAGCGCGAACGGCGCGGACAGCTCTGGCGCCGTGGACGGAGCGGGCGGGGCGGACGGCATACCCGCGTCGGAACGGACGGAGCGCGATGGGTGACTCGCGCACCTTGTTCGTCCCGGAGGGACTGGACGGGGAGCGCGTGGACGCCGCCATCGCCCGGTTGTTCGGGTTTTCGCGCACCCGGGCTGCCGAGCTGGCCGCCGATGGGTTGGTCAGCCTCAACGAGAGGGTGAGCCCCAAGTCGGCTCGGGTGAGCGCCGGAGACGTCTTGGAGGTCGTGCTCCCTGACGCTGTGCCGAGCGCCAGCGTCGACCTCGTCGCCGAGCCGGTTCCCGGGATGGCCATCGTCTATGACGACGACGACCTCGTCGTCGTCGACAAGCCGGTCGGCGTGGCAGCCCACCCGGGTGTGGGCTGGGCCGGGCCCAATGTGGTGTCGGGGCTCGCAGCGGCCGGCTATCGGATCGCGACCTCCGGGGCGAGTGAACGCCAGGGCATCGTCAGCCGACTGGACGTGGGCACGTCGGGGCTCATGGTCGTCGCCAAGAGCGAATACGCCTACAGCAGGCTCAAGCACGCCTTCCGCTCGCGCACCGTCGACAAGACCTACCACGCCCTCGTCCAGGGCCTGCCTGACCCGATGACGGGCACGGTGGACGCGCCCATCGGTCGCCACCCGGCGCATGAGTTCAAGTTCGCCGTCATGGCGGCCGGGAAGCCGGCGGTCACCCATTTCGAGGTGATCGAGGCGTTCCACGGGGCCGCACTGCTGGAGATCAAGCTCGAGACCGGGCGAACCCATCAGATTCGGGTGCACCTGTCGGCCCTGCGCCATCCGTGTTGCGGCGACCCGCTCTATGGCGCCGACCCCAAGCTTTCGGCACGCCTCGGCCTGGACCGGCAGTGGCTACACGCCGTCGGGTTGGGCTTCGAGCACCCGGGGACTGGTGAATGGGTGACGTTCACCAGTCCCTATCCGGCCGATCTCGACCACGCGCTGGACGTGGTGGCGGGGTCGCCCGCGCCCTAGCGATGACCGGGCGACGCGGTTCGCCTAACGCCCACTGCGGCGCACGACGGCAACGAAGGCGCTCCCCAAGAGCATCATGATGAGGGCCAGACCCAGGGGGAAGGTCAGGTTTGCCCCGGGCGCGGGAAGTGCCGTCGTGGTCGTGGTCGTCGTGGCCGTGGCCGTGGCCGTCGTCGTGGGCGTGGGCGTCGTCGTCGTTTCTATGCCGGTGCCCGACAAGGTGATGATCCCCGATTCCACCGTCGCCGCGGGCACGGCGAGCGCGCGGACACCGACCGAACGGCCAGCCCGGGCAGCGGCCGCAGCAGCCTCGGTGGTGATGCTGATCGTGGTCGTCGTGCTGTGCAGGCCCACGGTGGTCGGGTGGAACGAGTAGGTGAAGGCGCACGAAGCGCCGGGCGCGAGGGTGACGCCGACACAGTTCTGGACGCCGCCGAAGTTCACGCCATCGAGCGGGGCTCCACCGGCCACCGAGGTGAGGGTTTGACTGTCAGCGGACACGTTGGTGATCGTGACGTCGATGCCCGTCGAGGTCGAACCAACCTCGGTGTCTGAGAACGTCACCGTCGAAGGGGCGATGCCCAGTATGGGTGCGGTGGTTCCGTTGCCGTTGAGGGTGATGGTTCCGGAGGCCTGGCGGGACTGCTGCACGGATAGGTGACAGGTTGGGTCACGCGGCCTGGGTGGCCGGTGTGGTCATGATGGTCTCGTACTCGATGGGGGTCAACTTGCCG
>Ga0116180_1004015_pt1 | contig 10845 bp, 10 predicted proteins | sample AD_UKC073_MetaG_FD_89804 | JGI IMG/M metagenome (GOLD analysis project Ga0116180, IMG submission 89804) | Active sludge microbial communities of municipal wastewater-treating anaerobic digesters from USA - AD_UKC073_MetaG | ecosystem: Engineered > Bioreactor > Anaerobic > Digestate | place: USA... | reverse complement strand
GCCGCGGCTACCGCTCGCACGAGAACTACCGATGCCGCATCATGCTCTACAACGCCGCCCGGATGGCAGCGTGACCACCCCACCCCATCACGCGGAAAGTCGAAGACCCGTCAAACGAACCTAGGCGCCGACCAATTCCCGGCCCTTCGCCAATTCCCGTGTGGCAGCGCGCTTCTTGCGACCGCCCCGGACCTCCCGGGGCGCCGGCAGGGTGGTGACCACCCGGCATACCGGCTCCAGGACCGGCTCGAGACTGGGCAGCCGCTCGGGCACGACAGCGACCGGGCAGGCGGCCGAGCGGACGATCTCGCGGCTGCGGCAGATCATCTCGTGATCGCCGTGCTGGCCGGCCTCATGGGCACCGGCTCGCACCTGCGCGCAGTGGCAGCCCGTGACGACGAGCCACGAATGCCGGCTGGCCGACACCGTGTCGGCCAACGAGGTCGAGGTCGTTGCGTGGTCGCTCCCGGCGAGGGTGGTGAGCCAGTCTGCGCTGTCATCGCCCCACCCGGCGGCGGCGACCGGCAGTTCGTCGCGGTATTCGGCGGCCAGCGCCGGCACGACGACGACCGGGCCGCGGGCGTCGCTCAACACCCGGTCGATGACCGGCCCGAGCGGGCGGCCGGTGACGCGCGCCGGCCCGTGAGCTCCTAGCACGACCAAGGCAGACCGGGTATGCCGGACGAGCACCTTCGCGGGGTCGCCGACGATGACATCGAACCGAACCCGCAGGCCCGGGTAGCGCCGGGTGATCTGACCGGCCAGCTTGCTGTCGGCGCGCTCCTCGTCGCGGGTGAGCAGATCGCGACCGGAGGCGAGGCGGGCGCGGTGGTGACCCTTGGGCAGGACGCGCAGCACCATGAGTTCGGCACCAGAATCCCGGGCAGTGCGGGCGGCCCACATCACCGCACCCCGGGCGTGGGGGGTGTTGTCCCAGCCGGCGACGATGGTGTGAGTGGGTTCGAACGCCAGGGAGCGCACCGGGTTCCAACGCTGGAACGCCAGCCCAATGGACGTGGTGAACCGGCGCGTGAACGAGGTGCGCATCATGGTTCGGTGACTCCTGAGTGCTCTACTGGGGATCGAACTGATCGAGGCGATGGCGGTCACGGCGGGCTCCCGTCGGGGCTGTCGTCGTCGCGGTGCGGTGGTGGATCCTCCGGTGCGTCGTGCGAGGGTGGGGCGGTGGGGCGGTGGTCGGTGCTGCTGCATCCAGGCTCTCGTGCGCGCGCGCAGAGTAACCAGTGCGCGAGCGGTTTCTGGGGTGCGGCCGCAGGGGAGATGGGTGCCGCCCCCCACGAGTGGTGAGCGGCACGGCATACCGGTGGGGCCCGGGCGGTCGACCCGTCAGGCGCCCGCCGCGCCCTACTGACCCGAAGGGGCTTGTCAGGTGAGCCGTGGTCGTGGCGATACTGGGCGATGGACACACCGAGCGCGACGCAGCCCGAGCCCGACGAGAAGGACTGGACCTGGGTCCTCACCCGGCCGTGCGAGCAGTGCGGCTACGACGCCTCGCTCATCGAGCCGCGCGACCTGCCCACCCTCATCCGCGAGCACGCCGCTGGCTGGGCAGACGTGCTGGCGCGGCCCGATGCCACGACGCGACCCGAGCCGACGGTGTGGTCGCCGGTGGAGTACGGCGCGCACGTGCGCGACGTCCTGGTGATGTTCGCGGCGCGGGTCGGGGCAATCCTCGACTCGCGGGCCCCGGTCTTCCAGAACTTCGACCAGGACGTGGCGGCGATCGAGCGTGAGTATGCCGGGTCCGACCCGGCAGCGGTCGCGCGCGAGATCGACGACGCAGCCGCTTTCACGGCGAGTGAGTTCGCGCGGGTCGGACCGGACGATTGGGGTCGGACCGGCACACGCAGCGACGGGGTGGAGTTCTCGGTGGCGTCGCTGGGCGTCTACTGCATCCACGAGCTGGACCACCACGCGTGGGACGTCCACGCCTGAGCTCGTCACGCCTGACTCGGCGGCCGGATCCGCTCAGCGGCGGTCGATAGGCTGACCGGCGTGATCGACATCAAACTCCTGCGTGAGCACCCCGACGAGGTCCGGCGCTCGCAGCTGGCCCGCGGCGACGACCCGGCAGTCGTCGACCAGATCCTGGCGGCCGACGAGCGCCGCCGGTCGACGTTGGCGGAGTTCGAGTCGGCGCGCGCTGCGCAGAAGGCCATCGGCAAGCAGGTCGCCGCGGCCAAGGGCGACGAGAAGGCTGCCTTGCTGGCCGAGGTCAAGCAGCTCGCCGAGCGGGTCAAGTCGCTCGACGCGGCCGCCGCAAGCGCCGACGCCGAGCTCACGGCGCTCGTGACGTCGGTCTCCAATGTCATCCTTCCCGGCACGCCCAGCGGCGGCGAGGAGGATTACATCGTCCGCGAAATCGTCGGCACGCCAAGGGATTTCGCTGCTGAAGGGTTCGAGCCGCGCGACCACCTGGCCCTGGGCGAGAGCCTGGCTGCCATCGACACCGAGCGTGGCGCCAAGGTTGCCGGCGCCCGGTTCTACTTCCTCACTGGCGTCGGCGCCCGTCTCGAACTGGCCCTGCTCCAGATGGCGATCGCCCAGGCCGTCGAGGCCGGCTTCACCCCGATGATCACGCCCACCCTCGTGCGCCCCGAGGTGATGAAGGGCGCGGGCTTTATCGACCACCACGCCGACGAGGTCTACTACCTGCCGGCCGATGACCTCTACCTCACCGGCACGTCCGAGGTCGCCCTCTCGGGCTACCACGCCGACGAGATCATCGACCTCGAGAACGGCCCCAAGCGGTATGCCGGGTGGTCGGCCTGCTATCGCCGCGAGGCCGGCAGCCACGGCAAGGACACCAAGGGCATCATCCGGGTGCACCAGTTCCACAAGGTCGAGATGTTCGTCTACTGCCGACCCGAGGACGCCGAGGCCGAGCATGAGCGGCTGCTCGCCTGGGAGCGGCAGATGCTCGACAAGTGCGAGCTGCCCTACCGCGTCATCGACACGGCAGCCGGTGACCTCGGCGACCCGGCCGCCCGAAAATTCGACTGCGAGGGTTGGGTGCCCACCCAGGGCCGCTACCGCGAGCTCACCTCGACGTCCAACTGCACGACCTTCCAGGCCCGCCGCCTCGGGGTGCGCGAACGCGACCCGCACGGCACCGGTGGCACCCGCATCGTCGCCACCCTCAACGGCACCCTGGCGACCACCCGGTGGATCGTCGCCATCTTGGAAAACCACCAGCAGGCCGACGGGTCGGTCATCGTCCCGGCGGCGCTGCGGCCGTTCATGGGGGGCCTCGACCTGCTCACGCCGGTGCGCTGAGTGGCGAGCGGCACCGCATACCAGCCTGGTCGTTCTCTTGTCGGGCTGGACATCGACGGCACGATCATCAGCCACGCGGGCGTCCTCGATCCGCGGGTGCGCGACTCGATCCGGGCGGTGGCCGACGCGGGGCACCACGTCGTCATTGCGACGGGCCGCTCGGTGGTCGCGACCATGCCGATCCTCGACATGCTCGGGATCTCCCGCGGGTATGCCGTGTGCTCCAACGGCGCGGTGACGCTGCGGCTGGACCCCCAGCGCAAGCGTGGCTACAAGGTCATCGAGAAGGTGACCTTCGACCCCAAGCCGGCGCTCACGCTCCTGCGCGACGAGTTGCCCGATGCCCTGGTGGCCGTGGAGGTGCTCGGGCGCGGGTTCCTCGTGAGCAGTCCCTTCCCCGAAGGCGAGCTGGGCGGCAAGCAGAAGGTCGTCCCGTGGGAGCGGCTGCTGGAACGCCGCGCGACGAGGGTCACCTTGCGGATGCCCGACACCGAGCCCGACGCGTTCATGGCGCACATCGAGCGGATCGGCTTGCACGAGGTCTCGTATGCCGTGGGCTGGACCGCGTGGCTGGACATCAACCCCGAGGGGGTCTCCAAGGGCGCGGCGCTGGAGTTGATGCGCCGCCGGCTGGAGGTCGAGCCCGCCGACACGGTCGCGGTCGGCGATCAGCGCAACGACATCGAAATGCTGCAGTGGGCCGCGCGCGGCGTCGCGATGGGTAACGCCCCGGACGAAGTCAAGGCGGTCGCCAACGAAGTGACCGGCGACGTCCACCACGCTGGCCTTGCCGACGTCCTCGAGTCCCTGCTCGACTAGGCCGGGCGCTGCTGACGCCTGTCGGGCGGTGGGCGGACGGCATACCCTGGGGGCGCCATGAGCGACCTCGTCATTTCCTCCCTCGCCAACCCGCGGCTGAAGTCGCTCGTCGGACTGCGCCGCCGTCGGGCGCGCGACGAGGCGGGAGTGACGCTCGTCGAGGGGTACGAAGAACTCGCGCTCGCACTCGCGGCCGGTTGCGTGCCGCGCAGCCTCTACGTGTGCCCCGAGATCTATAGCCCAGCCGGGTATGCCGGTGTGCAAGACATCGGTCACCAGCAGGATCTCGTCAGGCAGGCTCGCGCGCTGGGAGTCGAGATCGTGCAGTTGAGTCGGGCGGCGTTCGAGAAGGTCGCCTATCGCGAGGGCCCGGATGGGTTGCTCGGAGTGGTGGCATCGGTCGACCGCTCCGTCGCTGCGCTGACCGTGCCCGACGACCCGTTCGTCCTCGTCGCGGAAGGCGTCGAGAAACCCGGCAACCTTGGCGCGATGTTGCGCACCGCCGACGCCGCAGGAGTCGATGCCGTCGTCGCTGCCGATGCCGTGACCGACTGGGGCAATCCCAATGTCGTGCGTGCCAGCAAGGGCACCGTGTTTTCGGTGCCAGTGGCCAGTGACACGACCGAGGCGACCATCGCGTGGGCGCAGCGGCACGGCATACGGATGGTTGTCACGACGCCTGAGACGGAAGTCCGCTATACGGACGTCGATCTCACCGGACCCGTCGCGATCGTCGTCGGGGCGGAGAAGCACGGGGTGTCGCCGGTGCTGCTTGACGCGGGGGAGCGCGTACGAATTCCCATGTCTGGCAAGGCAAATTCCCTCAACGTCGCGGCAGCGGCAGCGATCGTGCTGTTCGAGGCAGTGCGCCAGCGCGGGTCGAAACGGTTACACCCATCGGTCTGACGCTCGGCGTATAGCGCCTGGTCAGACGCTGGTCAAGAGCACCACTCAAGGTATGCCACGATTGAGCGCATGCGCGTTGACCACGTCTCCTACGCAGCCGAGCAGGATGGCTTGCACGCCACCGCGGACCGCCTGGCGAAGTTGATTGGCGTGCCAGCGATCGACGGCGGTGTGCACCCCCGATTCGGTACGCGCAACGTGATCCTCCCGTTGGCCGGCGAGCGCTATGTCGAGGTCGTCGAAGTCCTCGACCACCCGGCGTCTTGCCGCGCGCCGTTCGGCCAGGCCGTGCGCGCCCGGTCGGAGCAGGGCGGCGGGTGGATCGGCTGGGTGGTCCGGGTCGACGACATCACCGAACTCGAGCAGCGACTGCAGCGCACCGCGACCGAGGGCTACCGGCATACCCCCGACGGGCACGAGCTGCGCTGGCGCCAGCTCGGCGTCAGGGGCCTCATCGCCGACCCGCAACTGCCCTTCTACGTCGAGTGGGAAAACGGCACCAAGCACCCCTCTGGCGACGCCCCGTCCGACGTGCGGCTCGCGGGCCTGGAGATCGCCGGCGACCCGATGCGGGTGCGCGAGTGGTGCGGTCTGCCCGAGGACTACGTGCCCTCGACGCTGGAGTTCACCTTCGTGTCGCCGCGGGGCACGCCCGGGCTGATGTCGGTCACCTTCGAGGGCCCGCACGGCCGGGTCACGGTCTAGCCGCACCGCTTCGCTCCGGTATGCCGGGTCGGTTCCGGTATGCCGTGTGCTCACCTTTGGCGGGTGAGTCGCCACTGACGACGGGCGCCCCCCTGAAGGCGCCCGTCAGCACTGGGGAAGGGCCACGCTGCGCAGCCCTTGGGTGTCGAGCCGGTCGAGGATGATCCGCAGCGCTGCGACGCTCTGAGAACGGTCTCCGCCGGCATCGTGCATGAGGACGATCGAGCCAGGCCGCACCTGCGACATGACGCGGTCGACGATGACGTCCGCCCCTGGGCGTGACCAGTCCTTGGGATCGACGTCCCACAGAATCTGCCGCTCCCCCCGGGCCGCGATGATCCCGGCGATGGTCGGTGATGTGTCGCCGTAGGGCGGGCGAACACAGCGGGTCTTGCCGATGACGGCCTCGGTGCGGTTCAGCTGGTCGGTGACCCCGGCCGCCGAGAGCTTGGTGAGCTGGGGGTGGTCCCAGGTGTGGTCGCCCACGGCGTGACCGCCGGCGCGGATTGCCGAGAGCAGCCGCGGGTTGGCCGCGGCGTTGGAGCCGGTGACGAAGAAGGTCGCGGTGACGTGGTGTTGCGCCAAGAGCGCGAGCACCTCGGGAGTCGCCGGGCCCGGGCCGTCGTCGAAGGTCAGGTAGACCACGCCCTTCTTGGCCGAGGGGGTCGAGGTCGCCGGGCGGGTCGTGGTTGCGGTGCCGGTCGAGGCGGCCGGGGTGGTGTTGGTCGTCTTCTTGGCCACGGCGGGTGTCGCAGTGGCTGGGGCCGACGGGGCTGGGGCCGACGGGGCTGGGGCTGCTGGTGAACCGGGCCGGGTGGCCGCCGTCGCGCTGGTGGTGGGGCTCAGGGCGAGGGTGCTCGTGGTCTTGATCGACGCGGGAGACCCAGCGGGGGTGGCTGTCCCCGCGGCCGAAGTCACCGTGTCGCCCGGCGCGTGGCCGACGGCTGAGGCGGCTGGCGGGGCGATGGCGGCCAGTGCCGCGATCGTCAGCATGGCGGTCGCAGCGGAGGTGCTGAGGACGATGCCGGCCCGAATCCAGGCGCGCTGAATCGACATGAGAGATCCGTCTCGGGAGAGCGGGCAACCTGCCCGTGAAGGGTGCCGGCCCGTCTGCCGGCTGCTACTTCACCAGACGCGGCACTGGGCCGAAAGGTTGTCTGCCGACGGGATCGCGATCATTGCAGTTGGGTCACGCTCTAGAGGCACCCAAGTCCACTGATCGCGATCTCTGCAGCGGTGGACGACCTGCTCTAGCCCCGGTCTTTCGGACTTGTCGCTGCTCGGTGCCACTTGTCGCGGCATACAGGGGGCCACAAGTGACCGGAAGGCCCGACAAGTGCCGGACCGACCCCCCAGATTCGGAATCAGCCGAGGTGGTCGACCAAGGCCGGCGCGATCCCGACGTAGTTGTGCGGGGTCATCGCCTGCAGGCGCAGCCGCACGTCCTCCGGCAGCCCCAGCCCGTCGATGAAGGCACGCAGGTCATCGGCCCCGATCCGGCGGCCTCGGGTCAGCTCCTTGAGCCGTTCGTAGGGCTGGTCCATCCCCGGCACACCCCTGGCCGCGAGCGCCCGCATCGCCGACTGGATCGGCTCGGCAAGCACCTCCCAGTTGGCCTCGAGGTCGGCCGCCATGACGGCGGGGACGGCATCGAGGCCGGCGAGGCCACGGCATACATTGTCGATCGCGAGCAGCGAGTGCCCGAAGGCCGTGCCGATATTGCGCTGCATCGACGAGTCGGTGAGGTCGCGCTGCATCCGCGACTCGACGAGCGTCGAGCCGAGCACGTCCAGCAGCGCGGTCGAGACCTCGAGGTTGGCTTCGGCGTTCTCGAAACGGATCGGGTTGACCTTGTGCGGCATCGTGCTCGACCCGACCGTGCCCTGGCCGCGCACCTGCGCGAAGTAGCCCTTGGAGATGTAAGTCCACATGTCGACGGCCAGGCCGTGCAGGATCCGGTTGAACCGAGCCATATCGGCATACACCTCGGCCTGCCAGTCGTGGCTCTCGATCTGGGTCGTGAGCGGGTTCCACGCCAGGCCCAACCCCTCGACGAACGCGCGCGAGGTCGCCTGCCAGTCGTGGTCGGGCACGGCGGCCAGGTGCGCGCCGTAGGTGCCGGTCGCGCCGTTGAACTTGCCGAGGTATGCCGTGCCGCTCACCCGCGCGAGCTGCCGGCGCAGCCGGAAGGCCGCCACAGCAAGCTCCTTGCCCATCGTCGTGGGCGTCGCCGGCTGGCCGTGGGTGTGCGCCAGCAATGGCACGTCGGCGAGGTCACGGGCCATCTCGGACAGCTGCTCGACCAGGCCGGTCGCTCGCGGCAGCCAGACCTGCTCGACGGCACCCTTGACCATGAGCGCATAGGCGAGGTTGTTGATGTCCTCACTCGTGCACGCGAAGTGGATCAACTCGGCCAGGCCGGCGTCGGTGGGGTCGGGGGCGATCGCGGTGAGACGCTTCTTGAGGTAGTACTCGACGGCCTTGACGTCATGCACCGTGACCCGCTCGATCTCGGCCAGCTCGGCAATATCGCTCGGGCCGAAACACTCGACGACCCCGCGCAGCGCCGCCTGCTCGGCGGTGGTCAGCGCGCGGACGCCGGGCACCACGGCATACGAGGTGAGGTGGATGAGCCACTCGACCTCGACCCGGACCCGCTCGCGGTTGAGGGCGGCTTCGGAGAGGTGGTCGACGAGCGGGGCGACAGCGCTGCGGTAGCGACCGTCGAGGGCGCCGAGGGCGATCGGGGGCTCGACATCACCGAGAGAAGGCATGTCGCCATCCTCCCAGAGCCTCGGTATGCCGTTGGGCTGGGTCCCGGCCAGGGCGCCCTTCCGGCGCCCGCGCCGGAGGTTGCGCAGATCAGGCGGTCGGCGTGGCGAGCTGGGTCTGGATGTGCTCGACGACGCCCTTGGCGGCCGCCTCCACCTCGGCCAGGCAACGCTCGAAGTCCTCGAACGTGCCGTAATAGGGGTCGTCAATGTCGAGGGTGTCCGCCGCGACCGCTTCGGGGTCGAACTCGCGCATGAGGTGGATCTTGTCGCGGTCGGCGGGGTCATGGGCCATCGCGCGCAGGGCCTTGAGGTGGCCCTGATCGGCGGCTAGGACGAGGTCGAGCTGGGCGAACCACCCTGGGGTGAACTGCCGCGCCCGGTGTTCGGATCCGTCGTAGCCACGCTCGCGCAGCAGCCGCAGCAGGCGTCGGTCAGCCCCGTCGCCGATGTGCCAGCCGGCCAGACCCGAGGACGATACCTCGACCTGGTCGCCGAGGTCGGCATCGTCGAGCATCTGGCGCAGCACGATCTCGCCCATGGGGGAGCGGCAGATGTTGCCGGTGCAGATGACGGTGACACGGTAGGGCGCGATCATGGCGCCCATTCAACCCTGAAAGCCGTGCCGTTGGGGAGCCTGTGGGTGACCTACTGGACGGTGGCGCCATCTCCGCCGAATCGCCCTGCCTCGGTGGCAGTGCAGGCTCGGACGGGCTCCAGCTCCTTTGCGCCATCGATCCGCCAATACCCCGAGGTGAGTTTGAGGGTGTACTGAAGATGCCAAGCGGCGCAGGGCAACCCCTTCGGCCCTTGTGCCGCGTCCTGCTTCGTCAGCATGCGCACATCAGCCGAGTCGGTGAGTGGGTCAACGAAAGCCGCCTTCTCTACGGTGAGGTCTTTGAGGAACGACGACTCTTGCCGTTTTGCAAAGGTCTGAACGTTCCCGTACTGCTCACGAAGACGGCCGGTGATGAACTGCCAGGCTACGTCGTAATCGGCGGAGTTGATGCTCTCAGCGTAGGCCGACAGGGACTCAGCAATCGCTTGCGCCTCGGCATGCTGCGAGGTGATCGTGACGGCTGAGGCCACCGCGCCCTCGCAGGTGGTTGCTGCCACCGACACGGGTTTCGCCGCCCAGGCAGCCAGCAGTGCAGCGGCGGTATCCCCGGCAACCGCGTACTTGGGGCCCTCGGGCTGGGCGTAGACGATGCGCTCACCATCTGCGGACTCGGCTCGGATCCGCGCAGGGCCGGCTTCCAAGAGGCCGGCAACCGCCCCGGTCGACGTGACCAGCGGGCCACCGCTGTTGCCGCCGAATACCGTCGCGTCCAACTTGATCAAGCCGTTGAGAGTCCGGTCGCCGAGTTCGATCTCGGCATTGGTGCCCATGACGCTGCCAGTGGCGACCACGCGGGGTTGCCCGGATGGGTACCCGATGACCATGACCTTGGCCGCAGCCTTGAGCGGGGAGGTGGAAAACGTGAAGACGTGTCCCGGCAACTCGTTCTTGAGCTGGAGGAGGGCGAGATCCCGCCGTGCGTCCAGGCCAATGACTGTGGCTTTGGTGACGCCCTTGTCGCCTCGAACACTCACGCTTGCTGCGCCTTCCACGACGTGGGCGACGGTGGCGACGAGGTTGGGCGCCAGAAGGAATCCAGAGCCGGTGGCGATGCCGCCACAGGTCACCGTTTGAACGCGAACAACGCCAGACTGGACGGACTCGGCGATCTGTTCGTCAGTCATCGGCGCTGACACCGACGGTGTCGCCGAGGGTGTCGGGATGACCGTGACTGTGGCGGGGGCGGTCGCGGCTGTGGTGGAGCACGCACCTACTGCCATGAGCATGAATAGGGATGCCGAAATTGCCGCTTTCATAACCATTTTCGCACCTGCACGGGGGGATAGGGCACGGTTGTCAACGGCTATGGTGTCGAAACCAGGTGAGTCCGCATTGCTCCTGCGACCTATTGCACAGCTGAATCAGGAAATTGAGAGCCGTTCGTGAGCGGAGGCCGCGAAGGCGCCTGCGTCGAGACGACCCGCGCCGTCGGGGAGGATGCCCAGCAATGGGGCTCCGGCGGCCCGCGGGAGGTCGGCGAGGTTCTCCTGCATGGCCAGGTCGGGGGTGTCCGGCGGCTGAGGCCAGGTGCCGACGAGCACCCCGATGACCGGTATGCCGCGCTGCTGCAGCGCCTGCGCGGTGAGCGCGGTGTGGTTGAGCGTGCCAAGGCCAGGAGCCGCGACAATGACGGCTCCCACGCTGGTGCCCTGATAGCGCAGCGCCACCGCAAGGTCGGCGAGAGTGCCTCCGCGAGAGTCGAGTTCGACCAGCAGGCCGCCAGCGCCT
>Ga0116180_1004013_pt1 | contig 10846 bp, 6 predicted proteins | sample AD_UKC073_MetaG_FD_89804 | JGI IMG/M metagenome (GOLD analysis project Ga0116180, IMG submission 89804) | Active sludge microbial communities of municipal wastewater-treating anaerobic digesters from USA - AD_UKC073_MetaG | ecosystem: Engineered > Bioreactor > Anaerobic > Digestate | place: USA... | reverse complement strand
CGGGCCAGTCGGCCTGGAAGCGCATGCCGCCCGCGTCGATGCCGACGAAGTGCGGCGCCAGCATGATCACCGGCCGCCCCCGCCAGGGGTCGTAGTGCTCGACGCCGTGCAGCGCCACCAGCGTGCGCAGGCGCTGCTCAGGCTCGAACCACACGACGAAGCGGTCGATGAAGCTGCGCATGAAACAGCGGAAGTGCGCGCGCGCCAGCCCGCGGCGGGCGTCCTCGCTCATGTCGGGAAAGCACAACCGCAGGTTGACCAGCGTGACGCGGCGACGCGGCGCGGCCAGCACGTAGGCGAGATCGCCGCAGACGTTGCCGACGCGCCGCAACGCGCCGTACGGGAGCCGCGCCAGCTGGCGCAGCAGGAACAGCCCGACGCGGACGAGTCCCTCGCCGCTCACCGCGGATCGCCCCCGGCGGAAGCGGCGGTATCGGGGGAACCGTCGGCGGGCGGCGCCTCGGCACCGGCGGGTCGCTTGTACCGGTTGTAGCCCCAGAGGTACTGCTCGGGCCAGCGCAGGATCAGGCGTTCGAGTGCCCGGTTCAGCGCGTCGGGCTCCGGCACCTCGGCCATCGGCACCAGGTGCAGGCGCCAGCCGCGCCCCCGCGGCAGGCGCTCACAGGCCACCAGCACGACCGCCGCCCCGCTCGACTGCGCGAGCCGGCCCGGCAGCGTCATCGTGTAGGCCGGACGCCCGAAGAACGGCGACCAGCGGCCCTCGCCCTGGCCGGGCGCCTGGTCGGGCAGCAGACCGACGGCTTCACCCCGGCGCAGCGCCCGCATCAGCGCGCGCACCCCGGACAGATTGGCCGGCTCGGACCGCATCGCGTCCTGGTTGCGGGCAGCCGCGTACAGCGGCGCCAGCACCGCCTGGCGCGGCGGGCGGAAGAGCACCGTGATCGGTGCGCGCGACGCGTAGTGCCGCGCCGACACCTCGAAACACCCCAGGTGCGGCGTCATCAGCAGCACACCCTTGCCCGCCCGCTCGGCCGCCTCGTAGGCGGACAGGTCGTCGCAGAACACCCGCGCCAGGATCTGGTCGCGCGGGCGGAACCAGATCCACGGCAGCTCGCCCACCATGCGCCCGGCATGCGCCGCGCACGACCATGCCAGCGTGCGCGGCAGACCGGCTGCGGCCAGGTTCGCGAGGACCTTGCGCCGGTAGGCGCCCGACAGCACGAACACGGCGCAGCCGAGCACCGCACCGGCGGCCTGGAGCAGCGGCAGGGGCAGCCGGCCGAGGAGCTGGAAGAGACCGACCATCGGTGCGTTCAGGTGTCGGAATGCCGGAATCGGAATCCGGCGCTGGCCTTATAATCCGCCCGTCGCCGAGTTAATGGACAACTTGCGGGGCGACTGCGTCGGAGCTGCGGCCGGGCGCGAAAAAAATGCTGCTAAAGCGTCGCCGCTTCTTCGAAGTCGGCTGCGCCGACCGGATGCGACATTCGCACCGAATGTCCTCAACTTCGTACGGAGAAGCACCTTGGCCAATGATTACCTGTTCACGTCCGAGTCCGTGTCCGAAGGACACCCGGACAAGGTCTCGGATCAGATTTCGGACGCGATTCTCGACGCGATTCTCGCGCAGGACAAGTTCTCGCGTGTTGCCGCGGAGACACTGTGCAACACCGGGCTCGTCGTGCTGGCGGGCGAGATCACCACGGGCGCGAACGTCGACTACATCCAGGTCGCGCGCGACACGATCAAGCGCATCGGCTACGACAACACCGAGTTCGGCATCGACTACAAGGGCTGCGCGGTGCTGGTCGCCTACGACAAGCAGAGCCAGGACATCGCGCAGGGCGTCAACGAGGGCAGCGGCATCGACCTGGAGCAGGGCGCGGGCGACCAGGGCCTGATGTTCGGCTACGCATGCGACGAGACGCCCGAGCTGATGCCCGCGGCCATCCACTACGCGCATCGCCTCGTCGAGCGCCAGGCCGACCTGCGCCGCGACGGGCGCCTGCCGTGGCTGCGTCCCGACGCCAAGTCGCAGATCACGCTGCGCTACGTCGACGGCCGCCCGCATTCGATCGACACGGTCGTGCTGTCCACGCAGCACGCCCCGGACGTCGCCTACGAGACGCTGCGCGAGGCCGTGATCGAGGAGATCGTCAAGCCGGTGCTGCCCAAGGACCTGGTCAAAGGCGAGATCCGCTACCTGATCAACCCGACCGGCCGCTTCGTCATCGGCGGCCCGCAGGGCGACTGCGGCCTGACCGGGCGCAAGATCATCGTCGACACCTACGGCGGCTCGGCCCCGCACGGCGGCGGCGCGTTCTCGGGCAAGGACCCCTCCAAGGTGGACCGCTCGGCCGCCTACGCGGCCCGCTACGTGGCGAAGAACATCGTTGCCGCCGGCCTGGCCAGCAAGTGCCTGGTGCAGATCTCGTACGCGATCGGCATCGCCCGTCCGACGTCGATCATGGTCACCACGCACGGCACCGGCAAGGTGAGCGACGAGCGCCTCGCCGCGCTGGTCAACGAGCACTTCGACCTGCGCCCGAAGGGCATCGTGCAGATGCTCGACCTGCTGCGGCCGATCTACCAGAAGACCGCCGCCTACGGCCACTTCGGCCGCAACGAACCCGACTTCACGTGGGAAAAAACCGATAAGGCAGCCGCACTGCGTGCGGCTGCTGGCGCGTAGCGCCACCGCTTCGCGGCTTATCGGTTTTTCGGCGCAGGCTAACTTCCGCCCAGGGCGGAAGTTAAGGCCGCCCACAGGCGGCCGTGCCGGAGCCAAATCACTTTCTCGCGCGGCGCATCGCCGCGCGACCGCTCTCGAGCGAAGCAGCACCCGCCGAAGGCGGGCGGCGAAGCCATGCCGCAGGCCGGCGGCGCAGCCATGCCGAAGGCGGGCGGCGAAGCCATGCCGCAGGCCGGCGGCGCAGCCATGCCGAAGGCGGGCGGCGAAGCCGTGCCGAAGGCCGGCGGCCTTCATCCTCCCCGCCACACCCTCCCCCATCCGTGCGATGACACCCCGATGACGCGTGCACGACAATGCACGCCGCCACGAACGCACCTCAGGGGACATCGATGCCAGGCACCATCCACGTCGACGACGCCGTCGCCGACGAACAGCAGGGGCAGGTCACATTCACCGTCCGCCTCGACGGCACCGTCGCGGCCGGCACCGCGCCGAGCGTGCGCTACGCGCTGCAGGGCGGCACCGCAAGCAGTTCGGCCGACTTCCTGTACGCCGAGGGGCTTCTCGGGTTCGCGCCCGGCGAGACCGGCGCCCGCCTCCAGGTGTCGCTGTTCGACGATGCCGAGCGCGAACTGCCCGAGGACTTCCTCCTCTTCCTGTACGACCCGGTGGACCTGGTGCTCGGCGACGCGGTCGCGCGCGGGCTGATCATCGACAACGACGCCCCCGTCGGCTTCCCGAACGTCTCGGTGAACGACCTCGTGCTCGACGAGACCGACCGCATCGCACGCTTCGTCGTCACGCTCGACCGCCCCGCGCCCGAGACGGTGCGCGTGGCGTACACGACCCGCGACGGCAGCGCCATCGCCGGCCAGGACTACCACGCGGCCTCCGGCACGATCGCCTTCATCGCCGGCGCCACGGCCGCCACCGTCGACGTCGCCCTCGCCGACGACGCGCTCGCCGAAGGCGACGAGTCGTTCACGCTGGTGCTGTCCGACTTCGACAACGCCGCCAGCCTCGACCCGGTCGCCGTCGCCACGGTGCACGCCAACGACGGCACGCCCCGCTTCGAACCGTCGATCTTCATCGACGACACGGCCCTCGACGAACGCGGCGCATTCGCCACCCTGCGCGTGCGCCTCGACGCGCCCGGCACGCGCCCGATCACCGTGCGCTACGCCACCTACGACGACCAGGCGAACGCAGGCGCCGGCGACTATGCGTACGCCAGCAGCAGTCTCGTGTTCGCGCCCTGAGAAACCCTCAAGACACTGACCGTGGCGGTGCACGACGACACCGGCGCCGAGCCGACCGAGGACTTCCTCGTGTACCTGTACGACGCGCAGAACGCCCGCATCGACGATCCCGTCGCGCGCGTCACCGTGGTCGACAACGACGCGCCCGCCGGGATCCCGGTCGCGTCGGTCGGCGATCTGCTGCTCGACGAGGCCGACGGCGTGGCCCGGTTCCTCGTCACGCTCGACCGGCCGTCCGCCGGCACCGTGCGCGTGCCGTACGCGACCCGCGACGGCAGCGCGCAGGCCGGCAGCGACTTCACCGCGTCCTCGGGCGTCCTGCAGTTCCTGCCGGGCGAGACGGCGCGGATCGTGTCGATCGCACTCGCCAACGATCCGTTCGCCGAACTCGACGAGACCTTCACGCTCGAACTCTCCGAACCCTCCGGTGCCACGCTGCGCGACACCGACGCCGCCGCACGGATCGTCGCCAACGACGGCGCGCCGCTGGCCGCGCCCTGGGTGCTGCTCGAAGACACCATTGCCGGCGAGGCCGACCGGTACGCCGACGTCACCGTCCGGCTCGCGGCCCCGGGCACCGGCCCGATCAGCATGCGCTACGCGGTGGCCAACGACACCGCGGCCGCGGGCAGCGACTACGGCTACGCCGACGGCACCCTGCACTTCGCGCCCGGCGAGACCGCGAAGACGATCCGCGTGACGCTGCGCGAGGACGACGTCCGCGAGGCGCCGGAAGACTTCTTCGTCTACGTGTACGACCTCTCGGGCGCGTCGGTCGCGGACACCACCGCCCGGATCACGATCATCGACAACGACGCCCCGGCCGGAACACCGCGCGTGACGGTCTCCGACCTGGCGCTCGACGAAGCCGACCGCACCGCCCGCTTCACCGTCACGCTCGATCGGCCCGCCGACGGTCCGCTCGCGGTCTCGTATGCCACGCGCGACGGCAGCGCGCACGCCGGCAGCGACTACGCCGCGACGACCGGCACCCTGCACTTCGCCGCCGGCGAGACCGTCCGGACGGTGCAGGTGCCGATCACCAACGACACCGCGGCCGAGGGCAACGAGACGTTCGCCCTGTGGCTGACCGACCTGGGCGGTGCGACCAGCCTCGACCCCGTGGGCAACGCCGCGATCGCCGCGAGCGACGGCCCCTTCGTGACGCAGCCGGCGGTGTCGATCGACGACGTGACCGTCGACGAATCGAGCGCGCACGCGGACGTGACCGTGCGCCTGAGCGCCCAGGGCAGCCGCAACGTCAGCGTGCGCTATGCGACCTTCGACGACTTCGCCCGACACGACACCGACTACGCGTATCAGGAAGGCACCCTGCACTTCGCCGCCGGCGAGACGCTGAAGACGGTGCGCGTGCGCCTGCAGGACGACGGCACGGCCGAGGCGGTCGAGAGCTTCACCGTCGCCCTGTGGGACGCGTCCGACGCGGTCATCGAGGACACCGATGCACGCGTGACGGTGATCGACAACGATGCGCCGGCCGGGCGGCCGGTGGTGTCGATCGCCCCCGTGGTCGTCGACGAGACCGAACGGGTCGCGCGCTTCGTCGTCACGCTCGATCGACCGTCGTCCGACGTGGTCGCCATGCGCTACGCCACGCTCGACGGCACGGCGTCGGCGGGCCTCGATTTCGAACGGGTCGCGGGCGCGCTCGGCTTCGCGCCCGGCGAGACCGCGCGCACCGTGTCGGTGCCCCTGATCGACGATCGCGTCGCCGAAGGCGAGGAGTCGTTCGCGCTTGCCCTCACCGACATCGGCGGCGCGGAGGCGCAGGCGCCGTCGGCGACGGCGCGCATCGGGGCCAACGACGGCGCGCGCGCCGCGCGGCCGACGATCGCGGTCGAGGACATCGTGGTCGACGAGGGGCAGGCGTACGCCGAGTTCGTGCTGTCCCTCGACGCGCCGAGCGCCGCGCCGGTGCAGGTCTACCACTACACCGGCTCCGACACCGCCGTGCACGGCGAGGATTTCGCCTACGTGGACGGCACCGTCACCTTCGCCGCCGGCGACACGATCCGGACGGTGCGCGTGGCGCTCGCCGACGATGCGCGTGCCGAAGGCACCGAGCGGTTCTTCCTGCATCTGTTCGTGACCGGCGGATCGGATGCCGTGCTCGATCGCGGCGCCGCGATCGCGATGCTGCTCGACGACGACGGCAACGCGACGCTTCCGGGCGCATCGGGCGACACCGAGTTCCTGATCGAAGACCCGACGACCCGCGTGCACGAGGATCCGGGCGCGGGCGTCGATCGGGTGCGCAGCCGGGTCGACCACGCGCTCGACGACAACGTCGAGCACCTGACCCTGATCGGGACGACGGCGCTGCGTGGGCTCGGCAACGGGCTGGACAACCGCCTCACGGGCAACAGCGGCGGCAACGTGCTGGCCGGCGGCGCGGGCGACGACACCCTCGAGGGCGGCGCCGGCGTGGACGCCGCCGTGTTCTCGGGCATGCGCGCCGACTACACCGTGCGCCGCGCCGGCACGCAGTGGGAGGTGGCCGCACGCGCCGGCGACGACGGCGTCGACCGGCTCGCATCCATCGAGCAGCTCGTGTTCGCCGACATGGGGGTGCCGCTGCTCGCCACCGCGCGCGACGCCGCCCCCGTCTACGGTCGGAGCAACGGCTTCCTGTTCGACCCGGTGTACTACCTGCTCGACAACCCGGATCTGGTGCCCGTGCTGGCCCCGTCCGAAGCCCTGCCGCACTACCTGAACCATGGGGCGGGCGAGGGCCGCACGCCCAACGGCTGGTTCGACGCCGCCTGGTACGCCAACCGCTGGGACGACCTGCGGCCGCTGAACCTCGACGCCGCCACCCTGTTCCAGCACTACAACCTGTTCGGCGTCTGGGAGGGGCGCGCCGCCGGCCCCGCCGTCGGCGCCTTCGACGGCAACCGCTACCTCGCCGACAACCCCGACGTGGCCGCCTACGTCGACGCCTTCATCGGCGACTTCCTGGGCAGCCGCACCAACGGCGCCATCGCCCACTACGTGATCTACGGCGCCGCCGAAGGCCGCGTCGGCTACGACTCCGCCGGCGGCGCGATCGACCTCGGCTTCGCCGTCTGACGCCATGTCCCGGGACCCTGCGTCCCGGGGCGCAGCGCCCCGGGCGCCGCCCCGGCGCCGCCGTTCAGGGCGCCAGCCGCTGCCGCGCCCAGCCGCCGCCGTCGGCGCGCGTGTACACCAGCCGGTCGTGCAGCCGCGACGGCCGCCCCTGCCAGAACTCCCAGCGGTCGGGCACGAGCCGGTAGCCGCCCCAGTGGGGGGGGCGCGGCGGATGCAGGCCGAACTTCAGCCCGAACTCGGCCGCGCGCGCCACCAGCGTGGCGCGTGACGGGATCGGCTGGCTCTGGGGCGATGCCCATGCGCCGATGCGCGACGTCAGCGGGCGACTGTTGAAGTACTCGTCCGACTCGGCGGCGTCGACCCTCTCGACGGCGCCCTCGATGCGCACCACCCGTTCGAGCTCGACCCAGTGGAACTGCAGCGCGGCGAACGGATGGGCGGCCAGCTCCCGTCCCTTGCGGCTCTCGTAGTTGGTGTACCAGACGATGCCGCGCGCGTCGTAGTCCTTGATCAGCACCACCCGCGTCGACGGGCGCCCGTCGGCACCGACGGTGGCCACCGTCATCGCGTTCGGCTCGGGCACCTCGGCGGCGCGCGCGTGCGCGAACCAGTTGTCGAACTGGGCCAGCGGTTCGTCGTGCGCATGGCGTTCGTCGAGTTCGCCCTTCTCGTAGCTCTTGCGCAGATCGGAAAGTTTGTCGCTCATGACGCTCAGTCTAGCGCGACACCCCTTGCCGCGGCCGGCGCAGTCCGGTCGAATCGGGGCTCGCTGCCGACACGCGCCGGAACCCCGGCACGGTGCGCAGTCTCGTCCCCCGCAGAGGATCCGCCCCCATGTCCAACGACCTGCACGGCCTGCCCGTGACCGCGCCTTCGGCGACCGCCGCCGCGGCGCTCGATGCCACGCTGCACCGCTATCTCGCCTACCGCGCCGACACCCCGCAGCCGCTGTTCGCCGCGCTCGAGGCCGAACCGGACTTCGCGCTCGGCCAGTGCGTGAAGGGCTACCTGACCATGCTGGGGTTCAAGCAGGCCAGCGTGCCCGGCGCGCGCGCCGCGCTGCAGATCGCGCAGCGGGTGGCCGACCGGACCACCGAACGCGAACGCATGCACGTGGCTGCACTGCAGGCGTGGGTCGACGGCCACGTCGAGCGCACGCTCGCCCTGTGGGCGCAGATCCAGCGGGAGCACCCCACCGACCTGCTCGCGTTCCGCCTGGCCCACTTCGTGCATTTCTGGCTGGGCCGCCCCGGCGCGATGCTCGCGTCGGTCGAGCAGGTGCGCCCGCGCTGGAGCCCCGAGCTGCCCGGCTGGGGCGCGCTGCTGTCGTGCCACTGCTTCGCGCTCGAGGAATGCGACCGCCACGACGAGGCCGAACCGCACGGGCGTGCCGCGGTGGCCCTGAACCCGGCGGACCTCTGGGGCACGCACGCGGTCGCCCACGTGCTCGAGATGCAGGGCCGCGCCGCCGACGGCATCGCGTGGCTGGAATCGCTGGCGCCGCACTGGGCCGCCGGCAACAACCTGGTCCATCACCTGTGGTGGCATCGCGCACTGATGCACCTGGGCCAGGGCGACACCGCCGCGATGCTGCACCTGTACGACACGCGCTTCCGCGATCTGGCGGCGCCGCTGACGCGCGCGCAGCCCGACGTCTACATCGACCTGCAGAACGCGGCCTCGGCGCTGTATCGCCTGCAGCACCTGGGCGTGGACGTGGGCGACCGCTGGCGCGAGCTGGCCGACCACGCCGAGGCGCGCATCGGCGACTGCCTGTCGGCGTTCACCCTGCCGCACCTGATGATGGCGCTGCTGGCCGACGGCCGCATGGACGCGGCGCGCCGGATGACGGAGGCGATGCAGGCGTTCGCCGCCGGCAGCGACGACCAGGCGACGGTGGTGGGCGAGGTGGCGCTGCCGCTGGCCCTGGCGATGCGCGACGCCGCCGAAGGCCGGGCTGCCGACGCGGTGGCGCGCGTGCGGCCGGTCTTCCACCGCCTGCCCGAGCTCGGCGGCAGCCACGCCCAGCAGGAGGTCCTGGCGCTGTTCCACTGGCGGGCGGCGCGTGTCGCCGGCCTGGAGGCCGACGCGCAGGTGGTGCGCGCCTGGGTCGACCGGCATTTCGTCGGCGGCATCGCCGCGCGCCGGGTGTTCGGCGTCCCGGCCCACTGAGCTGCGGCTGCAGTGCGCTGCGGTCACGTCGCGCCGTGACGAACGGCGCGCCCGGGCCGACCGGCGGGGCCCGCGCAGACCCCGACGCAGGCGTGGTTCACGGGCCCGGCCGCGCGCGTTCCGCTAGAATCCACGGTCTGCCCGAGGAGCGCTGCAACGGGTTCCGGTCGCGACACGGGTCGCACGGTACCGCCAGGCTCGGGTCTCGTCCCCTTGTTGCAACGGCGCTCGTTGAACCGTGATTCCCTCACGGCACGAGCGTTCATGCGGATGCAGGCATCCGCCCCCCTGCCCGTGCCGCGTGCGAGTCACCCTTTGATGGAGTGACCATGTCCGCCGTTCTCAAGAACCCGCAATTCGCCGATTTCAAGGTGGCCGATCTGTCGCTGGCCGACTGGGGCCGCAAGGAGATCCGCATCGCCGAGACCGAGATGCCCGGCCTGATGGCGATCCGCGAGGAATACGCCGCCAGCCAGCCGCTGAAGGGCGCGCGCATCACCGGGTCGCTGCACATGACGATCCAGACCGCCGTGCTGATCGAGACGCTGACCGCGCTGGGCGCGCAGGTGCGCTGGGCCTCGTGCAACATCTTCTCGACGCAGGACCACGCCGCCGCTGCGATCGCCGCCGCCGGCATCCCGGTGTTCGCCTACAAGGGCGAGACGCTCGACGAGTACTGGGACTACACCCACCGCATCTTCGAGTGGTCCGACGGGCAGCCCTCGAACATGATCCTGGACGACGGCGGCGACGCAACGCTGCTGCTGCACATCGGCACCAGGGCCGCCCGGGATGCGTCGATCCTCGCCAGCCCCGGCAGCGAGGAGGAGGTGTGCCTGTTCAACTCGATCCGCCGCCAGCTGGCCAAGGACCCCGGGTTCTACGAGCGCAACCTGAAGGCGATCGTCGGCGTGACCGAGGAGACGACCACCGGCGTCAAGCGCCTGTACCAGATGTCGGCGCGCGGCGAGCTCGCGTTCCGCGCGATCAACGTGAACGACTCGGTCACCAAGAGCAAGTTCGACAACCTGTACGGCTGCCGCGAATCGCTGGTGGACGGCATCAAGCGCGCCACCGACGTGATGATCGCCGGCAAGGTCGCGGTCGTCTGCGGCTACGGCGACGTGGGCAAGGGCTCGGCGCAGGCGCTGCGCGCACTGTCGGCGCAGGTCTGGATCACCGAGTGCGACCCGATCTGCGCGCTGCAGGCCGCGATGGAGGGCTATCGCGTCGTGACGATGGACTACGCGGCCGACAAGGCCGACATCTTCGTGACGGCCACCGGCAACAAGGACGTGATCACCTTCGCGCACATGAAGGCGATGAAGGACCAGGCGATCGTCTGCAACATCGGCCACTTCGACAACGAGATCGACGTCGCCGGCCTCAAGCAGTGCACCTGGGAGAACATCAAGCCGCAGGTCGACCACGTGATCTTCCCGTCCGAGGACGGCAAGCCGGGCAAGCGCATCATCCTGCTCGCCGAAGGACGCCTGGTGAACCTGGGCTGCGGCACCGGCCACCCGTCGTACGTGATGTCCTCGAGCTTCGCGAACCAGACGATCGCGCAGATCGAGCTGTGGGTGCATCCCGAACGCTACCAGCCGGGCCAGGTCTACGTGCTGCCCAAGCACCTGGACGAGAAGGTCGCGCGTCTGCAGCTGAAGAAGCT
>Ga0116180_1004012_pt1 | contig 10848 bp, 8 predicted proteins | sample AD_UKC073_MetaG_FD_89804 | JGI IMG/M metagenome (GOLD analysis project Ga0116180, IMG submission 89804) | Active sludge microbial communities of municipal wastewater-treating anaerobic digesters from USA - AD_UKC073_MetaG | ecosystem: Engineered > Bioreactor > Anaerobic > Digestate | place: USA... | reverse complement strand
GGCTCCTGAACCTGTGACTGAAAAAGAACTGGCACTGCTCAGGACTTTGGTCGCTGAACTGGATCCCGGACTTATAGGACTGAGTGTGATGTCGTCTCTCTATCTCGAATCGGTCATATCCGTCAATAAATCCCTGCGCGCCAGATTCGGCATACCGATCGTCTGGGGCGGTGTATACGCATCCATGTTCCCGGAAAGATGCCTGGAGCATGCAGACTTCGTACTGCGCGGGGAGAGTGAGGAGGCCATCGTCGAACTTGCAGACGCTGTGCTTGGTGACAGGAGCTATGAGCATATAAAAAATCTTGCATATAAGATCCCTTCAGGCAGCACCGGCTCAAATATGGTGATCAATGATCTGCGCCCTCTTTGTGAAAACCTGGATGCACTTGGATATCCCATATTCAGCAATGAGAACAAGTGCTATATAGACAGAGGACGCATCATACCCGGCGATCCCATGCTGGATTCAGCCAGCTATGAGCTTTCCGCCTCAAGGGGATGTCCATTTGTGTGTTCATACTGTTCATCGGTCAATCTCAAGAGGATGTACGCGGGCAAAGGCAGATTCGTACGCTTCAGAAGCCCGGCGAGCATAATAAGTGAACTCAGGGAAGCGCTGGGGCACATGAAGGGCTTGAAAGTGATACACTTCTGGGATGAAATATTCCCCGATGACAGAGCGTGGACCGATGAGTTCGCCATGCAGTACAAATCATGCATAGGCCTTCCCTTCGTGATATGGGTGCACCCTCTGAGGATCAGTGAATATACCATATCGAAGCTGGCCGATGCCGGCCTGTATAAAACTGTCATGGGGATACAGAGCGGGTCTTCGCGCATCAGGAGCGATATTTTTCACCGCCGCGAAACCCGGGATGACATACTGAGGGCTTCAGAGATACTAAGCGGCAGAGTACGGCAGATTTCATACGATTTTATGCTCCGCCACCCCTTTGAAAGTGAAGAGGACCTAAAGCAGACATTCGAGATGTGCACTGAGCTCCATCGCCCCTTTGAGCTGCAACTGCATGGGTTGAGTTTTTTGCCTGGCACCGACATAATCAGTATTGCAGAGAAAAACAGGATAGAAGTCCATATATCTGAATCCGGCCCGGACACCCCCATGAGGACAGCATATAAGGCATACTGGGGGCAAAAGAGCACCAATGCCGCGGTGAATTTCTGGTATTCGCTTATATATATGAGCCAGTTCAGCTTCGGTCTCCATGCGGCCAAATGGTTCAGCAGAGTTCAAAAATCACGCTTCATCATGAGCATTGCCATCCTGCTGTCAAAACTGCTGCGCCCTGCCGCACTGGCAGGAAAACTGTACAGGAAGGCTGTGCTGCTGACCGGAGCATCCCTGCGTAAATCAGCCATTTCAAAATCAGGCAGACACACCTTGCATTACAGCGAGGGCAAATGATGTGAGCATGATACCAAAAAGCACTAACAGCCACTGGCACAGGAGCACCTATGAAGAAACATCTCTTTCGCATATTATCCATAGCATTGATTACGACAGCAATTGTGATAACTGTCCTGATGGTTTCCATGGCAGCCGTGGAACCTATGGCGCACATATACCCTGATTACCCGATGGCTGATATCGAACCGGTCCTGCAAAAGGACTCGTTCACCGATGAAGATTACTGGCTGCTGTATCTCCAGACTGGTCTCGGAAAACCTGCGGTAGATGAGATAAAGGAGCTTTATGATGACTGGGATGAGCATTTGCTGCGCTACCAGCAAAACTTCTTCAAAAAAATCGGGATCATATGTGAGAAAAACAGCCCGATCTCAAGGGAAGAGTCCATCATCGATGAGAGTGGCAATTACATAAGCGGTACTGATATGGCACCCATCCATGAGGGGGATATACTGATAACCAAATCATCACACACCTATGGCTGGCGAAACGGCCATGCGGCGCTGGTGGTAGATGCCGGAAAAGGGGAAACACTGGAGTCGGTGGTGCTGGGCCAAAACTCGTCCATACAGCACATATCGAAGTGGACAAATTATCCCAATTTCATGCTTCTCAGGCCGAAAGGTGCCACATATGAGGAAATGAAGCAAATCGCGATTACAGCACTGGAGCTTCTCCACGATATCCCCTATGATCTGACAGTTGGCATATTCGGCCCCAAATCTGCGGACAAGGACAAAATAAAGGGTACGCACTGCTCACATCTGATCTGGCAGGCATACAGGTACTATGGTTATGATCTGGACAGTGACGGCGGCCTGATCGTCACCCCGAAGGATATTGCCAACAGCCCCGCCCTTGAGGTCGTCCAGGTATATGGGGTCGACCCGCGCAATATCTGGCCCTGACCGTCCATCCCACGATACTCTGTTACGAAGCACATGCTTTTTCCATGCAAGCAGCCGGGGGATCCTGTAGAATCCATCCGGCTGCAAATTCAGTATCTGCTATTTCGACGACATCATTTTAATCAGCTTTTCAGCCACTGGTATATCGGCAGGAAGCAGGTCATATCCGGGCAACTCATCCACGTCCGCCCATATGTAATCATCATGGACACTGAGGCTTATGTCACCGCACACGATTTCCGCAAAATATGCCAGCAGGCGTATGGTGCCCTGAGGATATTCGTATGTGCTTTCACAGAATAAGTCCTTTATCCTCGCTTCAACACCCAGTTCCTCAAAGAGTTCTCTCCTCAGACACTCTTCAGCGGTTTCATTTGCTTCGGGCTTTCCTCCCGGAAACTCCCATCCGCCCGCCATTTTCTCACCAGGCGCCCTTCTGGCGATGAAGACCTTATTATCATTTAATATTATTGCTGCAGTGACATCTCTTATTTTCTTCATGGTTTTTCCCTATGTGTACGACTCTTCATGTCCTGTCAAAATCAGGCGTGTTGCAGAGATTGTACGATATTCAGCGCGTGGTCCGACACCCTCTCCAGAGAGGTCACCATATTAGTGTAAAGTACATCCAGTCGCGGATCACATGCTTTAGTCTGAAGCCTGTCCACATGATTGCTGATATATGTCTTTTTCATCTCATCGACCACCTGCTCGAGATCCTCGACGACCTTTATCCGGTTTGCATCGCGGGCATTGAACACTTCCATGCTTGTGCGCAGCGTTTCCATCACTTTTTCAGCCATGGAACCAAGCTCTGTCCTGCCATCGTTCGACATATCAGCTATCTTGTCGGGAAACTCCATCGCAAACTCAGCTATGTTCTCAGCATAGTCACCGATACGTTCCAGATCGATCAGCACATGATGGAGACTTCCCATGATCCTCAGATCATTTTTTGAAAGGTCATAGCCCCTGAATTCAACAAGATAAGCAGATATGTTGTCACACAGATAATCTATCGTTTCTTCTTTCTTCAGTACCTTGTCGGCTTTCTGTTCATCGGTTTCAAAAAATGCCTCAAGTGCCAGCTGCATATTGTCGGCTACCATCCTTCCCATACGATTCGTCTCCTTCAGCACCTGTCTCAAAGCTATGGCCGGCGTCTGTGCGATCCTCTCATCAAGGTACAGAAGTCTCTTTTCCATATCCTGTTCAGATTTCTTCTCGGGAATGATCCGTGTTATGAGTTTGACCAGAATTTTGGTGAACGGGAAGAGCAGTACTGTCACCGTTACATTGAACAATGTATGGAAATTGGCTATCTGCCTGGGAATGTCAGTCGGGGATATGAGCTCGATCAAACCGACTATACCCGGAAACAGCATAAGCAGAATCAGGAAGATTATGGTCCCTGTTATGTTGAACATGAGATGTATCCCCGCGGCACGCCTTGAATTGGCACTGGTTCCTATTGCGGATATCACTGCCGTCACACAGGTGCCGATGTTCTGTCCCAGTATGACAAACACTGCAGCGTCCAGCCCTATCAGTCCCGACAGTGCGAATGACTGCAATATACCTACAGAAGCAGAGGAGCTCTGTATTATCGCAGTGAAAACAGCCCCTATCAGCACGCCAATGACAGGATTCTTGAAATTGATAAGGAAATTCCTGAAAGCTTCATTGTCCCTCAGCGGCCTCATAGCATCGGACATAAGGCTCAGTCCCACAAAAAGGATACCAAAGCCCAGCACTATTCCCCCTATCCTGGCTATTTTTTTCTTTTTTACAAAAACGGTCATCAGCATCCCTGCAAAAAGTATGAGAGGTGCCACGTCAGACAGCTTGAAGGCGATAAGCTGAGCTGTTATCGTGGTTCCTATATTGGCGCCCATTATAATCCCGGCTGCCTGAAGAAGTGACATCAGTCCTGCATTGACGAAACCGATGATCATGACAGTGGTCGCAGACGAGCTTTGGACCAACGCAGTTACTCCGGCCCCGACACCAACGGCAGCAAAGCGGTTCGTTGTCAATACCTCCAACACCCGTCTCATCCTGTCGCCTGCTACTTTTTCCAGGCCGTCCGACATCATTTTCATGCCGTACAGAAACATACCAAGCCCGCCAAGCAACATAAAAATCATGTAGATAGACATAGTACCCCCCTGGTTCGTTGATAACTTCATTTGCTGTTATTGTTGCAACTGCTCGAAAAATGCTGCAAATACTTTGCAAAAATAGTATATAACATAAAAAAGTATCTGTCACTCAGATCAAAACTATTCTCAAATTCACCGAAAATCAGCTGATACGGACCCCAGCGTTCTTCCTGCAGATCTTTGCCTGACTGCGGGCATAAAAAAACAGCATTTTAGACAAACAAAATAGCAGATTGACGAACATCTCTGTATAATTTATTATATAACGTAGCGGGAGTTGTCTTATGGACGAAATAAACAGAGATAGTCTGAAAAAACTCGGAATATTCGTTCTGGTGATCATATCAGTAGTAGGCGGAGTCCTGCTTGCTGTCAGACTGGCTTTTTTCCTCCTGCCCTTCCTTATAGCTTTCGCTCTTTCATCGATGATGGAACCGCTGATCAGAGTACTGGACAGCAAGCTGCACATCAAAAGGAAAATATCAGCGCCGATAATACTCCTTCTGCTGATGGCGATGATAGTGACAGTTGTAGTGCTCGGCATCCTGAGGCTGATAGATGAGATCAGGAGTCTGATCGCCTCTGCTCCTGCCTTTTTCTCAGGTCTGTATTCCTATATTTCTGATTTGATGATAAAGGGTGCGGAATATATCGAATGGATGCCTGTGGAGATAACAGACAATCTGGGAAGTATAATCTCCAATCTTTCAAATACTGTCACCAATTTTGGGAAGGCGGTAGTAAAGGGCGCTTATGTGACTACAATATCGCTGCCTGAAATCATAATATTCACGATAGTAACGATACTGGCAACATTTTTCATGGCGAAAGACCGCCACAGGATATCCTCCGTGCTCAGACGCCATTTGCCCGGGAGCTGGATGGACCGCATCCTGGCCATCAAGCAGGATCTGTTCACAGCAATATTCGGCTATCTGAGAGCAGCGCTCATCATGATGGTCATTACCTTTTGCGAACTCCTCGCCGGTCTGATCATAATCGGCGCCAAATACACGCTGCTCCTTGCATTCCTGATCGCCGTCATAGATGCACTGCCGATACTCGGTGCAGGGAGTGTCCTGATACCATGGTCCCTGTATTCCTTCGTCACCGGCGATATCAGGATGGGCGTTTCAGTTATAATCCTGTATCTGGTCATACTCGTCGTCCGCCAGATCGTAGAGCCCAAGGTGGTGGGTCAGCAGATCGGCGTACATCCGCTGCTCACTTTGCTGGCCATGTACATCGGTCTCAAGCTGATAGGGTTCACAGGGCTGATACTCGGGCCGATATCTTTCATCCTCATCCGCAATATACTCGTAACTATCTACAGCAAAAGACCAGTCAAGGAAATCATAGGCTTTGACAGAGACAAAGGTAGCAGCGGAAGCACAGGCATCATACAAAACAGTTCCGGCACATCTGATACCGGCACAAGTCCCACCGACACCACATCTGATGATGCCAGCAAAAGTCCGTCCGACAATGTATCTGTTGATACCTGCGCAGACACGGATCTTTCCTGAGACAATCAGGGCAGTTGATGCGCATATATTTTACCCCCTTTGGAAAATACTATTGAAGGAGGTGTAAAATATATGATGAATATCAGTCTGACGACAAAGGAAAGGATGCTTCTGGAGGATCAGAAGCGCCATGAGGAGATTTGTATCGAGAAATACAACAGCTATGCACAGCAGGCATCAGATCCGCAGCTTAAGAACATTTTCGCAAATCATGCCAAAATCGAGCAGGAACATCTGAATACCCTGAATCAATTACTGAGCGGACAGGTGCCGCCAATGGGACAGCAATCCGGCGGCAGCCAGCAGTCAGGGGCAGGCATGCAAAGCGGCGCCGGATCACAGCAGATGCAGCAGCAGAATGCCCCGTCAGCCGGGCTCTGTTTCCAGGCAGGTCAATCTAACATGGCGCTGGACCAGAGTCTGTGCAATGACGTACTTATGACCGAGAAGTATGTGTCCGGCGCATATGATACCGCCATATTCGAATGCAAAGACACACAGGTGCGTGATGTGCTCAACCACATCCAGAAGGAGGAGCAGAAGCACGGAGAAGCTATCTTCAAATATATGCAGAGCAAGGGCATGTACAATCCGAAATGAATGTTTCATGGGCATAGCGCCCCTCAGTGGAGTGTCGAGCTGAGTGAAGAACTGATCAGGATGCATAAAATCAAAGGCTTGAGCTGATGCGCTCCAGTGCTTTAGACTGGGCCACGCGTATGAAGATCGCACGAAATACAAACATCCCCTTCATAGTGAAGGGGATGTTTTATATTCTGATAGTTGAACCAATTCGGTGATACTCATCCAAACAGCGAGAATGTGGCAAACAGCCCGGCCGTCAGGGACGATATGAGCGAAACGACAGTGATCTGCGTATTGATGGACGGACCGGCAGTATCCTTGAAAGGATCGCCTACCGTATCACCAACGACCGCTGCCTTATGAGCTGTTGAACCTTTTCCGCCTTCGTTCCCGGCTTCGACATATTTCTTGGCATTGTCCCAGGTCCCGCCTGCATTCCCCATCAGCAGGGCAAGGAGTATACCACTCAGTATGTTCCCTACGAGGAAACCGCCTATTGCCTTTACACCACCGATAAAACCGACCAGAAGAGTTGCGGCTATTGCGACCAGGCCTGCGGGTATCAGTTCACGGAGCGCACCTGTGGTAGCAATGTCTATGCACTTGTCGTATTCGGGGATTGCACCTTCCTTGCCTTCCTTGAGTCCGGGTATCTCTTCGAACTGGCGGTGTATCTCAGCCACCATGCGCTGTGCATTCCTGTCCACGCCCATAATCAGCATAGCTGAGAAGATGGCCGGTATAGCGACACCAACGATCATACCGAAGAATACGATGGGATTCATCACATCAAAGCCTGTCAGCAGTTCGAGCCCGTTCTCAGCCAGGGCTGCATTTGCCTCAGACATATATGCCCCGAGTAATGCTATGACCGTCAGACCTGCTGCACCTACTGCAAAACCTTTGGTGATGGCCTTTACCGTATTTCCGGCGCTGTCCAGCTCATCAGTGATCTTCAGCGCCTCTTCGCCCAGATTACCCATTTCAACGAGTCCCCTGGCATTATCTACGATAGGCCCGTAAGCATCATTAGATATTATCATGCCAACTATTGAAAGCATGCCTATTGCAGACATCGAGATCCCGAACAGTGCGTCGGTGATGCCGGGAGCGATACTGTCACATATCAGGTAAGATGTCAATGACGATATACCGATACCCAGCAATGCCGGAAAAGCACTCAGCAATCCATAGCTGAAACCTGAAAGTATAGTGAAGGCCGGACCTGACCTTGATGCTTTGGCAACCATCCGGACAGGCTTCTTCTCATCGTTGGTGAAGTAATCCGATGCCAGACCTACTACTGTTCCGACCATGAGACCGATGGCAGTCGCTGTCCAGTAACGCCAGTTGAAACCGAAAATATATGTTGCACCGGCAGTCAGAACAGCAAAAAGAGCTGTCGTGATATATGTGCATTTGTTCAATGCTGCGCTGGGATTCCCGCTCTTGCCTATACGCCCGAATATGAGACCTGTTATTGAAGACAGAAGGCCAATGGCTGCATAACAGAAAACCATTCCTGTATTCATGCCCATCTCGCCGTCGATGGCCATTGCAAGCACGATGGCCGCAGCCATGGCTGCAACGTTGGAGTCAAACAGGTCAGCGCCCATGCCGGCAACGTCACCCACATTGTCACCAACATTGTCGGCTATAACAGCCGGATTGCGCGGATCATCCTCAGGGATGCCGAGTTCGACCTTTCCCACAAGGTCAGCACTGACATCGGCCGTCTTCGTGAATATCCCGCCGCCTGCCTTGGCAAACAGAGCCAGTGACGATGCACCAAAGCTGAAGCCCAGTACGGCCGTGGCGTCGCCTGTAAGCATCAGGATGCCGGTCACACCCAAAAGGCTGGTGCCTACGACTGCCATGCCCATTACGGCACCGCCGCGGAAACCGGCCATGAATGACTGGTTCATGCTTTTTGTTGCTGCTTCAGCACTCTTTACATTTGCTATCGTTGCAACAAAAATACCAATCTTTCCTGCCAGTGCCGATAAAGCAGAACCAATGATGTAAGAGACAGCCATCATTATATTCCCGCTGATACTGCCCTTCCAGAACGGTGTCGGCAGAAACAATACTATCAGCACTGCGACGATGGCGACGAATATCGCCAAAATCCTGTATTCCCTGCCAAGAAAGGTGTTCGCGCCTTTCCTGATAAGCTCCCCGATCCTGGCTACCTCAGGATTGGAGGATGGTTGTGACTTTACCCACGTATAGAGCCATGCTGCTACACCTAAAGCGAGTAAAGATACCAGTACTGCTACCACTGGCCAATTCATTGAACATGCCCCCCAACTGTTGATTTTACACACTGCATATACATATGGTCACCGGCGAAAATATATCTGTACCGGCAGTGCAATTTTCACCGATTATCATTATAGTCTTATGGTTTGGGAAATGCAATTGAAATATACCGTTGAGATGATTTGTTTGCCAAAAGGAATTTGTCAGAAAATATTTATATTATTTAGTCAAAATCTATTTGCTTTTTTGATTCGTTATGCTATTATTTTTAGCGATAGGATATCTTTAAATTCGATGCAGAGACGTCGACAAGATATCACAATATCGGGTTGCCACATAATAAGCCTTGTCCATCTCTGCATGGGCAGGGCTGTTTTATTGTTCAGGGACTCGAATAAAAAAAGAAGGAGAGGTTATCATGAGTACAAAATCATCCATCGGCAACACTGGCATCTACGATGCGAGCGAACTTGGCAATGGCAGGATGCTCATACTGGGTCTGCAGCATATGTTCGCAATGTTCGGAGCAACCGTTCTGGTACCTGCACTTACAGGTCTGAGTGTTTCAGCGACACTTCTGTTTGCAGGTCTGGGCACATTACTGTTTCATTTGCTTGCAAAAGGCAGGGTGCCTGCTTTCCTGGGATCTTCCTTTGCATTCCTGGCAGGTTACTGGACCATAGCTCCCAATGGTGAGAAAGAACTGCTGCCCTATGCATGCCTCGGTGTGGCAGCGGCAGGTTTGGTATATCTGGTATTGGCTCTCCTTTTCAAGCTGTTTGACGCTAAGAAAGTAATGCGGTTTTTCCCGCCGATAGTAACAGGCCCGATAATCATTTCAATAGGTCTTACCCTGTCATCTTCGGCCATCGGCAACTGCAATGCCAACTGGCTGATAGCTCTGGTAGCCATCGTGGTCGTCATCGTGTGCAATATCTGGGGCAGGGGCATGATCAAAATAGTCCCCATACTTCTCGGTGTTGTGGCATCCTATGTAGTTGCAGCCATCACAGGCAATGTTGACTTCACTCCGGTAAGAGAAGCAGCATGGATAGGGCTGCCCTTCAAAATGGAAGATACTGTATTCTCCATTTTCAAAGCCCCGGATACTTCACTTATCATTACTTCGATCGTTACTATAGTACCTATATCAATTGCAACCATAGTTGAGCATATAGGTGACATATCCGCCATAAGCTCAACGGTAAACAAAAACTTCATCAGGGAGCCCGGTCTCCACAGAACGCTTCTGGGTGACGGCCTTGCAACTTCACTGGCTTCACTGTTCGGGGCGCCTGCCAACACCACATATGGTGAAAACACAGGTGTACTGGCTCTGACGAAGGTCTATGACCCGAAAGTGGTGCGGCTTGCCGCCTTGTTTGCAATGGTGCTGTCGTTTTCACCAAAAGTAGCTGCACTGATCAGTTCAATGCCCGCAGCAACCATCGGCGGCGTATCGCTTATATTGTACGGTATGATCTCAGCCATAGGTGTGAGAAATGTCGTTGAAAACAGAGTCGACTTCTCGAAGGGCAGAAATGTCATAATTGCAGCCTTGATACTTGTACTTTCCATCGGTATCAATTATGGGACAGAAGCCCAGGCAATCGTATTCAGTATTTCAGGTATAAACATCAGCCTTTCCGGTCTGGCAGTCGGTGCAATAATCGGAATCTTCCTCAATGCCGTACTTCCCGGTAAGGACTATGAATTCGGCAAGGATCCCCAGGCTGACTCCTCTGCCAATCTCAAGGTGTAATCATTACAGGATCATCGGATCCGTCATGATCGATGCCGGATGATATGCATATGCAAAACGCCCCGATTTGAGGGTGCGTCTTAGGGATTTTCAATTCAGGAAAATATCGGCATAGTTTGGTATGTATTTACCGGCTATGCCGATTTTTCATTCTTTGTGGTGGATGTAGAAACCGGTGGATCAAACTCGCCAATGCAGTTCCATACAATTT
>Ga0116180_1004010_pt1 | contig 10854 bp, 12 predicted proteins | sample AD_UKC073_MetaG_FD_89804 | JGI IMG/M metagenome (GOLD analysis project Ga0116180, IMG submission 89804) | Active sludge microbial communities of municipal wastewater-treating anaerobic digesters from USA - AD_UKC073_MetaG | ecosystem: Engineered > Bioreactor > Anaerobic > Digestate | place: USA... | reverse complement strand
GTGAAGTGATGGCGCGGCGCAAGCGCGCGCTGCGTGAACTCGCGAAGTAGCAATGGCCCAAGGCTGGATCTGGATCGCCACCGCAGTGGCCGAGGCTGCGCATGCCGAGCAATTGGCCGAACACGGTGGCCCTGCCGGGGTGCGCGATCCGGGCGGACTGGAAAGCGCGATGATCCGGCCCCGCAATCTGGCGGAATATGGCCAGCCCGATCTTGCCACATTGGCGGCGGCCTATGGCTTTGGCATTGCCCGCAACCATCCCTTCGTCGATGGCAACAAGCGCGCCGCGGCTGTGGTGATGGAAACCTTTCTGATGCTCAATGGCGCCGGGCTGGCGGCCAGCGATGCCGAACTGGTCGTCGCGATCCAGGCCCTCGCTTCAGGGGAACTCAGCGAGGACGAACTGGCAGACTGGCTGCGCGAACACCTCGCGCGCTGACGCCCTCTGCGCGCCGTTACCCCACACCCTCACCGCACCCCCCGCACGGCGTATCGCTTGGCCGGTGCGTCCGCGGCCTGCTTGCGGCAGGGGCGCGGGATGGATCGCATTTTCACTCTGCACGGGCCGCGCCGGGCCTTGCTGACCTTGGCCATTCCACTGGGTTTGGCGCTGGTTTCCGGACCTGCCGCCTCGGCCACGAAAAGGCCTGCGGCGAAGAACCAGGACGCAAAGGCAGCGCCCGCCAAACCTGCCGCCGCGCCGGTCGCCAAGGGGCGGCTCTATGCCGTGGTGCTGGGGCCCGGCCCGGCCTGGAAAAAGCAGAAGCCGTTCAAGGGGCCGGGGCTTTCACAACACCGCGCCTATTGGCAGGGCTTGCTGGCGGATGGCCGGGTCGCCAGTGCCGGGCCGCTGGGCGAGGAAAGCGGGTTGGCGCTGATCCGGGTGCGCGATCAGCGCGAGGCGAATGCCGTGGTTGCAGCCGATCCGGCGGTCAAGGCGCGGATCTTTCAGGGCGCGGCGCGGCCCTATGCTGCGGAACTGATCAGCACCCCGGTTCTGACCGGCGGCTGAGGTCTTTCGGGCCGCTTCGCCCCGGAAAAGCGGACGGGTTAACCGCTCGATGACCAATTTCCCTTACCGTGGTGGTCAAGGGGCATGGCCAGGGGGCTTGCCCGAGCCGGAGTTCTCGCGATGCACACACTGCAACGGGCCTTTGCCACCGCCGCCGGGGAAGCGGATTGGACCGCGCAGCTGACCGCCCTGTTCGAGCGGCGCGAGCTGGGCGAGGCAGAGCGGATCCTGCGCAAGGCGCTGATCGAACTCGGCGGGCCGATGATGCAGCTGTGCCGCGAGGCGAGCCTTGACGCAGTGGAGATCACCGGCTGGGCAGAACTGGCCGAAGTGGTCGCCGCGCATGAGGGCGAGCCGATCACCGGGGCGACCGTGGCGATGGGCAACGAGGCCGATCTGGCATTCGACCGCGGGCTGCCGCACCGCCCCTACATGGTGCTGGGGCTCTATACCGACGAGGCGTGGGACTGGTCCGCCGCCGGCCAGGACCAGGCGCTTGCCGAATGCCGCAAGGAATGCCCGGACTGGGCCGGTCGGGATGAGGATGTCGAGGCGTTCCTCGATCTCGAAGGACTCGATGCGCTCAACACCGCGCTGATCCACCATAAGCAGCGCCACTTCATCCGCGAGGGCGGGGAAGCGGAAGCGCCGCTGCGCTATGTCGAATTCGTGCTCGGATCGTGGTGGCGCGCGCTGCGGTTTCACCAGGCGGTTGCGGTTCAGCTCGAACGGCACGGACTGGGTGGAGCGATTCCGGTAATTTCCGGCATGATCGATATACGTCCGGATGCGGTTGCGGTTCACTGGCCGGTGGTGCGCGAAGTGCCGCGCGCCGCGCCGGTTGAGCCGACAGACGAGGATGCGGCCGACACCGCCGATTATGGTGGCGGACCGAGCCTGGTCCGCTTCAACCTGATCCAGCGCGGGCGGCTGGTGATCGAAGAGGATGCCAGCCCGGCAGGAACCGCGCTGCGCCGCCGGATCGAGGCCAATGAAGAGGGTGAAGTCGAGGCCGAAGCCGAAGCGCCCGGCCTGATGCGGCGGATGTTCGGGCGGGGCTGAGGCCGCTTCCGCTCAGGGCACGCTCAGGGCACGCTCAGGGCAGGTTTTTCAAAACCCGCTCGATCTCTTCGGGTTGGCATAAGTCTGTGCCCGGTGTCAGCACCGCGGCTGTGCCTGCGGCGATCCCGCGGCGAAAGGCTTGCGGCGGGTCCTCACCGCGCAGCAGGCCATCGACCATCGCCGCGAGGAAACTGTCCCCCGCCCCCGTGGTCGATCGGGCGACGGCGTGGACGCCGGGATGCGTCACAACCCCGCCTTCCCAGGCCAGGACACCGCCTTGCTCACCCATCGTTACCGCAATCATCCCGGCCTTGCCGGCCTTGACCAGTGCCTCGGCAGCTTCGGCTACTTCGCCGTGACTGGTCAGCTTGCGATCGAGCAGGCTTTCGAACTCACCGACGCTGGGCTTGGCGAGGTGGATTCCGCCCGCCGCGAACGCCGCTTTCAGCGCCGCGCCGGAAGTGTCGAGCACCAGCTTGCGATCGAGTGCGACCAACGGCGCGGCCAATCGGGCGAAGAAGTCATCGGGCACACCGCGCGGCAGTGAGCCGGAAGCGATGACCCATTCGGCCGGGCTGGCGAAGCAGGCGCCGAGCAGGGCGCGCCACTCCTCCTCGGCAACCAGCGGACCTTCGGGAACAAAGCGGTATTCGTGCCCGGTCGAGCGTTCGTAAACCGCCAGGCTCATCCGGGTGTGATCGTGGATCGGGATCGCCCGGCGCGGCAGCCCGGCCGCATCCAGCAGCTGGTCAAGCAGTGCCCCGGTTGGCCCGCCGGAAAGGTAGATCGCCTCGACCGGAACCCCGAGCCGATGCAGCACCCGCGCCACGTTGAGCCCGCCGCCGCCCGGATCATAGCGCTCACCACTGGTGCGGATCTTGCGGGTGGCGGATACCACCTCGGCCTCACAGGCCGAATCGATCGCCGGATTGAGCGTCAGGGTGGCAACGCGGGTGATGACGGCCTCCTATCCCTGGCGCTTGCGGACAAATTCCGCGCGCAGCACCAGGCCCTTGATCCCGGGATAGCGGCAGTCGATCTCTTGCGGGTCGCCGGTCAGTCGGATCGACGGAATCAAGGTGCCCTGCTTGAGCGTCTGGCCAGCACCCTTGACGGTCAGGTCCTTGATCAGGGTAACCGCATCGCCATCGGCGAGCAGATTGCCGACCGCATCGCGAACCTCAACCGCGTCTTGTGCCGCACGCTTGGCGGCCAGTTCGGAAGCGGGCAGCCATTCACCGCTTTCTTCGTCGTAAACGTAGTCTTCGTCTTCAGCGCTCATCGTCTAACCCATCTTGTCATGAAGGATCGCCGCCCAGCACACCAGGGTCAGCGCGCCGCCGGCCATTGTCCAGCGGATCGCCAGAGCCAGCAGATGCGACTGAACGTCGATCGAGTGAATGAAAGCGGCGAACAGCCGCTGGCGCGCGGCATCATCGTCTGCGATGCCTTCGCTATCGAACTCTTCACCCACCAGCAGTCCTCGCAAAGCGAAGAAACAAGAGATCACCAGTGGCAGAAGGCCGAGAATTGAAAACAGCACCAGACCGCTCCGGCTGGCAGCATCAAGACTGAGCGGTGCCCCGGGGCTGGCCGAAATGGGATGGGTTCCGATCGTAATCAGCAAGGCGTTGAACCCCAGCATAGCACCCAGTCTGATCGACAGATCAACGTCCCGGTTCTCAAGGAATTCAAGATCGGCCACAAAGCCCGGATCGGGCGGATCACTCCGCATCGCCTGGAAAGCGCGCAGCCGGGTTCTGAACGAGCGGTTGGCCATGATCGCTGGTTAGGGCGGTTGCCGCCGCGCCGCAAGGCTGCCACTCTGCACGCCATGACCCGCGAGATCATCAGGCTTGGCCCGCAGCACCGCGACCGCGCGGTGCAGTGCCTTGCGCGGGCGTTCCACCACGATCCGGCCATGGTCTTCATGATGCCGCACGAGCCATCGCGGGCGCGGCGGCTGACCCGTCTGATCGGCTGGATGGTCGATCAGACGTTTAAGGTGGGGCTGGTGCTGGGCACGCCGGAACTCGAAGGAGTGACACTGTGGCGGCCGCCCGGCACGGTGCATTATCATGAGCCGTTGTGGCACCCCGGGACGCTGCGGTTCCTTCCGATCTTCGGATGGCACCTGCCGCGCGCACTCAACACCGATGACGGGATTACGTCGCATCTTCCGAAGGGCGAAAGCTGGATGTACCTGAAGATGGCGGGGGTTGATCCCGACCATCAGGGCAAAGGGCTCGGCGGGGCGATGCTCCGCGCCGGGCTGGCCGAAGCAGCCCGGCTGGGCGTGGCTTCGCTACTGGAAACCGCCACGCCCGAAAATGTCGGCCTCTATCAGCGGTTTGGATACCGCATCCTGTGCGAATGGGACGTCAAAGATGGCGGACCGCATTTCTGGACCATGGCGACCGCCGATCCGCGCGGCTGACCCACGCATGGCAGCGTCGCAAGGTGGCCCACGAACAGCCTGAATCCGCGATTCAGCATTCACCGCAAGTCCGGGGCAAGCCGGCCTGTGGCAGAGGTCAGGGCCTTGCCAAGGGTTGCCGTCTTCGACAACCCGCCGCTCGGGAGGACAAGACAATGCCCAGGGTCGCACCCGCACTTGCCCTGCTGGCCGCGCTGGCGGCTTGCTCGGGTTCAAAAGAAAAACAGGTCAACGGGGGCTATTCGCTGCCACCGCCGCCGACCCGCACCGCCGCGGCCCCTCCGGCCACGCCGCGCCCGGCCGCGCGGGTTGAGGCGGGCGAAGCCGTCTGGCATTTGCGCGCCGGGCTCAATGTCGCGGCGCTATCCTGCAAGGGCCGGGGTCGCACCCCGGTTGCCGGGCACTACTCACGCGTGCTGACCCGCCACAAAACCTTGCTGGCACAGGCCTATGTCGCCGAACAGCGGCGCTATGGCAAAGGGCTCGACCGGCACCAGACCCAGCTCTACAACCGCTTCTCGAACCAGCGCAATCCGGTCCGGTTCTGCGCTGCTGCGGCAAGCGTGGCCAAGCGTGCGGCAGCAATGGATTCGCCAGGTCTGGCCAGCAACGCACGGAGCTTGCTGGGCGAGATCGATTAGGGTCAGAGGCCCGGAATCAGAGGCCCTGAGCAATCAGCCGCAGCCCCAGCGCAATCATCAGCACATAGGTCAGGGTATAGAACTTCGCGTTGTCCAGTCGCCGGATCAGCCAGACCCCGGCAAGGGTTGCGGCGATCGCCAGCGGGATCAGCAGGGCGGCGGCTTCCAGCACGGCGCGATCGAATGACCCGAGCAAGATGAAGCTGGGCACCTTCATCCAGTTTATCGCCGCGAAGGTGATTGAACTGGTGCCAACGAAGGTTTCGTGCGGCAACTTGCGCGGGGTTACCCACATCTGGAACGGCGGTCCGCCGGCGTGAGCGATCTGGCTGGTGAACCCGGTTGCAGCGCCGAACAGCGCGCCGACCCAGCCCGGTGAGTTGCTGGCGGCAACGATCGGTCCCCCGCGTTCGATCCAGAGCCGGTACAACCCGAAGGCCAGGGTAATCACACCCAGCACCACCAGCAGCTTCTCTTCCGGCACCTCGGCCGCCAGCCATGTCGCCAAGGCGATCCCAACCAGCGCGCCGGGTAGCATCCAGCCCACAATCCAGCGGTCCCAGGTCTTGCGATAGGACCAGACGCTGACCACGTCCTGCACCAGCAGGATCGGAAGGAGAATTGCCGCTGCAGTAACCGGCGGCAGCGTTAAAGCCAGCAGCGGGGTCGCCAAAGCGCCCAGACCGGCAAAGCCGCCCTTGGCCAGTCCAAGGATGATTACCGCCACTATGGCCAGGGTCAGGGTCCAGGGATCGCTGAGCAATTGCATCGCCGCCTGGCAGCACGGAACAGCGCCAAACACAACGCTTTGCTCATCCACTGCCGATTTTCGTGCAAAATCCTCGACCCGGGCGAATAGCTTGGTTAGGCTGGCACTTGCCACTCGTCAGACGGAAATCCTCACCATGCGCCATGCCCTGTTGCTGTCCGGTTCGCTCGCCGCGGCCCTCCTTTTCACGACATCGCTCCCAGCCAAGCCGGTGCGTACGCCCGAACAGGTTGCCATGGCGGCGCTGGCTGCCGCGCCGGTCTGGGATGGGCACAACGACGTGCCGGAACAACTGCGCGATCGCCGCAAGAACGTGCTGGGCGATTTCGATTTCCGCGATACCCGCGGCACCGCTGATCCGGCGCATGGCATCGGCGCGATGCAGACCGACTTGCAACGGATGCGCGCCGGGCGGATCGGTGCGCAGTTCTGGTCGGTCTATGTCTCGGCCAACCTGACCGAGCAGCAGGCGGTGCAGGCCACGCTCGAGCAGATCGATATCGCCAAGCGGCTGGTTGCCCGCTATCCCAACGACCTGATGCTTTGCATGGATTCAGCCTGTGTCGAATCCGCCTGGAAGCAGGGCCGGATCGCCTCGCTGATGGGGATGGAAGGCGGCCATTCGATCGGCGGAAGCCTGGCCGTGCTGCGTCAGATGTATGCGCTTGGTGCGCGTTACATGACGCTGACCCATTTCAAGAACAACGCCTGGGCCGATGCCGCCACCGATGCCCCGGCCCACAACGGACTGACCCCGCTGGGCAAGGACGTAGTGCGCGAAATGCAGCGGCTGGGGATGCTGGTCGATCTGGCCCATGTCAGCGAAAAGACCATGCTCGATACGCTGGAAATCGCCCGTGCGCCGGTGATTGTCAGCCATTCCAACGCCTATGCGATCAACCCGCATCCCCGCAATGTGCCCGATGCGGTACTCGATGCGATCAAGGCCAATGGCGGGATCGTGATGGTCAACTTCTATCCGCCCTATGTGCTCGATGCGACGCGGCGCTGGGGGGCTGAGCGCGATGCGGTCGAAGCCCGGCTCAAGGCGCTTAACCGCGGCCGCCCGGATCTGGTCAAGGCCGGCCTGGCCGATTGGGAAAAGGTCAACCCGATGCCGCTCGGCTCGATCAAGGATGTCGCCGATCACCTCGATTACATCGCCAAGCGGATCGGCACCGATCATGTCGGCCTTGGCGGCGATTTTGACGGGATCGAGGTGGCGGTGACCGGGATGGAAGACGTCGCCACCTATCCGGCGCTGTTCATCGAACTTGCGCGCCGCGGCTGGAGCCAGCAGGACCTCGAAAAGCTCGCCAGTCGCAACATGATGCGGGTGCTGAAGGGCGCCGAAGCCTATGCCGCGAGCCAGAAGAGCGCGATCCCGTTCGAAAATCCGACGACGTTCTGAAGGCTCAATGCGCCTCGATCCGGCCGAGCATCCGGAAGAAGAAGGCGGTGGACCAGCCGAGCAGGAACACGCCCAGAATGCTCTCGAAGGCGCCGACCAGGCGCCATTCGGTGAGGATGTGGGTGTCGTTGTAGCCGACGGTCGAATAGCTTATGGTCGAGAAATAGAGCGCGCTCTCAAAGCTCGGGACTGCACCGGTGGCCCAGTAGATCAGGGCGAAGGCCCAGATCTCGATCCCGTGCAGGGCAAACATCGCCAGCACGATCAGCAGGGTGAAGGCCCCGCCACGGGCCGATAGCGCATTGATCCGTTTGAGGCGTTCCACCGCGGCTTCGCCGCGCAGCAGGTGGCTGAGGCTGAACAGACCCAGCCCGTGGACGACAACGGTCAGCAGGACCATTGCCGTCGCCACAGTGAACTGAATCAGCAGCATCGACACCGCCCCTAATCGCGCAGCAAATCGTTGATCCCGGTCTTGGCGCGGGTCTGGGCATCGACCGTCTTGACGATAACCGCGCAGTAGAGCGAGGGGCCGGGCGAACCATCGGGCAGCGGCTTTCCGGGCAGCGATCCGGGCACGACCACGGCATAGGGCGGGACCCGGCCGATGTGCACTTCGCCGGTGGTGCGATCGACGATCTTGGTGGAAGCGCCGATGAAGACCCCCATTGAAAGCACTGCGCCTTCGCAGACCCGCACGCCTTCAACCACTTCGCTACGCGCGCCGATGAAGCAGCCGTCCTCGATCACCACCGGGCCGGCCTGCAGCGGTTCGAGTACGCCGCCGATCCCGACCCCACCCGAGAGGTGGACGTTCTTGCCGATCTGGGCGCAGGAACCAACCGTGGCCCAGGTATCGACCATCGTCCCATCGCCGACATGGGCGCCGATGTTGACGAAGCTGGGCATCACCACCACGCCCTTGCCGATGTGTGAGCCGCGCCGCACCACCGCGCCGGGCACGATCCGGAAACCGGCCTCGCGAAAACGGTTTTCGCCCCAGCCTTCGAACTTGCTGGGCACCTTGTCGAATGCCGGGGCGCCGGCCGCGCCGTTCGCCACGACCTGGTTGTCGTTCAACCGGAAGCTGAGCAGCACCGCTTTCTTGAGCCACTGGTTGACCTGCCAGCCGCCTTGCCCATCAGGTTCGGCGACGCGGGCCTGGCCAGAATCGAGCAGCTCCAGCGCGGCTTCGACCACTTCGCGGACTGCGCTGCTGGTCGGGGTAACGGTATCGCGGGCCTCCCAGGCCTGATCGATCGCGGCGGCAAGGTCGGAACTCACGGCATTCTCCGGTTCTGGGGTTTCGGGGCGGACTATAGCGGACAATCCCGCCCGGCAAGCGCAGGATTTGCCGAACCGGCAAGAAAGTGCTGGTTAACTATCTTCATGGCAGGATGCTATGAAATCGACACTGGCTGGTTGCCCGGTGGTTCGGAAGGGTGCGCAAATGGCAAAACCGGTTTTCCTTCAGGCACGTTGGCACATGGGTGCCGCGCTGCTTTCGCTTGCGCTGGTCGCCGGCTGCGGCGGCGGTGGTTCGGTCGGTTCCACCCCCACACCAACGCCCACACCAACGCCTTCACCGACACCAACGCCCACCCCAACACCCACCCCAACACCCACACCAACGCCAACGCCAACGCCGACCCCATCATCGACGCCGACATCGACCTTCCTGACTACCGAGTACAATCGCTCGACCGGCCCGGCCCAGCATGGCGCGATCACGGCCTGGGCTTCAGGCTATTCCGGCACCGGAGTGACGATCGGGATCATCGATTCCGGGATCGATACCGACAGTCCCGAATTCCTCGGGCGGATTTCATCGATCTCGCGCGATGTCGCTGGCGGCCGCGGGCTTGATAACGCCGACAGCGATCATGGCACCAATGTCGCCATGGTCGCGGCGGCGGCGCGCGACAACACCGGGATCATGGGGATCGCCTTCAATGCCCAGATCGCGATGTTCAGGGCCGATACCGCCGGGACCTGCGCCGATACCTCTACCGATGGCGGCTGCAAGTTTTCCGACAGTGCGATTGCCGCCGGGGTCGATGCGGCCGTGGCCGGCGGAGCGAGGGTGATCAACATCTCGCTGGGCGGGGGCAATGCCGATACCCGGCTGCGGCAGTCGATCACCAATGCCGCCAACGCCGGGGTGGTGGTGATCGTTTCGGCCGGGAATGATGGGGAATCGACCGATCCCGGGATTGATCCCAACAACCCAGATCCTTTCGCGATGGATTTGCGCTCGGCCGGGAACGGCAATGTGATCATCGCCGGCTCGGTCGGATCGACCGACACGATTTCCGCCTTTTCGAACCGCGCTGGGACCGAAGCGGTGTGGTATCTGAGCGCGCGCGGCGAGCGGGTCTGCTGCGTCTATGAGAACGGCGTGCTCAAGATCGAGACCCAGCCCGATGGATCGCGGGTTCAATATGTCATTTCCGGCACCAGCTTTTCCGCACCGCAAATCGCCGGGGCCGCCGCGCTGCTCCGGCAGGCTTTTCCCAACCTCTCGGCGGTCCAGGTGGTCGATCTGCTGCTGCGCACCGCGCGCGATGCGGGCGATGCCGGGACCGATGCGATCTATGGCCGGGGCATTCTGGACATCGCCGCCGCCTTCGCGCCGCAAGGCACCACCAGCCTGGCGGGCAGCACCGTAGCCATGCCGCTGGGCGACAGCACCGGGGTAACTTCCGCGCCGATGGGCGATGCCGGGACAAAGGGACTGCCGGTTAGCGCAATCGTGCTCGATAGCTACAGCCGCGCCTATCAGGTCAGCCTTTCGGCGGGGATGCGCTCGGCCCAGGTGCAGCCGCGCCTGGCCCCGGCGCTCAATCGTGATACGCGCCATGTCGCGATCGGCACCGACCAGTTCTCGCTGGCCTTTTCGATCGACGGCAAGGATCGGATTTCGAACCTCCCATGGATCGGGCAACTGCGGGTTTCAGACCGGGACGCGCTGATGGCGCGGGTGCTGGCGGCGCGTGCGATCGCCCGGATCGCGCCCGATACCCGGATCGGTTTCGCCTTTTCGCAAGGATCGGACGGGCTGGTTTCGCAATTGCAGGGCCGCAATCAACCGGCCTTCCTGATCGCCCGGTCACCGGCGGACGATATCGGCTTCGGGCAGGATGACAGCATCAGCTTTGCCCTGCGCCATCAGCTCGGCGCGTGGGGGTTGAGCTTCGGGGCCGAACACGGCTCGGCGATCAGTGCCGCACCGGTGCTAAGCGCGGCCAGCAATACCGCGCGGACCCGGCTTGCCCCAGCCGATCGCTATTCGATCGCGCTGGATCGGCAGTTCGGCGCCTTTGCCGGATCGCTGGGCGCAAGCTGGCTGCGCGAAGGGCGGACCCTGCTCGGCGCGCGCTTCCACGAAGGACTCGGCACCGGCGGGGCGGATACCCTGTTCGTCGATGCCGCGGGCGAGTGGTATCCTGCCAAGGGCTGGCGGCTTGGCGCCAACCTGCGCGGCGGGCTGACCTGGGCCAGGCTGGGCGGCTCGTTCGGGGC
>Ga0116180_1003998_pt1 | contig 10880 bp, 1 predicted proteins | sample AD_UKC073_MetaG_FD_89804 | JGI IMG/M metagenome (GOLD analysis project Ga0116180, IMG submission 89804) | Active sludge microbial communities of municipal wastewater-treating anaerobic digesters from USA - AD_UKC073_MetaG | ecosystem: Engineered > Bioreactor > Anaerobic > Digestate | place: USA... | reverse complement strand
CTGGCGGAAAGGTTGCGAAAGAAGATAGCTGGCGCTGAGATATTCTACAATGATCAGAGGATTGAGCTTACTGTCAGCATGGGGGTAGCAGGCGAAATCTGCTCGCCAGATCTGCAAGTCGATAAGCTTATCAAGAATGCAGATGCCGCGCTTTATGAGGCTAAGCGCTCCGGACGGAACAAAGTTGCGCTCTATCGTGATGGAGAGAGCGCAACTTGATGCCCTGCAGTCGAGCGGAGTGACCGACTTGTCTCGTCTCTGTACCACCAGCTTACACGGAGTGCCCACTATTCCATCGGCCACAGGTAAAGGCCATTGGCTACTGGGGTGTCATTGCCTCAGCAAGGTCCCAAGTCAACTCGTGTGCTGTTGCTACATCATAGACGGCGAAGTGAGCGTCGGAATCGAGGGAGTAGTAGATACTGAGTAGATTGCGCGCTGGGTTCGGACCGAATCTGACTTCTCCTGTTTCATCCACCGTGCCCGAAGCGGTCTTTCCTATACAAGCCGTGAGAATGGCGCCTGAATCCTTCATTCTTCAACACACGTCGACTCTTTTGGCAATCTCGCTGACAGATGCACCTTCGTCTTTGAAGGCATGCTTGATATCATACTGCACGGGCATAGCGATCACTCCACGTTACCTCCTCGATTGGTCGAAGCCAAATCTGAGGAGATATCCTTGTGGTGTGGTGGTTATGCCTTCTTATTCTTCAGTTTCCCCTATGAAGAAAACAACAATGAACCTTTGTTTGGTGGCGAAGCTCGCCAACCACACGCCGATTGCCGAGTTCTGCTTCTAGATCCCAAGATATCGGAGATAGACATGGCACATCATTGCTATCATAACTAGCATTTCGTGGGTGCATAGAGTTGGGGTGATCGGCGTTGCTTGTGCATTTGCGCAAAACCCTCAATATGTGGGAGGGATTCCGACTTGTGCGTGGAATACACAGTAGCAAATATACGTCATAATGGAATACTGCTTGCACCACATCTGTATGGCAGGGAGCGGTCTTCCAGAGCTGCCTACATGGTGCCACATTATGGCGGAGGACCGACACCGACTTGACATATGCCTGAAAGAATTGTATATCTTGAACCCCACTTACGTGACCGTCACCTTGTACCGCTAGGCCGATGATGGAAGCTGCCTGGGAGTTAAGGTGACTCTATCCAGAAGAAGTAGAACTGATGCACTAAAGTTTGAGACGTTTCGGAACAGGTCATCTTATCATGATCAGCACTATTGTGAGGGGTTGCAATGCGCCTGAAGGTGCACAACAACTAGTCATATCTACATCACCCTCTCCCAAGGCCTGTCCCTAATTCTGTTTTTCAACATGGATCATATTTTAAAAACGCGTCGCGCTCTTGATGCGCGGCCTCATATCTGAGAATTGTCGCATATTGTGGTGTGACCCATGATTGGCGATCTTTACTATACCCTATATTCTCCTGATGGTTAGTTGAGGAGATGGTTCATTCCGAGTTGCTTCCCAGATACAAGCGGAGCGCTGAGCCTCAACAAACGGAGACTAACATTGTGGGTGCTCCTGCACTGAGTGGTGATACCGACGCGAGCTTCGCACGGCGTCATTGAGTACGATGGTGCCCAGTGGTGCCGAATTGTGTAGATGGAGGTGGTTGTTCCCAGAGCTTAGTACAATTGCAAATGCCAAAAGATTTGGGCTGCGATTGACTTGCCGTAGGACACGACTGAAAGGAGCATAAGTATGACTAAAAGTCGGCGAAGACTATTTGTATTCAGTGTTGTTCTAACGTTTTTCGTGCTGATGGCCTGGGTTGCGCCTGGTGATACCTGGGCGAAGGAGTCTTTGGGTGGGTGGCAACCAGGACCTGAAGCCTACCATCCAACAAGGCTACTGGTTCGGTTTGCAGATAACATTGTTCATATGGAAGCGGCTACTAACGCTATCGAGCGAATGGGTTGCTCGGTGCGTTCGGTTGCTGCTTTTGGTGAGAGCGCCAGGTTTCCCAATGGTGTGCGCATAGGGATCATAGATGTGCTAGACGAAATGAGCGTAGATGATGCCATGAATCAACTCGCTGCGGTGCCTGGCATCATGTATGTTGAAAGGGACCCTGTGCAATATCCGGACCAAGCTCCTGTAATTCCGGACGACACTTTCTTCGAAAGAATGTGGGCTCTTCACAATGAGAACCTTCCGCAGGAGTACATAGATCCCAGGATGGAGAGTACTCCCATCGATGATGCGGACATCGATATGCCGGAGGCTTGGGAGATCTTCAAAGGTTCTCGAAGCGTTATTGTTGCAGTGATAGATACAGGCTGCTATATAGATCATCCGGACCTTGCGGCGAACATCTGGACCAATCCCGGTGAAATAGCCGGAAATGGAATAGATGATGATGGCAACGGACACGTAGATGATATTCATGGCTGGGATTTCTACAACAACGACAACACAGTGTGGGATCCCGATCAGAGAAATGCATACGGTGAACTAAACGACAATCACGGCACTCATTGTGCCGGAACGATAGGCGCAGTCTCTAACAATGGAATGGGCGTTACAGGAATCAACTGGGACATTCAGATCATGCCGCTCAAATTCCTTGGCCCCAATGGCGGCTTTACGTCCGACGCTATTCTTGCATTGGAATATGCTGCAGCCAATGGCGCCATGATTACCAGCAACAGTTGGGGCGGAGGCCCTTACAACCAGATACTTAAGGATGCCATAGAGGCTTCCAACATGCTATTCATAGCTGCGGCTGGCAATAGCCCTAACGATAATGATGTCAACCCTCACTATCCTTCAAGTTACGACTCGCCAAACATCATTGCAGTGGCTGCGAGCATGCAGAACGATAGGCCATGTGAGTATCCGGGATGGTGGGGAACATCATATGGCGCGACTACTGTGGATCTGTTTGCTCCAGGCGGATATATCTTGTCTACCCTTCCCCCTGATCCGCCGCCAGCTCTGGGTGAGCCTGGGCAGGAAGCATACGGATTCATGTACGGCACGTCCATGGCAACCCCGCATGTAACAGGTGTAGCTGCCTTGCTTGCAGGGGCATATCCTGATCTGCCTCAGTATCCAGGCGCTCCAGGTTGGGCTGAAGGCAGTATGACTGTGAAGGACGCGATCCTGGGCACGGTGGACAAGAATTACTGGTTGCGGGATAAATGTGTCACTGGAGGCAGGCTCAATGCGAGGAACGCGCTAGCTCTGTCACTGCCGCCTGTGATCACTTCGTGTTCAGCCGATCCGACTGCGGGGCGCCCGCCACTTTCAGTATCTTTCACTGCATCGGCAGTAGATCCAGATGGTGATGTGGTGGATTTTTGGTGGGATTTTGGAGATGGCTCACCTGCGGTTCATCAATTTGCCGCTGAACATGTGTATGAAGAATCAGGCATATATTTGGCCAAATTCCATGCTGTAGACAATGCTGGACTCGAGAGTGTGGCTTCTATCGAGATTCGAGTTTTCATTCCTCCGCATATAGGGGTTGCGCCAAGCAGTGTTGATGCGACTCTGAAATGGGGAGAGAAGCAAACCCACACCGTCACTATCTCCAACACCGGAGAAGGCCCGTTGGAGTATAGCATCGATATCGAGCTTGAGGGGCTAAATGGCAAGCTCATATTCCCAGGCGATAAGGGAGGTCCGGATGGCTTCGGATATGTCTGGCTCGATAATGCCGAATCAGGGTTGCCCGTATCTGAGTGGGAAGACATTGCCGATGTGGGTGTAGATCTGAAGCTGAGAGAGAATGAGAATAGACGAGTGCCGCTTCCTTTCGAGTTCCCGTTCTACGGAGAACTCAAGAATGAAGTCTGCATTACGTCCCATGGCTATCTGACGTTCGGCACGCCCACAACCTACGGGCTCAATGCGCCGATCCCCAGCTCTGCACAGCCCAATGACGTAATTGCGCCATTTTGGGACTCCCTAACGTTCTACAACATTCCTACGGGAACGGTGCACTACTACTACAACGATAGGGAGTTTATCGTGCAATGGACTAACGTCAGACGAAATGGCGATTACGATGGGAAATACACGTTCCAGGTCGCTTTGACTCCAGAGGGAACAATTAGATTCAGATACCTCACCATGATTGGTGAAGTGCTTGATATGGCCTCAATAGGCATTGAGAATTCTGACGGAACAGATGGGCTTCAGGTGGCCTACAATGAGCGATACGCACGAGAAGGACTGGAGGTTCTCTTCGTGCCCGTATGGATCTCGGCAGGTCCTGAAGACAAGCTTGAAGGCTTGGTAGCGCCTGGAGCTTCGCAGGACATCGATGTGATCTTTGAGACAGATATGCTTCCCGGCGGAGATTGGAAGGCCGATCTCATAGTCCACAGCAACGACACCGAAAAACCGAGTATAGAGGTGGATACGACACTCCACGTTCGCTCGCAGATCCCACCTGTGATCAAGTTGGCAGAAGCTCGTCCCTGGGCTGGGCCTGCCCCGCTGGTTGTGGATTTTTCGGCAGTAGTCGTGGACTACGATGGAGAGATTGTCGAGACAACGTGGGATTTCGGGGATGGCAGCGCCCCTGTTTCGGGCAGTTTGGAGGCTTCTCATACATACAATACGGCGGGAGAATACGATGCAGTCCTGACTGTCGTTGATGATGACGGATTGATCGAGCATTCAGTCATTCACATAGTGGTTGGGCCGAAACCCGTTATTGGAGTCGCGCCCGCGTCCTTTACTGAGGTAATGCGTGCTCACCGCCGACTTAGTGAGACGCTTGTCATCACGAACTCGGGGGATGCGCCACTAGCCTTCAAGATTGGCGGCATGACTGCCATTGCGGAAGACACCGCGACGCTGAGCGGTTCGACCAATGGAGACGTATTGCCAGAGGGTAAAGGAGGCCCTGACAGTTTCGGATACATCTGGAGGGATAGCGACGATCCGGAAGGGCCCACCTTCGATTGGATGGAGATCTCTGGCGTAGGCACATTTCTTCCTACGCTCAAGAACAATGAGTACATCGAGGTCGACTTGCCATGGGAGTTTCCGTTCTATGGTATCCCAAGATCGAAGATAACAATATCATCGAATGGCTACCTAACGTTCGGAACCAAGGGCGGGGAGAGCACGAATAGGCCAATCCCCTATGCACTGGAACCCAATGACTTGATGGCCGTATGGTGGACGACCCTGAGACCTGAAAATGGCGAAGGGGTGTTCTACTACTACGATGAACCGAACGATAGATTCATAGTCGAATGGAGCAAGGTGCCGAGGCTCATAAGATCTGGCTCACTAACTTTCCAGGCCATCCTATATCCTGATGGGAAGATAGTATACCAGTATCTCAAAATGACGTTCGGCTCTCAGTATGATGCTGGAAAGGCCACGATCGGAATAGAGAATGGCGATGGAACCGACGGATGCCAGGTTGTGTACAACAAGGCAGGGTATATCCATGATGAACTCGCCGTTCAGCTCGAGCCGTTCGACTGGATAAAGGTCAATCCTACGAAGGGAATTGTAGAACCTGGAGAAAGTGCTGAAATCACAGTCGTCTTCGATACACAGGTTACCCCATCAGGCGTGCTTGATGGGTGGATCGTTGTAGACAACAATGACCTGTTGAATCCTGCCTTCAAGATTCCGGTGCACATCGACGTATTGCCGAATCAACCTCCTGCAATAACGGGATGTACAGTCAATCCGCAGCGCGGGCCGGCTACCACGGAGTTTACGTTTGTTGCCGGAGCACACGATCCCGATGGTGAGCTTGCAGACTATTGGTGGAGCTTTGGCGACAATAGTGGGCAGGCGCATGAGTTCATCGCTAAGCATACCTACGCCAAGGACGGCGTGTATACAGCGACATTCTGCGCTGTCGACAATGATGGCTATGAGAGTTCAGCTACAGTCGAAGTCGTAGTGCAGGATCCGCCATCCGCAAGTTGGTCTCCGAAACAGATAGTGCTTAATGTGGCCCAAGGGCAGACCTCGTCCGCCACGATAACAATGTCCAACGGCGGGCCTGGCCGTCTTTCCTTTGGCGGAAATGGCATTGGAGAGCAGATCTCAAGTATAGAGCGCCCGGAAGACGCTGATCAACTGCTTGAACTTGGCGCTTTCAGCACCGATGGCGCTTATGGAAGCGCCGATTCAACCGTTCGCACCAGTTGGCTTCCTGAAGAAGTGGGACGTGTAATCAAGACATGGGAAGCCCCGTGGCCGATAACACATACTTGGGGCGTAGGTGTAAACCATGAGACAGGCGAGGTAATAATCGGCGATCCCCAGCATATGAAGGACTTCGTGGTCACCCCGGACGGAGAGCTCACTGGTACAGAGTGGAGCGTTCGCGACTGGGCTGGCGCGTGGATGGCCGACATGGCATGGGATGGTGAGTACATCTGGCAAGTGAATGTGTTGGGCGACAACGGGATTTATCAGATGGATCCGCAAACGGGACGGGTAGTGAACTCAATCACTGAAGGCCCATGGACAGAATATCCCCAGAACGGACTGGCTTACAATCCCAACGATGACACATTCTTTATTGCTGGATTCTGGGACAATATCATCTATCACATAAAGGGACTCAGTTGGGATAACCCCGGCGAAGTCCTTGATCAGTGGATGATGTGGATTATGCCATGCGGTCTGGCCTACCATCCAGTTGCGGATGTGTTGATAATCGAGACCAACAGTTGGCCGGATGAGATTCTGTATGTGGATCCTGCCAGCCACGAGGTAATCTGCAAGTTCAACCACCCCGCTAACTGGGAGAGCAACGGTGCAGGGATAGAACTTGATGCCGATGGCAACCTCTGGGTTGCGTCGCAGCATGAGAATCGCATGTACCTGGTGGAGACGGGACTTGGGCCAATCTACGGCGTTAAGTGGACTCCAAAGGAAGGAATCGTGGAACCAGGAGCATCGGCAGCCATTACGGTAACTGTCGATGCAGGGCACGCGACTCCCGGCCAGCATAGACGCGACGTCGTGCTCTTTACAAATGATATAGACAACCCGATGATCAGGGTCCCGGTGACGATGAACGTGAAGGCAAAGCCCATAATAGTTCAGGCTGCTGCAACGCCGGCAGTGGGCGAACCTCCGCTCGAGGTCAACTTCCACGGGGAAGTGATATCTCCAGACACTCCTATTGCGTCCTGCAGATGGGACTTTGGAGATGGCGAATCAGTAGAGGGAATTGACGTGGTCCATACCTATGTTGCACCTGGACTGTATATGGCTAGGCTCACTGTAGAGGACGAGCTAGGCGGGGCAGCTACGCGCAGGGTTTATGTGGATGTCAGGCCATTGCCTAGCGCGAGCATCGATACGGATAAACTGCACCTTACAGTCCTTCCGGGGGGCAGCGGAACGGTCAAATTCACATTGAGCAATTCCAATGGCAATGCGGATCTCACATTTGCTGTGAATGCTAAGAACGGACCTGTTCCGAATAGGGTACCGACAATAGCGCCTTTGAAGCTTACTGGGGCTTCGATAGATGTGGATGCGCCGACGTCAGCGGGGCTGTATGAATATATAGACCCAGTCGAGATCGAAAGCGCGTTGGCCGCCTCCGAGGCTGAAGGGATAGGAGACATAATCACATCGTGGCTAGTGCCGGCGCCAATAGAGAAGCCTTGGGGCATGGGGTTCGATGGAACGAACGTATGGATATCGGATATAAATACCAGAGTAAATCACATAGTAACGCCGGAAGGCATACACACCGGTCGGATGTTCAAGGCGGTCTGGGCTGCGTCTTGGCCGGGAGACATGGCTTTCGACAGCAGACACAACCTGATGTGGCAAGTCAATGTCGGAGGAGACAACGGCGTCTACGGGATGGATCCGGAGACCGGTGCCACGGTCTGTTGCATAGACACCGGCGCCTGGACTGATATTTCCCAAAGAGGACTCGCCTACTGCTCCGACGATGATACTTTCTACATAGGAGGATGGAACGAAAACATAATTTATCACTTCAAGGGCATTGACTGGGATAATCCAGGAGAGATCATTGATCAGTGGGCTTTCCCTCACAGCATAGCCGGACTTGAGTGGCATCCAAGCGGATTGCTGTGGGTGACAAGCAATGCCCAGTGGGACATGATCTATGCGGTCGATCCCGTTACGCATGCGGTGATAGAGAGTATAGTCAATCCGGGAACGAAGGAATACACAGGTGCAGGACTTGCTATTGACTCCGAGGGTAATCTGTGGGTCATGTCGCAGAAAGAGAATAAGGTATTCCAGATCGACTCAGGCATGCATGCCATCCCGGGCTTTGAGCCCCATCCTGTGAGGGGGACGGTGCCTGCCGGAGACAGCATGGATATTCAACTCCTTGTTGTAGCGGATCTGATTGGATGCTCTGGTGAAGACATAAGCAAGCATCTGCAAGTGGTGACTGACGACCCGAGTCATCCAGTTCTCTACGTGGATGTGAATGTGCATATCCAATCGTCGCCTTCAGTAAAGTCGGTTTCAGCGGCGCCTAGTGTGGGTGAGCCTCCACTAAAAGTGCATTTCGAGGCCGAGGCAGTACCTGGCGAGGCTGCAATTGCAGACATGTGGTGGGATTTCGGCGATGGATCAGAACAGGTTCACGCTGCAATCGCAGATCATGTGTACGCGGAGCTGGGCGTCTACGAGGCGTCCTTCCATGTCGTAGACGAGGATGGCGTAGAGGCTGCAGAGACAATCGAGATCGAAGTCAGGTGGCTGCCTGTTCTGGAAGTGAAACAGAGCGGTTTCGACATTGTGATGCCACCTAAAACGGCAGAGCAGGACGTGCTTACTATAGCGAACTTGGGCAATGCAGACATGAATTTCTGGGTTAGTGTGGCCCCAAGTTTCGCCGAAAGCGCTGAGTGGAAGCGGTATATCACCCAGCGGCATGAGAAGGGCGATTATGCAAACGAACCGGTGGGCTTTGCCGGCGCTGGCGCTGGTGGACCCGATGCGTTCGGCTACATTTGGATGGATAGTCAGCAACCAAACGGTCCATCCTTTGATTGGCTGGAGATAAGCGAAATAGGCACCCAGATATGGATGGACGACGAGTCTGGCCGGGTGATTTCGCTCCCGTTTGCCTTCCCATTCTATGGCAAGCTAAACACACAAGTGGGAGTTTCGTCCAACGGGTATCTCTCATTCGATATTACTGTGCTGAAAGGATACTTCGAAAACACGCCTATTCCGGACGCGGCGAGCCCAAATAACCTGCTAGCCGCATTCTGGGATGACCTGAACCCTGCGGAGGCAGGCGGCGTTTACACCTACTATGATGAGGCTAACGAACGATTCATAGTGGAGTTCAAGGATGTTCCACGGTGGGGTGACAATGAGCAGGTAGCCTCCGGAGGTTTCACCTTCCAGATTGTGCTGAAGCCCGATGGTACCATCATCTATCAGTATCTCAAGATGGATGGCGATGTGACCAGCGCCACAGTGGGTATAGAGAACGATTCTGGAAACGATGGCCTCCAAGTGGTGTACAATGCTCCATACATCACAGATGGTCTTGCAGTGGCCTTTGCGCCAGTTGGCGCTTTGCTAGATGTGAATCCGACCCATGGGTTTTTGGTTCCAGGAGGGAGCCAGGATGTAGTGGTGACTTTTGGGTCAACCAAAGCTACTCCTGGTACGTATTCGCTCTACATCTATGTGGGTGCTGATGATCCGTATCGACCCACTGTTGCAGTGCCTGTCAGCCTCAAGTTCAACCTGCCTCCGGCTGTCAAGCTGACTACGCCGGCAGGCGGAGAGGAGTGGAGCGGGAACCAGGAGATCACATGGACTGCAAGTGACCCCGACGATTCAGTTGACGTACTGTCGATCGATCTTTATTGGTCGCAAGATGGCGGCAGTTGGAATGAAATCGCCAAGGGCCTGGCCAATACTGGTCACCATACATGGAACACAGCCGAGGTTGGTTCAGGTGGCGACGGCTTCCGAGTCCGGGTCGTGGTGACAGACCCTGCGGGAGAGACTGCGGAAGCCATCAGTGAACCGTTCGCTATTGTGAACAGCTCACCGGTTGCAGCCTTCAGATTCTCGCCATTGAAGCCAACACTCAGCGATGTTGTCGAGTTCGTCGATGAATCGACTGATGACGGTGAAATCGTCGCTTGGTGCTGGGAATTCGGAGATGGAGCTGAAAGCTCCGAGCCCAATCCGAAACACCAGTACAACGCGAAGGGCAAATTCACAGTGAAACTGACTGTGACTGATGACGGAGGACTAGCCAGTACGTGCGAGAAGCAAATCCAGGTGGTCAACGTCGCGCCTGAAGTGACGATTCTCAAGCCTGAGGCAGGAGCGGTCTGGACAGGGACACGGGCGATCGAGTATGAAGCTGTCGACGTAGACGAGGATACTCTCTCCATCTTGCTGGAGTATGACTACCTCGGTGATGAGGCAGGCTGGAAGCTGATTGCGGATGATGAGGAGAACACGGGCAAGTACTTGTGGGATACCTCGAAGCTGTCCAAGGGCGGCTTCTACAAGGTACGAGTAACGGCAATAGACCCTGACGGCGGAATTGGACAGGGCGTGAGCGAGGAGTTCACGATCATCGTAATTTCCCGTGCGGTCGTTGCAGCACCGAACCCTGCAAGAAGCCTTGTAACGTTCTACTACGATATCGAGGCAGACGGAAAGCTCCACGTGTATGACGTAGCTGGACGGCTCGTATACAGTGCGGAGCTGAGCGCCGCATCGAATGTGCATGAGTGGAACGTCATGGCCAGTGACAGGCCGGTCGCCAGCGGACTGTACCTCTACGTCGTTGTGACCGATGGCGGTGAAACATCTGAGGTTGGACGGCTGGTCATACAGAGGTAGACAACTCAAAAAGCAATGAATGTGCCTCTT
>Ga0116180_1003995_pt1 | contig 10882 bp, 9 predicted proteins | sample AD_UKC073_MetaG_FD_89804 | JGI IMG/M metagenome (GOLD analysis project Ga0116180, IMG submission 89804) | Active sludge microbial communities of municipal wastewater-treating anaerobic digesters from USA - AD_UKC073_MetaG | ecosystem: Engineered > Bioreactor > Anaerobic > Digestate | place: USA... | reverse complement strand
TACCTATTCCAAACCTTTTCCGACTTGTTTTCGTCCATCGACTCGCCCATAAGCGGGATTCCACTCCTGCTTACAACTAGCCCATATTGGAGCTACTTCAGGTAAGATGGCTTGTCTTTGCCGAAACCATACTTAATGTGGTTAACCCCCCAGCTTGCTGTCCACGCAAACTCCGGCTAGTGCCCAAACTGTGGTTTCTCCATGCACAGGACGATTTTGACGTCTACACGGGTCGCCTCCGAAAGAGCTGCAGCACTAAGCACTCTCTTGGACCCAGCTTCGAAGATCTTATCCAGCATTCTTCCCAAGACTGAGCCATTGAAGCTGGAAGCTTGAGCCTCCATTCCAAACAATAATGTTCACCATCATGGCAAGGATACGGGTTTCAGGCAAAGTCTTACATCTGGTTGGAATCCCATTGCACCCTGTTGCCAATGGTACCGCGTATCCTCAGCTCGCTCATGATCCGAACAAGTATGGAGCTTGCTCCAGCTCAGCAATGTCCTCGCCTCCCATTGTGACCACATATCGATCACAGCGTACGCACAGGTGAGTAAATGGCATGCTTCGCGAGGGGCCGATTAGTTCACTCAATCCTTATTCGAAAGATACCGAACATTGGCTCAAAGCTGAACTACAAGATGTTTGCAGGCTAAATCATCTTACAACGCCTTGCAGGACCATTGTGTACTCATCAGCACATATTAGGGGTATCTTGACAGTACGTATGCATCTGGTACAAACAACGCTGCTGACTCACTACGAATCCTAACCATATTTACCATAGTTCTCGATTACTTGCTTTACACGTTTTCTGTTCCATCAATTAGGCTTCACCAGAGTAACCCCTGATAATATCCATCACAAACAGAAAACGCATTACGCAATCAAACAGGACAAACCCCAGACTCATTGAGCCTAGTGTTAAACAATCCCCCTGATTAAGTAGAAACACTCAGCAACCTCAACCCCAACACTCATTCCCCTCTCGCGCGCAAATAATTCTATGCCTTTCAGAGATCTTGGGTGTGGAAAATCTCGCACTTCTGTCTCATAACACGCCATAGCCTCCAGTTTCTGGCCAAGAAATGTAGAGATGTCGACATATACATTGGGGGCAAATGGCTCGATTGCAAACCTTGTAGTAGGTGCGATTTCATAGGACAAGACCTTTCTGACTGTGCTTCCAGGCAATGGTCTCGTTGCCACCATGGTCGCTTTGCAGACTATCATATGATCGACATTTACATCGCAATATGGAGTAGTGTATACAATTTCAGGCTTTGTTTTGTCCACCTCAGCCTGTAATGCAGATGCGACATCTTTATGGGGTACACTGTTCAATTTCACTGTTGGAAATCCACAAAACGACACGTCTTTGATGCCTAGCAAACGCTGTACAGTGTACACTTGCTGCCGGGCTTTCGCCAGCTCAGCGTCTGTCATAAAAGGGCTATATCCTTGGGTAACTACACACCAATGTACCTCGTCGCCAGCCGCAACATGGCGAGCGATTGTCCCTCCTGCACCTATTACTTCATCATCTGGATGCGCCGAAATGACCAGTATTCGCACTCATATCGCCTCACTCAAACCTCATAACCCCAAGCTAGATTCTCAAAGCTCCTTGGCTTCAGCGGTTGTCAACTCGTCACATCTTGCCAAAGCTGCGATTCCACTCAGGCGCATTATTCCTATTAAAGCCACATGTTATCACAAACCTTAACCCTTCAGCAGCAGCGTCTACATGAAGTCTGACCAACGACTAGAATGTGACACAGTATTCAGGGTCGAAATACTCACTTCAGCGCCTTTATATGTTACCGTCCGCACTGTTATACCGCCAGATACCCGCTGAGCTTGGTGTAGAAAGCCTGTCCTAACACTTCTCCTACGACCGACCCTTTGGAAACCAAGGTAGGGACTCCAAACGCTAACAGTCATGTAGCACCCAAGCTCCAGCAGATTCTCGCGCACCATGGAACACAGCCCGCCTCCACTATTTAGGTATCAGGTACTCCCTACATGGATTTCTGACCGCAGCAAAAATGGGGCTATGCAGCCTGTCTAGTACCTACACTACCTCTTAGGCCACTGCGCATTGGCATTAACACTGTCCAATACCCTCTCTCAGAATCCCCTAAGTAATCGGATCATGCCTGAAGCTCGCTCCGGCATCACAGGCTCCCATGCGCCTCCGCCTAGACTCTCACGTAATATGACGATAATCGGCTTTCCTTAGAACAGTCAAATACTTCTACCGTTTCAACGACGTACGTTGCTATCCTCTATAGGATCAGAAACGAAACACGATTGTATGACCTCTAGAAACTGCTCAGCTATTCTTTCAACGGTGTGGTATTGCTCTACGTATATCCTCCCATTTGTCCCATAATCTTTTCCGACTGTATCAATGTTGTTGTGAATGTATCTTATGGCATTCGCTATCTCCTCGGGATCACCCGGCTTTGTTGTAATACCACACTCGGCTATGTCTATCAAGCTACCCCTAACACTTGAAGCAAAAACAATAGGCTTTATTGCTGCCATGTAATCGTAAAACTTGTTCTTGCTTATGCCATATTCAAACACTTTTCTGTCTATAAGCCCACAGAACAGTATCTCGGACTTTTTCAACGTCAGTGGAATTGACCCCCGTGGTTGGACAGGTAGCATGAATACGTTAGACAAGTCTTCCTCATCTACGATTCGCTCCAGCTGTTCCTGTATGTTACCGCTGCCTACTATGACAAGCTTAACATCACTCAAATCCTTTAGGTATTTTGCTGATTGAACAAACGTAGATAAACCCTCACTCCTGGATAATGAGCCTGTATATGTAACGCAGAAATAGCTATCTAGCACCTTACACAATCCGGGATCTAGTATTTCCTCGCTCAGGCTTGCGCTGCTATCGAATTCATCAATATCAAGCCCATGCGGGATGTGATATATCTTGTCTCTGCGTATGCCATATTTCTCTTCTATGTATTCATACGCAAATGGCGCTGTCGTTACTATCGCATCTGCCGCGTTATAGTACTTGCTTTCCAGCCCCTCGAGGTATTTGAATACAAGCGCTCTGAGAATGCCTTCAAAATCCTCATGAAGACCAAGCGGCCATAGATCTCTGACTTCTACTATGAATTTGGCATCGTATTTTCTGCTGAGCCGGTAACCCGCAACCCAAGCCAAGGGGTGCACCGAGGATGCTATGACTACATCCGGTCTGCAGCCAAAACAATCAAGAATGGATGCCCTCAACATGTAGTCATAGCAATTGATGAGTCTGCCAAAAGTGCTTGCGTATGCTGGTGTAGTCTTTAGTCTAATGAAATTGAAGTTATCATTAATCTGCTGTATGCTTGTATTCTCAGGAGAATAGTACTCGCGCGTAGCGTTCTCATATGATGAGGCTACAACTGAAACCTTATGGCCACTTTCTGATAGAGCCTTGGCCAACTCGTAATGGCGAACCCCACCACCCTGGTCTGGCGTTTGAGCATGGTGATTCAGGATAATGATGTTGTACTTGCGATCCTCTAACATTGCAAGCCTTCACCTGCTTTCTCTTGGATGCGATTCATTCACATAATTGCGTCTCGAATTCGACCTACTCCCAACCCTGGTTCGGCCTCATAGAGGCTTGTTAGCGCCTGAAATGCTTGTCGGAGAGCCCCATCTGGAGCATCCACCAACAAGAAATAGGGGTTTACTTCGACAGCTCTCCGCAGCGGGGAATCTTCACTATGTCCTCTATCTGCGCAGCAAGTTAATTCAGAAGACCCCTGACGAATAGGGTTGACCTCCACAAGTAACCAACCTGCTTGATCAGCCAAAACCTTTGGCAATTGCCCAAACCTAAGGGCCCAAAAAGTATAGAGAAAGAATGAAACGCCAACATTAAGCACAAGGGCTCTCGTAGTTGACTTCCGTTATCACACGCGCGTTGACTGGTAGCATAGGTTAACTCCCATTCGGCCAAGCACTAGGAGCTACGCCGGAATTTCCAACATGAGAATTCGGCCAAACAAGGCCACACGCGAAGAACAAAGACTCTGTTGTGCTAGCGCAGTCTACTCATAACCCGTTAACCAGCCTGAAGTTCGATAACCCCCAAATGCTCCCTTGCTCATTCTATATTTATTAAGCATGCCATTGTTTCCATAAATACTGTAACATGGAACATGATCTCTGCTAACAGACTCACGGGCAAAACGGCGTCTCCTGCCTGGAAGGTCTAGTGTTGTTGCATGATGAGCAACCATTCCCTCTACCGTATCGTCGGACCAACCACTCGCTTCTCAATCACGCTCCAACTCCTAAACGCTTCACTCTATAGCCTTCAGCATCCCACCGTGAATCAAAGAATCCACGTGTGTCCAAAATCCAAGGAATATTCTCTGCAGCCATAGTCTTAACACTATCAGGGGTCAACTGAGTTCCGTATACCTCGTGATCTGTCAACATAATCAGCGCATCCGCGCGCCGAACAACTTCCTTCAGGGGTACCTCAGCAAATCGCTGGATGTATGGGTCATGAATCATCACTTCGTAACCCCATCCTTGGACAAGACTGGCTATTTCCAACGCAGGGCTTTCACGTTCATCCCCTACGTTAGCCTTGTATGAAGCACCTAGCATTCCTACTGTATGTATTCGCCTACCAGCACGTTTAGCCTCTTGTACTAAAGCCTCAAAGAGAGTGCATACATGCTGTGGCATGCTGGAATTGATATCTCTTGCTAGTTTGATCAGTCGCGCTTCATCTGGTCTTGACTGAATGATGAAATATGGATCTATTGCGATGCAATGTCCTCCAACGCCCGGTCCCGGCTTTAGAAAGTTGACTCTCGGATGACGATTGGCAAGGCTTATGGCTTCAAATATGTTTATGCCTAACTGTTCTGCAATTACTGCAAATTCGTTAGCCAGTGCAATGTTCACATCTCGGAAGGTATTCTCCATAAGCTTCACTGCCTCTGCAGTCGTTGCATCCGTACCAATTACATTGCCTAGGACAAAGCTCTTATAGAAGGCAACTGCATATTCAGTTGCCTTGTCATTCACTCCACCGACTATCCTGTCATTGTACTTTAGCTCATGTACTATGTTTCCAGGAAGTACGCGTTCTGGAGCATGAGCTATAAGAACATCCGACAAACAGTCCAGCCCCGCCTCACTCTGTAGTATGTTGCACACAATATCGATAGTCGTGCCTGGTGGTACGGTTGATTCTAGGATAACAAGATCCCCGGCTTTGACGAATGGCACTATGGATCGCGTAGCATCCTCTACGTATGAAAGGTCTGCTCTGAAAGATACCCCAGACGATGCAGCAAGCTCTGCCGTTGCTGCCGCTTCCTGCGCACCAACCGATGACGCTATGCTCTCACCTATCTGGTTATCCCAACGCGCTTGCCTACCAGACTGTGAAGCAGTCTCTTCTACTCCGCTCTTCTGAGGTCTCAATGGCGTTGGCACAGCTATGACAAACACATCGGATTCCTCTGGGCACTCAGCTACCCGAAGATGGCCTGACAAATGTACGTTCTTTGCAAGGTCTGCAAGGCCATCCTCATTAACTATGTGCAATCCTCCGTTGTTGAGTTTCTCTATCAAGCCAAGGTTGACATCAACTCCAATTACTTCGTGTCCGGCTTCTGCCATCACACAAGCCGTTGGGAATCCTATGTATCCTAGTCCAACTACGCATACTCTCATATCCTGATTGCCGTCCTTTCATGATCAGGTTCTACCAAAATCCTCAGTAGAAACGCCTGGCTAAGCAAAGATGTGGTCTAGGGATCCCATTCCCCACTCCTCCACAAGAGCGTCAATCTCCTCATAAGATAAGGGCGTTAGCAGGTCACCACGTGGCGCGGTTTTCAGCATAGTAAAAAACGAAACTGGCTCTGAGCTAGAAACACTCATCTGATAGGACCAAGCAGGGAGCTTCTCGCCATAGTAAAGTGATTGCCACCCTCGCTTGTTTTGCTCATCTGCGCTTACCCACGTAGCTGAAGCCCCATATGAGCATCCTGTCCTAAGCAAAACCTCGTGTCCTCCCACGTCTATAATTGCTCCCCATTCATTCCGATGAATCCCGAAATCATTAACCAGCCATTGAAGAGTATACCCATGTTTCTTGGCGTCTCCAAAGAGATAGTCAACGATTATGAGCGTATCCCTCCGTAACGCAATGAATCGCCTGTGTATGACTGGACTATAGCCATAATGCTCTCCCATGAATATGTAGGCGGATCCTTTCGGACCAAACTCTAATGTCTTGCCATGGACCCAATCGATCCATAGAAAACGACTTCCTTTCCTCATTTGGTCATGGCCGTTAACACTAATAGTGTTATGCGACTCTGTGCCAATGAAGTAGTTCGCCCAACCTTCACCTGGGTTATATGAATATGTCCCTGGATCAATCAGCACGTTGTGTCCTTTATACCATACATCCAGGTGAAGCATGTCGGCCTGTGAAGGTCGATGGTGGTGTTCGCCGCAACGTATCATGGCAAATAGATCTTGGCCTCGAAGAGCGTAGTACCCACCTTCGGGGAACGCCATCAGACTAGGCCGTTTTCCTCTCTTGGTATCAAGACCCAATGGCTTGCTGCTACTGCCGATATCACTGTCGCTACACTCTGTATATACTTGTGGCCCACGAAACCAGACGGCCTCTTCGATCCATGGCCCTGCTCCGTAGGTAGGCCTACCATCGAGGACTTCGCTGAGTGCGTTCAATGATGGTCTATAGTCAAGGTAGTCGCAGGATGACAGGGGGAAAATCAAGGCTCCATCATTCGCGCCATAGTTGGGTAATCTGCCTGTATCCTCGTCTTGCAGGCTCCACAGGAATGATAGTAGGTTTCTGAATCGGTCATTTACCCGATCAGGGAACTCTTGTCCATTTACTCGGGCAATTTGTGTGCACCACGTGAATAGTTGAACAACCAACCGGGAGTAGTTCATTGAATTCTGCACATAAACGCCGTCAGAGTATATCTGCCACATGGCCTCAGAGACAAAATGTTCAAAGCCTTTACGCCTCCACCTGTCCGCCTCAGGGAAAAACGGAAGCATTGTGCCGATAGTGAACATTCCCGCCGCTTCACTAAGCGAATGGTTGTTTCTAATACACCTCAGAGCATACCAATGATTCCTCTCAATATGCCATGCGTTGTACCACAAGTATTTCAGCATCAGCACTATTCTATCTTCTGTAGTAGCCTCGCTGCCCTTGAAAGCATAAAGCCCAAAGAGCCACGCAAAACTCCTTAAGGCGATTTCTTGACCACAACGCCAATTAGGTCCAAGCTCGGTCGGGTTAGCTTTTACCCATGATTCAAACTGAGCCCAGAAGCCTTCTGGGTATCGCTCATCACCTGTCAGCGCATAAGCCCGCACGAAATAGAACGCCTGAGGAAACCTTGAGGCCTCCCAAACATACTTGATATCACCCATATCCTCAGCCAGGCTTGGAATACATGTCCAGTGTTGGTCGCCAGCATGCTGTAGCCCTGAGATAGGGTTTAGAAGCCAGTCGGGTGGACAGCCCAAACATGCCTGCCATTTGCTAAAAAAGAGTATCTTGCCGTCTAGCGCATCATTCGCGATCTTAATTACGCGGTCTGGCGCACTTATGTAGCTCTTGTATTTGCTCAGATTTGGCTGCAAGAAGAAGTTCGCTGTAGATTCACGCCAGTTCTGAAGCAGCCATGAATCTACATCTTCTTTACCCATATCTAGGCTACTAGATAATGCACTATCAACTGACTGGTGTTCAAACCGCCATTTCAATATACCAGTACGCAAAAAGGCCTCGTATGAGCCCCTACACAACAGCCAAGAGAAGCCCGATTCACTGATTACTTGTAGGATGTCTCTTAATTTCACATGCTCACTCCCATGCTAATACCACATAGTCACATGCCTCGGCGCTTCATCACGCCAAGTATCATGAAATCATGGGCAGACCGAGGGGAACTCCTATATGAGTTAGTGCTGCATTCCGTCACTTCCAGCCTGGTCACTGTGGCGCTCACCTTCTATCTCAACCCTCTTAAATTTATGAAGACATCGCGTAGCGCTTCTTGTCCATGTATGAACTCAACCTTCCCGTAACCAAACAGTTTTGCGGGCAAGAAGTCTTTCCTCCATTCTCTCACTTCCTCCCATTCTTCACCATCACCTGAACCATATACTATCGCCTTGTGTTCTCCCCTTCGCTCTATAGTAGTTGCAAGGAACATTCGACCTTCGCTGTTCATGGCTGAATGGTATGCTGGTCCGGATATGGGCCGGATTCTCTCTACAACACCTGCGCACCGATTAAGTCGATAAATGTAGTTCTGTTCGTAGGGACAATCAGAACCCCAATAGAGATAATCTCCCTGCTGCAAAAGGCTGACAGCCCTCCAAGCCTGACTTCCACATCCTATTGTCTCTAGGGCACCCGTATTAAGATCGTATCTATATATGCCGCTCTCATTGTCCTCATCGCCAGTCCCGACGAAGAGTCTCCCCGGATTATGGATATCCTCTAGCATGAAGTGTATATGACGTTTGTTCCGAAAGGTCAACAGAACCTCCAAATCACCCTTAAATGGGTCAAACCGACAAATACGAACTGGCTCTCTGTTCGGGTTGCCCCAGTAATCCCCGTACATGATCTGGCCTCCGTGTTCCAGAACGCCCTGGCGCATAGGATGCCTACCAGTTTGTGTGCTCACTTCTGTCACTAGATTCTTCTGGTGAAATACGAGAAATCGTCCCTTTACAACCACAACTATCGTCTCACTATTGAGGGGAATCACATTGTGGATGCCATTCCTCGTTAATCTATTGTATGTTCTAAAGTGGGTCATTAGAGGAGTATTGACCCGCAAGTACTCATTCCATGTGCTACCCAAGTCAGCGCTTCTAAATACTCGACCGTCTCTTGAGCCCCACAGATGAACTCCATCGTAGTAATGATAATCCATCCTGCCAATGACGAATTTATGGTGCAGCGGAATCACTCCTCACTTCCTGTTGTAGGCATAAAGGTATCTTGTTTCCTTTTTTATGGCGTCCTTGCAACATAGGCGCCATATTCTTGCCATACTTAGCCACTTCCAATGGAGCCTCATCGATATCATCTCTTATTACAATGCCGTTCTGCCTTAGACTAGTACGCTTCGATCATCCTAGTCGGGCGCGTATAACTCATCCATTTCATAATGTATGCATCAACATCTTGTTATGTCTACTAACATAATGTAACCTCTTGCAATGGTTAAGTGGTTAGCCAACTGGCGACTCCCCTGGACAAGGCCTGGAGGCTTTTGCGTTAATAATATGAATCTATGGCGCATTGGGTTCACATCACCAATTCTCTCTTTCATAACTATCAGCCGGAAGCAGCATCCACAAGGCTGTGGTAACTCATAGGAAGGCTCTTTGGGTGTAAACAAGTCCGTTTTGGTACAAGCCTTGGTAGGTTGAAACGTCCGCACAAAATTTAGCCTTCCTGTTAGTCTTTTGTTCCTTGGAATTCGTCTTTGTTATACCTTACAAACATGGCAAAGGCAGTCTGGCCCTTATAAGTCGATCAGTTCGGACGAGTTGAATCTCTTTGCGTTGGGGAGTGCGCGCTTTGCACGACTATTGCGAAACGCTGCCAATGATCGTTACCTTTAGCTAATAGACACAGTCTTTAGCAATATAGCCTGGCCGCTAATACTCTATAGTCCAGCACCTCAAGAGCTAGTGCAGTGAGCTCCTCACGCTTCTTCTCCAATAAATCACTATTGCAGACTACATGTCTCAGCAAGCGCTCGATATCCTCCCTGGACTCAACATAGAACGCTCTATCCTCTAGCAATGCTTTGTGACTAGGATATGGATATACCGCTACGGCGTTCCCACAGCAAATTGCGTTCTGCATGGTAGCCGACTGTGTTCCAGGCTGCATATAGAGGTCAGACGCACACAAGCAGTCGAGAAGATCCGCACCATTCTTCCAGCCTAGGAATCTTATCCTGTCATCAGATGCGACCAGTCTTTCGACATCTGCTTGTATATCCTCATCCAATGAGCCTATGAGTATGAGGCGAAGTCTATTGCTCAGAACTCTCGTAAATGCCTCCAAAAGCTCCTCTGTACGCTTGCCTTTGCCCATCTTGCCTGTATGAACCAGCAGTATATCTTCTTCCTTCAGACCTAACTCCCGTCGAATTCTGTTGCGCTTCCGGATCCTACTGCTTTCTTCAAAAACCACACCGCCCAGCGGGTAGAACTCCATCATATGATCCGGAATACTGTACATGGTCTTCAAGAACTCTGCCGTTTCGTGTGTTATGTAAAAGACCTTATCAATATAGGGCAACGCCTCTTGTATTATACGTCTGTAAAACATTTTATGCAATATTCCTCTAGACAACGGATTTCTAGCAGAATTATGTCGATCTCCATGGCTGTTAACATAAAACCTGACTGCGGGGTTGTTTTCCTTGTACTTACTGGTTGTCAAGAGCTCATACGAGCACGGATTCGACTGAAAGATAATATCGGGCCTTTGACTTTCAATAATCTCATACAAACCCTCAACAGCTCTTACTTTCCGGGATACGAATTCACCCATGATATTCTTATAGCTCATTCTTATCAACCGAATGCCATTGTCTAGCACCTTGTCCTCTTCCCCCGTCTTGGTAAGAGTCCCATTCACAAACTTATAGCAGCCTGCAACAATAGTGACTTCATGCCCATCGTCTCTTATCTGCTCAGCTAACAAGTTGTCTTGATAGGTCATTCCCTCTGTAAAATTTTCGCCAAACGCAATGAAAATTACTCGCACAAACTCCCTCCTCGTCTGTTCGATACAGGG
>Ga0116180_1003992_pt1 | contig 10884 bp, 11 predicted proteins | sample AD_UKC073_MetaG_FD_89804 | JGI IMG/M metagenome (GOLD analysis project Ga0116180, IMG submission 89804) | Active sludge microbial communities of municipal wastewater-treating anaerobic digesters from USA - AD_UKC073_MetaG | ecosystem: Engineered > Bioreactor > Anaerobic > Digestate | place: USA... | reverse complement strand
TGTTGGCGCCGACCGAAAAATGACCCACCCGTGAGGGCCCTGCCGACCCAAATTTGACCCAGGTGTTCAACCTACCCTGCCCGAGATATCCACAGCTGGGCGGGGTTCGAGGAGTGATCACCATGGTGATGATTGGCAAGGTCTTGCGGATGCACCACCGCGAGAAGAAGTCGGTGAGGGAGATTGCCAAGGCGACGAGCCTGGCGAGGAACACGGTTCGTAAGTACCTCAGGCTGGGCAAGGCCGAGCAGCCCCAGTACCGCCGGCCCGCGGTGCCGACGAAGCTCGCGCCGTACGTCGAGCAGCTGGAACAGGCGTTGCGAGCCGACGCGCGGCGGCCAAAGAAGGAGCGGCGCAGCGCCAAGGCACTGCTGGAGCAGTTGAAGGCCGCTGGCTACGCCGGCGGCTACAGCCGGCTGACCGACTACATCCGCGCCTGGCGCGCGGCCCAAGGCGGTGCGACGACGGGCGATGCCTATGTGCCGCTGAGCTTCGAACTCGGCGAGGCCTTCCAGTTCGACTGGAGCGAGGAGCCGCTGGTCATCGGCGGTGTCTACCAGCGGCTGCAGGTGGCGCACATGAAGCTGTGCGCCAGCCGGGCCTTCTGGCTGGTGGCGTACCCAAGCCAAGGCCACGAGATGCTGTTCGACGCCCACACGCGCAGCTTCGCGGCCCTGGGCGGCGTGGCGCGCCGGGGCATCTACGACAACATGAAGACCGCAGTGGACCGCGTCGGCCGCGGCAAGAACCGCGACGTCAACAGCCGCTTCGCAGCGCTGTGCGCGCACTACCTCTTCGACCCGGACTTCTGCAACGTCGCCAGCGGCTGGGAGAAGGGTGTCGTCGAGAAGAACGTGCAGGACAGCCGGCGTCGCATCTGGCTGGCGGCGCGCGAGCAGCGCTTCGGCAGCCTGGAGGAACTCAACGCCTGGCTGGGCGAGCGCTGCAAGGCGCTGTGGGCTGAACTGCGCCACCCCGAGCACAAGGCCTTCAGCGTGTCCGAGATGCTGGAGTTGGAGCGCAGCCACCTGATGCCCAAGCCCGTGGACTTCGACGGTTATGTGCAGGACGTAGCGCGCGTGAGCAGCACCTGCCTGGTCACCGTGGCCCGCAACCGCTACTCGGTGCCGTGCGAGTTGGCCCGGCAGACGGTCAGCACGCGGCTGTACCCACAGCGCGTGGTGATCGTGGCCGACGAACGCGTGGTGGCCGAACACGCCAGGCTCAGCGGCAAGGGTCGCATGGCCTACGACTGGCAGCATTACGTGCCGCTGGTGCAGAGGAAGCCCGGGGCGCTGCGCAACGGCGCGCCCTTCGTGGACCTGCCAGAGCCGCTGGCCAGGCTGCGCCATGCGCTGCTGCGTCATGCCGGTGGCGACCGGCTGATGGCGCAGGTACTGGCGCTGAGCAGCACGGCCGGGCTGGACGAGGTGCTGGTCGCGGCCGAACTGGCGCTGGAGCGGGCGGGGCCCGGCGGGCGCATCAGCCCGGAGCACGTGGCCAACGTGCTGGCACGGCTCACAGCGCCCGAGCGACCGCCCAACGTCGCCACACCACTGAGCACGACCACACCGCCGCAGGCCGACCCGGGCCGCTACGACCGTCTGCGCCGCCTGGCCGAGCAGGAGGCCGACCATGGCTGACGTCATTGCAGAGCTGAAGGCCCTGCGCCTGCACGGCATGGCCGCCACCTGGGCCGAGCTCGGCGAGCAGCGCAACGCTGAAGTCGAGCGCTCGCGCTGGCTGCTGGAGCACATGCTGCAGGCCGAGGTCAGCGACCGCGCCACGCGCTCAGTGCAGCACCAGATGAACAGTGCCAAGTTCCCGGTGCACCGCGACCTGGCTCGCTTCGACTTCGAGGTCTCGCCCGTGGACCGCAAGCTGGTCACGCAACTGGCCAACTGCGAGTTCACGGCCGCCGCGCACAACGTGGTGCTGGTGGGCGGTCCGGGCACAGGCAAGACCCATCTGGCCACGGCCATCGGCGTGGCGGGCATCGGCACGCACGGCAAGCGCGTGCGGTTCTACAGCACGGTGGACCTGGTCAACGCGCTGGAGCGGGAGAAGGCCGAGGGCAAGGCCGGGCGCATCGCGGCCAGCCTGCTGCGGCTGGACCTCGTGATCCTCGATGAGCTGGGCTACTTGCCGTTCAGCCAGGCAGGCGGCGCCTTGCTGTTCCATCTGATGTCCAAGCTCTATGAGCACACCAGCGTCGTCATCACGACCAACCTGGACTTCGCAGAGTGGAGCACCGTCTTCGGCGACGCCAAGATGACCACAGCGCTGCTGGACCGGCTCACGCACCACTGCCACATCGTGGAGACGGGCAACGAGAGCTACCGCGTCACGCAGGCCACGGCAGCCACGCGCAAGCGCATCAAGGCCAGAGAGCAGGAGCGACGCAACAAGGGCGACGAGGCGGGCTGAACAAGCACCGCGCTACAGTTGTCCACAGCCGGCATCAGCCGATGCCGGCCCCAAGCCCTGGGTCAAAGTTCAATCGGCAGGGTGGGTCAAATTTAGATCGGCGCCAACACCCAGACTTCGCCTTTGCTGATCAGCTGGATCTGCTGCGCATCGCCGTCGGCGATCAGCAGCAGGTTGCGGTCTAGCGACTTGACCTTGTTGATGCCCGGCGTGACGTCGGCCTCGGTGCCGCCCGCAAGCTTGTTCATCATCAGCAGGAAGGCCGCGCCGGCATGCCGCGCCGAGGAGACGCCCACCTTGTTGCGCAGTCGGGGGTCGAACAGGTCGTTCCAGGAAGTGATCTCGAACGGGACCAGGTCGGTGCGGTACATGATGCCGTAGCTCAGCCAGAAGAACGGCAGGAACATCAACTGCTTGTCGTCGTTGAATCGCAGGCCCTTGTCCTTTTGGACGTTCACCTGAGGAAACGCCTTGGGGTCGACGGCCTCGAACAGGCCGTCCTGGTAACCCTGCAGCGCGACATCGGAGCCCAGGGTCACGATGTCGATCTGGGGCTTCTGCTTTTGCGCAACGAGGCGTTGGTAGTTCGACAGGGAGTTGCCGTACACCAAGTTGACCTTGATGCCGGTCTCCTTCTCGAAAGGCTCCGCAAGATGCTTCTTGAAAGCATCCCCATAGGCCCCTCCCCACGTGGCCATGGTGACGTCGGCTGTGGCCGCGCCAGAAACGAAAAGGCCTGCTGCTAGGAGCAGTCGGGTGAAGAGGGTCCTGGATTTCATGGGGCTTCCTTGGTGGGGGGCGGGAGGTATCCGAGCTGCGCCGACAACTTGCGCACGCAGGCGAGCAGCGCAAGTGCAGGAGGTCCCTCGGGGCTGGGATCGAACGAGGCGTTCTGGCTGAGAACGGTGAGGGCCGCTTTCACTTGGCCCTGGTTGCCGAAGATCGGCGCGGCGATGATGTTCACGTGGGTCGGCGGGATGTCCTCGCGCAACGCGAGCACCAGTCGGCGCTCAGCGAGGCCGACGTCGTGAAGGCGCTCGAGGCTGCTCAGCAAGGCACTTCGATCCATCGCCAGATCGCCAAGCGCACGTTCCTCGCGCTCGATGACGTCGTCGCGTGCCGCCGAGTTCATGTAGGCCAGGAAGCAGCGGCCGGCGGCGGTGGTCGTTGCGTAAGCGGTGGAGCCCAGCTTCAGTTCGTAGGGGAAGCTGTTGTGGTGTGCGACGTTGTGGACCACCACCGGTGCGCCGTCACCCCAGACGGTGAGCGAGACCGGTTCACGCAGTTGTTCGCACAGGATGTCCATGGCCGGCCGCGCGATGGCCGTCACGTCGACCAGCCGCAAGGCCGCCATGCCGAGATGGAGCGTGGTGATGCCTAGGCTGTAGTGGCCGGTATCCGGATCCTGGTTGACCGCCCCTTCGGATTGCAGCACCAGCAGATACGCCCGCAGCAGGCTGGCCGACAGGCCGGTCACAGCCGCCAACTGCGAGAGGCGCGCGGGGCCGTCCGCCGCCGCGAGCGCGCGCAGAACGTCGAACGCCTTGCTTACTGAACGGATGCCCCCGTCTCTCGTCGTGGGGGTGGCTACAGGCTTTTCGGTCGTTTCATTCAACATTGCTAAATCACTCACATCATTGCTAAACTCCGCGTAGTCTGGAGCAGTTTCTGTGCCAACAAATCAGGGTTTGTCCCAGCTATGCAGTCGCGCCCAAATGGCCAGCGCAGCGGTGCAGCGCGCGCTTGAATGCACCATGCAAACGCTTGCTGCGCGTCAAAGAGGTGCGCTTGCCGCTTTCACGCACCGAATCCGCCACCGATCTATTTCCTGCGAGCGCTGCCGTTGCCTTGCAGGGCTGAATTCGCCTTGTCGGAGCGGACGTCAGCGCGCCGCTCAGGCTGTTGGCCGGCAAAGGCGATCTGGAGGAACGCTGGGGACACTTCTCTGAGCGGCAGCGACCACAAGCCGTCGACGTGGAAAAAAAAGGCCACGACACTTCGGTGGAAGCGGCGTGGCCGGAGGTGCTCGAGCAGCGCGTGCTCCGAGCGTGGTCAATGTTGGTCTACAGCGGCCATTCCGCGAGCAGCTGCGCAAAGCTGCGGTCGGCGGGCAGCCGTGGGAAGTCCACCGCGCGGTAGGGGGCCGGCACTTCGTGCGGCTGCAGCTCACCGCGTCGCACGGCGAGCTGCAGCTGTTCCTGGCGTTCGAGCCAGAGCAACTCGTAGCGCGCGATCGCGTCCCATTCGGGCGGGGTGTTGGCCTCCACGCGATAGGCGTGCTCGCACGCACGCGGGTCGGTGTCTTCATAGCGGATGCAGACCTCGCGGTAGGACCCGAAATCGTGCGGGGATGACTTCACAACGAAGCGTGCGCGGACGTCCTCGGCGAGCGGGAATGCGCGCTCGAGCATCCTCTGAAAGACCCGGCACTCGCGGCGGGACCTGTCGTCGTAGTCGGCGTTGCCGACTTGGGCACATGATTCCTCGCAGGGCGAGGAGCCGATGGTCATGATCTCTTGGGGCATGGTGTTCTCCTGAATGAACGGCTGGAACACCGGCCCCGGGATCGGGAACGATGTTCCCGAACGGGGGGATGCGCGGCGTTGTTGCGGCCGCACGATGGACAAGGCGGTTAACGTCGAACCGCCATCCTTCGATGGCCTGGCTAGCTAGCTCGGCGAAGCCTGGGGCAGGCCCCAGGCGGCACACGCCGATCGGCCATCGATGGCTTCTCGCGACAGCAGTTCTGCGACGGCACTTCGCTCCAGCGGCAGATCCAGATCTTCGTATCCGTCGGGGGTGCCTGCCAGTCCGGTGTAGAGGTCGAATTCGTCGTCCTCGATCTCCTCCCGAATGAGCTCTGCAGCATGGTCGGCGTCGAACTCCCCGCCAGGGAAGATCGCGTCGTCCAGCACCGTCCCTGGCACGGCCCGCACCGTCTCGGCATGGCAACGGACGCAGCGGTAGTAGCCGCCGCTGTCGTCGTACTCCGCGGTGACGGAGAACGACAGCGTGACCGCGTCCAGCCAGGCGTGCTGCCGAAACAAGCGTGCCAGGCAGGCCCCTGTCCAGCAAGCTGCCAAGGCCTGATGCTGCGCCAGCACTTCTTGGTAGCGCGCCTCCACATCGGCGCCCGCAGTGTTCAGGCGCAAGTGCCCGTCCGCGCCAACGAGGTAGGTGGCGCCAGTCTCTAGGTCCTCAGTGCGCATGGTCGGTCCTCTTCCGGCGGTGGTTGCCCTCGGAGAACACCACTGCCGCGGGGTGGATGTGCGGCAGCAGCGCGTGCCACCAGACATCTTCGGTGCAGACCTGGTGCCAATCACCCCGGCCGTCGTTGGCGCTCAGGTGGACTTCGATGCAGCGCTCGCAGGCGAGCATCTCCGCCACCAGCGTCGTCTCCGGTCGACCCGTGTGGGTGGCGAGGATGTGCAGGTGCGACAGGTCGATCGCGTAGGGCACGCCCGACGCGAACACGGCACGGTACTCCTGCCAGCTCGAGACCAGCCAGTCGTCCCTCTGGCTGGGGTAGTGGCCTTCGACGCCGACCGGACAGCCGAACAGGTCGGCACAGCGGCGTGCGTTGTCCAGCATCGATGGTAGAGCGGCCTCGCTTCTCCGTCCCGCGTGTGCGGTGTAGGCGGGGGCGCCGAGGCGCTTACTGATGCGTGCGGCCTGCGTGAACCAGTCGCCGTGCAGGTCGAACCCGGAAAGATCGGCCATCACGTGCCGGCGCAAGACACGCACGTTGGCGTGAAGGCGGAAGCGGGTGGCAGGATAAGCTGTGTGCAGCGTATCCACCAAGGCGTCATCGATGACGCCCATGCTTTGCGGCACGAGTTGCACGTGGGCGGTCGACAGACGCCCAAAGCGCGGCTCGGCGGGCGGTGTCGACAGCAACTGGGCGGCCTCCGCATGGCGCAGCCCCGGCCAGCTGGCGAGCGAGACATGGACCCTCATAGCGAGGTCTCCGTGCGGTTGGTCGCCGTGTAGTACTCCCTGTGCTCGATGCGCACCACGTCCGCAGCGCAGTCGAACATGACTTGACCGCTGCCGCCTTCACCGTCGTACCAGCCAGCGTGGTGCAGCTCCACCATTTCCATGGCGAAGTCCGCCAGTGCCTGATCGAGGCGCTGATCCTCCATCTCGGTCGAGGTCTGCCACTGCTGGTCGGCAAAGCGACGTTGCTCGACATGCACATCGACATTGGCGGACAGGTCGGCGGATTCGCCGTCGGCGCGCACGGCGCTGGTTTCGTTGGGAAAGCCTTCATCGCCGCCGCCGCTGTAGCTGACCATGGCGAGCACAGCACCCACGCCCTTCAGGGCCTGCAGAAGCAGGGCCTTGTTGCGTTGAATGCGCTCGTCCAGGGTCAGGGCGGGTTGTTCTGGATTCGGTGTCTCTGGGGTCATCTTCGTTTCTCCTGTGAGATCGAGGGACGGCCCGCCCCTTCGGGGCGTTGGGCCCCTCGGGGTTGGTTGGCGTCGGCCGCTGCGGGCCGACGGTTCGCTGAATCGCTAACGATCGGACCGACGCATGGGGCGTCGGTCGTGGGTCATTGGAAGATGCGCGGCTCGATGGTCTCGCCGCGCATGAAGGCGACGTAGGCGCCCGCCTTGCCGATGTCGGTGAAGCGGGCGACCACGGCCGCCTGCTCCAGCACCTCCCAGATCAGCTCCGGGTCTCCACCGCGGCGGATCTGCAAGTCCGGCGCGTGCCATGCGCGGTGGCGGTACAGGAACTCGCCGCTGTGCCAGGCCACGATGCCGAGAAGGCAGGCGGTGAGGATCGCGCCGCCACCGTCTGCACCGGGTTCGACCAGCAAGGGGACCTTGAGCGTGCCCATCGAGCGGCCGATCCTGCCCACCACGTCGTGCTCCTCAAGCCAGGTCCGGCCCGTCGAGGTGTCACCGAGGATCAGGCGAACCTTCGTGTCCTCGCGCCGGCAGCGCTCCAGTACGCGTGCGGCCTTCGGATCGGTGCCCGGGTCGAAGTAGGTCTGCCGGCTTTGTGGCGATCCCGCCCAGGCCTGCACGGCGGCTTGGTATTTCGCGTAGCCAGCGAGGGTCCCGAAGTCGTCGGCATCGAAGGCCAGGCTCGGTCGTTGCAGACGCTCGGCGATCTGGCCCGCATGGTCTCGCGCATTGGCGAAGCCGAAGCAGGTGTAGCCGCCTCCGGCCGGGATGACGTACAAGGCCCGCTCGGCATTCAAGCTCACGTTCATGACGGATTCCTCCAGTGGAAGCGGAGCCCGTCCCCCGCAGGGGCGAGCCCCGCGGGGTTGGTGATGAACAGCGAACGCCGTGGCGCTCGCCGGGGTGCTCAGGCGGCCAGGCGCTCGGGCAGCGCCGCAGGCGCGGCGATGAACAGCTCGCGCAGGGGCGACAGATCGCCCTGGGTCAGCGCCGCGCAGGCGTTGGCGACCGGCGGCTCGACCTCGGGCGTGCTGGGCTCACACGGGCGCACGCTGGCCAGCACCATGTCGTCGTCGCTCAGGAAGCTCAGCTCGCCGTCGGCGTGCAGTGTCAGCTGCACCACGGGACGTGTCCCCTCAGACAGGTGCGTGCGCACCAGTTGAGCGGCGGCCGCCTGCGTTTCCGTGAGCTCCACACGGGCCAGGTCGCCGATGTCGTGGCTGTAGAAGTGAACCAGGTAGCCGCTGGGAGGCAGCGGGTCCAGCATCTCGATCTGCAAGGCAGGAAACTCCAGACTCGCCGGCACGCTGACATGCGGCACGGCCGCGGGCGCGACGGTATCGACGCGCTGGCAGCGCTCCAGATGGTCCAGCTTGAGCAGCAGGGCATCCGCGTGCGCGCGGTCGTGCAGGGTGAGCTGGGTGCGCATCGCGAGGATTTCCTGCGTCATCAGACGCAGCTCCTGCACGATGGCGCGCTCGGCACGGCGCTCGATCGCGCAAAGTTTTTCGGTGACATTGGGCATGGGAAAACCTTTCGGAAACGGGTGTGCCGCTCAGGCCAGACAGGCGAGAACGGCTAGGCGCGGCCAAGGCCGCGGGCGAAGGAGGGGGGCGCACCGCAAGGGGCGCGAAAGCAGGCGCCGGAAAGTCCGGCGTGGTGACGGCCGCCGAGGCGGCGCGGAACATGGCAGCGTTGCTGCGGCAGGCGGGTAACGACCGCAACGCCTGAGAGACTCAGGAGTGCTCGAGAACGAGCGGGGCAAGAGCCAGGAATGCCCGCTCAGTCTGCCGCGATGGCCAGCGGCGAACAAGCCCTGCTTTGCTTGCTCCTCACGACATCGACCACGTCAGCCGCCGGTTTCGGGTGGCAAATGCAAGGAGGTCGATCTCCGCAGGAGCCGTTGCCAGGCGCCGGCGTGACGGGGCGGGCCTTGGCTGCGCACGCACTCAGGCGATGGATCCGCCTGGCTTGGGCTGCACCGCGCTGCGCGATGAGCGCATTGCCCAGGCTGGGGCATGGCAGGCCCCACGACCATGAGCACCGCCAGCGCGCCGAGGTGGGCTGCAACCGGCCAACCCCCGGGTGCTTCCGATGCATGCATGCGGCGGGGCGCGCAGCACCTTTCGGTGCGGAAATCGAACGGCACTCGGCAGCGGGCGCCAGTAGCGTCAAACGCCTGACGTCGAGGCAGGGGTGTCGCAGCAGCGGCGCCCGCGCAAGCAAGAGTCATGCCCCGTGATACAGTTTGCCCATGTTGTGAATCCCGTGTCTCTATTGCAGTGAATCCCCGATACGCTCAGTTCAATCCGAAGCGCAGACTCAAGTCTTGTGATGAGTCGGAACTGGCGCGCCTGGGCGAACTCGCCCTGAAGGTGCGGTACGGCGGCAATCCGGAGCACAAGAAGAACCCAGGCGATTTCGGCTTGACGCCGCCCGCCGACCCTCGCCCGGGTAAGTCTCTCTGCGATGGGGTCGCGGTTTTCAATCGGGCAGAAGCATTGGCGCTGCTCCAAACGGGCCTGTCGCGCGGCCTGGTCAGCGATCGGTCCGTCGGCGAGTGGCCCAAGAACATCTGGTCGATGACGCCGCAGGGGCATCCTCTGGAGGCCCAACTCGAGAATCCTGAGTTGGGTTCCTACCATGGCTATCCAATGCCCGACAGCGATCCCTTCGCGAGCCTCGTGGCGCAGCGGTGGGAACAAGCGCATGGCTAGGCTCGAATTCGCAGCCGAGTGGCAGTCCACGGGTTCCGGCTCTGCCGAGCAGCGGGAGGCTTCGGCATTCCTGACCGTGCGTGTCGGCGACGCCGTGGTAACGCGCAATGAGGATGTCTGGTCCAAGACGGTACGGGACAGTGTGCTGGTCTCGACCTATCCGTTGGCGATGTGGCTGGCCTCGTCGTGGTGGCGGCTGAATTGGGAACCGCTGCCCAAGCAGGGGATGCGGCCGGATGCGCACTGGCGCATGGCCCATGAAATGGGGGCGGCCAATGAGGGCTATGTGTGGCCGCACGTCGTGTTCGCTTCTGACAACGAGATGATGCAGATCTGGTCCACGGTGCCGGAGCCCACACACGAGCAATCGGTCCGCTACATGACGGCTGCTCAGGCCGCCATGCCGCTGGAGGAGTTCCGTTCCGGCGTCGACAAGTTCATCGAGGCGGTGCTGAGACGCCTGTCTGCGGTAGGCCTGCGAGAGTCCTCACTCGCCCAGCTGTGGCAGTTGGTGCAGGAAGACCGGACAGACAAGCAGGCGTCTCGCTACCGCAGGATCGAAGCAGCCCTGGGGTACGACCCCGACGAGGCGCCAGAGGCGTTGATGCGGCAGGCGGTGGCGCTCGACGCGGAAATGCGTGGTGGGTCGCTCGCAGAGCTTGCGCCGGTGTATGGCCGCTTCGGGGAGGATGCGTCGCTGGACCTGTTGTCCGAGTTTCGCGAGCATCCCGGCTTGGTTGGCACGCCGGCGCTTCCGCGGGTCGACGCCGCGCGGCCGCGGGCTGCGAATGAACCACCGTGGATGCGTGCCGTGGCCGCTGCACGCGCCTTGCGCGAAAAGGTGGGCGCCGGTGAGGGCCGGATCGACAACGGACTGTTGTTGGGCCTGCTGGGCTTGCCGGAGTTCGACGTTGCTGGGACCGAAAACCCGGGACGCGCCGGCATTGGCATCCCCCAGCAAGCGGGCCAGGTCAAGTTCATTCCCCGCAAGCGCCATCCCGTGGCCAAGCGCTTCGAGTACTCGCGCTTCATAGCGGACTTGATCCAGGTGCAGGACGCGCCGCAGTGGCTGACATCCACCGACCTTTCCACTTCGCGCCAGAAGTTCCAAAGGGCGTTTGCGGCGGAGTTCCTGTGTCCGTTCGACCAGTTGACCGGTTTCTTGGAGGGCGACTATTCGGAATCCGGCATCGAGGATGCGGCGGCGCACTTCGACGTCAGCGAAAGGACCGTCGAATCCATGTTGGCCAACAACGGCGTGATTCCATCGCCTTGGCTGTCCGACTACGTGCAGGTGCGCGCACCCTATCCGATGGGTGTGTGAGCCC
>Ga0116180_1003987_pt1 | contig 10899 bp, 10 predicted proteins | sample AD_UKC073_MetaG_FD_89804 | JGI IMG/M metagenome (GOLD analysis project Ga0116180, IMG submission 89804) | Active sludge microbial communities of municipal wastewater-treating anaerobic digesters from USA - AD_UKC073_MetaG | ecosystem: Engineered > Bioreactor > Anaerobic > Digestate | place: USA... | reverse complement strand
GACCCACGCGGCGAAGACCGGCGGTAACCTGCTGGAGCACGCCGTGCGCGCCGCCCGCGCCCGCGCCACGCTGGGCGAGATTTCCGACGCGATGGAGGCCGTGTTCGGGCGCTTCGGCACCGTCCCGACCCCGGTCAAGGGCGTCTACGGTTCGGCCTATGCCGAGGACAGGCGCTATCAGCAGGTGCTGGATGGCGTCGCCGCCGTCACCACGCGGCTGGGCCGCAAGCCCCGGATGCTGGTCGCCAAGATGGGCCAGGACGGGCACGACCGCGGCGCCAACGAGATCGCTTCGGCGTTCAGCGACATGGGCTTTGACGTGACCAGCGGCCCGCTGTTCCAGACGCCCGAGGAAGCCTGCGCTCTGGCGCTGGAGAACGCGGTCGACGCGGTTGGCGCCAGCTCGCTCGCCGCCGGGCACAAGACCCTGATCCCCGAACTGATCGGCCACCTGAAAGCCGCCGGCCGCGCCGATATCAAGGTCGTCGCGGGCGGGGTGATCCCGCCGCAGGACTATGACTTCCTGCGCGAGGCCGGGGTCCAGGGGATCTATGGCCCGGGTTCCAACGTGGTTGAATGCGCAGCCGACATGCTGCGCCTGCTTGGCCACAACATGCCGCCGCTTGACGCCTGAGGAAGTACAGATGACCCAGAAACTCGAAACTCTGACCATCCACGCCGGGTGCGAGCCCGATCCGACCACCAATGCGCGGATCACCCCGATCTACCAGACGGCGAGCTACGTCTTCGACAGTGCCGAGCATGCGGCCAACCTGTTCGCGCTCAAGGAATTCGGGAACATCTACACCCGGATCATGAACCCCACCAACGCCGCGCTGGAAGGCAAGATCGCGGCGCTGGAAGGCGGGGTCGGCGCGCTGGGCGTGGCATCGGGCCATGCCGCGCAGATGCTGGTGTTCCACACCCTGATGGAGCCGGGCTGCGAGATCGTGGCGGCCAAGAAGCTCTATGGCGGCTCGCTCAACCAGCTGGCCCATGCCTTTGCCAAGTTCGGCTGGAACACGGTATTCGTCGATGCCGACGATCCTGCCAATGTCGCCGCCGCGATCAATGACAAGACCCGCGCGGTGTTCATCGAAAGCCTCGCCAACCCGGGCGGCGTGGTGCAGGATATCGCCGCGATTGCCGAGGTGGCCCATGCCAAGGGCGTGCCGCTGGTGGTCGACAACACCATGGCGACCCCGCTGCTGTGCCGCCCGATCGAGGACGGCGCCGACATCGTCGTCCATTCGGCGACCAAGTTCCTCAACGGCCATGGCAATTCCGTGGGCGGCCTGATCGTCGATTCCGGCAAGTTCGACTGGGTGAAGGCCGGCAAGTATCCCTCGCTGACCCAACCCAACCCGTCGTACCACGGCGCGGTGCTGAGCGATGCGGTCGGGCCGATGGCCTTCATCATCGCCTGCCGTGTGCTGGGCCTGCGCGACCTTGGCCCGGCGCTGGCGCCGATGAACGCATTCCTGACGCTGACGGGCATGGAAACACTGGCCCTGCGGATGGAGCGCCACTGCGCCAATGCGCTGCACCTGGCCCAGTGGCTCCAGAACCACCCCAAGGTGGCCTGGGTGCGCTATGCCGGCCTGCCGGAAGATCCTTACCACCAGCTGGCCCAGCGCTACCTTGGCGGCAAGGGCGGGGCGGTGTTCACCTTTGGCGTCAAGGGCGGTTACGAGGCGGGGGTCAAGCTCGTCTCCTCGGTCAAGCTGCTCAGCCACCTTGCCAACATCGGCGATACCCGCAGCCTGATCATCCACCCGGCCAGCACCACCCACAGCCAGCTCGGCGAAGAGGAACTGATCTCCGCCGGGGCCGGGCCCGACGTGGTCCGCCTGTCGGTCGGGATCGAGCATATCGACGATATCGTCGCTGACCTCGCCCAGGCTCTGGAGCAGGTGTGAGGGTGAGCGCCGTGCCCTCCATCACCCGTCATGCTGAACTTGTTTCGGCATCCATCTCTCCGCGCAGAGCTTCGGCCGGCGTGGCACGATGGACCCTGAAACAAGTTCAGGGTGACGCTGAATTTTGTTCTGCCGATTCAATCATATCCTGATCAGACTGGACCGCTGAATGTTCAAGAAAATCCTCATCGCCAATCGCGGCGAAATCGCTTGCCGGGTGATCAAGACCGCCCGCCGCATGGGCATCCAGACCGTCGCGGTCTATTCGGACGCCGACGCGCGCGCGCCGTTCGTGCAGATGGCTGACGAGGCCGTGCACATCGGCCCGTCGCCCGCCGCGCAAAGCTACCTGATTGCCGACAAGATCATCGCGGCGTGCAAGGCAACCGGCGCCGAAGCGGTCCACCCGGGCTATGGCTTCCTGTCCGAGCGCACCTCGTTTGCCGAGGCGCTGGCCGCCGAGGGGATCGAGTTCATCGGCCCCCCGGTGAACGCCATCGCCGCGATGGGTGACAAGATCGAATCCAAGAAGCTGGCCAAGGAAGCGGGCGTCAACGTCGTTCCCGGCTTCGTCGGCGAGATCGAGGATACCGAACACGCGGTGCGCATCTCGAACGAGATCGGCTATCCGGTGATGATGAAGGCCTCCGCCGGCGGCGGCGGCAAGGGCATGCGCCTGGCTTATAACGAGAAGGACGTGCGCGAGGGCTTCGAGTCCGTGAAGCGCGAGGGCCTGAACTCGTTCGGCGACGACCGCGTGTTCATCGAGAAGTTCATCCTCAACCCGCGCCACATCGAGATCCAGATCCTCGGCGACAAGCACGGCAACATCGTCTACCTCAACGAGCGTGAATGCTCGATCCAGCGCCGCCACCAGAAGGTGGTGGAAGAAGCGCCTTCGCCGTTCGTCACCGAAAAGATGCGCAAGGCAATGGGCGAACAGTGCGTCGCGCTGTCGCGCGCGGTGGGCTATTACAGCGCGGGCACGGTCGAACTGATCGTTTCCGGTGCGGACCCGACGGGGGAGAGCTTCTACTTCCTCGAAATGAACACCCGCCTGCAGGTGGAACACCCGGTCACCGAATGCATCACCGGGGTCGACCTGGTCGAGCAGATGATCCGTGTGGCCGCCGGCGAAAAGCTGGCCTTCGACCAGAAGGACGTCAAGATCGACGGCTGGGCGATCGAAAACCGCGTCTATGCGGAAGATCCTTATCGCGGCTTCCTGCCCTCCACGGGCCGTCTGGTGCGCTACAGCCCGCCGGTTTCCGGCTGGACCGATGACGGCGAAGAGAACGGACGGCGCGGCGTGGACGGCGTGCGCGTGGACGACGGCGTCTATGAAGGCGGCGAAGTCTCGATGTTCTACGATCCGATGATCGCCAAGCTGATCACTTGGGGCAAGACCCGCGACGAGGCTGCCGACAAGCAGATCGCCGCGCTCGACGCCTTCGAGATCGAGGGGCTGGGCCACAACATCGATTTCGTCAGCGCCATCATGCAGCACCCGCGTTTCCGCTCGGGCGAGCTGACCACCGGTTTCATCGCCGAGGAATATCCCGAAGGCTTCACCGGCGCCGCGCCGAGCGAAGAGCTGAACCGTCAGCTGGCGGCCATCGCGGGTTTCATCGCCACCGCCGAATCCGACCGCGCGCGGCGGATCGACGGCCAGCTGGGCGGGCGCCTTGAACCCGTCCACAAGTGGGAAGTGGCGGTCGACGGCGCCGCGCACAAGGTCAAGGTCGGCCGCAAGAAGGTGAAGGTCGACGGCGAGGAAGTGGACCTGAGCCTGGCCTACACCCCCGGCGACCGCTTCGTCGAGGCAGAGATCGAGGACGAGGTTCTGGGCGTTAAGCTGGCCCGCACCCGCACCGGTTTCAAGATGACCACGCGCGGCCGGATCTATAACGTCCGCGTGCTGCCGAAGCGGATTGCCCCGCTGGCCGAGCACATGATCGAGAAGATCCCGCCCGACCTGTCGCGGTTCCTGATCTGCCCGATGCCCGGCCTGCTGGTCGCGCTGCACGTGGCGAAAGGGGACAAGGTCGAGGCCGGCCAGCCGCTCGCGGTGGTGGAAGCCATGAAGATGGAAAACATCCTGCGCGCGGAAAAGTCGGCGACGGTCAAGGCGGTCAATGCCAAGGCCGGCGACAGCCTGGCGGTCGACGCGATCATTCTCGAACTGGAATAGGTGCTTGCGGGCCGTCCAGCCTTCAGGTTCCAAAGGGAGCCTGAAATGGATGCAGCGTGCGGTCGCGGAGGGTTGGGCCGATCTTGAAGGCCCGATCCTCCGCCGCCTCGGCAAGGCCCGACAGATCGAATGGCGCTCGCCGCTGCGCGAGGACGATTATGCCGAATATCGCGATGCGGCCTTTCTGGACCTTCTGGGGCTGGAGCATCTGAAGGCTTCGCTCGCCGCGTTCTGGCCGCGGCGCGGGCCGCAATGGGATGCGCTTGGCGTGACCGATTTCGACCATGTCTTGCTGGTCGAGGCCAAGGCCCATATCCGCGAGTTCTGCTCGCCGCCCTCGCAGGCGGGCGCGGCCTCGCTTGAGCTGATAAATGCGGCGCTGCGGGAAACCGCAGTCGGCTTGGGAGTGGGGGCGCGGCACCTCGATGCCTGGGGCACCCATTTCTACCAGTATGCCAACCGCCTGGCCCACTTGCGCTGGCTGCGGGGGCACGGGGTCGATGCCAAACTAGTGTTGGCGGGCTTCGTCAACGACGATGAAATGCCGGGCAAGACCAGCCCTGAGGCATGGGAGGCGGCTTATCTGATGGCCGATCACGTGCTTGGCCTGCCCGCCCGCCATCCCCTGAGCGGCCACGTCATCCACGTATTTCCGGACGTGCGGAACCGCTGATCGATCAACGCAACAGTGGGACACGCCGCGCGCAAGGCTTGCGCGCGCGAGCGCCAAGGCCCACTTCAGTGCCATGGCCAAGGTCTGGACCATCGGTTACGAACACGCGGCGATGCCGGATTTCCTCGCCGCGCTGAAGGGTGCGGGCGTGGAAGTGGTCGCGGACGTGCGGGCGATTGCTGCCTCTCGCCGGCCCGGATTCTCCAAGGCCGCGCTGGCGGCGAACCTTGCCGAAGCGGGAATCGAATACCGCCAGTTCCGCGCGCTGGGCACGCCTGCCGAAGGGCGTGCGGCGGCGCGGGCGCTGAACCGGCCCAGGCTGGAGCGGATCTATGCGGGGCAGCTGACCCTGCCCGAGGCGATGGCGGCGTCGGCTGAATTGGCTGACCTGTGCGGAACGCGCCGGGTCGCGCTGTTGTGCTATGAACGCCAGCCAGCCTGCTGCCACCGCACCCTTCTGCGCGAGGCGGTTCTGCCGGAGTTCGAGGTGGTCGATATATATCCGTGATGTGGCGCGTCATCACGTCGTCCCGGACTTGATCCGGGACCGGTGGCCGACTTGCGCTGCGTCAATCCTCCACCAGCGCGACGGCCCTGATCCACCCGGCGCTCGCACCCTCGATCTTCACCGGGAAGCAGCTGACGGTGAAGCCATGCGCGGGCAGGGCAGCGAGGTTCGCCAGTTTCTCGATCTGCCAATAGGGCCGGATGCGGCCGGCCTTGTGGCCTTCCCAGATGATCGACGGGTCGCGGGTTTCGGCCCATTTGCGCGCGGTGTGACTGAAGGGGGCGTCCCAAGACCACGCATCGGTGCCGACCACTTCGACGCCGCGCTCGGTCAGCCACAGAGTGGCCTCGGCGCCCAGGCCCACGCCCTGGTCGGTGAAATTGTCCGTGCCGTAAACCGCGCCGGACTGGACCAGCACGATGTCGAGCGGCTGGAGATCGTGGCCGATCCGCGCGAGTTCTGCTTCCACCTGCGCCGCGCTCACCACATGGCCGTGGGGCAGGTGGCTGAAATCGAGCTTCACGCCGGGGCGGAAGAAGCGGTCGAGCGGGGCTTCGTCGATGGTAGGGGCGCGGCGGGCGCCATCGTCCGTGGTCGAATGGTAATGCCACGGCGCGTCCATGTGGGTGCCGTTGTGGGTGGAGAGCGTCAGCGTTTCCACCGCCCAACCTTCGCCGTCCGGCAGGTCCGCCTGCTCCAGCCCCGGGAAGAACAACGCGATCTGCGCCCAGGTGGTTTCGTGCGTTGCATAGCTGATCTGCGGCAGCATCATCGGCGGGTCGGAAATCACGCGGGTGGTGATCGGGATCGAAAGGTCGATGAAGCTCGTCATTCGCGGAGGATTGACCTCCTTTCCGTTTACGTCAATGGAAAGCGCCATGAGCCTGCCCGATACGCTTTCCAGCCTGCGCCGCATCGACGGCGGTTTTGCCACCACGGTCCCGGAGGACTGGATGCAGGGGCGCACCAGCTATGGAGGGTTTTCCTCTGCCCTCGCGCTGGAGGCGGCGCGGACCCTTGCGCCGGACCTTCCGCCGCTGCGTTCGGCGCAGGTCAGTTTCGTCGGGCCTCTGGCCGGCGAGATCGAGGTTCGAGCGCGGGTGCTACGGCAAGGGCGCAATGCCAGCTGGATCAATGCCGAGATTTCAAGCGCTGCGGGCGTTGGTCTGACCGCGACCTTCGTGTTCATGGGCCCGGTCGACAGCTCGCTCCACCTGCACGAAGTGCCGCTGCCCGCGAATGTCGTTCCGGTCGAGCAGGCCAAGCCCATTCCGGACGGGCGCGGCGCGGGTTTTTCGGTTCATTTCAACCGCCGCTTCGGCTTGCCGCGCACGGAAACGCCGGAGCCGGAAATCGGCTGGTGGGTCCAGCTCAAGGACCGCGAAGGGCTCGATCCGATGGTCGAGCTGCTGCTGTGCGGCGATGCCCTGCCGCCGGGCGTGCTGTTCATGATGGGCAGCGCCGCGCCGATCAGTTCGATGACCTGGCTGGTCAACCTGCTCACCCCGCTGCCGGTCAGCCGCGATGGCTGGTGGTTCCTGCGCTCGGCGGGCAACTATGCCGAGAAAGGCTGCTCCAGCCAGGACATGGGCATCTGGACCGCCGATGGCAATGCGGTGGCGGTGGGGATGCAATCGATCGCGCTGTTTGGCTGATTCAGGCCGGGGAAGGCTCCTTCAGCACCTTGCCCATCGCCAGCCGGAACAGCACGAAGCCGACGAGGCCCGCCACCGCCGTGCCGACGTGCATCAGCCAGAACTGCGGCGTCGGCATGCTGGAATACCAGCCGCCGATCACGCCGACGATCTTGTTGGCCGAGAAGAACGTCAGGTAATAGATCCCGATCACCGTGGCATTGAGCGCACGCGGAGCGACCTTGGTGAACAGGGCCAGGCTGACCGGCATGATGTGGGCAAAGCCGATCGAATTGAACAGGTGGAACAGCAGCGGCCAGCCGAGGCCGATCTTGCCCGCTCCTTGCGTCAGCGCCGCCATGTAGAGGCACAGCCCGCCCGCAATCACGAACACGCTGCCGAGGATCATCTTGCCGATCTCGTCCGGTTCCCAGTGCCCCCGGTCAGTCCGCCATTTCCAGAACAGCGCAACCGCCGCCAGCATCGCGAAGCTCAGCGCCGCGTCGATGGTGATCATGTAGGTGGTGGGCAGGGTGGTGCCGAAGAAGGTCAGCTGGAATTGCTCGTCCGCCCAGACCAGGTAGGCGTTGAAGATTTCCTGGTTGGTCAGCATCGACAGCGCCAGCACGGGGATCAGCAGCAGCAGTGCGAACAGGCGCGGCCAGTCGCTGGCGGTCATCGGCGGGGCGGGATTGCCGCTTTTCGCGGCATCGCGGCTGTCCTGCGGCAGCCATGGCCCGGCCTTGAGGTAAAGCAGCAGGCCGGCCACCATGACCACGCCCGCCGTGCCGAAGCCGTAATGCCAGCCGACCTTCTCGCCCAGCGTCCCCGAAATCAGCGGCGCGGCGATCACGCTGACGTTGATCGCGATGTAGAAGATCTGGAAGGCCATCGCCCGGCGCAAGTCGTTCGGCCCATAGAGTTCCCCCACCTGGCTGGCGATATTGCCCTTGAACAGGCCGACGCCGACGATCAGCGAGATCAGTGCGAGCAGGAACATCCCCTCGAAGGCCATCAGGAAATGGCCCAGTGCCATGACCACGCCGCCGAGGATCAGCGTGACGCGGCGGCCCAGCCAGCGGTCCGCGATCAGCCCGCCAAGGATCGGGGTGAGGTAGACGAGGCTGGTGTAGTCCCCGAAGATCGCCGAAGCGAGCGGCTGGCCTTCCAGCCCTTCGTAATGCCACGATCGCAGCCAGGCGAGGCCGGCGACATTGCCGATGTTTTCCGGCAGCAGCAGGTACTTGGTCATGTAGAGGACCAGCAGCGACTGCATCGAATAATAGGAAAACCGCTCGCACCCTTCGACGAAGGAGAGATAGCCCAGGCCCTTGGGATGGCCGAGGAAGGCGCGGTCGTGCGCGGGGGCGTCTAGTTCGGGCATGGCTTCGGCGGCGGTCATGGGCGCTCCGGTTGGTTTCGTTTGCAACGGGTGCGCCAGAGCGGGAGTGGCGTCAAGACTGCCGGGGAGGGCGCGCGCTGGCGTGTCTCGACTTCGCTTGACACGAACGGGGGGGCGGGAGTGCTCCCACCTTTCCCTTCATCGTCACCCTGGACTTATTCCCGGGACCAGCTGTGTTTCCAGCGCCGCGCTGAAGGGAAAGCTGGACCCCGGATCAAGTCCGGGGTGACGGGAGAGAGTGTGTGGGGGGCAGGGGTAGAGCGCCCCCGGCTTACGGAAGCAGCGCAGCTTAGCGCGCCAGTTCCTCGTCGAGGAATGCCGCGACCTCGTCCAGCGCCACGTCCTTGGCCAGGAAGGCCTCGCCGATGCCTTTCAGCAGGACGAAGGGCAGGGTGCCGGCGTCCATCTTCTTGTCGTGGAGCATATGCCGGGTCAGCGTCTGGCCGTCGCAGTTCAGGCCGAGCGCGGAAAGCTGCCCCACCATCCCCAGCGCGGCGAAGTGGCTGGCGATGTGGTCGGCGCTCGCAATTGGCATAAGGCCGCGCTGCGCGGAGAACCGGGCGGCAAGGACCATGCCGAGCGCCACTGCCTCGCCGTGGAGCAGGCGGCCGGAAAACCCGGTCTGGGCCTCCAGCGCGTGGCCGAAAGTGTGGCCAAGGTTGAGCAGCGCGCGCAGGCCCAGCGTCTCGCGCTCGTCCTCCTTGACGATCCGCGCCTTGGCCGCGACCGAATGGGCCACGGCATATTCGCGCGCGGCGCCGTCGCCCGCCAGCACGGCAGCGCCATGCTCGTCGCACCAGGCGAAGAAGTCCGCGTCCCCAAGGATGCCGTACTTCACGACCTCGGCGTAGCCCGCCTTCAGCTCGCGCTCGGGCAGGGTATCGAGCACCGCGAGGTCGGCCAGCACCAGGCTGGGCTGATGGAAGGCGCCGACCAGGTTCTTGCCGGCAGGCGTGTTGATCGCGGTCTTGCCGCCGACGCTTGAATCGACCTGCGCCAGCAGGCTGGTCGGCAACTGGATGAAATTGCAGCCGCGCTTGAGGATCGAGGCGGCAAACCCGGTGAGGTCGCCGATCACCCCGCCGCCCAGGGCCAGAACGTGGTCGCCGCGCTCCACTTCCTCGGCCAGCATCCAGTCGACCGTGGCGGCGAGCTGGTCCCAGCTCTTGCTCGCTTCGCCCGCGGGCAGGATGCGCCAGACGGCCTCATGGCCGCCCTGGTGTAGCGCGTTCTCCACCACGGCGCCCCAGGCCGCATGGACCTGCGCGTCGGTAACGATCGGCACGCGGCGCTTGCGCAGCTTGCCGCTGCACTGTTCGACCAGCCCCGCGAGCAGCCCGGTGCCGACCCGCACTTCATAGGGACGGCCGGCGATATCGACGGGGATTACAGCCATTCTTCAATTCCCTTGAGCACCTTGGACACGGTGCGCGATTGTGGGCCGCTGGTGCTGATCACGTGGATCGGCGCCTGGGCATAGGCGCTTTCGCGGTCCGCCTTGAGCCGGGCGATGATGTCGCGCGGGTTGCCGCCGCGCAGCAACGGGCGGGTGTCCTTGCGGCCGACGCGTTCGACCAGGGTGTCGACATCGCTGTCCAGCCAAACCGCGATCCCGTCACGCAGGATCAGCGCGCGGGTTTCCTCGTTGACGAAGGCGCCGCCGCCGGTGGCGATGATCTTGCGGCGCTGCTCCACCGGGCCGTCCAGCAGCCGCGCGATCACCCGCCGCTCGCCATCGCGGAAATAGGGTTCGCCATATTGCGCGAAGATTTCGGAGATCGACATCTGCGCGGCGCGCTCGATTTCCTCGTCAGCGTCGATGAAAGGCATGTGCAGCAGGCCCGCCAGCTTGCGCCCGACGCTGGACTTGCCAACGCCCATCATGCCCACCAGCACGACCGGTCGGTCGATCCGCCGGGCCAGCGCCTCGATCTCGGCCGGGCTGTGCGATGTCGAAGCGTCATGGTCCATTGCGGCTTTGCCTATAGTTGCGCTAGTCCCCAGCGCAAGCATCGGGGAACGAGGTTCGCGTGGCATTGAGATTGCGCAATACAGGGCTGGTTGCAGGAATCGCGGCTCTGGCGCTGGCGGCCTTGCTGGGCTGGGCCTGGGCCGATGGCGGCGAGCAGCCGCTACGCGTCATCAGCGAGCCGGTTACGATCCCGGGAGCGAACCCGTGAGCGCGCGGATCAAGCGTATTGCCCTGGTGTCCGCAGGAACGGCGCTGGCGCTGACCTCGGTCTGGGCGGCCGCGCAGGACGCACCCGAATCGCTGCTTCCGCCCGGTTTCGACCGTCCCAAGGCCAGTCCTTCGCCGCGTCCCGCGGCCAGCGCGCCTGCGGGCGGCGGGTCGGTATCCGTGCCAGTCGTGCAGCAGGTGCCGGGCGGCGGTGGCGGGGGTGGCTCTGCCGCGTCGACGCTGCCCTCGGGCGTCAAGCTGCCGACCCTTAAAGAGCTTGAGGCGATGTCGCCGGACGAGCTGGACGAGGCGCTGGGCCTCAAGCCCAAGTTCGACATGCCGTCCGCCGCGCGCCGCTCGATGAAGCAGATCGGGGTGCTGGCGCAGGACGAG
>Ga0116180_1003979_pt1 | contig 10910 bp, 7 predicted proteins | sample AD_UKC073_MetaG_FD_89804 | JGI IMG/M metagenome (GOLD analysis project Ga0116180, IMG submission 89804) | Active sludge microbial communities of municipal wastewater-treating anaerobic digesters from USA - AD_UKC073_MetaG | ecosystem: Engineered > Bioreactor > Anaerobic > Digestate | place: USA... | reverse complement strand
CAATTCACCTCCGATCCCACTCAGATTGCCAAGATGGTAAATGCCATGTCGGCCTTAATGAGTGCGTTTACCATTCTGTTTCTTTTTTGGACGATTACCCATCTGACAAGAAAGCTGGTGCTGAGTAGCAATAAAACCGAGCTTACTCTTGGACAGACCATTGCCGTGATGGGGTGTGGTATTGTTGGGGCTTTGGTTTATACCTTTTCCGATACCTTCTGGTTTTCGGCTGTAGAAGCCGAAGTGTATGCGTTTTCGTCTATGTTGACGGCGCTGGTTTTCTGGTTGATATTAAAATGGGAAGACAATGCCGAGAAACCGCATGCCGAGAAGTGGATTATTCTTATCGCATACATTATGGGGCTTTCTATTGGCGTTCACTTGCTCAATTTGCTCTGTATCCCTGCTATTGTTTTGGTATACTATTATAAGAAAACCGAGAATGTTTCATGGAAAGGAGGATTGGGTGCTTTATTGATCTCCTTTGCGCTAATTCTTATCCTGATGTATGGGATTATTCCGGGATTCACTAAAATAGGGGGATGGTTTGAATTGTTCTTCGTAAATACGGTGGGTTTGCCTTATAATACCGGTCTATTTATCTATCTCGCTTTGTTGGTTGTTTGCATTGTATGGACTCTTCTGGAGAGCATAAGAGATAATCCCCATTCGAAAAGGGTTAAAACAATCTTTCTGTTAAGTTTGGGCATGTCGGGGATCCTGTTTATGGGCGATAGTGTTTTGATATGGCTTATTTTAATAGGTGCGGCTTTTTATTTGGTTTTCCGATACAAGAAAACGAATATCAAATTCATTCATCTTGTTACCTCTTGTTTGCTGGTTATATTGATTGGTTTTTCGGCCTATGCGATTATTCCTATCCGTTCGAGCGCTAATCCGCCGATGGATGAAAATTCGCCCGAGGACGTTTTTGCATTGGCTAGTTACTTAAATCGTGAACAATATGGAGAAACCCCACTTATTTATGGTCATACCTATGCTTCACAAATAGAAAGAAAGGCAGATGGATCGCCTGTTGTAGTGAAGGAGAAAAAAAGATACGCGAAAGCGATTAAAAAATCGCCCGACGAAAAAGATCGGTATGTGGTGGCGTCTACTTCTCCCACATATAAATATACAAACACAATGTTTTTTCCCCGTATGCATTCAACAAATCATAATCCGGGGTTTACAAATCATATGATAGGGTATCGTCAATGGGGAGGTGTAACCGATCCGAATAGAAAACCTACGATGCGCGAAAACCTTAGGTTTTTCTTTAACTATCAGCTCAATTATATGTATTGGCGATATTTTATGTGGAATTTTTCGGGGAGACAAAACGATATTCAAGGTGATGGAGGAATTACCAAAGGAAATTGGATTACGGGAATACCTTTTATAGATGATAAGGTATTGGGTCTTGGACCACAAGATAATATTGCTCCGGATGTTGCCGACAATAAGGGGCGAAACATCTATTTTATGCTGCCTTTCATTCTGGGCATTATTGGGATTGTGTATCAATTATCGCTCAAAGAAAAAGGGTTCAAAAGTTTTTCTATTGTCTTCATGCTGTTTTTTATGACAGGGATAGCCATTGTGATGTATCTCAATCAAACTCCTTTTGAACCACGGGAACGCGATTATGCTTATGCCGGTTCTTTTTATGCCTTCTCCATTTGGGTAGGAATGGGAGTGGCGGGGATTAGTTTATTTTTGCGGAAGTATTTGAAAAATACGGCAGCAGCTGCATCTCTTGCTACAATAGCTTGTCTTTTTGTTCCTATCCTGATGGCAGCGCAGAATTGGGACGACCATGATCGGTCGGGAAGATATATGGCGCGCGATACGGGGATGAATTATCTAAACAGTGTGGGTAAAAACGGTATTATTTTTTGCAACGGCGATAACGATACTTTCCCGCTGTGGTATTTACACGAGGTGGAAGAATTTCGTACCGATACACGTGCATGCAATTTAAGTTATTTGCAAACGGAATGGTATGTCGATCAGATGGTGCGTCAGGCATATGAATCGGAACCCTTACCTATAAAATGGGCGAGGGAAAGATATGCAAGTGATGCCGGTTCTCATGCTTATATTTTGACAAGAAAAGAGATTGAACGTGTGTTGCAACAAAATAATATTCCGCCCCTTTCTTATCATTTGTATTACGACACGAATGTGTTTAAGGATACGATATCGCTTAAGCAAACAATGGAAAATTTGCGGACAGGAATCAATGCAACGCCAAAAAATCCGTTTCCTTCGTTGGACAATGAACCGATTATCCCCGGTAATCTTTTGTATCTCGATGTGGATACGGCAAAAGTGAATTGGATGGAATTCAATTCTAAACCGGCAAGCCGAATGTATATCAATCTCGGAAATAAATCGGTAGCTTACCGACAAGAGTTGATGGTGTTGGAAATGCTTACCAATATCAACGATGATAATTGGGGAAGACCCATTTCATATGCAGTAACAGTAGACAGAAATTTGTATGCGCCTGTTGGCGACAATTTAACACTTGAAGGAATTGCTTATCGGATCACGCCGGGTACTCCGTTGAATAATGGGGTAAATGTTGATGTTGCCTATGATATTATGATGAATAAATTCAGATGGGGCGGAATAGATAAAGATCCGGATATTTATCTTGATGTTACTTGTCGGAACATGATTTATACCTTCCGGATGTATTTCGCCCAATTGATTGAGGCGTTAATCAATGAAGGCGAAAAAGATAAAGCCTTAGCCGCGCTTGACAAATGTACTACGGCTATGCCTTCGAAAGCAGTGCCTTACGGAACAGAAGGATTGTTGCTAGCCAGAGCTTATTATCAGTTGGGACAAGCTGAAAAGGGCCAGGCTCTCATTGATGAAATTAGTGAAAGAATCAGTAAAAATTTGGCGTGGTTCGATCGTCTTACTCCTCAACAAATGGCTGATTCATGGATTGATATTTCGAGGAATAATCTGGATCTGCTGTTATTGATTTCCAATATTTACCAACAATATAACAAGGAAAAGTATCAACCACTGGTGGATGATCTTTTACAACGAGCACAATTCTATTATATAAGAGGCATTACTCCACTTGGTGATTCTATTGTGCAGGAAATTACCAATGTTTCTATTCGTGGATTTTATGGTTCGGGTTCAGACTCGATAAGTCAGAAAATGGATGAGCAAAATGTGCAAAAGGCATTAAAATTAATGCAGCAATTCAACCCGAAATTGCTGGAACAATATGGTATGAATGAATAAGAACAAAGGCCTCTTTCAGTGAGACGAAAATTGGGAGAGGCCTTTTTATTTGATTATTTCTATGTTCATAGAGCGACCTCCCTTATTTTATCGTATATTTTATCCGGGTGCGGTTTGGAGAATAAAAAACAAGAGGGAAAAAATGGTCTATTTAACTTTTGATGATGGGCCTATTCCTGAAGTTACTCCTTGGGTTTTGGATGTTCTTGATAAATATCAGATTAAAGCAACTTTTTTTTGTGTGGGAGATAATGTTCGAAAGCATCCCTCTCTCTATCGCCAAATCATTGAAAAGGGGCATATGACGGGTAATCACACCTTTAATCACATACAAGGATGGAAACATACTGCCCGTTATTTTATTGTTAATACACAGAAAGCAAATTCGTATATTCAATCTCCGTTTTTTCGTCCGCCTCATGGGCATATTCTTCATTCGCAATTTGTTTTTTTGAAGAAAAAAGGGTATAAATTTATTATGTGGGATGTCGTTACGCGTGATTACAGCAAATATATGACACCCGAGAAAGTGCTCAATAATGTAAAAAAATACGTACGAAACGGGTCGATCATTGTGTTTCACGATTCGTTGAAAGCAGAAAAAAACCTGAGATACGCCCTTCCCTTGGCTATTGAATGGCTGAAAGAGGAAGGGTATTCTTTTGGATTAGTTCATTGATCAATAGAATATCAGATAGTTAAAATCAACTGTTTTCATTTTTTCATTCATTTTGATTTTAAAACCAAACCAACCACTCGTTTCTGTTGTTGTGTTTAAACACCGGATTTATTTCATTTTTTGTACTTTTGCGAGGAATTTTTTATTAAAGATTGTAGAATGGAGAAAAAAGGTTTACCGTTAACATTAGGAACAGAAAAAATAAAGAACTTACTTATTCAGTATTCATTGCCCGCGATTGTGGCAATGGTGGCTTCGTCGTTATATAATATAACCGATAGTATTTTCATTGGCCACGGGGTAGGAGCGTTGGCAATTTCGGGCTTGGCAGTAACCTTCCCTTTCATGAATCTTTCTGCAGCTTTTGGTTCATTGGTTGGAGCAGGAGCTGCGACGTTGATGTCAGTTAGGTTGGGGCAAAAAGATTATTCTACAGCTAATCGCATCTTGGGAAACGTATTTGTGCTAAATGTGATTTTTGGTTTGGCATTTATGATTGTTTCTCTGATTTTTCTGGATCCGATACTTTGTTTTTTTGGAGCGAGTCCTGCTACGTTGCCCTATGCGCACGATTATATGCTGGTTATTTTGTTAGGTAATGTTTTTACTCATATTTACATTGGTCTTAACGGCATTTTACGTTCATCGGGGAATCCTAAGAAAGCGATGTATGCAACGTTGGCTACTGTAGTGCTGAATATTATATTGACACCGTTATTTATTTTCGGATTTAATTGGGGTATTAAGGGAAGTGCGTTGGCGACTGTTATTTCGCAAATCATAATGCTTGTCTGGCAAATAAAGTTTTTCAGCAACAAAGAAAATTTTATTCATCTGCAAAAAGGTATTTTCAGACTCGATCCCAAAATCGTTAAAGATTCGCTGGCCATCGGTATGTCGCCTTTTTTAATGAATGCGGTTGCGTGTGTTATTGTTATCCTCATTAATCAAACATTGATAAAATACGGGGGCGATTTGGCTGTGGGTGCTTATGGTATCATCAATCGTGTTTCGTTTCTTTTTGTAATGGTAACCGGAGGATTAAACCAAGGTATGCAGCCCATTGCGGGATATAATTTCGGAGCAAAAAACTATAAACGTGTGGATGAGGTCCTAAAACTTACCATTTTTATGGCGATAGGCATTATGACCTTTGGTTTTTTAATTGTAGAGCTTTTTCCGGAGGTTGTGGCTTCTGCATTTACCAAAGACCCGACATTAATTCAATTGGCAGCTGAAGGATTGCGTATTGTATTTTTGTTTTTCCCGATTGTCGGATTTCAGATGGTTGTTACCAACTTTTTTCAGAGTATCGGGATGGCGGGAAGAGCCGTTTTTTTATCTCTGAGCCGTCAGTTGCTTTTTTTGTTGCCGTTTTTATTAACTTTACCTTCTGTTTATGGATTAAAAGGCGTGTGGTACAGTATGCCTGCGGCAGATTTGCTGGCATCGTTGGTGGCTGCTTATATGCTGTTTGTGAATTTTCGGAAATTTATTAAAAGAAATGCGGAAAATACGCATTGAGTTTAATGGGAATATGTCATATGGATAAAAAATTTGTTATCAATATCGGTCGTCAACTTGGCAGCGGAGGCCACTTGATAGGCGAAGAGTTGTCGCGACAGCTTGGTGTTCCTTTATACGATAAGGAACTTATCGAGCTTGCTTCAAAGGAAAGCGGTCTGAGTAAAGAGTTTTTCGAGCAAATGGATGAAAAGAAGTCCCATAGCATTTTCGGTGGGTTTTTTGGTTTGCGAAATTCTTCTGTAGCCGAGATTTATCCTAGCGAGAGCTACCTTTGCAACGAAACCTTATTCAAAATTCAAAGTGACGTTATACGCAATTTGGCCGAGAAGCAGTCGTGCATTTTTATTGGGCGTTGTGCCGATTACGTGCTGAAGGATCACCCTCGTGCCGTGAATATTTTCATTACGGCCGATATTGAAGATCGAATAAAACGGGTTAGTGAAATTTATCGGTTGACCCCACAAGATAAAGCCCTTGCCTATATAAAGAAGATGGATAAAAAAAGATCCGGTTATTATAATTATTATACCGATAAGAAATGGGGTGCGGCCGAATCCTATCATTTATGTATGAATTCATCGGTTCTAGGTATCGAAAAAACCGTGGCATTCATCCGTCGTTTTGCGGAAGAAAAATTGGGACCTTTATAATTTTTTGTTTGTTTCCTTTTACCTTTCCATTGCCGTAAGGATACCGTCGACCAATTCGTGTCGAATGCTGTCGTAAATAAGGCTAACGGTATTTTCACGCATCATACGTCTTTTTGTCATGGGAGAGTTCATTTTGTTTGTTTTTTTCGGATATAGGTAAAAAAAGTATAGTCGAAAGGATGTTTGTCATCGGCATCCTGTCTTTTTTCCTCAACGAGTGTCCATTCGTTCGGGTCGATGGCCGGGAAAAAAGTATCGGCATCGTCAAAGGTATGATGAATGTGCGTAAGGTACAACGTGTTTGCCCTGTCGATGATCTGTCGGTAGATTTGTTCTCCGCCGATAAAAAAAACCTTATCTTCGTTTTCGCAATGCTGCCACACTTCGTCGAGAGAATGGCACACGATGCAATTGGTAAATTTGGCATCCTTTTGTGAGGTCATGACAATATTTTTTCGGTTGGGCAATGCCCCGTTGGGCAACGATTCAAAGGTTTTTCGTCCCATCACCACCGTGTGATGTTCGGTGATTTGTTTAAAATGTTTCAGATCATTGGGTAGATGGCAAAGCAAATTGCCTTTTTTGCCGATGGCGTTATTTTCATCCGTGGCAACGATAACGGCAATTTCGCCGGAGAATTCATTTCCCTTGGAGCTATTCGTTTGGTGCATTCTTTGCATTTTTTATTTTAATAAGCGATCAATTTTTTACAATACCAATTCCCTACCGGTTGAATCTTTTCATCGAAGGGCGTTGGCCCTTCGGATTTTATGAATCGACAATTGCAATCGAATTAAACCGAAACCTCTCCTTTGATGTGAGGATAGGGATTATAGTCCACGAGTTCGAAGTCTTCGTATTGAAAATCGAAAATATCTTTTACATCGGGATTGATGATCATTTTGGGTAGGGGGCGAGGCTCGCGCGTAAGTTGCAATTTTACTTGCTCCAAATGGTTCAGATAAATGTGGGCATCGCCCATCGTGTGAACAAAATCACCTTCCTGCAAACCCGTTACTTGCGCCATCATTTTCAACAGCAAGGCGTAAGAGGCAATGTTGAATGGGACGCCCAGAAAAATATCGGCGCTGCGTTGGTAAAGTTGCAGGCTCAGTTTGCCGTCGGCAACATAAAACTGAAAGAGCATATGACAGGGTGGAAGGTTCATGTTGGGCAAATCGGCCACGTTCCACGAGCTAACGATAATTCGCCGCGAATTGGGATGATGCTTGATCATATCCACCGCTTCCGCAATTTGGTCTATGTGTCTGCCATCGTAATCGGGCCACGAGCGCCATTGATACCCGTAAATATGGCCGAGATCGCCATTCTTGTCGGCCCATTCGTTCCAAATGCGCACGCCATGTTCCTGTAAATATTTTACGTTTGTGTCGCCTTTCAAAAACCAAAGAAGCTCGTAAATTATGGATTTCAAGTGCAGCTTTTTGGTGGTAAGGAGAGGAAATCCATCACTCATTTTGTAACGACTTTGATGGCCGAAAATGCTAATGGTTCCGGTCCCGGTGCGGTCTTCTTTTTTTACTCCTTCATCGAGTACACGTTGAAGTAATTCCAAATATTGTTTCATTATGCCTTTTATAAAGTAATTGTCAATAGGTTATCGAAAAATGTTTTTGCTCATCGGTATTCCGGTAGTCGGAATGACGATTCGGGAATAGTTGCAGGACAAATTTACAGGATAATTTTCAATTTATCTATCGCTTGGTGAAAAAAATACGTCCGAAATCGATATGTCGGTATAACAGGACAAGCCGACAAACTCCTATAAAGGGTTCACAAAAAGAGGGAGTGCATCCGCCACTACAAAGGAACTTCCCCCGATAAAAATAAAATCGTTTTCGGTTGCCTTTTCCCTTGCTGCGCGCACCGCTTCGGACACGCTGTCGAAAGTAGTGCCCCATAATTGGTATTTTTCCGCTTCTTGGGCCAGTGTTTTTTCGTTAAGTGCACGTTCAATCGAAGGTTTTGTAAAATAATAGTCGGCATTTTTGGGCAACAGCGGCAATATAGCCTGCAGATCTTTGTCTTTTACCATGCCGAAGACGATATGCAGGCGATCGTATTTTTCCGATTCCAATTGGTTGCCGATATATCGGATTCCGTGTGCATTATGCGCTGTATCGCATACGATTGTCGGTTTTTCCTGCACTTTTTGCCACCGTCCCATTAGGCCGGTCAATTCCACTACATGCGCAAAACCGTCGTAAACAGCGTCTTTGGGAATACGATATCCCAATTTTTTAAGCTCTTCAACGGCAGTCAATACGGTTTTGGCATTTTTTTCCTGCACAAATCCGCCCAATTCGTCGACGAGGTCGGGATATGCTTCGCATTGAAAAGTCCATCCCGACGGGGTTTTTTGCGAATTGAAATCGCCGAGGCGATTTTCGGCAAAGACGATGGGAGCATGTTGTGAAGCGGCTTTTTCTACAAAAACCCGACGAACCGCCTTGTCTTCGATTTCTCCAATCACTACCGGCGTGTACGGTTTGATGATGCCGGCCTTTTCGCCGGCTATTTTGGAAAGGGTATTCCCCAGATATTGCGTATGTTCGAGACCGATGTTGGTAATGACGGCTAAATCGGGCGAGATAATGTTGGTGCTATCCAGCCTTCCTCCCAGGCCGACTTCGATTACCGCAACATCGACCTTCTGTTCGGCAAAATACAGGAAAGCCATTTCCATCGTCAATTCAAAAAAGGAAGGATGAATGGGCTCAAATGCCTCCCTGTATTTCGCCACAAAATCAACCACATAAGGTTTATCGATCATTTTTCCGTTCACGCGGATACGTTCGCGAAAGTCAACCAGGTGAGGCGAGGTGTATAACCCCACTTTATAACCCGCCTGTTGCAGAATGGCGGCAAGCAAGTGCGAGGTCGACCCCTTGCCATTGGTGCCGCCTATATGAATGGTTTTGTATTTTCGATGCGGATGATCGAAATAAGCATCAAGGGCAAGACTGTTGTCCAGCCCTTCTTTGTAGGCTGCATGACCGACGCGTTGATATTCGGGCAGTTGACGATAGAGATATTGCAGCGTTTCCTCGTAATTCATCAGTTCCATAACGGCAATACCGAATATTCTTTCGAATAGCGCAGGTTCTGCTCCACATAATTTTCGTCGTACGAAACGGTAACATCCGTTACTTTCCCGTTTTTATCGGTAACGAGTTTGTAGACCGGATTTACAAAACCTTTGTATGGAGCAAGATTCAATGCTTCATAGCGGGCAAGTACCTCTTTGTGGAGAGCAGGGTCCACTTTCACGGCATACGTTTCCACCATTTTCTTTGCTGCATGATAATCGCCGGTCGATTTGATGCGCTGAATTTCCGACAACAATTGACCGAATCGCTCACGAATTTTCCCATAATCGTTGATCCCCACGAAGGTTTTCCCGTCGCGTTGTTTCATCTCTACGGCCTTGTCGGCTTTACTCTGCTCATACACATAACGTGCAATGAGCTGGCGGTTGCGCATGTGCGCCTCTTCGATGTTTTTCCCCGGCTGTATGCGGGTGAGCTGTGTCATCAGACCGTTCATCAAGTAACTGTAATACTGGGCTTTATAGGCAGTAGAGTCGGGCAGGAGACCCAATTCGATCATTTTGGGATCGGCAAGGTAATACAAACCGAACAAGTCGGCTCGTGCTTCTTCAATGGTCGACTCATACTCTTTGAGTGCGCCATCGTGAACACCCGGCAGCATTTTCCCCGAGCCGTGTCCGAGGCATTCGTGCAAATCGGTGTGTAGGTTATTGGTGATCGAACCGTATTTCTTGGCGCGCTCAATTTCTTCTTCGCTCCACATGAACTCTTCATTGAAACCGTTTCCCTCGGCCGCTTTGTCGTAGGCATCCGTAATGTTTTCGATGGTTACCGACTTTGAGCCGTAGTCGCGCCGTATCCAATTGGAGTTGGGCAGATTGATTCCGATGGGGGTTGCGGGATAGCAATCGCCTCCCAGCATGGCTGCCGTGATCACTTTGGCCGATACCCCTTTAACCTTTTCTTTTTTAAATTGGGGGTCGACGGGTGAGTTGTCCTCAAACCATTGTGCGTTGGCACTGATGATTTCGGTGCGTTTGGTAGCTTCTTCGTTCTTGAAATTGACGATGGATTCCCATGTCCCCTTCATGCCCAGCGGATCGGTATACGTTTCGATGAAACCGTTCACGAAGTCCACCCGCGAATTCAGGTCTTGCACCCACTTGATGGAATATTCGTCGAATTTTTTTAAGTCGCCCGTTCGGTAGTATTCGATCAACGTATTGATTACTTCTTTCTGTTGCTCGTTTTCCGCAACGTCGGCAGCTTTTTCCAGCCAACCCACGATACGTTCGATGGCTTTACCGTAAAGTCCGCCTATCTTATACACTTCTTCGGTAACTTTTCCGTCTTTCATTACCACTTTGCTGTTCAATCCATAGGATACAGGCGTGCTGTCGTTGGGATCTTTCATGGCGTTGTAGAAATCTTCCACCTGTTTTTGGGTGACCCCTTCGTAAAAGTTCACTGCGGAGGTTTTTACCAGATCTACTCCCGGTTGTTGGTTTACCCGTTTGGGCATAACGTCGGGATCGAACATGACGGGAAGAATCGTACTCAACAGCTCATCGGCAGTTGTACCGTCGCGGAAAGGCATCCGTTCGGGATCGACCGATTTCACTACCGATACAAAATATTCCTTCGAGAATTTCGGCATGATTTTGTCTTCGGAATAATGATGATGAATGCCGTTGGCCATCCATATCTGTT
>Ga0116180_1003977_pt1 | contig 10913 bp, 9 predicted proteins | sample AD_UKC073_MetaG_FD_89804 | JGI IMG/M metagenome (GOLD analysis project Ga0116180, IMG submission 89804) | Active sludge microbial communities of municipal wastewater-treating anaerobic digesters from USA - AD_UKC073_MetaG | ecosystem: Engineered > Bioreactor > Anaerobic > Digestate | place: USA... | reverse complement strand
GGTCGGCGAGGATGCGCTGGGCGGCCAGGTCGAGGACCCGGCGGTCGGCGAGCACCCACCCCACGGCGACGACGGCCGAGATCGTCACGAATCCCTGCAGCGCGCCGAGCACGCCCCGATCCTCCCACTGCCGACGACAGGTATGCCGTCCAATCACGCCTTCGTACAGCGGCCTTGACGTGACACGCACCAGCAACGGTCATCTGACACCCGTCGCGGCGTTACCTCTTCAAGACCGGCTGTCGCCGGAGTGGCTGGCCCGCTTGCGGCGGCTGACAAGGGATTCCACGAGAAGCCCCGCCGTGAGCACGACAAAGTACAGACCAGTCGCGGACGGCCAGGACCACGAAAGGACGATGTTTGCCCACGCCGCGCAGAGCGCGGCGACGACGATCGCTCGACTCATTCGCATGGTGGGGTCCTCTCGTCCTGGGTGATGACGAGGCTGCCAGACCGTCGGCCGACCCGCCAGGTGAACCCGTCGTCCAGTGGCCAATTCGAGTGAGGGTGTCGGTGCGAGAAGTTAGGGTCGCCTAATGCCAATGATCGAAGCGCATGATCTGCGCAAGACCTACCGAGCCAGCGGCGAGGATGTCCATGCCCTCGACGGCCTCAGCCTGCAGGTGCCCGAGGGCCGTGTCATCGGCCTGCTGGGCCCCAACGGCGCCGGCAAGACCACCGCCGTCAAGGTGCTGACCACCCTCATCCGGCCCGACTCGGGCACCGCCCGGGTGGCCGGGCTCGACGTGCTCACCCAGGCCCGCGAGGTCAAGCGGGTCATCGGGTCCAGCGGGCAGTATGCCGCGGTCGACGAGAACCTCACCGGCTTGGAGAACCTGGAGATGGTGGGCCGGCTCTATCACCTCGGCACCCGCGCGGCTCGCGGGCGGGCCCGTGAGCTCATCGAGCTGTTCGACCTGGCCGAGGCGGGCGACCGCCCGGTCAAGGGCTTCTCCGGCGGGATGCGCCGGCGGATCGACCTGGCCGGGGCCCTGGTCATCGACCCGCAGGTGCTCTTCCTCGACGAGCCGACGACCGGCCTGGACCCCCGCAGCCGAATCGCCCTCTGGGGCGTCATCAAGAGCCTCGTCGCGGGCGGCACGACCGTGCTGCTCACGACGCAATACCTCGAAGAGGCCGACCACCTCGCCGACAGCATCTATGTCATCGACCAGGGGCGCGTCATTGCCGAGGGCACCTCTGACGAGCTCAAGGCCCAGATCGGCGGCCACCGGATAGCCCTAGCGCTGGTCGACGCCGCCGACTCTGGTGCGGCCCGGGAGATCCTCGCCCGGCATGGCACCGGACCGGTCACCGTCGATGATTCCGGCCGCTCACTAGAAGTCCCGGTGCAGCACGGGCCGAGCACGCTCGCGGCCGCCCTCGCCGAATTGGGCCAGGCCGGCGTCCAATTGCACGATGCCGGCATCCGCCGACCGACGCTCGACGACGTCTTCCTCACCCTCACCGGCCATGCGGCCGCAGCCTCCGATGACTCTGCCACCGACGGAGCCGCCTCATGAGCAGTCAACTGGCACGGCATACCGACGCCGTCGCACTCCCCCCACCCGACGGACCGCGCTGGCCGTTGCTCAGCGACGCCTGGACGATCACCTGGCGCAACGTGCTCAAGTTCAAGCGCAGCCCCGACTACGTCGTCTTCGCGGTGCTGCAGCCGATCATGTTCGTCATGCTCTTCAGCCAGGTCTACGGCGGGTCGATCCGCGTCGAGGGCACCAACTACACCGACTACCTCATGGCCGGCATTTTCGGCCAGACCGTGCTCTTCGGCGCAACCTTCTCCGGTTATGGCATGGCGCAGGACCTCAAGGACGGCATCATCGACCGCTTCCGGACCCTGCCGATGCACCCCGCGGCAGTGCTGCTCGGGCGCACCGCAGCCGACCTCGCGCTCAACACCCTCTCGATGGTCATCATGATCCTCACCGGCCTGGTCGTCGGCTGGCGCTTCCACGAGGGGTTGCTGCCGTTCCTCGGCGGGGTTGGGCTGTTGCTGCTGTTCAGCTACGCCTTCAGTTGGGTCATGGCGCTGATCGGGATGATGGTCCGCACGCCGGAAGTCATCAACAACGCGTCCTTCATGATCCTCTTCCCGCTGACCTTCATCTCCAATGCCTTCGTCCAGTCGCAGAACCTCCCCGGCCCGCTGCAGGCCTTCGCCAACTGGAACCCGGTGTCGGCGCTTGTGCAGGCCGCTCGGTCGCTCTTCGGCAACCTCGGCCAGTCGCCGGTCTCGGACGCGATCCCGATGCGCTATCCCATCGCGACGGTGCTCACCGGCTCGGTGCTCATGCTCGTGATCTTCGTCCCGCTGGCGGTGACGCGCTACACGCGCAGTTCGCGCCGCTGACTCGGCCCAGGGCGGGTGGCGCGCGGTTCCGCGCGCCACCGGCCGGCTGAGAGGATGGGCCCACCATGACCGCCAGCCACCCGGCATACCCGCTCGCTGACGCACTCGAGCAGGTGCGCCCGGAGGACCCCGACGGCCTGTATGCCGTGTTTCTCGACTGGGTGGCGGGCTCGGGTCTGGAGCTCTATCCCCATCAGGACGAAGCGATCGTCGCGCTGCTCACCGGGCAGCACGTCATCCTTGCCACCCCGACCGGATCGGGGAAATCGCTGGTCGCGGTGGCGGGCCATGCCAAGGGCCTGGTCGACGGGCGCCGCAGCTTCTACACCGCCCCCATCAAGGCCCTGGTCAACGAGAAGTTCTTCGCGCTGTGCGACGTCTTCGGACCCGAGCGGGTGGGTCTGCTCACCGGCGATGCCTCGGTTAACCCGCAGGCGCCGATCATCTGCTGCACCGCCGAGGTGCTCGCCAACATGGCATTACGCGAGGGTGCCGTTGGCGCGGGTCTGGACGGCACCGTCGTCATGGACGAGTTCCACTACTACGCCGACCCGCAGCGCGGCTGGGCCTGGCAAGTGCCGCTGCTGGAGTTGACCCGGGCGCAGTTCGTCCTCATGTCCGCGACCCTCGGCGACATGTCGCGCATCGACGCTGACCTGCGGCGGCGCACCGGCCGTTCGGTGAGCGAGGTCACCGGCGTCGCCCGACCGGTGCCGCTCACCTTCACCTGGTCGGTCACCCCACTGGCCGAGACGCTGGAGGAGATCGTCAGCACCCGCCGTGCGCCGGTGTATGTCGTGCATCCCTCTCAGGCGTCGGCAGCCGAGCAGGCCGCGTCGCTCAAGAACCTCCCGCTCCTCAACGCCGCCGAAAGGGTTGCTGTCGCAGAGCGATTGGCCGGCGTGCGGTTTGCCGCAGGTTTCGGACGGGTCCTCGGGGGGCTGTTGCGCCGCGGGATCGGGGTCCACCACGCGGGCATGCTGCCGCGCTATCGACGGCTGGTAGAGCAGCTTGCCCAAGCCGGCCTGGTCAAGGTGGTCTGCGGCACTGACACCCTCGGGGTCGGCATCAATGTGCCGATCCGCACCGTGCTGCTGACCCAGTTGACCAAGTTCGACGGGCAGCGCGAGCGGCTGCTCAAGGCCCGCGAGTTCCACCAGATCGCCGGCCGTGCCGGGCGGGCGGGGTTCGACACCCTCGGCGAGGTCGTCGTCCAGGCCCCCGACCATGTCATCGAGAACGCCCGCCGGCTGGCCAAGGCCGGCGACGACCCGATCAAGGTCAAGCGGGTGCAACGGGTGAAACCCGCTGCGGGACAGATCGTCTGGAGCGAAGCGACCTTCGACCGGCTCGTCTCCGCGGCCCCCGAGGCGTTGGTGTCCCGGATGAAGGTCGATGACGCGATGATCATCAACGTCGTGGCCCGGCCGGGTGACCCCGTGCGGGCCTTGTCACGGCTCACCCGCGACAACCACGAGGACCCCGCGGCGCAGGCCCGCCTGGCTCGCCGGGCCATTCGGCTCGGTCGCAGCTTGTTGGATGCCGGTGTGCTGCAACGCCTTTCGGAGCCCGACGAGACCGGGCGCACGCTGACGCTCACCGTCGAGCTGCCCGAAGACTTCGCTCTCAACCAGCCACTGGCGCAGTTCGCCCTCGCGGCCCTCGACGTGCTCGACCCCGACGCCCCGACCTACGCCCTCGATGTCGTCTCGGTTGTCGAAGCGGTGCTGGACAACCCCAAGCCGGTGCTGCTGGCCCAGCAGTGGGCCGCTCGCGGTGAGGCCGTCGCCGACATGAAGGCCGACGGGATCGACTACGAGGAACGGATGGAACTCCTCGAGGAGGTCACCTGGCCGCGCCCGCTGGCCGAGCTGCTGGAGGCGACGTACACGGCATACCGGCACAGCCATCCCTGGCTCGGTGAGGACGCCCTGGCCCCCAAGTCGATCGTCCGTGAGATGTGGGAGCAGGCAATGAGCTTCACCGACCTGGTGAGCCGCTATGGCCTGAGCCGGTCCGAGGGCGTGGCGCTGCGCTATCTCTCCGACGCCTATCGCACGCTGCGCCAGACCGTGCCGGCCGGCTACCGCACGCCCGAGCTCGACGAGGTCATCGAGTGGCTCGGCGAGACGATCCGCCAGACCGACTCCTCGCTCGTCGACGAATGGGAGGCGCTGGTCACCCCCGGCGCGACTCCGTCGAGCGAGCCGAGCGCGCCACCCCGCCCCCCGCGCCCGCTGTCGGCCAACACCCAGGCGCTGCAGACCATGGTGCGCCGGGCGATGTGGCGGCGCGTGGAACTCGCCGCCCGCGACGACGTGACCGGCCTGGCCGCCCTGGAGCAGGCCGGAGCCGCGCTCACCGAGCCGCCCACCCCGGTCGTCATGACAAGGCGCCAGTGGGACGCCGCGTTGGAGGACTACTTCGCCGAGCACGACGAGATCGGCACCGACGCCGACGCGCGAGGGCCGGCCATGCTTGCCATCGAACGCGAGGTCACCGAGTCCTCTGACGGCGAGCCGGGCCGCTTCTGGCGAGTCCGCCAGACCCTCGCCGACCCTGCCGACGACCACGACTGGGTCATCGAGGCTCAGGTCGACCTCGACGCCACCGACGCGGTCGGCGAGCTGGTGCTCACCACGTTGGGCCTCCGCCAGCTCTAACCCCGGCACCTCCGACAGTCCTCGGAACACAGGCAAACCGAGGGGGTATGCCGTCCGCACGGCATACCCCCTCGTGGCCCCTCCCAGGGTGGTTGCGGCGAGTCAGTCCTCCGGGTGGAGGATCGGAGTGAGCATGGTGAGGACGTTGACGTCCTCGATCGTCGCCGGCACCACGGGCGTGTGGCCGTCTGCGATCTCGCGCATGGTCTTGCGCAGGATCTTGCCGGAACGGGTCTTGGGCAACGCAGTGACGATGTCGACCTGCCGCAGCGCGGCGACCGCACCGACCTCCGACCGCACCCGGGCGACGAGCTCCTTCTTGATCCGCTCGCCCTGGCTGGCCGCGTCTATGCCCGCCTTGAGCACAACCAACGCCCGCGGGAGCTGGCCCTTGAGGTCGTCATGAACGCCGATGACCGCACACTCGGCGACCGCCTCGTGACCCGCGAGCGCGGCCTCGATCGAGCCGGTGGAGAGGCGGTGGCCGGCGACGTTGAGCACATCGTCGGTGCGGCCCATGACGTAGACGTAGCCGTCCTCGTCGATGTAGCCGCCGTCACCGGTGAGGTAATAGCCAGGGTAGGCCGCCATGTAGGACGACACGAACCGCTCGTCGTCGTTGTAGAGCGTCGGGAAGGTGCCGGGGGGCAGCGGCAGCTTGATGCAGATTGCGCCCTCCTGGCCGGCGGGCAGCTTCTCGCCCATCGCATCGAGGATCTCGACCTGGTAGCCGGGCACGCACACCGACGGCGAACCGGGCTTGATCGGCAGGGCCTCCAGGCTGCGGCAGTTGGCGGCGATCGGCCAGCCGGTCTCGGTCTGCCACCAGTTGTCGACGACGGGGACGCCGAGCTTTTCGTGGGCCCAGTGGTAGGTGTCGGGGTCCAAACGCTCCCCGGCGAGGTAGAGGGTCTTGAAGTGCGACAGGTCGTAGCCCTCGACCTTCGAGCCTTCCGGGTCCTCCCGCTTGATCGCGCGAATGGCCGTCGGGGCCGTGAACATCGTCACCGCGCCGTATTCCGACACGATCCGCCAGAAGGCGCCCGCATCGGGGGTGCCGACCGGCTTGCCTTCGTAGACGATCGTCGTCGCGCCGGTGAGCAGCGGGGCGTAGACGATGTAGGAGTGGCCGACGACCCAGCCCACGTCGCTGGCGGTGAACATCGTCTCGCCTGGCTCGACGCCGTAGATATTGCGCATCGACCACCGCAATGCGACCGCGTGACCGCCGTTGTCGCGGTAGATGCCCTTGGGCTTTCCGGTGGTGCCGGAGGTGTAGAGGATGTAGAGCGGGTCGGTCGCTGCCACCTCGACGCAGTCGGCGCCGGCCTCGGCGGCCGGTGAGGAGACGAACTCGCGCCAGTCGACATCGCGCGGTCCCATCGCGGCCTCGCACTGCTCACGCTGCAGCATGACGACGAGCTCGGGCTTGTGCTCGGAGCGCTCGATGCCTTCGTCGAGGAAGGGCTTGTAGGGCACGACGCGGCTGGGCTCGATGCCGCAGGAGGCCGACAGGATGACCTTGGGCTTGGCGTCGTCGATGCGGGCCGCGAGCTCGGCCGGCGCGAAGCCACCGAAGACGACCGAGTGGACGGCGCCGATCCGCGCGCAGGCCAGCATGGCGAAGACCGCCTCGGGGACCATCGGCATGTAGACGACGACGCGGTCACCCTTGACCACCCCGGCGCCCGCCAGCGCACCGGCCAGGCGACGCACTTCACTCAGCACCTCGGCATACGTGTAAGAGGCCTTGGCGCCGGTGACCGGCGAGTCGTAGTGGATCGCCACCTGGTCGCCGCGCTCGGCAATGTGCCGGTCGAGGGCGTTGTAGCAGGTGTTGAGAGTGGCGCCCGGGAACCAGCGGTAAAGGGGCGGGTTGGAGTCGTCCAACACCTGCGTGGGCGGGGTGATCCAGTCGATGTCCTTGGCCGCCTCGCCCCAGAACCCCTGCGGGTCGGCGATGCTCGCGTCGTAACTCTTCCGATATGCGCCAGTGCTCATGGCGGAACAATGCCCCGGGTATGCCGTGCCCCGCCACCGGAGGTTCCTCACACCGGGCCGGGTCTGCGCTGGGGCGACGATGGGTTGCGCCGAACGGTCGCGCCGAGCCGTCACGCCGAACGCTCGCCGTGAGGCGCCTCACGGTGAGACCATCCTGGCGTGGAGATCGACCGCCTTGAGGTGCTGCGAGCCTTGCTCGCGGGCGAGACCGCCGCGCAGGCGAGCACCGGCCGCCACCATGCCGCGAAAGGCTTGGGCGGCGTGCGGCTGCAAGACCTGGACTTGCACGAGGTCGAGGACCAGCTCCTGGCGCGCACCGACCTCACCGACCTCGTCGTGCTCGGCGGCGCCCTCTCCCCTGCCCTGACCCTGCACCTCGTGCGGCACGGCGCGATCGTCTTCCCCTCCGACCCGCAGGCTCCGCTCAACGTCTACCGCTCGCAGACCTACACCGCCGACGAGCTGTATGCCGGCCTCGACGGCCCCGACGGGTATGCCGGGACCCTGGACGGACGCACCTACGCGTGGACCACCGACCGGCGCTCCGAGCACGACGCCTACGCGACCATGCTGCGGGCCATCCACGACGAGTCGATCACCGACGCACTCGACGACCGGCTCGACGGCCTTCCGGTCGTTGGGGTGATGGGCGGGCACGCCGTGCAACGCGGCAGCAATGTGTATGCCGCCGCGGCCCGTCTGGGTTTCGAGCTCGCCGAGGCTGGTCTCGTGGTCGCCACCGGCGGCGGCCCCGGCGCGATGGAGGCCGCCAACCTCGGTGCGTATGCCGGGTCGTTCCCTTCGCTGCAGAAGGCGATGAACGCGCTCGGGTCACGGCCGAGTTATCAACGCGACGTGCAGGCGTGGGCCCAGACGGCGTTTTCGGCTCGCGCCATGCTCGGAGTTCGTGGCACAGACGACCCGCTCCGGTCGGTGGGTATCCCGACCTGGTTCTACGGCCACGAGCCCCCCAACGTCTTCGGCCAGGCCATCGCGAAGTACTTCTCCAACGCGCTGCGCGAGGACGGCCTCCTGGCCCGCTGCACCCACGGGGTGGTCGTCCTTCCAGGATCGGCGGGCACGGTGCAGGAGATCTTCCAGGCCGCCACCCGGGTCTTCTACGAGCGGATGCCCACGAGAGGTGGCTCGGATAGCCTGCCGCCGCTCATCCTTGTTGGACGCACCCACTGGACCCGCACCCTGCCGGTCTGGCCCGCGTTGCAGACGCTGGCGCGCTCCACCCCGTCGGGTCGAATGGTGCAGGCCCTGCATCTGGTCGACACCCCCGGCCAGGCCGCTGCGATCGTGACCGAACGGCATACCGCGTCCTAGTCAAGAGGTCGCGGCGACCGTCGTCGGGGCCGGTCAGGCGATCTTGAAGGTGTCGTCTCCGACGCGGACCTCAAGGGTGAGGGTCCCGCCGAGGGCTTCGACATAGCGGCGAAGGGTGTCGACCTGAGCCTTGTCGATGTCGCCACGCTCAATCGTGGAAACTCGGTTCTGGCTGACGGCGAGCTGCTGGGCGAGTTCGACCTGAGTGAGGTCGAACTGCTCCCGCAGTTCGCGAAGGCGCCACGCGCGGGACTCGGCAACCATGCGGTCCTTATGCGCCTGGACCTTTTCGGCACGCGGTGGGCGACGGAGCTTGATCTCCTTCAGGGTCGTCATGGATTCCTTCTTCGTCTCAGGTCCTTGAGGTGGTCGTCGAATAGGTCGTCGGCAATCCGGATGTTTGTGGTGTACCACCGTCGCCAGTTGCCGGCTTTGTCGCCGGCGACGAGAAGGATCGCCCTTCGTTTCGGATCGAAAGCGAAGAGCATCCGGATCTCGGATCGGCCTCGCGAGCCAGGGCGCAACTCCTTCATGTTCTTGACCCGGTCAGCGTGTCCACCAGCGGCCGCCCGAGCGTCGGGCCGTCGTCCTGCAACACGTCCAGTGCAGCGATCACCAAGTCGTAGTCATCGTCGTCCAGCGCATAGAGCCACTCTTCGATGAGCGTGACGTCGACTTCCCACACCGCCTACGATACAACTTCACAGTTGTACACCGCAAGAGTTTACTTCAAGCCTGCGCGGGGTCATAGGCGGACGAGTCGACGGCTGCCCGGGCTGCGACGAAAGCGTCGACGCAAGCGTGGACGTCGGCCTCTGAGTGGGCTGCCGAAAGCTGCACCCGGATGCGCGCTTTCCCTTGCGGCACAACGGGATACGAGAAGGCGATGACGTAAACGCCAGTGCCGAGCATGTGGTCGGCGATCTGGGTGGCCAGCCGGGCGCCGTCGGCACCGGGGAACATCACCGGGGTGATCGGGTGCGGGTTGGCGTCGTCGCCGAGCAGATCAAACCCTGCTTCGCGCATGAGCGACCGGAACAGCCGAGTGTTGGCCCGCAATTGCCCCCGGGCGTCGCCGGAGGCGGCGATGAGGTCGAGCGCGTCGAGCGAGCCGGCGACGACGGCAGGCGCGACCGAGTTGGAGAAGAGGTAGGGGCGCGAGCGCTGGCGTAGCAGGTCGACGACCTCCTGGTGGGAGCTGACATAGCCACCCGAGGCGCCGCCGAGGGCCTTGCCGAGGGTGCCGGTGAGGATGTCGACCCGGTCCGCCACTCCGAACAACTCCGGCGTGCCGCGTCCACCGTCGCCGACGAATCCGACGGCGTGGGAGTCGTCGACTAACACCATCGCCGAGAACTCGTCGGCCAGGTCGCAGATGCCGACCAACGGCGCGTAGGAACCGTCCATCGAGAAGACGCCGTCGGTGACGATGCAGACCCGACGTGCCCCCGCATCCCGAGCCGCGACCAGCTGGGCCCTCAGGTCGGCGAGGTCGGCATTGCGGTAGCGATAGCGGGCCGCCTTGGCCAGCCGGACGCCGTCGATGATCGAGGCGTGGTTGAGCTCGTCGGAGATGATCGCGTCCTGCTCACCGAACAGCACCTCGAAAACGCCACCATTGGCATCGAAGCAGGACGAGTAGAGGATCGTCGCCTCGGTGCCGAGGAAGTCGGAGAGCCGCCGTTCCAGCTCGGTGTGCTGGGTCTGGGTGCCGCAGATGAAGCGCACCGACGCCATCCCGAAACCCCACGTGTCCAGAGCCTTTTGGGCCGCCGCGACGACGTCGGGGTGGTCGGCCAGGCCGAGGTAGTTGTTGGCGCAGAAGTTCAGCGCCGCACCCGCGGTCGTGCTCACATGCGCCGACTGCGGGGTGGCGAGCTCCCGTTCGTGCTTGTAGAGCCCGGCCTCGCGGATTTCATCGAGGGTCTCCCGCAGTTGCTGCTTGACCGATCCGTACATGGCGAAACTCCTAGCTCCAGTCCATGACGACCTTGCCGCACTCGCCCGATCGGGCGGCGGCGAAGGCGTCGGCCCAGCGCTCGGCCGGGAAACGGTGGGTGATGACCGAGGACACGGCGTCCTTGAAGGTCTGCGAGGTCGCGAGCATCGATGACATGAGGTACCACGTCTCGAACATCTCGCGCCCATAAATGCCCTTGATGGTGATCATGTGGGTGATGACCCGGCCCCAATCGATCGGGTAGGGATCCTTGGGCAGACCGAGCATGGCGACCTTGCCGCCGTGGTTGAGGTTGGCCAGCAGCTCGGCCACCGCCGACGGCGCCCCCGACATCTCCAGCCCGATGTCGAACCCCTCGCGCATCCCCAGCTCGCGCTGGGCGTCCTTGATCCGGGTACGGCCGACGTTGACGACCAGGTCTGCGCCGACGCCTTTCGCGAGGTCGAGGCGATAGTCGCTGATGTCGGTGACGCAGACGTTCCTGGCCCCGGCATGCCGGGCGATCGCCGCCGCGATGACCCCGATCGGTCCGGCGCCGGTGATGAGCACGTCCTCCCCCACCATCGGCCACTGCAGCGCGGTGTGG
>Ga0116180_1003971_pt1 | contig 10920 bp, 10 predicted proteins | sample AD_UKC073_MetaG_FD_89804 | JGI IMG/M metagenome (GOLD analysis project Ga0116180, IMG submission 89804) | Active sludge microbial communities of municipal wastewater-treating anaerobic digesters from USA - AD_UKC073_MetaG | ecosystem: Engineered > Bioreactor > Anaerobic > Digestate | place: USA... | reverse complement strand
CTCGACAGCGGCCGCATCATCAAGGCCGAAGCCCTGCTGCGCTGGAAGCACGGCACCCAGGGCTTCGTCAGCCCGGCCACCTTCATCCCCATCGCCGAAGACACCGGCATCATCCACGAGCTGGGCGAATGGGTGTTCGAGCAGGTGCTCGGCCAGACCCTGCGCTGGCGCAGCACCCTCGGCGCCGACTTCCAGGTCAGCATCAACATCTCGCCGGTGCAGTTCAACTCCGGCGAGCAGACCTTCCGGCGCTGGATCGACACCCTGCAGTCCGCCGGCCTGCCCGGCAGCAACCTGGTCATCGAGATCACCGAAGGCCTGCTGATGGGCACCGACCCGGGCATCCGCGACACCCTGCTGCACTTCCGCGATGCCGGCATCGGCGTGGCCATCGACGATTTCGGCACCGGCTACTCGTCCCTCTCCTACCTCAAGAAGTTCGACATCGACATCCTCAAGATCGACCAGTCCTTCACCCGCAACCTGGCCCCCGACAGCGCCGACTTCGCCCTGTGCGAAGCCATCGTCGTGATGGCCCACAAGCTCGGCCTGAGGGTGGTGGCCGAAGGGGTCGAGACCGAACTGCAGCGCGGGCTGCTGCGCCAGATCGGCTGCGACTACGCCCAGGGCTTCCTGTTTTCCCGGGCGGTACCGGCCGACGAGTTTGAAACCCTGCGCCTGGGCAGCGGTCCGAGCTGACACCCCCGTCCCCGGAAAGCCTTCTCATGAGCGACACCCCCAATCTCGCCGATCTGCGCAAATCCTACGAACGCGGCAGCCTCGACGTGGACGACGCGGCCACCGACCCGCTGACCCAGTTCGGCACCTGGCTGGCGGAAGCCCTGGCCCTGCAGCTCCCCGAACCCAACGCCATGACCGTCGCCACCGTCGGCCCCGACGGCCGCCCGTCCACCCGGGTCGTGCTGATCAAGGGCTACGACGCCCGCGGCATCGTCTGGTACACCAACTACGCCAGCCGCAAGGGCCACGAGCTCGACGCCCACCCCTTCGCCGCCCTGCAGTTCCACTGGGTCGAGCTGGAGCGGGTGGTGCGCATCGAGGGCCGCGTCGAGAAAGCCTCGGCCGAAGAGTCCGACGCCTACTTCGCCAGCCGCCCCCTCACCCACCGCATCGGCGCCTGGGCCTCGGAACAGAGCCAGCCCATCCCCGGCCGCGGCACCATCGTCGCCCGCGCCGCCGAGTACGGCCTGCGCTTCGGCCTCAACCCGCCCCGCCCGCCCCACTGGGGCGGCTACCGGCTGGTCCCCGACTACTGGGAGTTCTGGCAGGGCCGCAGCTCACGCCTGCACGACCGCATCACCTACCGACCCGCCGACGACGGCAGCTGGACGCGGCAGCGCCTGGCGCCCTGACCCCGCCACCGGCCGAGGGCCGGCTTCGTTGGTACAATCGACGCCGTCCCCCACCCGCGCCATGCCGGCAGCAGGCAGTCGCATGCCCAGCACCCACGCCATCGGGCGCCGGCATGCCTCCTGAAAGGGGGGGCTTGTCTACTCTTCAAAGGTCCCAGGTGCTGCCCCCTTCCCTTGTCGCTCCCGCACTCCTTTCTCTCGCCGGCCTGGGCCTGATGCTTGCAGGGCCCGCACGGGGGGCCGAGCTTCCCGCAACGACGGCTGCCGTCCTGGCCGGGGGCTGTGTAAACTGCCACGGCCCGGATGGGCGCGCTCAGGGCGCCATCCCGGGCATTCGCGGGCTGGACGAGGGCTACCTCCGGGCCCGTCTGCTGGCGTTTCGCGACGGCCGTGATGCACCGGGCAGCGTCATGACGCGCCTGATGAAAGGCCACGACACCCACCAGATCGAGGCGCTGGCGAAGTGGTTCGCCCAGGGCGGAACGCAATGACCGGCCCATCACGCCGGCGGGTGCTGGGCAGCCTGGCGGCGGGCGGGGCGAGCCTTGCGCTGCCGGCCATCGTGCGGGCGGGGGCCGGATCGGCCCGGGTGGTGATCGTCGGTGGCGGCTTCGGCGGCGCCACGGCGGCCCGCTACCTGAAACGCCATGCGCCGCAGCTGCAGGTCACGCTGATCGAGCCCGCTCCACGCTTTCACACCTGCCCCTTCTCGAATCTCTACCTGGCCGGCCTGCGCAGCTGGGACAGCCTCGGCCATGGTTTCGACGGCCTGCGTGCCGCCGGAATCGAGGTCATCCATGCCCTGGCCGACGACGTGGACGCCAGCCGGCGCACCCTCCGCCTGTCCACGGGGCAGACCCCGGGCTGGGACCGGCTGGTGCTGTCGCCCGGCGTGGATATGCGCTGGGATGCCCTTCCGGGCTACGACGAGGCCGCCTCCCGGCTCGCCCCCCACGCCTGGAAGGCCGGCCCACAGACCCAGCTCCTGCGCCGGCAGATGGAGGCGATGGAGGATGGCGGCAGCTTCGTCATGGTCATCCCGGACAACCCCTTCCGCTGCCCCCCGGGGCCCTACGAGCGGGCAGCGATGGTGGCCCACTATTTCAAGCGGCACAAACCCCGCTCCAAGATCCTCCTCCTCGATGCCAAGGACAATTTCTCCAAGAAGGGGCTGTTCCTGCAGGGCTGGAAGGCACTTTACGGCGACATGATCGAGTGGGTCGGGCTGGCCGACGATGGCCGGGTGACCCGGGTGGATGCGGGCGCGCTGACGGTGGAGACCGCCTTTGGGCAGCTTCACAAGGCCGCCGTGCTCAACGTGATTCCGCCCCAGAAGGCCGGCTTCATCGCCCAGCGCGCCGGCGTGGTGGATGCCAGCGGCTGGGTGCCGGTGAAGGCCGAGAGCTTCGAAACCCGGCAGGTGGCCGGCATCTACGCCCTGGGCGACGCCACGCTGGCCGCGCCGATGCCCAAATCGGCCTTCGTGGCCAACACCCAGGCCAAGCTGGCCGCGGCCGCCATCGCCGCCGACCTGCTCGGCCAGGCGCCGCCCGCCGCCCTGTACACCAACACCTGCTACAGCCTGATCGGCCCGGACTACGGCATCTCCGTGGCCGGGGTGTACCGGGCCGCAGAGGGCCGGATCATCGAGCTGCCGGGGTCCGGCGGCGTCAGCCCCGGCGATGCGGACGCCACTTTCCGGGCGGCCGAGGCGGCCCACGGCGCGAGCTGGTACGCGGCGATCTGCGCCGATACCTGGGGCGCCTGATGATGACGCTGCTGGGGGCAGGCCTGGTTCTCGGTTGCGGGTTCGGCGTGGCCGCACGCCTGGGCGACTTCTGCCTGCTGCGGGGCCTCCGGCAGGCCCGCGACCGGCACACCGATGCCCGGGCCCTGCGCGCCTGGGCCCTGGCGCTGGCCGTGGCCATCGCCGCCACCCAGGGGCTGGCCTGGCTGCAGCAGATCGAACCGGCCCGGGCCCAGGTCGTCCGCAGCGGCTTTGCGCTTCCGGCGGTGCTGGCCGGTGGCGCCCTGTTCGGGTTCGGCATGGTGCTGGCGCGCAGCTGTGGTGCCCGCGCCCTGGTGCTGCTGGCCGGCGGCAACCTGCGGGCCCTGGTGGTGCTGGTCAGCCTCGGCCTGGCCGCCCAGGCCACCCTGACGGGCATCCTCGCGCCCCTGCGCCAGGCGCTCCAAGGCTTCGGGCAGGTGCAGCTGGCGGCCGCCACCCTGCCGGAGCAGCTCCTGCTGGCGGGAGTCGGCGCTACGCCGGCGACGCTGCTCGCGGCGCTGCCGCCGATCGCCGCGCTGCTGTGGTTTGCCCTGCGCCACCCGGGCCTGCGCCGGGCCCCGCGGGAGGCCCTGGCCGCGGCCCTGATTGGCGGGCTGGTGGCGCTGGGCTGGTGGATCAGCACCCATGTGGAGGTGGATCCCTTCGATCCGGCAGCCCCCACCTCCCTGAGCTTCATCGGCCCGGTGGCCGAGAGCTTTCTCTACCTGCAGCTGGCCGTGGGGCGGGCCCCGGGCCTGGGGCCGGCGATCGTGCTGGGCACGCTGGCCGGTGCCGGTGGCGTGGCGCTGGCAACGAAGTCCTTCCGGCTGACCGGCTTCGACAGCCCCGAACGTCTCCTGGCCTCCATGGCCGGGGGTTGCCTGATGGGCTTTGGCGGCGTGCTGGCGGTGGGCTGCTCCATCGGCCAGGGCCTCTCCGGCCTGTCCACCCTGGCTCTGGCCAGCCTCCCGGCCTGTCTCGGCATCGTGCTGGGCTGCCTTGTTGGCCTGAGGGCCGAAAATTCGATCCACTCCCTGAGGGGGAACACACCATGAATCGTCGCAACTTCCTGATCACGCCGCCCGCCATGGCCCTCGCCCTGGGCCTGGGCAGCGCGCCGCTGCAGGCGCTGGCCGCCCCCGCCATCCTCACCCCCGCCTCGCGCATCCTGCCCCGCGAGGGCAAGAAGCCGCGCATCGTCATCTGTGGCGGCGGCTGGGGCGGCATGACCGCCGCGCGCTACCTGCGCGAGCTCATCCCGAACTCCGACGTGATCCTGCTGGAGCGCAACCCGACCTTCTGGTCCGGCCCCATGAGCAACAAGTGGCTGATCGACATCGTGAACACCGATTTCGTGAACCACGACATGCAGCGCCCGGCCAACCGCTACGGCTACACCCTGCTGCAGACCGAGGTGATGGGCTTCGAGCGCGACCGCAAGCTGGTGCGCACCGCCCACGGCCTGATCGAGTATGACTTCCTGATCCTCTCCGGCGGCATCCGCAATGCCTACGAGGCCTGGTTCGGCAACGATCAGCGAGCCATCGACCACACCCGCACCCACTTCCCGTCGGCCTACATCCCCAACGCCGAGATGTTCGCCCTCAAGCGCAAGATCCAGGAGTTCAAGGGCGGCACCCTGGTCATGACCCTGCCCCCGCCGCCCCATCGCTGCCCGCCGTCGCCTTATGAACGGGCCTGTCTGATCGCCTGGCACATCAAGAAGAACCGCATCCCGGGCAAGATCCTGATCCTCGATCCGAAGCCGAAGGTCGCCCCCATCCACATGGGCTACCAGACCGCCTTCCGCGAGCTCTACCCGGACATCATCACCCACGTGCCCAACGCCCGGGTCCAGGAGCTGGACCCGTTCAACAAGCGCATCAAGACCAGCGCCGGCGAGTTCAACTTCGACGACGCGATCCTGATGCCGCCCCACCAGGCCGCCGAGATGGTGTGGCAGGCCGACCTGATCGGCAAGGACGCCAGCGGCAAGCCCACCGGCTGGGCCGACATGCACCCGCGCCTCTTCCACGCCCACAGCGATGACAGCGTGTACTTCGTCGGCGACCTGATGGGCGCCATCTCCGACCAGTTCGGCCACTACCCGAAGAGCGGCCACGTGGCCAACTACGTCGGCCGCATCGTCGCCCGCAACATCGCCGAGCGCGTGTCCGGCAAGGAGGTCGTCGCGCGCCTGCCCGACAACCTGTGCTACATGATGGTCAACGCCGAGCCCCAGGAAGAGATCTCGGTCAAGTTCGAGTACGAGGTCGATGCCGCCTCGGGCAAGGTCATCCAGACCCAGATCGACATGGACGTCCGCACCGAAGACCTCGTCAAGGAAGACTTCGCCTGGATCCGGGAGAAGTTCAGCGACTTCCTGGCCATCTGAGCGGATCCGCGCCATGAAACGACGTGATTTCGTGACCGGCAGCGTGGCGCTGGGCGGCGCCCTGGTGCTGCCCGGCGGCCCCGCCCGGGCCGCCCCCGCCAACCCCCTGGCCCCCACCAACCCGGCCGAGTTCAAGCGGGCCATGGGTGAGTTCGTGGGCACGGCCAGGCTGCTCGAGAGCGGGCTCAGGATGGAGCTGCCGGTGCTCGCCGACAACCCCGGCGCGGTGCCCGTGCATGTGTGGGTGACCCTGCCCATCAGCGACAGCCACTACTGCAAGGAGCTCATCGTGCTGGCCGAGCTCAACCCCTCGCCCCTGGCCTGCCGCTTCAGCTTTTCGCCGGCCGCAGGCACGGCCGAAGCCGCCGTGCGCCTTCGCCTGAGCCAGAGCCAGACCATCCATGCCCTGGCCCGGATGAGCGACGGCAAGGTGCTCGTGGCCCGCCAGGCCATCACCGTCGCAGCCAGCGGCTGCGGCATGTAAGGAGGCTTCCCGAATGGCAAAACCACCCCGCATCTGGGTCAGCAACGCCAAACCCGCCCGGGGCGAGATCGTGCGCGTGCGGGCCCAGATCGAACACCAGATGGAGAGCGGCCTGCGCAGCGATGAAGCAGGCCGGCTGCGGCCCCGCAACATCGTCAGAAAGTTCGAGGCCCGGCTCGGGCAGAACCTGCTGTTCACCTGGGAACCGGGGATCAGCATCGCCCAGAACCCCTATATCGAGTTCACCTTCGCCGCCCGGGAGAGCGGCGAGCTGGTGATGGTGTGGAGCGACGAGAAAGACCCGCCCCTCGAAGCACGCAAGACCATCACCCTGTCCTGAAACCGGACAGGCAGCCGGCGCGGGCCGACCCACCGGCCCCCCGCTACCCGAAGCAGGCCTTGACCCGCTTCAGTCAATCGACTAACTTAAGTCAGTCGATTGACTGAATCCGCCAGACATGGCGGCGCAAGGCTTCCATGAACGTTCCTCCCCCACCCGGCCACACCCCCACCCGCAGCGACGGCACCCTGGCGCGGCAACGTCTGCTCGAAGCGGCGCTGCAGCTCTTTGCCGACAAGGGCTACCAGAAGACCTCCACCCGCGAGATCGCCGATGCGGCGGGGGTGAACCTGGGCTCCATCAGCTACTACTTCGGCGACAAGCCCGGCCTGTACCGGGCGGTGTTCTGCGAGTCCTTCTGCGACACCACCGCCGCGCCGGACATCCTGCAGGCGCGGGACTGCCTGCCCGACCCCGCCGCCGCCCAGCTCGACCCCGACGCCGCGCTGGCGGCCTTCTTCTTCAACTTCCTGCACCCCCTCAAGCAGGGCGCGCTGATCCGCCTGGTGATGCGCCTGCACTTCCGCGAGCTGGTGGAACCCAGCGGGGTGATGGGCACCGAGGTGGACGACGACCTGGCCGATCTCTTCCGCAACATGAGCCAGCTGATCAGCCGCCGCCTCGACCTTCCCACCCCCGACACCGACACCCTGCGCCTGACCCACGCCGTGCTCGGCATGGCCATGCACTTCTTCGTCGCCCAGGATCTGGTGGATCAGGTCAGCCCCAAACTGGTCGCCAAACCCGAATCCATCGATGCACTGGCCGAACGCCTGGCCACCTGGGCGGCCGGGATGATCGATGCCGAAGCACGCCGTCGCCACGCCTCCGGAGGCCCCGCCTGATGCGCCACCTTTACCTTCTTAGCCTGCTGCTGGCCCTGCCCGCCTGCTCCCTGCTGCCCCGGGTCGGCCCCGACTACCAGCCCGCCCCCCTGGCCGCCCCCGCCGGCTGGCACGCCCCCCTGCCCCACAACGGCCAGCTCGGCACCCTCAACGACTGGTGGCGCCAGCTCGACGACCCCGCACTGTCCAGCCTGATCGACGCCGCCCAGGCACAGAGTGCCACCCTGGCCCAGGCCCGCGCCCGCATCGCCGAAGCCCGCTCCGACGCCGTCCGCGCCGGCGTGGCCGGGATGCCCACCCTCGATGGCAGCCTCGCCGCCAAGCGCGCCGCCTTCACCTTCGGCGCCCCCACCACCTTCCAGACCACCCGCCAGGCCTCGGTGATGGCCAACTGGGAGATCGACCTGTTCGGCGGCATCGCCCGCGACCAGGAGGGGGCCGAGGCCCGCCTCGCCGCCACCCAGGCCCGCTGGCACGAGGCCCGCGTGTCGGTCGCCGCCGAGACCGCCAACGCCTACCTGCAGCTGCGCTTCCAGGAGCGCCGGGTGGCCCAGGCCGAAGCCGACGCCGCCTCCCGGGCCGAGACCGCGCGCCTGATCGACACCCTCGGCCGCGCCGGCCTCAGCGCCCCGGCCCAGGTGGCCCTGGCCGCCGCCAGCGCCGCCGACGGCGCCGCCACCCTGACCGAACTGCGTGCCGGGCGCGACCAGCAGATCAAGGCCCTGGTGGCCCTCACCGGCCTCGACGAGAGCGCCCTGCGCGCCCAGCTGAAGCGCGCCGACGGACGCTTTCCGCGCCCTGCCGCCTTCGCCCTCGAAGCCCTGCCCGCCAGCGTGCTCAACCAGCGCCCCGACGTGGCCGCCGCCGAGCGCGACCTGGCCGCCGCCAGCGCCGCCATCGGCAGCGCCCAGGCCGCCCGCTACCCGCGCCTCAGCCTGAGCGGCTTCATCACCCCCCTGCGCCTCAACACCAACGGCGACCGCATGTCGGCCACCACCTGGTCCGTCGGCCCCACCCTGTCCATGCACCTGCTCGACGGCGGCCGCATCGGCGCCCGGATCGAGGCCGCCGAGGCCGCCTATGCCGCCGCCGAGAGCAGCTACCGCCAGAAGGTGCGCGACGCCGTGGCCGAAGTGGAGCAGGCCCTGGTGCGCCTGGACGCGGCCACCACCCGGGAGGCGGACGTGCGCCACGCCGCCCGGGACTACCGGGTCGCCTTCACCGCCACCGAGGCACGCCAGCGCGCCGGCTTTGCCAGCCTGATGGAACTCGAGGAATCCCGCCGGACCCTGCTCGCCGCCGACACCACCCTGGCCGGCTGGGAGCAGGAACGCGTCGCCGCCTGGGTGGCCCTGTACCGGGCCGTCGGTGGCGGCTGGACGACCTCCGCCCCCAACGCCCCCTCCCCCCAAGCCGCCCTCTCCGGAGACGCCCGATGATCGCCGCCCGCCGCACCCTCCTCGCCCTCGCCGGGCTCACCTGCCTGGCCGCCTGCTCTTCCGGCGAGGACGCCCCCGCCGCCCCGGCTGCCGCTACCGCCAGCCCGGCCAAGCCGGCCCTGACGGTCACCGTCGCCACCCCCGAGAGCCGCGACCTGGAGCGCCGGCTGGCCGCCAACGGCAGCATCGCCGCCTGGCAGGAAGCCTCCCTCGGCGCCGAATCCGGCGGCCTGCGCCTGATCGACGTGAAGGTGAACGTCGGCGCCCGGGTGAAGCGTGGCGAGCTGCTGGCCGAGTTTGCCGCCGACATCCCCGCCGCCGACCAGGCCCAGGCCCGCGCTGCCCTGGCCGAAGCCGAGGCCGCCCTGCAGGAGGCCCGCGGCAACGCCGGCCGGGCCCGCAGCGTGGACGGCACCGGCGCCCTCAGCGCCCAGCAGCTGCAGCAATACCTCACCGCCGAAGCCGCCGCCGACGCCCGGGTGAAGGCCGCCCGGGCCAGCCTGGCCGCCGCCGACCTGCGCCTGCGCCACACCAGGGTGCTGGCCAGCGACGACGGGGTGATCTCCTTCCGTGCCCCGGCCGCCACCCTCGGCGCCGTGGTGCCCCAGGGCCAGGAGCTGTTCCGCCTGATCCGCCAGCATCGCCTGGAATGGCGCGCCGACGTGCCCGCCGCCGAGCTGGCCCGGGTCCAGGCCGGCCAGAAGGTGCGCATCACCGCCCCCGGCGGCAGCCAGGTCACCGGCACGGTGCGCACCGTGGCCCCCACCGTGGACACCACCACCCGCAACGCGCTGGTTTACGTGGACCTGCCTGCCAGCGCCGGCAATGGCGCCGAGGCGGCCTTCAAGGCCGGCATGTTCGCCCGCGGCGACTTCGCCCTGGGCAAGACCCGCGGCCTGACCCTGCCGCGCCAGGCCGTGGCCATGCGCGACGGCTTCAACCACGTCTTCCTGGTGGGCGCCGACAACCGCGTCACCCAGGCCCGGGTCGAGGTCGGCGACCGGGATGCGGAGCGGGTCGAGATCGTCTCCGGCCTCAAGCCCGACGCCCAGGTGGTGGCCAGCGGCGCCGGCTTCCTCAACGACGGCGATCTCGTCCAGCGTGTGCCGCCGAGCGTCCAGGCCCTCGCCCCGACCACCCGCTGAGCGCACCATGAACTTCTCCGCCTTCTCCATCCGCAACCCCATCCCGGCGATCCTGCTCTTCGCCCTGCTCACCCTGGCCGGCCTGCTGGCCTTCCGGGGCGCCGGCATCCAGGATTTCCCGGACATCGAACTGCCGGTGGTCACGGTCAGCGCCAGCCTGCCCGGCGCCGCCCCCGGCACCCTGGAGACCGAGGTCGCCCGCAAGCTGGAAAACAGCATCGCGACCCTCGCCCAGATCAAGAAGATGTACACCACCATCCTCGACGGGGAGGTGAGCATCTCCATCGAGTTCGAGCTGGAAAAGAACGCCAACGAGGCCGAAACCGAGGTGCGCGCCGCCGTCAGCCGGGTGCGCTCCGACCTGCCCGCCGACGTGCGCGACCCGGTGGTGGCGAAGATCCTCACCGCCGGCCGGCCCCTGGGCGCCTGGACCCTCACCTCCGACACCCTCGACGAAGAAGCCCTGAGCTGGCTGGTCGATGACACCGTGACCCGCCGCCTGCTGGCGGTGAAGGGCGTCGGCGCCGTCAAGCGCATGGGCGGCCTGACCCGCGAGCTGCGGGTGGAGCTGGACACCGACCGCATGACCGCCCTCGGGGTCAGCGCCGCCGACGTGTCGCGCCAGCTGCGCAGGGCCCAGCTGGAGGCCCCCGGCGGCCGCGGCGACGTGGGCGGCGGCGAGCAGGCCGTACGCACCATCGCCACCGTCGCCAGCGCCCAGGCCCTGGCGGCCATGGACGTGCCCCTGCCCGGCGGGCGCAGCGTGCGCCTGGAGCGCATCGCCACCATCACCGACACCACCGCCGAGCGCCGCTCGGTGGCGCTGCTCGACGGCAAGCCGGTGGTCGGCTTCGAAGTCTCCCGCACCCGGGGGGCCAGCGAGATCACCGTGACGGACGGGGTGGTGAAGGCCGTGGCCGAACTGCAGGCCGCCCACCCGGAGCTGCGCTTCACCCACGCCTACGACAACGTGGCCGCGGTGCAGGAGAACTTCGACGGCTCCATGCAGCTGCTCTACGAGGGCGCCCTGCTGGCGGTGCTGGTGGTGTGGTGGTTCCTGCGTGACTGGCGCGCCACCCTCGTCGCCGCCCTGGCCCTGCCCCTGTCGGTGATCCCCACCTTCCTGGGCAT
>Ga0116180_1003965_pt1 | contig 10932 bp, 12 predicted proteins | sample AD_UKC073_MetaG_FD_89804 | JGI IMG/M metagenome (GOLD analysis project Ga0116180, IMG submission 89804) | Active sludge microbial communities of municipal wastewater-treating anaerobic digesters from USA - AD_UKC073_MetaG | ecosystem: Engineered > Bioreactor > Anaerobic > Digestate | place: USA... | reverse complement strand
TTCCTGCAGACGCAGATGGGCTCGTGGGAGGTGTTCTGGGTGCTGTTCTACGGTTTCGCCACCTACGGCAATGCCGGCTTCCTGCGCGAGCAGGTGTGCAAGTACATGTGCCCCTACGCCCGCTTCCAGAGCGCCATGTTCGACCGGGACACCCTCATCGTCACCTACGACCCGGCACGCGGCGAACCCCGCGGCTCACGCTCGCGCAAGGCCGACCCCAAGGCCCTAAGGCTGGGTGCCTGCGTGGACTGCGGCCTGTGTGTGCAGGTGTGTCCCACAGGCATCGACATCCGCAAGGGCCTGCAGTACGAGTGCATCAGCTGCGCCGCCTGCATCGACGTATGCGATGGCGTGATGGACAAGATGAACTACCCCAGGGGCCTGATCCGCCAGACCACCCAGAACGGACTGGACGGCCAGTGGACCCAGTCCCAGATGTGGCGGCGCATCTTCCGTCCGCGCGTGCTGGTGTACAGCGGCGTGCTGCTGGCACTCACGGTCGGGCTGCTCACCAGCCTGGTGGTGCGCACACCCCTCAAGGTGGATGTGGTGCGTGACAGGGCTGCCCTCTCCCGCATCGTCGCGGGCGGCAGGCTGGAGAATGTGTACCGCATCCAGATCATGAATGCCACCGAGACCGAGCAGCAGTACCGCCTGAGCGCCACCGGGCTGGAAGGCCTGGAACTGGCCTCCGACACCGAAGTCACTGTGGGCCCCGCTGAATCGCGCTGGGTACCCGTGCGGCTGCAGATTCCGTACGGATCGGCAGCGCCCGGCTCGCATCCGGTCGAGATCCAAATCGGCGCGGTGCAAGGCAGCGCCCACATCGCCGAAAAATCCGTTTTTATAGTTCCCCGCTGAACCTGCACCAGGAGAGACCATGACAACGACCGATATATCCCCCTCCCACACCACCAGCACACCCTGGTGGCGCCACGGCCACGTCTGGCTGGTGATCTCGGGCCCCGCCATCGTGGTGGTTGCCGGCTTCATCACCCTCTGGCTCGCCATTCGCACGCCGGATCCGGTGGTGGACGAAAACTACTACCAGGCCGGGATCAACATCAACAAGACCCTGGCCGAACGGCAGCGGGCCCTGGCACCAGCCATGCAGGGGCGCAACCATTCGATGACACCTGCGGAAGATTTGCCAGCCACTCAACGCTGACGCAGCACTACCACGAACGGAGGAGACAGCACCATGAGAATCCGTCGCCTACTTTGGGTTATGTGGCCCGCCTTCTTGGCCGCCGGCCTGCTGACCATGCTGGTGTTCGCCATGGTGGATCCGCAGGATCTGCACTGGTTTGGCCATCCGCTGGCCATGTCGCGGGCAGGGGTGTATACCCTGGCTTTTTTTGCCTTCTGGGCCATCGTGATGGTGGCTGGCGGCATGACCGCGCTGCTGGCAACCCCCGACATCGAAATCGAAGATTGAACCCCTTTGACGAGGTCAGATGCAGGGTTGAGTATTGACGATGCGTTTGAGCGCTTCGGTGTCCAGGATACGCACATTACGCTGGCGCACCTCAACGATGCTGTCCTCAGCAAACTTGGAAAAAGTGCGGCTGACAGTCTCCAGTTTCAGCCCAAGATAGCTGCCGATCTCTTCCCGCGTCATGCGCAGCACCAGCTCAGACTGCGAAAACCCCCGCGCATGCAGGCGCTGCACCAAGTTCAACAGGAAGGCGGCCAAGCGCTCTTCGGCCCGCATGCTGCCCAGCAGCAGCATGACGCCATGCTCACGCACAATCTCGCGGCTCATGATGCGGTGCACATGGTGCTGTAGCGCATTCACCTCGCGCGATAGCTCTTCAATGCGGTCGAAGGGCATCACACACACTTCGGCGTCTTCCAGCGCCACAGCGTCACAGGTGTGATGGTCATTCACGATGCCATCGAGCCCGATGATCTCGCCGGCCATCTGGAAACCGGTCACCTGATCCCGACCATCTTCGGTCGCGGTGCAGGTCTTGAAAAAGCCGGTGCGGATGGCGTAGAGCGAGGTAAACGCCTCGCCGTTGCGGAACAGGGTTGCACCGCGCTTGACCTTGCGGCGCGTGGCCACCATATCGTCCAGGCGATCAAGTTCCTGAGTAGACACGCCCATGGGCATGCACAGCTCACGCAGGTTGCAGCTGGAGCAAGCAACTTTGATGGTTTTGATAGAGGCACTCACGGGGGCTAGCTTACCCGTTTTTGATCCACCGCAAACTCTCACCCCCACATGGCGCCAGGAAATCAAAATATCCCAAGTTAATTTTGCCTCTGCGGTTGCGGTAAGCATTGATCCAGGTCAAGACCCCTCCCCAGCTTGCACGGCACAGTGTGTGAACATAGAGAAGTACCACACCATGCATGTCATTTCGCCCAGCCTGCTGCAACGCTACGATGTTGCCGGGCCCCGCTATACCTCCTACCCGACGGCGGACCGCTTCGTGGAGGCATTTGGCGCTGACGAATATGGCGCAGCCCTCGCACATCGCCGCCACAGTGGCGCCAGCAATGGATCGCCGCTGTCGCTGTACGTACACATCCCGTTCTGCGAATCGCTCTGCTACTACTGCGCCTGCAACAAGATCATCACCAAACGCCACGAGCGCGCCGAGCCCTACCTGCGCTACCTGTCGCGCGAGATCGACCTGCACACCGCCCGGATGGGTCTGGACCAACCTGTCAGCCAGTTGCACCTGGGCGGCGGCACGCCCACCTTCCTGGATGACCGCCAACTCGCGGAGCTGATGGACATGCTGCGGCGCAACTTCACCCTGACACCCGGCGGTGAATACTCCATCGAGGTGGATCCGCGCACGGTGGACGCCCAGCGCCTGAGCCTGCTGCACGGCATGGGCTTCAACCGGCTCAGCTTCGGCGTGCAGGATTTCGACCCCGAAGTGCAGAAGGCCGTACACCGCATCCAGCCCGCCGAACAGGTCTTCGCCCTGGTCGAGGCGGCGCGTGGCATCGGCTTCGAATCGGTCAACGTGGACCTGATCTACGGCCTGCCCCGGCAAACACCCGAGTCGTTCCAGCGTACCCTGGCCCAGGTCACCGACCTGCGCCCGGACCGCATTGCGCTCTACGCCTACGCCCACCTGCCCGAGCGCTTCAAGCCCCAGCGCCGCATCATCCAGGCCGACCTGCCCAACGCCGCCGGCAAGATCAGCATGCTGTCGGACTCGCTCGACGCTTTCATCGCTGCGGGGTATGTGTACATCGGCATGGACCACTTCGCGCTGCCTACCGACGCGCTGGCCGTGGCCAAGCGCCAGGGCCGGCTGCACCGCAACTTCCAGGGCTATAGCACCCAGTCCGACTGCGACCTGATCGGCCTGGGCGTCTCCGCCATCGGCAAGGTGGGCGCCACCTACAGCCAGAATGCCAAGACGCTGGAGGAATACTGCGACCACCTCGACCAGGGCCGCCTGCCCGTAGTGCGGGGCCTGGCACTATCGCGCGACGACGTGATCCGCCGCGCGGTCATCATGGCCCTGATGTGTCAGGGTGAGGTTCTTTTCGAGTCCATGGAACTGGCGCACCTGATCGACTTCCGCAGCTATTTCGCATCCGAAATGGAAACGCTCGGAACCCTGCAAGACGAAGGCTTGGTGACCATCGGCTCCACCGGCATCACGGTGACCGAACGCGGCTGGTTCTTCGTGCGCGCTGTTGCCATGGTGTTCGACCGCTACCTCCAGGCCGACCGCAACCGCGCGCGCTTCTCAAAGATCATCTAGCCGAAAAAGACGCCATACTGCGCACATGACCAGCACCCTCGCACTCACGGCCCTCCTGATGGGCCTGGCGGGCGGGCCCCACTGCATAGCGATGTGTGGTGCAGCCTGCGGTGGCATCGCGCGTGCGCCGGCGGCAGCCGGCGGTGTACACAGCGTGGCAGCGGGTGCCGCACTGTTCCAGGCGGGCCGCCTCACCGGCTATGCGCTGGCCGGGGCCGCCGCCGCCGTGGCCATGCAAAGCCTGGCCTGGATGAGCAGCCAGACCGCCGTGCTGCGCCCGCTCTGGACGCTGCTGCATGTGGCCGTGCTGGCCTGGGGCATGCTGCTGGTGGTGTTTGCCCGCCCGCCGGTCTGGGCCGACCAGGCGGGCCGCTCGGTCTGGTCGCGGGTGCGCCCCCTGGCGGTGCGCCGGGGCGGCGTCTTCGTGATCGGCATGGCGTGGGCGCTGATGCCCTGCGGCCTGCTCTATTCGGCCCTGCTGGTGGCTGCCCTCAGTGGCGGGCCATTACAAGGCGCACTGTCCATGGCGCTTTTTGCCGTGGGCAGCAGCGTGGCACTGACAGCCGGCCCCTGGCTCTGGCAGCGCCTGCGCTCCGGGCTGAACAGCCGCCACCAGGACGCAGGCACCCGCGTGGCTGGACTGCTGCTGTGTGGTGTGGCCGGCTGGGCGTTGTGGATGGATCTGCAACCCCGCATCGCCGAGTGGTGCGCATAGGGCAATAAGGCACCCCCATGCCGCTGGTGTGGCCTGTCCCGCGGCCTTCTTTGGAGGGATGAGGCCCAGGCTCTGCATGCCAGAATGCAGCCATCACCTCACCCCCGAAGAGACAACCATGCTCATCAACTGCGTGGCCTACCAGAACGGCACCAAGCTGGCCGACATCACCGTTCCAGAGATCAGCGACTACATCTCCCGCCCCGACTGTTTCGTCTGGGTCGCGCTGCAGGATGCCGAACCTGCCGAGCTGGCCGAGATGCAGGAGGAGTTCGACCTGCACCCGCTCGCCGTGGAAGACGCCCAGCATGGCCACCAGCGGCCCAAGATCGAGGAATACGGCGACTCGCTGTTTGCCGTGATGCACCTGGTGGAACATGAGAACGGACGCACCGACGACCTGCATGTGGGTGAAGTGGACGTGTTCGTGGGCCGCAACTATGTGCTCTCAGTGCGCAACCGCAGCCGCCACGGCTTCCTGGGCGTGCGCGCCCGCTGCGAACGCGAGCCCGAGTTGCTGCGCCATGGTGCGGGCTTCGTGCTGTATGCGCTGATGGACGCCATCGTGGACCGCTACTTCCCCGTCATCGACGCCTTCGAGTGTGAGCTCGAGCAGATTGAAGAGCAGATCTTCAGCCCAGGCACCGGGCGCACCAACATCCAGCAGCTCTACGACCTCAAGCGCCGGGTGCTGGTACTCAAACACGCCGTGGCTCCGTTGCTCGAAGCCGTGGGCAAGCTGCACGGCGGCCGGGTACCTCAAACCTGTGCCGGTGCCCAGGACTACTTCCGTGACGTCGTGGACCACCTGGCCCGTATCAATGGCTCGATCGACTCCATCCGCGACACCATCGCCACAGCCATCCAGGTGAACTTGTCCATGGTGACCATCGAAGAGAGCGAGATCACCAAACGCCTGGCGGCCTGGGCCAGTATCTTTGCCATCTGCACCGCCTTCGCCGGCATCTGGGGCATGAACTTCGAGGCCATGCCCGAACTGAAATGGCGCTATGGCTACGCCATGGCCCTGCTGCTCATCATCAGCACCTGCCTGTTGCTGTACCGGCGCTTCCGCCGACTAGGCTGGCTATAGCCCCTCAGCGGCGGGGTTTTCACGGGTGCCCGCTGTGGCGTGATGCCGGTACAAACAGCGGCATGCTCCTGAGCCCACCTGCCCTGCGGATCGTCGACTCCATCACCGAACTACGCCCCACCGATGCCGGCTGCCTGGCCGTGAGCGGATCACACGGCGGCATGAGTTCGGCGCGTTATGCGCTAGCAGCGCGGCCCCTGCTCAGTGTATTCAACGATGCCGGCGTGGGCCTCGATAGCGCGGGCATCGCCGCCCTGCCCTGGCTACAGAGCCACCAGCTGGCCGCCTGCGCGGTAGCCCACACCAGCGCCCGCATCGGTGAAGCCGCCAGCACCCTGGCCCACGGAATGGTCAGCCATGCCAACCCCTTGGCCCAGGCCCTGGGTGTCCACCCAGGCCTGCCCTGCTCCGCCCTACCCGCATTGCTGGGCACCGGCCCACTGTGACCCGTCTGATCCCGCACGAAAGTCACCATGCTCCAGCCCCCACCCAGCGGATACGCATCGTGGCGCCCTTGGCACCGGGCGGCACACCATCAACACCTGGCCGCGCCACTGCCGCCGAACTGACCAAGGCTTTTGGCCAGCCCTACATGATGCTGATGAATGCCGACAAGGCCTGCAAAACCACCGTGCTGGCGTGGACCCGCACCGCACGCTCAGCGGCCCTGTCCGACGTACCCACGGTGGAGCAGGCCGGTGCTCAAGGGGTTCGAGGCCAGCGCTTGGCTCGGTCTGCCGGCCCCGGCCGGCACTCCGCCCGAGATTGCCAACGCCATCCAGCCCGAGGTGGCCAAGGTCATCGACAGCCCAGCGGTAACACGCCGCAGGAATTCGCCAAACTGATCGACTCGGGGCTGAAGAAATGGGCCCCGATCGTCAAAATTTCCGGGGCCACAGTGGACTGAGACCGGGCCTGACTTACTTGCCCTTCACAAACGCATCACGTGCCGCCACGCCCAGGTCGGGGTAGTTCGCAAACATGCCGTCTATACCCATGTCGAGGTACTTACGATACTCGGCGGCAGACAGGGTGGCATCCGCCTGGGCGAAAGTCCAGCCGTGCACCTTCAGGCCTGCCGCATGGACCTGTGCAATGTAGTCCTTGGTGATCGGGTAGGCAGCGGTATTGATGACGAGGCCCACCCCTTCAGAGAAGCTGGCCACGTCTTTCAGCGTCAAGACCTTCACCGAGGCACCGGAGATCACCCCCACGCTGGCTACGCCGTCCTTGTCGGTAACGGCAGCACCGAGCAGGATCAGCGGCATCTTGTTGTTTTGCGCGGTCTCTTTGGCACGCAGGCTGCGCAGGGTCACGTCGCTAAACGACTGGATGAAGACCTTGTCCTGGGGGCCGTAGCCGTTCTGCGTCAGGGTTTTGAGGATGCCATCCTCCATCACCGGATCGGCCTGCTTGGCCTCGGAGTAGAGGCCGACGCGGCGGCCTGCAGCGCTGCTCTGCACCTGCACAAGACTCACCACCTCCTGGAACGTAGGCACCTTGAACGGGTCTGCTGCGCTGGGGGTGAAGCCGGGGTAGCTGGTCTTGCCGGTGCCGGTGGGCAACACGGTCAGGGTTTTGATCTCGGCCAGCGTGAAGTCGGCTACCTTGTAGCCGCCGTTGCGCTGGGCAAACAGGCTGGCGATGTTGGTGGTGCGCTGCAGGGTGTCATCGTGCATGGCGACCAGAACACCGTCCTTGGAGATCTGCAGGTCGGGCTCGATGAAATCGGCGCCCATCCTGATGGCCAGCTCGTAACCGGCCAGCGTGTGCTCGGGCAGGTAGCCACTGGCGCCACGGTGGGCAATCACCTGGGGCTGGGCCATGTCATTCACACCGTCACCACCACCGCAGGCAGCCACGCCCAGCAAAGTCAATGACAACAACAGCGTAGCTCGGATTTTCATGCAGAGGTCCCTCGGATTTTTGAAAAACCGGAGTATTCCTGTAGGCAGTGACAGTGCCATGACATGCAGTCAAAAACCGTGAGAGCTTGCCCCCTGCAGGCGCACCCTAAACGCCCCAGACCACGTCCTTGCCCTCGGTTGCGCTGCGCTGCAGCAGGTCGATGAACGGGGCGGACCGCTGGCGCAGCGACACACTGGCACCCTTGGCGCCGTGTTCGTCTTCCTCGTCGCTGTCCACCCGTTGCCTGGATATGGCCTCCTCCGCTGCGATGGCTGCTTGCAGCGCCTGGATGGCAGCGGGGATCTGGGCGGCGGTGATGATGCCCTGCTTCGACGGGCCTTTGCCCACAGCATCGAGGATCTGGCGGGCGTTGACTTCCAGCATGATCACGTCAGCAGCGGCCTGGGACTTGAATTTGTAGAGCATGGTGGTGTCTCCGTGTATCCAGTGGATGGGCGCCTGGGTCAAGCGTTACGGTAAATATAGGCCCGCTGGAAAGGATACTCCGACTGCGCCCCCACCATACTGCCGCTGAGTACATGGCCATCAGGCCGGGTCGCCAGCATCTGGTGCAGGGCCAGCCAGCCCTGCTCGAAGCCCATAGCGCTGCCGGCCAGGTAGAGCTGGTAAGCCCGCAGGGTCTTGCCAGCACGCGTGGCACCGACATCACGCGCCAGCACCTCCAGCGCCTGGGCTGCATGGGCCTCCAGCGCGTCCGACCAGGCCCACAGCGTACGGGCATAGTGGGGCCGCAGGTTCTCGGTGTCCACCATCTCCAGCCCCGCCGCGGCCATGTCGTGCAGCACCACGCTGGTGTGCAGCAGCTCACCGCCGGGGAAGATGTATTTCTCGATGAAGTCCCCCATGCCCGCGCCCAGTTGGTTATAGCCCACGCCACCTGCGGTGATGCCATGGTTCAGCACCAGGCCACCGGGCCGCAGCAGCGTGTGCAACTGGCGGAAATAATCCACCATATGGGCGTGCCCGACATGCTCGAACATCCCCACCGACGATATCTTGTCGAAGGGCTGCGCAGGCGCCAGCTGGCGGTAGTCTCGCAATTCCACCCGCACCCGGCCCTGCAGGCCTTTGCTGGCGATCAGCTGCTGCACATAGGCGTGCTGATTGCGCGACAACGTGATGCCCGTTCCATCCACCCCGTAGTGCTCGGCAGCCCACAGCAGCAGTGCACCCCACCCCGAGCCCACGTCGAGGAAACGTTCGCCCGAGCGCAGCATGAGCTTGCGGCAGATGTGGTCGAGCTTGGCCTGCTGGGCCTGGGCCAGGGACATGGCGGCGTCGCGGAAGTAGGCGCAGGAGTAGATACGCAGCGGGTCCAGCCACAACGCATAAAAGTCGTCCGACACGTCGTAGTGGAACTCGATCTGGCTCGCACTACGTGCCGCCGTGTGGGCCATGCGCGAACGGGTGTGGTGCAGCATGCGGCTCCACCAGTGGGCGTGGCCCTGGATACGTTCGGGGTTGCGCCGCAAAAGGTCGGCAGCGGCAGCCATCAGGTCGCGCACATTGCCCTGCAGCTGGATGCGCCCTTCCACCAGCCCCTCACCAAGCGCACCCACCTGGCCCATGCCGAGCGACACCAGACTGCCCAGATCGGGCAGGTGCAAGCTCACCACGGCATCGTGCGGGCCGATGCGCTGGCCCGATGGCAGCTGCACCGCCAGCGGCGTGGCTAGCTCGCTCAGCAGGCTTTCGACTTGGTGCAAGGTGACAGGCATGGCAACCGGCAAAAAGTGGGCCAAAGATGCCCATTTTTTCGCCGATCACCGCGTCCGTCAATGTCCCGCGTCCTACACCTCTCAGCGGCTCCGCCCGAGCCGCACGATGCCGGTGGACAAGGCCACCCCACACACGATGATGGCCGCACACATCAGCATCCACGGCGTGATGGCCTCGTGCAGGAACACCGCGCCATAGGCCACGGCAAACACTGGCACCAGGAAGGTCACGGTCAGCGCCCGCTGCGGCCCGGCCCGGGCGATCAGGCGAAAAAACAGGATGTAGGCAAAACCGGTGCAGAACACCCCCAGCGCCAGCAATGCAAGCCAGGCCTGCAGGCTGGGCATCTGCGCGGGCCACAGCCACAGGGCCGGTAACACCAGGAACAGCGTGGCCCCGATCTGGCTGCCCGCAGCGGTGGCCAGCGCGGGCGAGCCCTGCAGATAGCGGCGGGTGGCGCTGGCCGACACCCCGTAACTGAGGCAGGCCCCCAGACAGGCCAGCACCGCCCACAATACATGGACGTCGCCGCCGACCTTCAGACCTGCCGTGCGGCCCGCCAACAAGGCCACCCCGGCAAAGCCGATCACCAGGCCGGCCAGGCGCGAGCCATTGGGTCGCTCGCCGAACCACGCCCACGCCACCAGCGCACCGAACATCGGCACGGTGGCGTTCAGCACCGCGGCCAGGCCGCTATTGAGGTAGATCAGCGCGAAAGCGAACAGGGCAAACGGCAGGCCGGAGTTGAACACTCCGATGATCAGCGCCGGCTTCCAGCACTGGGCCAGCGCGCGCGCCTGCCCGCGCCAGAACAGCAGCGGCAGCAGGGACAGCGTGGCCACCGCTACCCGCAGCGCGGCCGTCGGCAGGGCTCCAAACTCGCGTGCACCAATGCGCATGAACAGAAAGGAAGCACCCCACAATGCGCCCAGCAGCAATAGATCCCACAACCAGGGGGGAGCCGCTTTGGGGGCAGCCGGCTCGGCAGTGAAGGCGCCTGCTGCCAGGGGCTTGTCGCTCATGCGGCCACCTTTTCAGCCCAGGCCGTACCTTCCAGGTTCAGCAGCCAGGCCTTGCGCTCCAGCCCACCTGCGTAGCCGGTGAGGTTGCCGTCGGCGCCCAGCACACGGTGGCAGGGCACCACCACGCTGAGCGGGTTACGGCCCACGGCGGCACCCACGGCACGTACGGCGCGAGGCAACCCGATCTGCATGGCCAGCGCGCCATACCGTGTGGTTTGCCCACGCGCAATACCCAGCAGGGCCTGCCACACGGCCTGCTGGAACGGGGTGCCGTGGCTCAGGTCCAGCGGCAGGTCGAACTGGTTGCGGCGCCCGGCGAAATACTCCAGCACCTGCGTTCCAGCAAGTTGCAGCAATGCGTCATCTGCCGGCGCCTCGACCCAGCGGCTGCTGTCCGGGCTGTGGCGCTGGCCTTCGAACCACAGGCCGGCCAGGCCGGTGGGCGTGGCCGCCAGCAGCACGCGGCCCAGCGGGGTGTCGATGCGCCGCTGGCGCACCGGGGTGGAGGCATGGAATTTCATGGGAAAGCTCGGTGGAGAAAGCAAAAAATGCGGGCGGATTCATGCGCAATGCCAAGCCCGCAGCACGGCATAACTGCGCCAGGGGCGCCAGGCCTGCGATGCCTCGGCCGCCGCTTTCGCGGTGCGCACGCCCAGGGCCTTCTGCAGGGCAATGTCGCCGGCCGGAAACGCATCGGGCCAGCGCAGCGCCCGCATG
>Ga0116180_1003961_pt1 | contig 10937 bp, 10 predicted proteins | sample AD_UKC073_MetaG_FD_89804 | JGI IMG/M metagenome (GOLD analysis project Ga0116180, IMG submission 89804) | Active sludge microbial communities of municipal wastewater-treating anaerobic digesters from USA - AD_UKC073_MetaG | ecosystem: Engineered > Bioreactor > Anaerobic > Digestate | place: USA... | reverse complement strand
TTTCAAAATAATCATAAAGTTCATTTAAATAAGCTATAGCATCATTACCAGTTATTTCACCATAGTTATCTCCACCAACTAATGTATATTGAGCACCCAAACTATTGCCATATGCCTTCAAATTATCAAATCCAATATAATCTAACAACATTCTATATGCTGAATTATCACTATCTTCAACAGCATATTTAACAAGATTTCTAATACTTACACTTGTACCATATGAATATTTTTCCATATCAATAGACGAGTCATATTTATAACTACTTGTATAGACTAAAGTATCATCAAGATTAACACTACCATTCTCAGCCATATTATATAAATATAAAGCTGCAACTAATTTAATAGTAGACGCTGCATAATAAATATCATCTTCATTATAAGAATATGAAAAACCAGTAACTGGATCTTCAAAATAAACTGATACATCATAACTAGCCAAATATGATTCCAAATCTTTAATAGCAGCATTTACATCATCATAGGATTCAATACCAGAATAAGTATAATAAATGCAAGAATAGTAATCATACTCATTTTCAGCAGCTATTGTTGTAGCAGCATCAACATTACTGTTTTCATAATCTTCTTTATCACAAAAAAAGATTAATCCAAAAGAGATTAATGAAAATAAGAACATAAAAATTAAAATCTTCTTTTTCTTTTTCATAATCATATGATAATAACGTAACGTGAAAATAAAATGAAAAAAACTATAAAATTTCTTTTATAGTTTTATTATTACTTTCTATTAAAGTTTTTTCTTAATCTAATATTATTTGCTGCTCTTTTACATAGAAGATATTTTTCTGAATCAGTGAAGTCATGAACATCAACATATTCTTTAATTTGTTTAGGAATATTACCAGCAATAGGTTGTTCACATTGTTTAGCAATATCACCAACAAATTTATAAGTATCTATTAAATTTCTATTTTCTTTAGCAATAATTCCAATTATTTGATTAGTAATATGAAAATCATTGTCAGCATCACCAAATATACCTGTTATTGCATAATGTAAATAAGTAGCTAATGTACTATCAGGATTAGCTTCTTTATAAGTTAAATCCTTCATAACTTTTGAATTACTATAAATTTGTTTTAATGGATCAATACCATAACCATCAATTAAATAATAAGTAGCTAATAGTTCATCAATCTTTTTAGATATAGTACTATCAATATTCTTTTTATTATTTCTTAAATCAATTAAATTATTAGTTAATCTTTCAACATCACGAGAATTAACTTCATAAGCACCTAAATTATCACGCATAACTCCAGTTAATAAATAATCACATACATTTCTCATAACTAAAGCTTCTTCAGGAGTAGCCTCAATTGCTGATTTATTTAAAGAATTAGTTGTTTCAGTAGCATTTTGATATTGATTTAAATTAAACTTAGCTTTTTTCAAACTTTCATCTAAAGCCTTTTTAGTCATCTTAATAGATGATTCACAAGATAAAGAATTAATATGTAAATCTCTAATTTGTTTTAATAAATCTATTAATAATAATTCATAAGTTATATTATCTGTATCAGTAATATATCCACTTAAAAACTTTTTAACAGAACCTTCTAAAGAATTACTATTCTCTCTTATATCATAATCAGTTAAATCTTCATAAAAACTTGCCATCTTAATTTCCCCTTTTTCAATAGTCTTTATTATATATAAATTTTCTTTTTTGTCAAATATTAAAGACTACTAATTTCCTTTCTAACAATACTATTTAGTTCCCCATTAGATATATTTAAATTTAATTTACTTAAATACTTATTAAAAGCATATACTTTTTTTATGTTTAAATCTTTTACTTTATCAACAATAATACCTTTATCATTGATATTTAAATTACTTATCCTATTTTCTATTTTGCTAATAGTTTCTTCTTTAATAGATTTCATATTTACCCCCGATTGATACGTATTATATCTATTTTTTTTATTTTGTCAATTTTCCAAGAAAAAACAGGATTATCTAAATCCTGTAAATACACTAAACATAAATAATGCATACATAACAAGTATCGCAGCAAGCAATGCTATTATTAATGTATTCTTATCAATTTCCGTATTTTTTTCAAATATCTTACTAGCATTAGTTTTGCCTGTGTTAATCATAAGTTTTTTAGCTAAATTATAACCACCAACCGAATCGGCAACAGCAATAACTCTAATGTTATTATCCTTTAATGCTTCATAAAGTAATTTAGTACCATAACCTTTATTACGATATTTATCTAATATATTAATAGAATCTATATATTTGTACTTTGATTTAGGTATAAAATACTTTGAATCAAATTCTATATTATCATCAAACTTTCCAGATTTAATTTCTTTATATAATTGTTTAGAAATGCCAGCAACTAATAAGTAACCAACAATTTCATCTTTATCATTTAAAGTATATACAACATCATCGCTTGAATATCTACCAACATACCAAGATAAATCATGGATTCTTTTACCTTCAATATCATCAATTCTTTTAATTTCATTGATTATATGCGTACTTAAATTAACTTTGTTAATTGAAATATCATAATCCATATAAACCTCTTTTTATCCATTCAAATATTAATGAAACAATCTTCTCAAGAATCCTGTATGTTTTTCAGGTTCTTTTGCTATTTCTTCTTCATCTTTACGAGTACTAATTCTCTTAACATGTCTATTAATTACCTCATCAGTAGTTAATACATTATCAGCAGTATTAGCCGAAATAGAAGGAATTAAATCTTGTAATATAAAGTCTTTACCAGACATTTCTTCATCATCAGAATTAACCACAACAGAATCCAAAGGAATCTTACTTAAAGTATCATTATCAATTAGGAAGTCTACAAGGCTTTCCGTTTTTCCATTTCCCGCTACAACGTTAACATTATTATAATTTGAACATAATGTCTCATATTGTAATCTAAGTTTAGGATCAATTTCTTTCTTTGGTATTATAACAGATCTAATTTCTTCAGAAGTTAAAGCATTAATAACACTTGTATCTATTCCAACAGGTTTAATATTTATAGATTCAGTTGAATAATTAGAAGAATTATCAACATTAGTTAATACTTTATTTACAACTTCTTCATCTTGAGCACCCTCAGTTTGTTCAACATGCTTAGGAGCATCAGGTACAACTGGAGTAGTTGAATTCTTTTCTTCATCTTCATAATCTTTAGAAGTATGAAGGTTTTCTTCAACTTTTTTATCTACAACCTCATCAGGTAAGTCACCCAAATTAAGAAGTTTTGGATTTTCTACATCTCTATCCTCAGTAGTTCTAGTTGGAACAGCATTACCTTTACCAAATAAACGATTTACAACTTTATTTAATAGATTTCTACGAGGTCTCTTATTTACAACTTTAATTTTATTATCATCATTAGACTTTTCTTCTTCAGTATCTTTACCAAGTAATGCTTCATCTACAGATTTATGAGCTTCACTTTGTAAATCAGCAACACCAATTTTTGTATTGCTATCAAGTTCTTCAGCAACTTTATCCATATCGCTTAAAGATACAGGAGCTTGAGGTGCAAGATCATCCGGTTTACCAATAACAGCATTATTATCTAAACTTTGAGCAGGATTATCAAGAGTTGCATAATTAGAAACATTAGTCATATTTTCTTGAGCATTATCAGGTTTATCAATCACGGCACTATCATCAAGTTCTTGAGCATAACTCTTCTTATCAGCACTAGATCCAGATAATGGAATACCATTCAATAAATCATAGATATCTTTTTTAGTCATAGGATTTGTTTTAAGCAAAGGTCCTTCAACTTTAACTTCCTCATCAACTTCTTCTTTTTTATCTTCTTTTGATAATTCGCTTAAATAAGGTTCTTCAATCTCATGATTATCTAATTTAGTATTTTCTTCCTCAGTAGAATCTTCAACTTCAGGTTTTGCTAAATCAATATCCTCAATTGGGGTATCAATATCAGATCCCTCTTTATCATTTTCTGATTCAATACTTTCAGGTTTTAATTCACTATTATCATCTTTAATATTATCTAATAAATCTGCTTTTTCTTTATCATTTAATTCTAAAGAACTATCCTCTTCAGCAACTGTATTACCCATATCTGGTTTAGCAGTAAAAGGACTAGCTTTCTTATTTTCTGGAATTTCTTCTTTAGCTTTATCAAGATTTTCTATGTCTAAATCTTCACCATATGTATGAATAAGACTCTTATTAACATCGGCTAACATAAATAAATCATGTAAAGTTAAATCAGTTTGTCCTATATAAATACCAACATGACCAATGATTTGATCAAATGCTCCAGCATCTACCTGTTTAATTTTATTTAAACTTTCAATTCTTGAAGTCCAATTAGGCAAAAGGTCTAAAACAACATCCTTATGTCTATCATCATAAGTTTTAATATCATTATCAACACTTTTAGAAATAACATTACTTATCTTAGATAAGATATCACCTTTTTCACCAACTGAACTATATCCTAATTGATTATCAACATTAGCATATGCCATAGAAGGTGCTCTTAATTCCATATCATACATCTTATTATTAACTATTTTAGAGGAAATAAGATTAATTGTTCTATCTAAACAAGCAGAAGATGTATCAACAAATAATCTATATGAATATCCATCAGTAAGATTTGTACCTTTTCTAATAGGATTCATTAATACTAAATTAAAAGGAATTTTAGCCTCGACCATATCATTAAATAAATTCTCACAGGCTTTTAAAGCACTATTATAATCTTTAAAATTTAAAACTAATTCATGCTCAATAGGTTCTCTATCAATAAACTCAGGAACATTAGGAAATAAAGTATTAGAATCTAAAACGAAAGTGTTTTTATGCATAACTGATTTAGAAATACTCTTTTGAATGTTCTCTTTACCCGTATAATTACCTAATTGACTTCTATCAATAGACCTAATCATCTTAGGAACCATATTATATACAAAATTAGCAATAGCCAACTTATCATAACTAGTAACGCTATCCTCACGATAATTAACTAAATCCCTAATTTCAGTATCATAAGGCGATTTTGATCCCATAATCGCGCCAAATAATTTATCGAGATATGCTCGATCACATTGTACTATACATTTTTTTCTAAATTCCTTAATTTCCATAATAATCCCTCTTTTAGTCTACTAACCTAATATTAAACTAATTATAGCAAATAAAATATCAAAATACTATACAAAAAAAGCAAGATATTTCTTGCTTAATTATAAATCTTTTTATTTAAATCCAACCCTAATAATTGTAATTTAATAATAATTTGTTTAATTTCCATATCTCTTAATCCCAAAGCCTTTAAACTCTTTCGATTAGAAGCCCAAACATCGCCAATTGTCTTTAATCCACTATCATTAAGTTTGTTTTCAATAGAAGAATCCAATTCTAGTAATTTTATATCTTCATTAACATATTCACATTTACGTCTAGCCATGTAAAGCACCTCATTCCAATATTGCTACTACAATTATATTATATCATTATTTTAAACTTTTGCGTAAATTAATTTTTTAATAAGAAATACATATTTACTAAAGGTTAAAAAATGTTATAATGTTACTATAGGAGGATTGAAGATATGAATTATGATGTCCTAGAAGAATCTAATAATGCTATTAATAATCTACAAGAGAAAGCCTGGGCTAACCATAGAGAAAAATATGTTGAAGCTAAAGCTTATGGAGACGCTTTAAGACAAGAAAGGGAATCTATTGCTTATAATATTAAACATGCAACAAGCGAAGAAGATATTAAACAAGCACAAGATGAACTAACTAAAATTATTAATGACTGCCAAGATTTTATTGATAACTTTAGTGCTTCTCTAACTCCAGTTGAAGAAACTAAACCAATGGTAATTGAAACACCAAAGATGGAAACTCCAGAAATGGAAATACCAAAGATTGATATGCCAGATTTAGCAGTAACAACTGACGAAAGTTCTAAAGTATCTGTTGAAACACCTGCTCAAGTAAGTGAAATTAATGAATCTACTCCAACAGTTGTACCAACAATAAATCAAAATGTAGAAAGCATCCAAAATGATGATGATGACTTCAATGTTGATGAGTTATTAAAAGTATTAAATGATTCAGATGAAGAAAAGCCTGAAGATACTAAGGGTGACTTAGATACAAATGCAATTAATGCTTTTCTTAACAATGTAACACCAACTGCATAATAAAAAATTAAAACATCTCGTTAGAGATGCTTTTTTTATTTAAAGTTTACAATTCAATACTTAAAGCGTTCTTAATAACATCATCCATATCATAATATTTATAATCGGCTAATCTACCACCAAATATAACATTCTCTTCTTTATCTTTAAGTTTTCGATATTCATCAGCTAATTTATTATTTTTATCATCATTAATTACATAATAAGCTTCTTTACTTGGATCCCAGTCATCAGGATATTCATATGTAACAACTGTCTTATTATTATCTTTTACATACTCAAAGTGTTTATGTTCAATTACTCTTGTATAATCAACCTCATGACCTGTATAATTTACGACAGCATTTCCTTGAAAATTATCAACATTTAATATCTTTGTTTCAAATCTTAAAGAACGATATTCCAATCTACCCAATTGATACCCAAAGTATTCATCTAACATACCTGTATAAACAATCTTCTTAGCCATTTTCTTATATCCTTCGACATCATCAAAAAAATTAGTATTTAATCTAACTTCAACACCATCAAGCATACCTTCGACTAATTTAGTATAACCACCAATTGGTATACCTTGATATTTATCATTAAAATAATTATTATCATAAATTAATCGTACAGGTAATCTCTTAATAATAAATGCTGGTAAATCTTTACAATCTCTATTCCATTGCTTTTCCGTATAACCTTTAATTAACTTTTCATAAATAGTTCTACCTACTAAACTTATAGCTTGTTCCTCAAGATTAGAAGGTTCTTTACCATCCATTTCTTTTCTTTCTTCATTAATATGTCTCATAGCATCTTCAGGTGTAAAAACATCATTCCATATTTTGGAAAATGTATTCATATTAAATGGCATATTATATATTTCATTACCTATTCTAGCTACAGGAGAATTAGTATATCTATTAAATTCTACAAATGAATTAACATAATCCCAAACATCTTTATAATTCGTATGAAATATATGAGCTCCATATTGATGTACATTAATTCCTTCAATATTTTTAGTATAAACATTACCTGCTATATGATCTCTTGAATCAATAACAAGGACCTTTTTTCCTTCTTTATGTGCTCTATTAGCAACTGTTGCACCAAATAATCCGGCACCAACTATTAAATAATCGTACATCATTTTTCCTCCTTCTTGAAAACAAATACTTTGCTTATTACATAATTACCTATAGTAATTAGAATTTGATCTACCATATTCCAAATAAATACCCACATATTAGAATCTAATCCTAAGAAAGTAACAAAGAACCACATTATAAACATATCCATTAGCAAAGTTAAAATTCTTCCACCAACAAAATTAACAATTTCTTTAAGATAATTAGTGTTTTTAGAATGGAAAACAAATACTCTATTAGTAACATATGCAAATGCTACAGCACAAATCCAAGCAATAATAACCGCAGTTTGTAATTGAACAGGATTACTAGCATTTAAAACCGTATATAATAGGCCTAATTTAACACCTAAACTTACAACTGTAGTTAAGCCTCCAACTATTAAATAATTCCAAACTTCCGGATTTTTATAATAGATATTCCAACAAAAATTCCAAAACATAACAAAAATATTTTTATCATGCCCTTTTATAATTAATTTTTTATTCACTTTATTCACCTATTAAATTATACCATACATAAATTAATAAAAAAAACAGAAAAGAATTAACTTTCTGTTGAACTACTTGTACTAGCCTTATTATAGGTCTTTACATAAGTTTTATAAGCAGATTCAATATCATCATCTGCAAATTTAATATTGTTTTCTGTTTGTAAATGAATCATTGCTTCATACATCATATTTGAATCAATTGTTTCCATTTGGGTAACTAAAGCACTTCTAATATTGTCTTTAGAATCATCAAATGTTGGTTTATCTCCAACTTCAGAAACATATAAAACGACATAACCATAAGTATCATCTGAAAATACCTTAGTATATTCACCTTTACCTAACGTCTTAATATAAGATGTCATTGAACTAGAATAATTACCTAAATCAGTAAAATATACTGTAGACATATCATTAACTACAACATTTGTATAAGTACTCTTAATATCACTTACAGATTTACCAGCCTTTAAAGCAGTTCTAACACTTTCAAGATCAGTAGAACTTGTAGTAGATGAGAATATATATAATCTCTTAGGTCCAAATGCATTTTCATCATAATATGTTTGAACATCTGAATCACTAATTAATGTAGATACATAATCATCTTCATACTTTTGTAAATAATAATCATCTTTCAAATAATCTAAGAATGCATCTTTTGATGAATACCCAGCCATTGATAAGAATTGGGTCTCACTATAGCCATATTGACTATATAAATTATAACTTGATGTATATTGTTTAGTTGCATAATCAGATGCATCACTATCAGCATCAGTATATATTTCCTTAGTTAAAGATAAATCTAACATACGTAATAAATACTTTAAATTATCATTATCTTTTAATTTTTTGAAATATTGATCAGCAGATATTTGTACATCCCCAGCCTCAACTACCACATTAGAACCATCGCTTAATTTAGCTGACTCTTTAGGCCATATAATTCCCATAATAATTAGTCCAATAACTAATCCTATGATAATATATTTTATTTTCTCTTTATTCTTCTTTAAAAAATCTATCATAACAATCTCCTTATAATTAATTATAGACTTCAATTACGAAAAAGGGAAGAAATTATTCCACTTCCCCATCATAATCATCGCCATATTCCTCAATATAATAATCTTTATATTTTGTATAGCACAATTCAGAATCACTAATTTCTTTATCAAAATTATTTAATGAATTTTCTAAATAATTAAAATAATTAGTCTCAATAGCCAAACTACTCATCTCTAATTTGGCTTGAATAATACTATTTATTCTTTGAATGTCACTACTGCTATAATGCTCTTTATAATATTTAACCTCGCCAGTTGAAGCATTGTAATAAGCATATTCATTTTTCCAACTTCCATCGGCAAAAACAGACATAGAATTATAATCATCAGAAAATAAATCAGTTCCCATATAAACTCTAGGATCATAATTTAAATTAAATAAGTTAGCAACTGTTGGTAATATATTAACATAAGTTGTATATTGATGATATTTTACTCCAGTTGTGACTTCGGAATTATATATAACAAAAGGCACTCTTTCAGCATTCATATCGAGAGATGTATCATAGCTTAAAGCCTCATTTAAATTATTTGTACTTATACCATATGGATAATGATCACCATATAACACCAACACCGTATCATCTAAAGTCCCTTTTTCCTCTAAGCCATTTAACAATATACCAAAGCATTATCTAATATCTTAAGTTTTGACATATAATGTCTAACATCATCAGGTAATCCTGTACCATCAGTCATACTATAATAAGCATTTCCTTGAACACTATCAACATTATATGGTTGATGTGAAGAAACTGTTGTTAACCAAGACATATAATTAGAACCATCGCTTGTATCATTAGAAATAATATCTAATACCTTGCTAAAGAATTCATCATCATTAGCCCAATCACGATATTCATCACTATAAGTAATGCCTAATTCTTCAACACCATAGTAATGCCCACTTCCCATATTTGTATGAATTAAATTTCTTGGATAGTAATGCTCAGTATAATCATGAGCTGAAAAAGTCTTATAACCTGTATCGTTGAATAAATTAAATACATCTTCATAATAAGTATTATCAGAATAAGTCTTTGCAGTACATATATTACTTATTGAATATAATGAAGTCATTCCACTGAACTCGTTATTTAATGTAGCACAGGAATTCCTTGGAGAATAATTATTATCAAAATACCATCCACCATTAATTATTTTAGCAAAATTAGGGTAATACTGAGGGTACTCAACAAATATATCATCAACTGACTCCATTAAAATAAATATTACATTTTTTCCTTCAAATAAACCTGTATAATCATTCATATCTGTTATATCCTGATTAATAAAATAATTATTTAATGTTTGATAATCACTATTATCAGTATTATCAATAACTTCATTCCAACGTGAATCGTCAATTGTCCTTGAATTATCACTAACGGTTTCTTCCTCATCAATATTATCAACTAGATATTGATTCTCCACCTTAATTGGTTTAACAAGTTCTCTTACATCGGTTAACCAAAACATTGTTGTACCAAATTTAGAAACACCATATGATGAATTAGAAGCTGTCAAAAACAAATTCAAATTACTCATTGATGTTATCTCAGATTCAAAAACATTCATTGTTAAAGTTAAATAATAGGAAACTACAAGTAAAACAGTTAATGAACAAGATATAAGACAATGCTTAAACAAATTTACTTTATCATGACTTTCAATCTTCTTATAAACAAAAATAGAATACATTATAGATATAAATAATCCAATAAAAGGTAAAAAATAATACCACTTAAAACTTGCAATAAAATCTTTAATATAATCTGTCACAGCGCCTAACTGAGAAGTATTTTGTAAAGAAATATAAACACCCAAAAAATTATAGAACCCTAACTGAGCTATTGCATATATTGCATCAAATAATACAACTAAAGTAGTAATTAACTTTCTTGTCCAATTAAGTAGCATTTGATAAATAAAAGTTAATAAACTTGCAATTACTGAGATTCCAATAATAATTCTTATTAAAGATAAATCAAAAATATCATTATTAGCAATTAATCTAAATATAA
>Ga0116180_1003951_pt1 | contig 10950 bp, 9 predicted proteins | sample AD_UKC073_MetaG_FD_89804 | JGI IMG/M metagenome (GOLD analysis project Ga0116180, IMG submission 89804) | Active sludge microbial communities of municipal wastewater-treating anaerobic digesters from USA - AD_UKC073_MetaG | ecosystem: Engineered > Bioreactor > Anaerobic > Digestate | place: USA... | reverse complement strand
TGTGCGACCAGCGCGGCATCCCGCTGCTGTTCCTGCAGAACATCTCCGGCTTCATGGTCGGTCGCGACGCCGAAGCGGGCGGGATCGCGAAGGACGGCGCGAAGATGGTCACCGCCGTCGCCACGACCCGCGTGCCCAAGCTCACCGTCGTGATCGGCGGCTCGTTCGGCGCCGGCAACTACTCGATGTGCGGGCGCGCGTACTCGCCGCGCTTCCTGTGGATGTGGCCGGCGGCCCGCATCTCGGTGATGGGCGGCGCGCAGGCCGCCTCCGTGCTGACGACCGTCAGGCGCGAGCAGCGCGCGTCGCGTGGCGAGCCGTGGAACGCCGACGACGAGGCCGAGTTCGAGGCGCCCATCCGCGAGCGCTACGAGGTGCAGGGCATCCCGTACTACTCGACCGCTCGCCTCTGGGACGACGGCATCATCGAGCCGCGCGACACGCGGCGCGCGCTCGGCCTGGCCCTCGATGTCTGCCGCCGCACGCCGCTGCCCGAGCCGCGACTCGGATTGTTCAGGATGTGATCGCGGTGGCCGGCCCGGACTCGCGCACACCGCCGTTTCGCACCGTGCTGGTGGCGAACCGCGGCGAGATCGCGCGTCGCGTGATCCGCACGCTTCGTCGACTCGGCATCCGCTCCGTCGCCGTGTACAGCGACGTGGATGCCACCGCGGCCCACGTCGACGAAGCCGACGAGGCGGTGCGCATCGGCCCGGGCCCGGCCCGGTCGTCCTACCTGCGGGGCGAGGCGGTCATCGCGGCGGCGCTCGAGCGCGGCGCCCAGGCGATTCATCCGGGCTACGGCTTCCTCTCTGAGAACGCCGACTTCGCGCGCGCCTGCGCCGCCGCCGGGGTCGTGTTCGTCGGCCCGAGCCCGCGGGCGCTCGAGGTGATGGGAGACAAGGTGCGCGCCAAGACGCACGTCGCCGCATACGGCGTGCCCGTCATCCCCGGCGCGAGCGAGTCCGCCACGGGCGGCCGCGAGCGCGACGCCGAGCTCATCGCCGCGGCCGCCGCGCTCGGCTATCCGCTGCTCGTCAAGCCCTCGGCCGGGGGCGGGGGCAAGGGCATGCAGGAGGTGCGCTCCGCCGCGCAGCTGCCCGGCGCGCTGATGGCCGCGCGCCGCATCGCGACCGCCGCATTCGGCGACGACACGCTGCTGCTCGAGCGGCTGGTGGAGCGCCCGAGGCACATCGAGGTGCAGGTGCTCGCCGACGCGCACGGCGCGGTGATCCATCTCGGCGAACGCGAGTGCACCCTGCAGCGGCGGCACCAGAAGGTGGTCGAGGAGGCGCCGTCGCCGCTGATCGACCCGGCGACCCGCGCGCGCCTCGGCGAGGCCGCGTGCGCTGCGGCGCGCAGCGTCGACTACCTCGGCGCGGGCACCGTCGAGTTCCTGGTCGCTCCGGACGCGCCCGGCGAGTTCGCGTTCATCGAGATGAACACCCGCCTGCAGGTCGAGCACGCCGTCACTGAGCTGGTGACCGGCATCGACCTGGTCGAGCAGCAGCTGCGCATCGCCGCGGGCGAGCCGCTCGCGATCCGACAGGAGGCGGTGCGGCTGGAGGGGCACGCGGTCGAGGCGCGCGTGTACGCCGAGAGCCCGGAGCGCGGCTTCCTTCCCGCGACCGGGCGCGTGCTGGCCTGGCACGCGCCGCGAGGCGCGGGGCTGCGGGTGGATGCCGCGATCCGCGCGGGCGACGAGATCACCGCGCACTACGACCCGATGATCGCCAAGGTCGTGGCGCACGGCGGCGATCGCGCGCAGGCCATCGACCGCCTCGACGCGGCGCTCGCCGAGACCGTCCTGCTCGGCGTCGAGACGAACGTGCGCTTCCTCCGGGCGCTGCTCGCGGCGGACGACGTCCGAGCGGGCGACCTCGACACGGGCCTGATCGAGCGGATGCCGGCGCTCGATGCCCGCACGAGCGCGCCGCCCGAGGCGCTCGAGGCGGCCGCCGCGGCGCTCCTTCAGGATCGCGCGCGGAGCGCTGGGCGCGGCGTGGATGCTGCGCGCGATGCGGGCGCTGCGCCGCTGTGGCTCCTCGGCGACGGCTGGCGCATCGGCGGCGCCCAGCCCTGGAGGCTCGCGCTCTCACTCGGCGACGGCCCGCCGACGATCGTCGAGGCGCTGCCCGGCGGCGCCGTCGCGGCATCCACCGCCTGCGCGCGCGCCGACGACGGGCATCTCTGGGTGCACGCGGGCGGCGACACGTTCGAGCTCCGGGCCTGGAGCCGCCGCGAGCTGCTCGACCGGCAGCTCGCGAGCCTGGTGCGGCCAGAAGGCGGCGGCGCCCCCGAGGTGCGGGCGCCGATGCCGGGAACCGTGGTCGCACTCGCCGTCGCGGACGGCGCGGAGGTCGAGGCGGGCGCGGTCATCGCCACCATCGAGGCGATGAAGATGGAGCACCCCGCGGTCGCCGCGGCCGCCGGCACGGTCCGGCTCGAGGTCGCCATCGGCGATCGCGTGTCGCGCGACCAGGTGCTCGCGCGAGTGCTCGCTGCGGCAGCGGGCACATCCGACGACGGAGGAGGGACACCACCATGAACGAGCAACGGCACGCGGTGCTGCAGAGCGATGCGCTGCTGGGCGATGACGAGCGAGCCCTGCGGCAGGTGGTGACGGCATTCGCCGACGAGGTGATCGCGCCGGCGTCGTACGAGGCGAACCGCACCCGCACCCTTCCGATCGGGATCGTCCGCCAGATGGGCGAGCTCGGGCTGTTCGGGCTGCCGTTCCCCGAGGCGGTCGGCGGCCAGGGCGGCGGGTACATGGCGTTCTGCCTGGCCGTCGAGGCGATCGCTCGGGTCGACCAGTCCATCGCGATCACGCTCGACGCCGGCGTCGGCCTCGGGGCCATGCCGCTGCTGCGCTTCGGCTCCGCGGCGCAGCAGCAGCGCTGGCTGCCGGATCTGCTCGCCGGGCGGACGCTCGCCGCGTTCGGGCTGACCGAGCCGGAGGCCGGCTCGGACGCCGGCGCGACCCGAACGCGCGCCGCGCTCGAGGGCGGCGAGTGGGTGATCAACGGGAGCAAGCAGTTCATCACCAACTCGGGCACCCCGATCACCAGCCTCGTCACGGTCACGGCCGTGACCGGCGAGCGCACCCGCCCGGACGGGAGGCCGGGCAAGGAGCTGTCGGCGATCATCGTGCCGTCCGGGACGCCGGGATTCACGGTCGGGCCGGCGTACGACAAGCTGGGCTGGCATGCGAGCGACACGCATCCGCTGGCCTCGAGAACGCGCGCGTGCCCGCCGAGAACCTGCTCGGCGAGCGGGGGCGCGGCTACGCGGGGTTCCTCGCCATGCTGGACGAGGGCCGGATCGCCATCGCCGCGCTGGCCGCGGGCGCCGCGCTGGGATGCCTGGAGCAGGCGCTGGCGTACGCCGGCAGCCGGACGGTGTTCGGCTCGCCGCTCGGCACACGGCAGCACATCGCGTTCATGATCGCGGGCATGCAGGCGCGGGTGCACACCGCGCAGCTCGCGTGGCAGCACGCCGCGCGGCTTCGCGATGCGGGGCTTCCGTTCAAGGCCGAGGCGGCGATCGCCAAGCTGGTCGCGGGGGAGGCGGCGATGGCGAACGCGCGCGAGGCGACGCAGATCTTCGGCGGCAACGGGTTCATGAACGAGTTCGTGGTCGCGCGCCACTACCGCGACTCGAAGGTGCTCGAGATCGGAGAGGGCACCACGGAGGTGCAGCTCATGGTCATCGCCCGCGAGCTCGGGCTGCAGGCGGAGGCGGAGCACCATGGCTGAGCTCGGCGGGGGCGGCCGCGAGATCGAGCAGCGGGGACTCTTCTTCGAGGAGTTCGAGCTCGGGGCCAGGTACCTGCACCGCCCGGGCCGAACCGCGACGGAGGCCGACAACGTGCTGTTCACGACCCTGACCATGAACACGCAGGGGCTGCATCTCGACGCCGCGTTCGCGGCATCCCAGCCCTTCGGCCGCCCCCTGATCAACTCGATGTGGACGCTGTCGACCATGGTCGGGGCCTCCGTCGCGCAGCTCACCCAGGGCACGCTCGTCGCGCAGCTGGCGATGGGCGAGATCACGTTCCCGCATCCCATGTTCGCGGGCGACACGCTCTACACCGAGACCACGCCGACGCACGCGCGCCCCTCGCGATCGCGGCCGGGACAGGGCATCGTGACGCTCGCGCACACCGGGCGCAACCAGCGCGGCGAGGTCGTCGCCACCGCGAGTCGCACCGCGCTGGTGTGGTGCGTCGGCGCGGGCCCGGGGGAGGGGACGTGACCTTCGAGCTCGGTCCGGCACTGCTGTTCTGCCCCGCCGACCGCCCCGAGCGCTTCGCGAAGGCGGCGGAGCGGGCCGATGCCGTGATCATCGACCTGGAGGATGCGGTCGCGCACGCGGCGAAGGCCGCCGCGCGTCGCGCCCTCGTCGACACCCCGCTGGAGCCGGCACGCGTGATCGTGCGCGTGAACCCCGCAGGGAGCGAGGCGTTCGCGCTCGACCTCGCCGCGCTCGAGCGCACCGCCTACCGACGCGTCATGCTCGCCAAGGCCGAAGACCCGCGCACGCTCGATGCGCTGCGCGGGCGCGAGGTGATCGCGCTGTGCGAGACCGCGCGGGGCGTCGTGCAGGCGGAGCGCCTCGCCGAGCACCAGGACGTGGTCGCGCTCATGTGGGGCGCCGAGGATCTCATCGCCTCCCTTGGCGGCAGCTCCAGCCGCGGCGCCGACGGTCGTTACCGCGACGTCGCCCGGCACGCCCGCGCCCGCGTGCTGCTCGCCGCCGGCGCCGCGGGCCGGGCGGCCATCGACGCGGTGCATCTCGACATCGCCGACCTCGACGGCCCCGGGGGGCTCGCGAGCGAGGCGGCGGATGCGGCGGCCTCCGGATTCGCCGCAACCGCGTGCATCCATCCCTCGCAGGTCGCGACCATTCGCGCCGCATATGCGCCGTCGACGGCGGCCCTGGCCGAGGCGAGGACGCTGCTCGCGGCCGCCGAGCGGGCCGGCACCGGGGTCTTCGTGCACGATGGCGCCATGATCGACGAGCCGGTGCTCCGGCACGCGCGTGCGCTCATGCGCAGGGCCGTCGGCGCGGATGCCGCCGGCTCGGGGGCGAGAGCCACCGAGGCGTCGGGCGCGGAGGCGGTCAGTCCCGCCCCGGGAGCGCGGGCAGCCGATCGGCCAGCGCGCTGAGCACCTCGCTCGCGCCCGCGTCGACCTTGACCGTCGCGCGCGCGTCCGCGCGGGTCTCGCCCCGATTCACGATCACGATCGGCAGCGCCCGCCGGCGGGCGCGCTCGACGAGCCGGATACCCGAGTTCACCACGAGCGAGGATCCGGCGACCAGCAGCGCTTCCGAGCCGTGCACGATCGCCTCGGCCTCACGGAACCGCTCGGCAGGGATGAACTCGCCGAAGAACACGACATCGGGCTTGAGCATCCCGCCGCAGACCGTGCACGCGGGCACGACGAACCCATCGGCCGACTCGGGGCGCACGTCGCCGTCCGGACCGAGGGCGACCTCGGGCGAGACGGCGATCCACGGGTTGTCGCGCTCGAGCATCGTCGACACGTCCTCGCGCGCGTAGCCCTGTCCGCATCGCAGGCAGAACACACGGTTCATAGTGCCGTGCAGGTCGACCACGCGCCGGCTTCCGGCGCGAACGTGCAGCCCATCGACGTTCTGCGTCACGACGCCGGTCGCGATCCCGGCATCCTCGAGCGCCGCCACAGCCCTGTGCCCGGCGTTGGGCACGATGCTCGAGAATCGCTGCCAGCCGAGGTGGCTGCCGATCCAGTAGCGGCGGCGGGCGGCATCGTCGGCCAGAAACTGCTGCCCCGTCATGGGCGCGCGGCGCGGCGCCCCATCGCCGCGATAGTCGGGAATCCCGCTGTCGGTCGATACGCCGGCACCGGTCAGGAGCGCGATTCGCCGCCCCGCGAGGGCCTCGACTGCCCGTTCGACCGCGGCCGCGGCATCCGGCTCGAACTCGCTCACGCGCGTCTCCTGGGCATGCCCCGAGTCTACGCGGCGGGCTCTGCGCCCGGGCGGGCGGCGCGATGCCCGGGGCCGCGGGTGGCAGAGTGGATGCTGCGCCTCGCGCACGAAAGGAACCCCATGCCTGTGATCCGTCTGCACGACGCCGACGATGCCGCGCTCAGCGCGGCGCTGCGCGACTACCGCGACCTCACCGACGTCGCGCTGCGGCGCGTGACCGAGCCCGAGGAGGGCCTCTACATCGCGGAGTCGGCGAAGGTGATCGCACGCGCACTCGCGGCCGGGCACACCCCGAGGTCGGTGCTGCTGCAGGAGCGCTGGCTCACCGACATCGAGCCGCTGCTGGGCGCGCACCCGGATGTGCCCGTGTATGTGGCGCCGGGCGAGCGGATCGCGTCGATCACGGGGTTCGACGTGCATCGCGGCGCCCTCGCAGCCATGCACCGCCCCGTGCTGCCCGACCCTCGCGAGCTGCTGCGCGAAGCGCGTCGCGTCGTCGTGCTCGAAGACATCGTCGACCACACGAATGTGGGCGCGATCTTCCGCTCGGTGGCGGGCCTGGGCGCCGACGCCGTGTTCATCACGCCGCGCTGCGCAGACCCGCTCTACCGGCGCAGCGTCCGTGTCAGCATGGGCACCGTGCTCCAGGTGCCGTGGACGCGCCTGCCCGAATGGCACGAGGCGCGACCCATCCTGCAGGAGGCCGGCTTTCATGTCGCGGCATTCGCCCTCGCGAGTGATTCGGTGTCGCTGGATGCCTTCTCGGCCGCGCCGCCCGAGCGCGTCGCCATCCTTCTCGGGGCCGAGGGCGACGGGCTCAGCACGCGAGCGCTCGCGGCCGCGGACAGCGTCGTGACCATCCCCATGCTGCACGGCGTCGACTCGCTCAACGTCGCCTCGGCCAGCGCCGTGGCCCTCTGGGCGCTGCGGGTCTGAGGGCAGCGCGACTGATCGCCGCGAGCACGGCCGACACCCCGGAGCGGATCGAGCCGGATCGCGCCAGAGACTGAAGACACTCGGCGATCCGCACGTGCGCTTCTACGCGGCTCACCCGCTGTTCGCCCCGGGCGGAGAGTCCGTCGGCACGCTGTGCATCGTCGACACAGAGCCGCGCAGCTTCGACGAGGCGCAGAGCGTGCTCCCGCAGGAGCTCGCGTGCTGGGTGCAGACCGAGCTCATCCAGGATCAGGACATCGATCACGCCGAGCTCGTGCAGCGCGCGATACGGCCGAAGCAGCAGCCCACGCTGCCCGGGTACACGATGGCGGACGCGCGCGGCCGGCTCCGGGGACTTCTACGACCTGACGCTGCACGACGGCAGGCTGCGCTGTCCGAGCAGCAGCTGCACGAGACCGGGGCCACTCGGCGCCTCCTGCGGGAAGGCGGGGTCAGCGGACCTCGGGGTCGAGCGACGTGCCGAAGGGCACCGGCTCGGGCCGCTTGGGCGAGAGGTTGTCGCCCGACGAGACGTGGCGGATCCGGCGCAGCACCCAAGGCACGAGGTATTCGCGCGCCCACACGAGGTCTTCGGTGCGCGCCTGCCGCCAGGTCGTCGCGGGCACGGGGCCGGGCTGCATCGGGGTGAGCGCGACGGGCACGTTCAGCGCCCGAAGCACCATGCGGGCGATCTCATGGTGACCGAGCGCGTTGGGGTGCAGGCGGTCGTCGGCCCAGAAGCGCGAGTCCTGCACGGCCTTCAGCGCCCACATGTCGGCGACGACCGCGTCGTGCTTCTCGGCGATCGCGCGCACGTTCTCGTTGTAGATCGCCACCTTGCCGCGGATCCGGCGAAACACGGGGGAGAAGCCGACGTCGACGCCGGTGAAGACCACCACCGTCGCGCCGGTCGCGCCGAGCCGGGAGATCACGTAGTCGAAGCGCCTCGCGATCGCGTCGGGGTCGGTGCCGGGACGAATCACATCGTTGCCGCCCGCAGAGATGGTCACGAGATCGGGCTTGAGCGCCACGGCCGCGTCGAGCTGCTCGGCGATGATCTGCTCGATCAGCTTGCCGCGCACAGCGAGGTTCGCGTACGCGAAATCCGGCACGCCCTGGCTCAGCACCTCGGCGACGCGATCGGCCCAGCCGCGGTTGCCGCCCGGCAGCGACGGCTCGGGATCGCCGACGCCCTCCGTGAACGAGTCGCCGAGGGCGATGAAGCGCCGCCAGGGGTGCAGCGCGGGGGATGCCGCGGCCGAGGCATCCCCGCTGTCGTGGGCTGGTGCGAAGTCATCGTTGTGCGACATGGCGACATTTCCCTTCGGCTGGAGCAGCTGCGCACCTCGAGGCTAGCAAGAGCTCACGGCGCATTGTCGGGGGCCTCGGTTAGGCTTGGGCATCGTGTACGGAGCAGGGGAGTCGGTGGGTGGCGGAGCGCAGGGCGAAGCACCCCAGAGCCCACCCGGCCCGCACATCGGCAGCTTCGCCGCCGAGCAGCTTTCGCCGTCGTACCCGCAGCGAGCGCCCTGGGGCACGGCCCAGCGCCTGCGCGCGTGGCAGGCCGAGGCGCTCGACGCCTACTTCGGCGAGGGAGACGGCACCGGCCGCCGCGACTTCCTCGCAGCCGCGACCCCCGGCGCCGGCAAGACCACCTTCGCCCTGCGCCTGGCGACCGAGCTGATCCGCCGTCGGGTGATCGACCGCATCGTCGTGGTCGCGCCGACCGAGCATCTGAAGACCCAGTGGGCCGATGCCGCGGCTCGCGTCTCGATTCGGCTCGACCCGAACTTCACGAACCGGCACTGGGCCCCTGCTCGCCAGTATCACGGCGTCGCCGTCACCTACGCGCAGGTCGCCGTGAAGGCATCGGTGCACCAGCGCATCACCGATGAGGCCCGCACGCTCGTGATCCTCGACGAGGTGCACCACGGCGGCGACGCGCTGAGCTGGGGCGACGCACTGCGCGAGGCGTACGGCCGCGCGACCCGCCGCCTGCTGCTGTCGGGCACCCCGTTTCGCAGCGACACCGCGCCGATCCCGTTCGTGGAATACCTGCCCAACGAGAAGGGCATCCGCCTCTCGCGCACCGACTACAGCTATGGCTACGGCCGAGCGCTTGCCGACGGGGTGGTGCGCCCGGTCATCTTCATGGTCTACGCCGGGCAGATGCGCTGGCGCACCAGCACCGGCGACGAGATGGAGGCGCATCTCGGGCAGGACAACACGAAGGACGTGACGGCACAGGCGTGGCGCACCGCGCTGAACCCCGAGGGCGACTGGATTCCTGCCGTCCTGCGCTCGGCGGATCGCCGGCTCTCGGAGGTGCGCGAGCAGGTTCCGGATGCGGGCGGCCTGGTGATCGCCACCGACCAGACGGCGGCGCGCGCCTACGCGGCGATCCTCGAGGGCCTGAGCGGCGAGGCGCCGACCGTGGTGCTCTCGGACGAGGCGGAGGCATCCGCTCGCATCGAGACGTTCGCGAACGGCACCAGCCGGTGGATGGTCGCCGTGCGCATGGTGTCGGAGGGCGTCGACGTGCCGCGCCTGACGGTGGGCGTCTACGCGACGTCCGCCTCGACACCGCTGTTCTTCGCGCAGGCGATCGGGCGCTTCGTGCGATCGCGGCGCCGCGGCGAGACGGCGAGCATCTTCGTGCCCAACGTGCCCCAGCTGCTGGCGCTCGCGAACGAGATGGAGCGCGAGCGCGATCACGCGCTCGATCGCGACCCGAGCGGCGACGACGAGTGGGCGCTCGACGAGGACGCGATGGATGCCGCGGAGCGCGAGGACAAGGCATCCGATGCCCTCACGCAGGAGTTCACCTACCAGGCGCTCGGCTCGGTCGCGCACTTCGACCGAGTCCTGTATGACGGCAAGGAGTTCGGCGAGCTCGCCCAGCCCGGCACCGACGAGGAGCACGAGTTCATCGGCATCCCGGGGCTGCTCGAGCCCGAGCACGTGCACGAGCTGCTGATGCAGCGCCAGGCGCGCCAGACGCGCCACCGGCACACCCGCGAGGCGAGCGAGGCGCAGACCCCGGGCGCCGCCGACGCGCCGGGAGCGATCCCCGCGCCGCTGCACCGCACCCTGAAGGAGCAGCGGCAGCTGCTCAACAGCCTGGTCGGGCTGTACGCGCGGCAGTCGGGCGAGGCGCACGGCCTCGTGCACGCCGAGCTGCGCCGGGTGTGCGGCGGGCCCGCCGTCTCGCACGCGACCGTCGCCCAGCTGCAGTCGCGCATCGAGGTGCTTCGAGCGCGCGTCCGGCAGTAGGAGAGGGCTTCGCGCGCTCGGCTTCGGAGCGCCGAAAACCTGCCAATCGCCGGCCGCGCGGCAAGTCGAGGCGGCCGCGTCGCTACGGTTGAGGCTGCGCCCTGGTGCGCCGCGGCATCCGTCTGCATGCGAAACGCCGCCACCGCGAGACTCCCGGAGGACCCCCTGAGCACGTCACCTGCGCCCGCGCATCCCAGCGAGCCGATGGGCACTCCGGCCGAGCGTCGCCGGTGGACCCGCTATCTCGTCAGCGAGCGCGCCGAGGCCGAGGTGTACCGTTCGCTCGCGAGTCGACGCGAGGGTGAGGAGCGCGAGATCCTGCTCGCCCTCGCCGATGCCGAGCAGCGTCACGAGACGCACTGGCTGCAGCTGCTGGGCGGGGAGCCTGCCCGCCTGCCGCGCGCCTCGGCACGCACCCGGCTGCTCGGGTTTCTCGCCCGCAACTTCGGCTCGATCTTCGTCCTCGCCCTCGCCCAGAACGCCGAGGCTCGCTCGCCCTACAGCACCGACCCCGCGGCGACCCCCGCGATGGCGGCCGATGAGCGCATCCATCACGAGGTCGTCCGCGGCATCGCGGCGCGGGGCCGCCGTCGCCTCTCGGGCACGTTTCGGGCGGCGGTGTTCGGCGCGAACGACGGGCTGGTCAGCAACCTGGCGCTCGTGATGGGTGTCGGCGCCACCGGCATCGCCCCGCAGTTCGTGCTGTTCAGCGGCATCGCGGGCCTGCTCGCCGGGGCGCTGTCGATGGGCGCCGGCGAGTTCGTC
>Ga0116180_1003948_pt1 | contig 10955 bp, 9 predicted proteins | sample AD_UKC073_MetaG_FD_89804 | JGI IMG/M metagenome (GOLD analysis project Ga0116180, IMG submission 89804) | Active sludge microbial communities of municipal wastewater-treating anaerobic digesters from USA - AD_UKC073_MetaG | ecosystem: Engineered > Bioreactor > Anaerobic > Digestate | place: USA... | reverse complement strand
TAGTATCAGAGTAATACCCCTACGATTGGCTTACGGTGGAAGCCATTCAGCAATCATAAGTGCCGAAAACGGGCCGAAATGGCTCATGGTGCAAACCATTCGAACGCGGTAGACTCTCAAACAGGCCCGAAACCGGCCTAAACGGTTCTTTTGACGAGCCATTTGCTTGCTGAGAAACCTTTAGACCGCTTTCATTGGCTCGTTACGTAAACCAATCCGCTCCATCAAAGCCGCAAGACTACTCTGATCGGTTCATTACAAGAGCCAAACCACTATTGAAATGCTATCGAATCCTTCCAACTGGCTCACAAAAACAGCCAATCAGTGCCGAAAAGGCTATGAGAGTCGCCTGAGTGGCTCTCCAGTAGGGCCGATTACCGACTCGATCAATTGACACAACGCAATCCACCTCTTGTAGTAGAGATATTTTGACTTACCCACAAAGGAGGGAACTAATGCCATGATGTCAAATATTAGGAAGGAAAGGAAGACTTTTGGTCCCGACCGGGATTGCTCTACCTTAAGATATATACGTTTAGATATGCGTTAAAACATACGTTAAGATATATGCTTGGTTTCTTACGATACCTAAATACTTCTTTTTTTTGGTTTTTGAATACCTATAGGGAGGGAGTATGAATAACCATGGAAAGAGACATGGATTGTGTCTTCTGGGGTAAGTTCGTCACTGAAAGCCGCCGCTGCCTACCCCTCACTCTCCACTGTCTAGACGTTGCACTTGTCTTTCGTGAACTCTGTAATCTGAACGCTATTCGCCGTTCCCTCAACTGTTCAAGCAACACCGACCTCACTAGTCAGCAACTGGATCGCCTAGCAGTCCTAGCTATGTTTCATGACGTAGGCAAAGCCAACCTAGGTTTTCAACTGAAAGTCTTTGACAAGCAGGCTATACAGGCAGGACATATCAAGGAATTAGCGCCTCTTTTGGATTTCGAGGCTTGGGATGAAGATTTGAACGAAGCCTTTATACAAGCGCTTCCACAAGAACTTGCCACTTGGTTTCCTGACGGTTCGGCTGCCTATAGCTACTTGCTTGCATCCCTTTCTCATCACGGAAAACCCTTAAGGTTCCGCGGAGAAAGAAGCGGCACCTATTTCGAGGCAAAAAACAAATGGTGGCGCCCTCAAGGCCAATGGGATCCGATGACCGCCATTAGAAAGATCACGGAAGGAGCACGAGAAGCATTCCCAAAAGCGTTCGAGCCTGGAGGGTTACCGTTACCGAAGGATCCTTCCTTCCATCATCGCTTTGCCGGGCTCGTGATGCTTGCAGATTGGCTGGGTTCCCACCAATACTGGTTTCCCGTCGAGAACGTGTCTTTTTCGGCAAGGCTCGAACATGGCAGAAGAATCACCCGCTCCCTTCTAAGCGCAGTAGGACTTGATGTATCCACAGTCCGCACATTTCTTGACTCGAAAAAACCTGAGCAATTCCGAGATTTCAAGGACCGTTTTGGGTTTACCCCTCTGCCGCTCCAGCAAGCAGTCCATGAGCTTGACCCACATGATGACAATACAAGGCTCGTAATCGCTGAATCAGAGACAGGCTCGGGAAAGACGGAAGCTGCACTCAACTGGTTTTTTGATCTTTTCGTTGCCGGCAAAGTCGATGGGTTGTACTTTGCTCTGCCAAGTCGCGTAGCAGCTCGAGAACTGTACATTCGAGTTGATAACACCACAAGACGCTGGTTTCCCGATCCGGACAATCGACCGGTTACAGTTCTGGCTGTGCCAGGATACGCCCAAGTAGATGGCATAGCACCTGAACAGACCCTTCCGGAAGAAGATGAAGCCAACCGCTGGCAAGATGATGGAACACTGCGCTACCGCGAACGCCGGTGGGCAGCTGAGCGTCCCAAGAGATTTCTTGCTGCAACGGTGGCGGTTGGTACCATCGATCAAGCCCTACTATCGGCGGTGCAGACATCACATGCACACCTTCGCTCCGTATGTCTTGATAGGAGCTTACTAGTGGTTGACGAAGTTCATGCTTCTGATTCTTACATGTCTCGCCTTCTTGAATCCCTGTTGGAACACCACTTAAGCGTAGGAGGCCGAACCATGCTGCTTTCTGCTACATTGGGCTCGCGTGCTCGCACTGCTTATGCAAGTATTGCTCTTCACGGCCACTCCCGGACTGTGAAAACGAATCCCGTCCCTTCGTTGGAACAGGCCATAGCGGCTCCTTACCCGGCCATTACTCTTGCTGATGGCATCCCCTGCTCAACCGGTGCAGCGATCCAACGAACCAAAAACGTGCGCTTTGAGCTCCTTCCCTACGCATTCAAACCTGAAGAGATTATCGATACCGTGGTTTGTGCTTTGAAGTCAGAAGCTAGGGTGCTAATTATCCTAAACACAGTGGGACGAGCAAATGCATTCCTTCGCAAACTGGAGGAACACCCTGCTGTAAGCCCCAACTACTTATTCAACCTAAATAACGTCATCTGTCCTCACCACGGACGCTTCGCACCAAACGATCGAAACCACCTTGACAAACACATAAGCCAACGTCTCGGTAAAGGAAGTCCACCGGGCCCGCTCCTTCTCGTCGGCACTCAGACGCTTGAGCAAAGCCTTGATATCGATGCCGACCTCATGATTACCGACCTGGCGCCTGCAGATGTTCTGCTACAGCGTGTTGGACGATTACACCGCCATGATCGCGTACGTCCCGAACAATTCCAGGCAGCTACCTGTTTGGTACTGGTGCCGGAAGGCGGTCTTGAAGCTGCCCTTGACAAAAGAGGGAACGTAGCAGGTGCCTACAAGAGCATTGGCTACGGAAGTGTCTATGAAGACTTACGCATTCTGGAACTGACCCGTCAGGTATTGGTTGAACACCCCGAGGTGTCCATTCCAGAAGACAATCGCTTCCTGGTAGAGATGGCAACTCATCCGGAAAGACTGGAAACCCTGACTCATGGCAATTGGAGCAAGCACCGGGACGTTATTGAAGGGGGTGACCTTGCTCGAGCCATTGCAGCCAGTCATGCTGTTGCGATATACAACCAACCCTTTGGCGTGTGTCAGTTTAACGAACTAGGGGGTAAAGTCACTGTGCGCCTTGGTGCTGACAGTCTAGAGTTTAAAGTTGATCGCCCATTTCAAAGTCCTTTCGGCCAAATCATTGATAAACTTGTGATTCCGGGACACATGGCACCCAACGAACCGGCAGAGGTTATTGCTGTACAAGAAGAACACAACGGTATCACTACTCTGAAATGCGGTGATCGCTTTTATCAATATAGCCGCTACGGATTGGAGGTGAAAGAATGACAAGAAGTAAGCCTGAGAGAGAATGGAACCTGTTAACTGAACCTATCCTGAGAGTCGTAACCGATCAAGGGACAAGACACATGAATCTGCCTGAACTCATGTCTCTGCTAGGACGAGATGAAATCCACCATTACGAAGGAATCCAACGCCATCAGGAAGATGCTTTTCACGTTTTTCTGTCATACTTGGCAGGCGCAATTCTCGCTCGACAGAACCTGGCAGATCCTGTTCAAAGTGAAGAGTTCTGGCGGCAAGGGATGAGAGACCTGACGCAAGGAATAGGAGACGACGCTTGGAGCTTAATCGTAAACGACTTTACCCGACCCGCCTTTATGCAGCCACCGATACCCCCTGAAGACCATGCTAGGCTTAAACCGCTTGGCAACGACAACGTGTTTGCTCAAGCCTCTGATGCAATGGATCTCCTGGTTACATCCAAGAATCATGATGTGAAACGAGCTACAGCTATTAGATCGACCCCAGATAACTGGTTCTACACGTTAGTTAGCGTACAGACTATGAGTGGTTACTACGGAAGTGGGAAGCATGGGATTTCGAGGATGAACAGCGGGTACGGTAACAGGCCTATAGTAGAGCTGATTCGAAGTCCGCGCCCGGGAATCCGATGGCAGGACGCTGTTGTAAGATTGCTTGCTCATCGCCAAAACGTTCTCGCTGAGACCTATGGTTTTGACCCACGAGGTCTAGTCCTTGTCTGGCTCGAGATATGGGATGGTAACACATCACTCTCGCTTTCTCGATTGGATCCTTTATACATAGAGATTTGTAGACGCATTCGCTTGAGAAAAGAGGAGGCTTGTATTTACGCATTTGAGGTCCGATCGGAATGCATGCGCATCGCTGCTAAAGAACTCAACGGGGTCGTAGGTGATGCATGGATGCCTATTGACTTAGATACCGGGAAGTCCAAATCCAAAGACACCCAGGCTCTCACGTTTTCTGAACAAGGACTTACTCCAGAAAAACTACGTCGTATCGTTTTCGAAGATAAACTAAGACTGACTGCCCTACAGAAGCCTCTTCCAACATGGCAAGGGCGTATGCTATGGATGACAGTGTCCGTCTTAGTTCGAGGGCAAGGAAAAACGGAAGGCTTTCATGAGCAGCAGGTTGCTATCCCGCCGGAAAAACAACCTGTCTTGTTTGGCTCCAAGGAAGAAAGAGAGCCCCTCTCCCAGCTAAGCAGAAGTGCGATTGAATTCGCAGGCAGAATGGAACACAGAGTTCTGAAACCTGCTGTATTTACCTTCCTCCAGGGGGGAGGTGAAGGGATCAACTATGATCGTGCAACTGTCAATGCATGGTGGTCCCGCCTTTCAAAGAGATTTAATGCTTTCTGGTCAGGCGAGTACTTCCCTTGGCTCTGGTCAGTTCCCGAACCGATTGATCAAGAGGCTGCTTTAAAAGACTGGGCAGAACGACTCAAGGGATTCGCTGTGGAGGTATTAAACGAAGCCAAGGACACCATGCCTCAGCATTCAGGAAGACGGTTCCGTTCTCGTTCTCGTACAGAACTTGTTTTCAGAGGCCTTTTACGCAAGAACTTTCCGCAATCGAAGGAGGTAGAGCATGCAAAGCCAACCGCTTAGTAGTGTAATTGGGACTATTGCAGGGGTCATCAGCAGTGACCGTTTCCCCACAGGTGAGCGGGCAGCGCTACGTAGAATGACCCCAAGACAGCCACCGCCACTGGCTTTCTATCGCTTCGCCCTCAGTCACCTTCCGGACGGCTGGGATCACAGCAAAGAAAGTCAAAAGAACTGGATGACCCTCATGGCAGGCATTTCCATAATGAGCCCGAATGCTCATGATCCTAAATCCAGCCTTGGAAGAGTATTAGCCGAGAAGAATTACTCCGAGGCGAGGTTGGAGCGGTTGCTAAGCGACAGTGCGGTGGGAGATGTTCGGCGTATCCTGGTGTTACGGGTTGCACGCTTTTTAGGTTCAAAGTCTTCACCCTTCAACTGGGTTCACGCTGCCAGGCTTTTGCTAACCCAGGATGACGAAAAGCTTATGGCGGTTCGCGAACAGATCGCTAAGGATTATTACGGATCCAAAAGAGAAACAGAATGAGGTGATAAGGGTGTTTCTACAGGTTCACTTTCTCACAAGCCACCATGCCAGCTTGCTGAATCGTGACGATGCAGGCCTTGCCAAGCGCATCAGGTTCGGTGGCTCAGAACGTCTACGTGTGTCAAGCCAGGCCCAAAAACGTAGGTGGACTGAATGGATAAGGACACAGACGTCTCTGCCAACCGCTCTACGTTCCCGTCACTTCTTTGCTCGTGAACTTAAGCGACGCCTGATAGACATGGGAATGGACGAAGAGAATGCGCATAACCTCATTTCTTACCTGGCGAAAAACATCCTAACAGCCGCAGGCGAAAAGGAAGCACTGGATAAGAACCTTGCAATGAAACAGCCGGTCCTATTCGGAAAACCTGAGGCGGATTTCTTTGTTAAACTCCTCTTAGAGGCATATCAACAGGAAAATGAGGCTACAGCTTTTATAGACGCACGTATCAAAGAGGCAAAAGACAATTTTCGGGCACTCTTACAACAAAGCGGTATTCCAGACCCTTTTGTAGGTATAGAAGGCGCACTGTTTGGACGCTTTGTTACTTCTGACATCCTTTCTCGGGTAGACGCTCCCATCCATGTAGCCCATGCCTTTACTACACACGCAATTGATACTGAAGTAGATTTCTTCACAGTTGTGGATGACCTGCTTATGGACGAAGAAACCGGAGCTGCTCACGCAGGTGACATGGAGCTTGGCTCAGGGATTTTCTATGGATACATCGTCGCAGACGTACCTTTGCTTATATCTAACCTGACTGGATGTGACCGCAATCAATGGAGAAAGGAAGATCCTCACGATGCTTCTACCTTGCTTGACTTGCTTATTCAAGGAGCAACTCAGGTCTCACCAGGCGCTAAGCTCGGAGCAACTGCACCCTATGCCCGTGCAGAATTTGTCATGCTGGAAGTCGGACAAGCCCAGCCACGAAGTCTTGCCAATGCCTTTCTCGATCCGGTAGACCTCAACGCTTATAACGGACACCCAATGAAGCAATCCATAGACAAGATGGCAGACTATTTGACTGCTCTGGAAAGAATGTACGGCAACGCAGGTGAAAAGCGGTTCATCTCTTCAGTACACAGTTGGAAGCGGGATGAGGAGTCGGTTATGCCCTTGAAAAGCGCTGTGGAAGGAGCTCTTAAGGTACTGTTTGATAGTGAAGGAGATCGATCATGAAAGCGCTGATTATACGACTGGATGCTCCGATGATTAGTTTTGGATCTGTAATGGTAGATCAACATGGCTACATTCAACAGTTTCCAGGCTTAGCGATGCTAACTGGGTTGATTGCTAATGCGCTCGGGTGGGAGCACAGGGAGTTTGAACGCATCCAGAAACTACAGAACCGTTTAGATTTTGCGGCACGCTGGGACGCACGACCTGAGCGAATGGTCGATTATCACACTGTAGATCTGAGTCAGCCCAAAATGAAGGAGACGGGCTGGACAACACGGGGAAAGCCGGAACGCCGGCGCGGCGCAAAAGGCACGCGAGGAGGCACACATCAAAGGTATCGTCACTACTGGATTGACGGCCTTATGACTGTGGCTCTTGCGTTAAAGGGTGATGATTCACCTAACCTTGACACAGTCTATGATGCTTTGAGCCATCCCGTACGTCCGTTATTCATCGGACGCAAGACATGCTTACCTGCCAGACCTCTGCTTGATCCGGAAACACCGATAGTAGACGGAGAGAATCTCCTCGAGATCCTAAGACAAGTTCCTGCCTGGGATAGACAGGGTAGGAAACAGACCGGAGAGTGCTCTGTGGTTGCCTGCTGGCCGGCAGAACTAGGAGCTACTGACCGCGACTCAGTCCGTCGAGTGTTTGACCTGAAGGACTGGTTTAACAGTATCCATGCAGGTTCTCGGTGGCAGGCAGAGGGGATGTTGCAGGTAAAGCCATAGGTAAGGAGGGAAAGCCAGATCGATGCTACACATGATTGAACTCCGTCCTGACCTTGAAGCACTTCTTCGATACATTTCAGACCAGGGATTTTGCATCCAAGATGATGACCTGGGCTATGGTATTCACGCTTGGATGGCAGCAGCCTTCGGTGACATGGCACCGAAGCCGTGGCGGTTGTTTGGCGGTCGACGCCGACCTCCTCGTATCCTCGGTTACTCATGCCACGATGCTCAAGCGTTGCGGAAGATGCTGGAGGAATTTGCTGATCCAAGCGTCTTTGTGGTAACTTCGGAGCCTAGTCACATGATCAACAGTCGACCCATGCCTGCCTTCAATTCAGGTAGGAGGCTTGGTTTCGAGTTGCTTGTCTCCCCGGTAGGACGTAAGGCATCAACAGGAGTGGAGAAAGACCTGTTTTTGATAGCAGCCGACTCCGGCGAAAACGAGAACCTAAATCGAGAAACCGTTTACCTTGACTGGGTGCGGGAGCGAATGGAGAGAGGGAGTGCTTGTACCGTTACGAAAATCGAGATGTCAGGTTTCCGCTTAGTCCGTACAACCCGTCAGACTCAAAAGAAAAATGGCAAACGAATTCGACCCAATCTCAGACGTCCACATGTACTTGTCGCCGGTCAGCTCATGATTTACCAGCCAGATGCGTTTAATCTACTACTTTCTCAAGGAGTTGGCCGTCACCGGTCCTTCGGTTACGGCATGCTCCTGCTGAAACCGGTGTCATGAGCAAGTCATTCCTGATTCCTGGGCGACTCGGGTTGGCGGGTTCACGGATTCCTCATGTGGAACGCCACGGCTTGCTGTGGCTTTCCAAGGGAAGGCTATACGTTTCAGAGGGAACACTACGTTTTCAGACCGCCGGTGGTGAAGATTTTGATGCAGGAGATTATGCGATTCCGTATCAGTCTGTATCAATGATCTTAGCCGGTCCCGGCACATCCATAACCCATGATGTACTGCGTATTCTTGCACGTCACGGGACTTTACTTGCGGCAGTTGGCGAAGGCGGTGTAAAGTTTTATACGGCACCGCCTATGGGCCAGGGGCGTTCAGACGTTGCCCGTGCACATGCTCGCTTATGGGCTGATGAGGACTCACGTTTGTTCGTTGCCCGTCGTATGTACGCTATTCGTTTCGGTGAGGTTCTACCTCACCGAAACATAAGCGCTTTGCGCGGTATGGAAGGGGGAAGACTAAAGAGGCTGTACGAGATAATCGCCCAAAAGTACGGAGTAACATGGAAAGGTCGTCGTTATGACCGTCAAAATCCATTAGCTGCTGATCTTCCTAACCAAGCCATTAATCACGCTGCAACATTTGTTGAGGCAGCGGCAGATATTGCTGTTGCAGCAGTAGGTGCTCTGCCTCCTCTTGGATTCATCCATGAAGACTCCAGCAATGCATTTACACTGGATATTGCAGATCTTTGGCGGACCGAAGTGACACTCCCTCTTGCATTTTCTGTAGCCGCTAGAGTGGAGAAAAACCCTTTGTTGAAGTTGGAGCGCGAACTACGGTTTGAAGCCGCCCGCTGGTTCAGGAAACACAAGTTGATTCCGTCTATGATCGAACGGATAAAGGAGCTTTTGACAGTAGATGACAGTGATCGTGACGCGTAACGTGTCAGACAGAATTCGCGGCTTTCTCGCTTCATCTATGCTGGAGTTGGCGCCGGGTGTATATACTGCTCCCAGACACTCTCCCGCAGTACGTGAGCGTATTTGGAATGTCTTAGAAGACTGGTTCGTCCTTGAAGAAAACGCGAGCATCGTGATGGTGTGGTCAGAACACACCATGCCCGGCGGACAAGCAGTTAAAGCGCTGGGTGTTCCCCCTGTAGAGTTGGTAGAAGTAGACGGACTTGTTCTAACCAAGCGGTATCTATAAACATTTGAACCTTGAAAACTGAATACAATCCTGGAACCGTATCCGCTTTAACCATGCTTCACTATACCGTACCTTATTATTATATCACCGTCTTTCCATTTGTCTAGAGTCTACCCCGCATGCGCGGGGATCCACCGCTAACGGGTTGCTGAAAAGAGCCGAGGAGATGGTCTACCCCGCATGCGCGGGGATCCACCATAGCCCTAACGGGTAAAAGGACACAAAAAAAGGTCTACCCCGCATGCGCGGGGATCCACCTCACTCCAAAGGTTTGTTCGTATTCTTCCGCGTGTCTACCCCGCATGCGCGGGGATCCACCCGCTACATCCGCCGATACATGCACCGTGTAGCTGTCTACCCCGCATGCGCGGGGATCCACCCTCCTCGATGTGGTCCTCGGTGAATCTCGCCATGTCTACCCCGCATGCGCGGGGATCCACCTGTAAAGAAAGGAAAGGAGAGACCAAATATGAGGTCTACCCCGCATGCGCGGGGATCCACCCCCCAGACCTGTCAGTAAGCTCCTGCAGGGTCAGTCTACCCCGCATGCGCGGGGATCCACCTCAAGCTGCTACTAAGACCAACAAACCCAAGCGGTCTACCCCGCATGCGCGGGGATCCACCGCATTGATATCCTCCTGCAGGCGATCTAAGTTGTCTACCCCGCATGCGCGGGGATCCACCGTTTGGCGGCGGAGTTGTGGTGCAGTCGTCATTGTCTACCCCGCATGCGCGGGGATCCACCCTCCCGGACATCCCGCCCTTCAACCGTTCCTCTGTCTACCCCGCATGCGCGGGGATCCACCCGTTGTCGCTAACAGTGCCGGACCACCAGAGGCGTCTACCCCGCATGCGCGGGGATCCACCCCTGCCAGTTGCTCCGGCCGCGGTAGCCGGAAGGTCTACCCCGCATGCGCGGGGATCCACCCGTTGAGCATCTGGTTAATAAAATGGCTCCATTGTCTACCCCGCATGCGCGGGGATCCACCCGAGAGAAGCTGAAAGATAAAGCGGACAAGATTGTCTACCCCGCATGCGCGGGGATCCACCCCAGATGCTCAACGTTGTGTGCTCGGACCACCCGTCTACCCCGCATGCGCGGGGATCCACCCTGTTGCACCAGGGTTTGATAAAGCACTGCAAAGTCTACCCCGCATGCGCGGGGATCCACCGATTGATAGATATATCAGATACTGATATTGAGAGTCTACCCCGCATGCGCGGGGATCCACCGCAGGCCGAGCAGCAACTGGCGGAGGAACAGCGGTCTACCCCGCATGCGCGGGGATCCACCTCTCTTTCATTGCTGATTCCTCCTCGTATTCTTGTCTACCCCGCATGCGCGGGGATCCACCTCAAGTGGTGCAAGCAGCGCGGTGTCGAGTTTCGTCTACCCCGCATGCGCGGGGATCCACCCAGATTCAGGCTTAAGTTTCGACCTGTGCCTATGTCTACCCCGCATGCGCGGGGATCCACCCGACCTCGCCGGACTGGATCTTGTGCCAGTAGGGTCTACCCCGCATGCGCGGGGATCCACCTCAAGCTGGAGGACATTCCCGAAGAATATAGGGGTCTACCCCGCATGCGCGGGGATCCACCCTCACCCTTGCACCTTGTAACGGTCCCTTCATCGTCTACCCCGCATGCGCGGGGATCCACCCGTTCGAAAGGGCAAGCAGAGCGAGCCTGGGCGGTCTACCCCGCATGCGCGGGGATCCACCCCCACGGCTCGGGCTTG
>Ga0116180_1003946_pt1 | contig 10961 bp, 3 predicted proteins | sample AD_UKC073_MetaG_FD_89804 | JGI IMG/M metagenome (GOLD analysis project Ga0116180, IMG submission 89804) | Active sludge microbial communities of municipal wastewater-treating anaerobic digesters from USA - AD_UKC073_MetaG | ecosystem: Engineered > Bioreactor > Anaerobic > Digestate | place: USA... | reverse complement strand
TGAACGATCCTCCTCGTCGCCAGGGTCTGAGCGTAAACCAGTGATGGCCTGGCCGATCTGCCATGTTGCGCGATAGCTCTTAGACAGCTGGATCGGGCGTCTACCCTGAAAGTTGAAACGGGGATCGCATTGGCGCCAGCTGGGCGGCGTGGTGTAGATCGATTGCCCGGTATCAGCGGCAAGTAGAAGATGCTTCGGATCCGCGATGAGCTCTAGGCAGAGTTGCCTCGCTACCTTTGAGAAATCCTGCGCCTCGTCCACAAACATAGCGGTGTACCGAGGGTACTCCGGGTGATTGCGAAGGTACTCCAACGCAAGAACTCTCCATTGCTCAAAAGTCTGGACCCGGGCCTTGGCGAAGACGTCCTTCAATGCCTCGTGTAGCTTCCAGATACCCTGTCGCTCCTCGCGGCGCAGACCCCGCTTCCGACCTCTACGCGCCAGCTGAAGGTACTCATCCATCGACGTAAGACCGTTGCCGATCACCGCTTGCTCGATCTCCTCCGCCACGAACTCGGGGCCGAGGCGCTGTAGCAACACCTGCTCCGGCGACCCTTGCGTGAGTGCACGCGCCACACGTTCCTGGAGAAACTTGACCATGCCTGCTGTGTTTAGCGCATTTGGTGCCGTACCCAACCTCCGCTTAGCAAGGTCGTACGCGATCTTATCTAGGGTCGTGCAATGGATTCCCTGATGCGAAGACTCCGGCGTTATGGCCCGAAGTAGCATGCCATTGGCATCAACGAGCGTGTTGGTATAGGTGACAACGCCATAACGCGCGGAATCCGTGTCGTATAGGGACTCGCCAGCACGCATCACGATCAGGTCTCTGATGTGATACAGCCCGACCAGAGACTTGCCCGTTCCCGCGCTTCCCTTCAATAGGTAAGGGCCTTGGTTCTTGACCCGGCTCAACGCGGCCCGCTGCTCGGGATCGAGCATGATCAGGAACTCGCTTAACGGACGCTGTGCTATGGTCTCCGCGCCCTGTTCTGCACTTAAGGAGTACAGCTTTTCGACTTGTGTCTGCTTGGGATTGGTCCAGTAATCTTCGATGCGCACCTTCAAGCGCGAATCTAGCGCGGCTCGCTGCAGCCCATCAATTGAGTTCGCCTCGAGAATGATCGACCAGAACTCCTGTGGAATCTGCAGCAGGAACAACTCGTCCTCGCAGATCCATGTCAGCTCTTCCGTCTCCACAGGAACATCGCCCACCGGGGACGCCTCGGACGGTCTTTGCGGGCGGGACTTCCCATGCGGCAGCACATCACCCCGGATGCGCTTCAGAAGCTCGTCCCGCTCCTCGTCAGGCAGTGGCGCTACTCGCCCTGTGTCTCGGTCATAGATGCTGCCACGCGGACCGATACCCAGGAAGACGACCTGCTGCATCTGATCCAGCACTCTGTACAACATTCGGACGTGAATGCCGATGCGCGCCCGGAATGTGCGTGGCGCATTCTTCATTCGCGTGCGATTGGTGTCCCGTGCAAATGGATCTTCTGCGATCGACGAGACTTGGCGACTTACGATGGGGTAGACATCTTTGGGCAGTCCTTCCAGCCCCTCCTTGAACCCACGAGTGAACGCGACTTCGTAGCTCACGAGGTTCGAACCCTTCGAAACTGCTCCAAGCGAGTGCGTTGACTGGTTAGCATTAACGCGATCAATTGCGACCACCGTCGAACCATTGAACGACATTGCAACTTGGCCTCAAGTCGATGTCGATCTCGGGAGTTTGCCATCGTCATCGTAAACACGTCCGCCGCCCCCTGGACTAGGATAGCTCGTCACCCCAAAGGTAACCTCAAAAAGGCTGAGTGACTTTCGGGCGGGCCCTAGCCGCCTCAGGTACGCCCCAGTATGAGATTGATATTGGTTAGGATCGCATTTAGGTCCAGCCCCATGCCTTCGCGTTCTTCGGTAATCAACAAGGTGCCGTCTCTTCCATCATCCTGATCGGGCAATGGCAGCGGAAGGATATTTGCCTTTTGGTACGCAGCCCTCTTGCGCTCCCAGCGCTTCTGGTACTCATCGTCGGACAGCATCCCGTTATGCTCCCAGTACCAGACCGTGCCGGCGTCTTCATCGCGGATCGTAAAATCTGGGAACCGTTGAACGCCATCGAGGAGGAGCGGCTGTTCATACTGGTACTTGATACCTGCGGCCTTTAGCTTGTCGGCGATGATCCATTCCGACTTTGACCGAACAAGCTCGCCGTTCTCGGTCAAATAGATGAGTCTTTCATCCAGAAAGACTGACTTATTTCGAACCTTGATTTCCACCGGAGCCGACGGGGAGAAGAGATTCGTCATCCGCCTGTTGATTTCCGAGGCCGCTTCTTGACTGAAGTGCATCAGTTCCCGGAATTCGCCCTGGTGCAGGATCACGATCTTGTCCCTCTGGCGCGTCAGGGCCGTGTAGAGCATCTCGCGCGTCAAATTTCGGCAGGGGTTTGGAACCACCACGAACGTCGTGTCGAACTCGCTACCTTGCGTCTTATGCACAGTAAGGGCATAGGCCAACTCAAGCGGCGGCGAGCCCTCCTGCGCGTCGAATTCCCAAGGCTTGTACTTATACGAAAATCCCGGCTGTGAGGCCAACTCAACTTCGATTTCGTAGGGCGACCAGTTTCTCGCCTTGGTCTTGCGATGCCCAGTGACGATGCCTATGTCGCCGTTCGCAACGTAAGCATCATCCTTGGCTGGGTAGGAGTCTCTTCCATTCTTGTTGACTACGTTAATCACCTTGTCGCCATAGATGATCCCCTCGGGCCCTGCAGGGCTTGGTATTTTCTTCGTCCAGCCCGTTTGTGCGGCAAGCTTGAGGAATGACTTTCTAAACTGCTGCTGCAAGGCGCGGTTGATGGCTGTGACGCCGGCTTGGTATTGCTTGATTGGCGAGAGGATTTGCCACGCCTCAGCCTTCTTAGATGCTCCCGGACGATTCCCGTACTGTGTGTTGAAGAAAACGGTCGACCCACCCTCGAACTCCGAGTGGACACCGCCCAGCGACTCCTCGAAGCCCACCTCATCCGCAATCGATGACAGATTCAACTCAATCTTCAACTGCTCAAGTAGCAGCTGCTGGAGCTGATCTGGCTTGTTCCACCGAACCAACTGGACGTGGCTCGACTTCCCAGACAGTACGGTCTGCCAAATTTCATCGGAACCCGCGTCCAGCGGTTGCCCGCTAAAGGTCTGGGCAAGGAGCACGTCCTCGCGCACGACACCGTCCTCAGCGCCTTGCCGCATTGTCACCGTTAGCTCCGCGAAGCACCCTGCAACGCGAGTACGCAAGCTTTCGACGTTTTCCGGTTTAAGGAAATTGACGATATCTACATAGGGACGGCCCGCACCAATCGGCGGTAGCTGCTTGGGGTCGCCTACTAGAACCAGCCTGTCCACGCTTTCGACTGCGTCGAGAAGTGCGGCTAGCTGCTCCTCTGTGAGCATCGAGCATTCATCAATAATGACAGTGGCATGCATTGCAGATCTGCCTGCCCCCTCATTGATGTAATAGCGACCGGTATTGCCGTCGTACCTCTCGAGGCCATTCAGAAACTGAGCGACTGTCTTACCTTGTCCAGCCATGCCGCTCGTCTGCTCCAACCTCACGCGAGCCTTTCCTGTTGGTGCGAGCAGCAGAATGCCTTTATCTTTCACGCTCTCGATGCTGCACAACGCTTTGAGCAACGTGCTCTTCCCCGTGCCAGCGGCGCCCATAAGCACCGAGACTCCCGACCTGTAGAGCACCTCCAGTGCTGCTGATTTTTCCTTGCGAGCAGCGAGGTCGCGAGTGCTCGGCTTCGTCTTGAGATCGCCGTCCTTGTTCGCATCAATCACCGCGTCAACAAGTGCTGCCCAATCGTGCTCTCCCACGTTTGCCTTGCGGGACTTGCGCTTGCTGATCTTGGACCTGATGAGGGTCGAGGTTTCTACATACCGGTCCAACTGGAATGCCCGAAGTCCGTCCTTGACTTGAATACTTTCGATCTTCGGCGAGAGACAGTCCTCCATGATCGAAAGCGTGTCCATGTCGAGTGGGCACTCCGGTTGCAGCGCACGGTCTCGTATTCTCTGAACCACCCAATTAGCCATGAGATAGGTGTGCCCCTCGGTCCGGGCCGCCTCCTCAAGCGTCAATAGCATCGCCGCGCGTACTCGGCGCTCATCGATGGCTTCGCGCACGAGGCTTGGCTCGGGCAGCGGGAAGGCTGTACGGATCGACTCCGGGGGAAAAACCCCGCGGTCCACGATCTCAAAGGCGACTGGGTCAGCTTGCAGGCGGTCCTCCTCGTAAACAAGGTAGGGGTTGGCCAAGACCGCCGCATCGGCCAAATCGATCCCAAGTTTCTCGCGCTCAGTCGGCTGGTACCAGCGAAGAGCCTGCGTATCAGTGAGATTGAACCGAGCCAGCAGCGTTAACAGCGCGCGTCGCTCTGGCAGCAGCTTGTCCCACTTCTTTCGCAGAGTGTCGCCGATGCTTTCGCGCAGATAGCTTGGTAGGCCTTCTGGCTTCTTGAGCACATCCGCCAACGCGGGCCAGGGGTCAAAGTTTTCGCCACCTTGGCCGGCCAGATACCAAGCCAGCAGATTGCCGTGTGGAAAGCCGAAAGCATTCAGCGCCGCGCCCAGCCCAGGGAAAGCACCACGCACTTTCCAAAGCCGATTCAGCTCTGCATCGATCCACGTCAGATAGTCGTTCCAAGGTTCGTCCGCCAAGTGCTGACGCATCGCCTTGATGGCTTTCTCGATCGCCAACAAGGATGAAATTGCACCGTCATGCGCCATGTGTTCGGTGCCGTAGGAATAGCTAGCGAAGTACTCATCCGGCGCGAAAGCCGTGCATGCAACGAGATCAATCGATTCGTCTGTGTCCGCAGCCTGCAGAAGCTGCTGGTAGGGCAACAGGAAGCCGTCGGAGTTCTTCGGACGGATCGAGTGCTCAACGTTCCGTTCCCATAGATAGCCGCTGATGCTGTCGTTCGGCCTCTGGCCGCCTAGGTAGTGATACTCAGTGGGCGCACTCACCGCCTTGACGCGGCCGACACCGATGATCACGCGGCGTGGATCCTCAGCCAATGGTGTGCGCTTGGCATAGAAAAACACGAGCGACTCGTCTGGCTTGGCCACGCTGAAGAACGTGTCAAGTATGACGCGCTGATTGGTGCCCTCTTGAACCCAGGTCTTCTTGTCCTTCTCCCAACCCTTGTTGATGGTTAGGTCCGGCTCTCGTTCGGATTGGTACGCCAGTTGCAGGGTCTCTTTCAGACTGGTCACACCCCACTTCTTGCTGCCTTCCACCTGCTCGCGAAGCATCCAACGAAACGGAATGCCAGCAGCCGAGTAGGGGCGAATCGTGTATGGCGTGTCGGCAAAGTGCCCGTGGGTCGCCTTAGCACTCTCCGCATACGGGTGCTTCTTCTGCATCGACAGCGGAAAATTCGCCATGAAAGTGCCATGCTCATCTACGCAGGGCGGGTACTGGGACCGATCAAGCTGCTCGATGCTTTCGCCCGAATGGAGGGCTTCAAACACATCGTCGCGAGCAGTGGCGATGCGTGGAAGCACCGTGCAACTGGTGTTTGCCGTACAGGCTTGGCAGAACGTGCCAGCCCAACCAGAATCGTGCCAAGGAACACGAATAGTCAGGTGTTGAACTGGTAGAGCACGGGCGCCTTCAATCACTCTCTCATCCCCTAAGAAACAGCCTCTGCACATCACCCGCTCGTCTGTCTTAGTAGAGACTGATTTCGAGGAGCGTTCTTGACATCCGCCTAGCTTGCATTCTCAATACGCGGCCTTGCTCTCTTTTTTAGGTGCGTTTTCCGCCGGATCGAAGTGTGCACCTATCGATCTGCATCCCGGTCCACCTCCATAACAACCTCTCTTCCGCTAATACGTTCAAGTGAAGAACTGCGCATCACACCCCCGATATTGGCTGCGTTCTGGCTCAGGCCGTAGGCAACGGAGAGCCTATCAAAACCGGAATTCAGCCTTCCAACGACATCGTGAGGCTCGACAAGCTCCGAAACCTGGAAGTGGATATTCATCACCTTTGCAGCCTCTTCGGCAATACGTTCGAACCTCTTCTTCAACGAGGGGATGCGGCTGCCGCCACCACACAAGAACAGGCGAACATTCTCAGACCTATGGAAGGCCGGCGACGTTGGGTACGTCCGCTTCGCCATCAGCGTGGCCCCATTGAACACCTCGGCTACCGAACTGAGATACAAAGATCGCCTACCGCATACATCACTCGGCGCGCAATTTAGCCTTAGGGCGACTTCCTCGTCTGAGAGTGAAGAATCGCCATCCGTCCAACCTGGACGCCCTGCCGTACCGGAAATTGCAGCGATGAGGTAGTGGGCGCCAAGCCTGTCCACCTCAGAGGCGAAGATGGGCAACAGCGCTTCGCCATCTTTCATGAATACATTGAAGTAGGCGACATCAAGCGTTCCCGCCCCGATGTCCACAAGCGCATGCAGGTCTTCCCTGCGCTGCGGCGACAAAAGGTAGGAGTACAGCTGACATGCGAATTCAGGGAAGACGTCGACGGCCGGCCTATCGACCTGATCGGTCATTCGCAAAGCCTCAAGTGCGGCTGCTCGCGTCACCGGCCCTGGCATGCAGGCCAGCACTCTCGCTGCCTGCGCCACTGTCTTGAAGGTTTCGGTAGTGGCGTCGCTGTCCCACGACTTCGTGGGGAGGCCGACATGCAAGCGCCATCGAATGCCCTTGTCGGTATCGCGACTTGTCCGTCGCAGCCATGAATCCACATAACGAAACGCTAAGGCGATAAAGATCACCGCGTCCGACATGCGCCCATCTACGCTCATCGCCCCGGAGGACAGCAACTGAAGCTTGATGCCTTCACGGACGGACCAACCCGACGACTCGTTTGCGCCCAACACGCAGCGCCCATCTGACGCTTCGCTGAAGACAGACGCTAGGAGGTTGTGGTCTTCACCCTCGACGGCATCGGACCAGTCAACAGCGTAATGATGGCCGGACCAGCGCACTACAGCCTTAGTAAAGGCGGTTCCAAAATCGAGTCCGAGGATGGCGAGCCGCCCGCCCTTATCTTCGACGACCGGAGCAAGTCCAGCAAAGCAACGGGGACGTGACATCGCAGCGACAATCCGCAGATCACGCACATCGGCCGAGGCCTCAAAGAGGCGTTGCCTCAAGCTCTTTACGGTGGGAATCGGACCAGGCTGCGGAATGGGAGGCGCTGAAGCGCACACTTTTGGCTTCTTGTCGGGTAGAGGCTCGCCTGGCTTCTTTTGCCGCTTCTCATAGCCCGTCGACGTGCCATTCGAAACTTTGACCTCACCGCCACCGCGCTTCCAGCTGCGGAAGCTTCGCTCGACAACTCGATTGCCGCCGGAGTTTGTCTGGTCAGCCCCTCCGTCAGGCACTGATGGTGGTGCTTCGAGCCTGGAGGCCTTCCACTTCGCCTTGAAGTCCCGCGCGGCATCCCCCAGCGTCGGTTTCGACTTGCCTTTTCCCCTGTCCATTCGATCAACCCCTGATCCTGACGAACCCTGAAATCAGTCCGTCGCGCGTCACACTGGGCTGCTCACGCTGATCCAGACTGGCGACCGCCACTTCATGTTTCTGACGCAAGTCGCGAATCTGCCCCTCCGCCATCCGCTGGTAGTTGGATCGATGCGAGTCGGCCACCCGCTGCATTGCCGCTTCGAGCTTGTCGATACGCCGCTGCAAGTGACGTGCCAAGCTTTCGCGCTGTATGCGGATGCGGTCGGAGTTCTCGGCCTGAAACGCCCTCCTAGCGTCCCGGAACTGGCGCACCAATGCCAGCTTCGCACGCTCTAGCAAGTCGGCGGCGGCCGCTTTGTCTGGCAAGCACCGATCAATGTCCACCCAGTCTCGATTCTGCGAGCGCAGTCCGTTGACCAGGTCGAAGCCGGTCTCGCCGCCAATCGGATCGCCATTGGACACTGGAACGAAGAATGCGCGAATTGTTTCCTCTCGCCGTGCACCCTCGAACTGCCAGATCTCGGCCGCGAAGGCGTAGTCACCGGGGGAAATGTCCAAGCCGAGTTCTGCTAGTTCCACCTCGACAGCCACCACCAAATCGCGATGCTGACTGCGACTCTCATGGTCGGCCATCATGCGTACCAGAGGGTGGTACTGGTTGATCAGCTCATACTTGGCAGGATGCTCGCCGCGATTGACGTGGTTGCGGATCACCACATCGCAGTCTCCCCCGCTTTCCAGCTTTGAGCGCGGCAGCTGGCGGCTTTCACGGAAGCGGATCAGCCTGGCGGTGGCGTCTGCACCCAGGCGAATGCTGCCCGTGGCGCCGCCTGGATCCATCCGCATGGCATACCCAGGCGCGTTCTCCTCGAGATACTCGCGGATGTGCAGCTGCAAGTCCTGGTCGGTGATGCGTCGCTGAGTGTCGCGCGCATGCGAGACCTTGTTGCGCACGAACTCGCCAAGGCCCACGAAGTCGGCTTCGTGCTCCTGGATCTCCGCCATATTGCGGCGGTTTTGCTCCATCACGGCGCGCGCCTGATCGATGCGCCGCTCCTGCTGCTCCTGGGTTAGATGGCCGCTCAGGAGGTCGCGCGTCAACAGGCTGATGCCGTCCTGGAGGACGTCTTCCGTGCAGCCCAATGCATCCTCGAACAACTTCAGCTTGTCAAACAAGCGGGTCAGGATGCGGTCATCGATGGTGTCCTGGTACACCAGGTTGGCAATCGAAATTGCCTGCGCCTGCTGGCCGATGCGGTCGATGCGGCCAATGCGTTGTTCCACCCGCATCGGGTTCCATGGAAGGTCGTAATTCACGAGGAAGCGCATGAACTGCAGATCCACGCCTTCGGCCGCCACTTCCGACGCTAGTAGCACCTTGTAGCGATCCGACTGGCGGAACTCGTCGATGCGGGCCTGCTTGTCGTCACCACCCATCACGACAAGGGCCGAAATGCCTACCGATTCCAGGCGCTCTTTCAGGTAGCCAAGCGTGTCCCGGAAATAGCTGAAGACGATGGCCTTCTCCCGGGGATAGTCGCTGACGTACTCCTTCAGCAGCGCCTCAAGCTGTTCGTACTTGGAGTCATTGACACGCAACGCGTTTAGATCGACATGGCCCGCCAGAGAGCGCGCGACATACCTGGAAACCGATGTCAGCTCATTGGGCTCGATGTCCTCGCCGAAGGCGTCGTAAGCGAAGGCCTCGGCTTCTGCCTCACTCCACTCACCGCCACGTCCCAACCAGCGTGATGCGGCCGCAAACATGCAACTCGACATCTGCCGCTGTGGCGTGGCGAGGAGAAATCCTTGCACGCCACCATTGAGCAAGCCATAGGAGATGACTGCTTCGGTCACGCGCTGGTAGAAATCCTGCTCGACCGTGGTCATCGGCACAGGGAGGTTTTGCACCTTCCGCTCCACCCGGTTCTCGAGCACTTCGCGCTTTCGTGAGCGGACGATCGCCTGACCGAGCAGGTTGACTCGCTCCAGACGATGGTTCATCGCCACGCGTTCTTCCGGCGCCAGCACCTCAGTATCTTCACGCTCGCCCAGGCTCTCCTTGAAGAGCTTCAGGCTCTCGCTATTTTGGAACAGCCAGTGCAGTTCGGCCTCGTCCAGCGCTTCGCGCACCATGCCGATACTAGCTTCCGGCCGCTTGAGCTGATTCGCCAGACGGACCAGCGGCCGATTGGCGCCGAGCACGTTCTCGAACTCGCCTTCGAATCGGAACTGATCCGGGTCCACCAGTGAGACCAGGTTGAACAGGTCGGTGCTACGGTTGTTCACCGGTGTCGCCGATAGCAGGACGAAGTACTCGGCCACCGGGCGCAAGAGCTGGCCCAGGAACGCCGACGACGTTTGATGGTTGCGCAGGTAGTGCGCTTCGTCGATTACCACTAAGTCGAAAAGGGTCTGGTCCTGCGCGTCATTGAGGTGGCGTGCCAACCGAACGACCGCCGAGTTCGAGGTCGAGTCTTCATCTGTCGCGTCCGTGGGACGCCTGATGCCCTGCAGGCTGCAGATGATTGCCGGCACCTTAGGCGCTGCCTCGCCTTCCTGCAGGTGCTGCAAGAGCTCCTTGGCAGTCATGACCTGCGAGGTGGTGCCGAACCGGCGATACAGCTCCTGCTTCCACTTGTCGGTCAGCACCGCGGGGCAGACCACCAACAGGCGGGTCGCATGGATGCGGAAGCGCAGTTCGGTCCAGATCAGTCCAGCCTCGATAGTCTTGCCTAAGCCGACTTCGTCGGCGATCAGCACGCCCTTGGATGGGGAGTCCAGCAGCGCAAGCAGCGGCTTGAACTGATGTGGCATGAACTGGGTATCGGTCGTGTCCATGCTGTAGATCATTTCCGACAGCTGGCCGGCCAGCTGGACGGAGGTCAAGCGCTTGCGCAGGTGCGAGGCCCTGGCGAATTTGCCCGCGAGCACCTGTTCATGGTCATCGAGCTCGACGTCGGCAGGCTCGAGGTCTTCAGCCATCTCAAAACGTGGCTGGAGACCGGGGAAGCGGACCTGCACCATGAGGCCGTCGCCGTCGTCACGAGTACGGCCGGTGGATTCACCCACAAGGCCGGCATCGTGTCGGGACCTGACTTGCGTCCCCGGATTGGACAAGCTTCTCTCGAACTCAGACATGAGTGGATTCCATGCGCTATTCCAAACTAGGGAGTGATGTCGCTGGGCGATGCAACCTCTTATTTCCTATGTGAACTCCTACGATGCAGGGAATCAGCGCCTAAGTAAACTCGTGTCGACGCACTGCCAACTGAGCTTCTTGATCGTCCGTCAATTCTGGGCCAATGCCCGCATCGGCAAGCTCGCTCACCAAGCGGCATGCGTCTTCTTCTGTCGACAGGTCGATTGACGAATCCTCCAAGTACTGGCGAACGTCGTCGTGGAGGGCTGGGTCAAGTAGATCGAACAGGCGCTCTATCCTAAATTCGCTTGCGCCAC
>Ga0116180_1003941_pt1 | contig 10965 bp, 10 predicted proteins | sample AD_UKC073_MetaG_FD_89804 | JGI IMG/M metagenome (GOLD analysis project Ga0116180, IMG submission 89804) | Active sludge microbial communities of municipal wastewater-treating anaerobic digesters from USA - AD_UKC073_MetaG | ecosystem: Engineered > Bioreactor > Anaerobic > Digestate | place: USA... | reverse complement strand
GGCCGGATGCGGCGGCCATGCGCAACGCCGATAAAGATGGCGTGGCTCACCATCCCGGCTGGTCGCTCGAAGTGCTGAAATATCTCTGTGAGGAGAAGAAGATCACTGCCTCCGGTCACGAGACCACCGACACGGATCCCGGCATCGCCACGTCCAAGGGCGATTATTCCTGTGAGACATATATCTTGTCCCAGGACCGCTACCAGATAGAACTGCTCGCTAACCTTGACAAAGTCCCGGAGTATGGCGCGCTCGTGGTGGTGGCTTTTCCGAAGCCGGCTCACGGTTCTGGTTTCCCGGCGAGAGTTTTCGCAATACTTCCTTGAAATGTCACTTTGTCAGCATGGTTTACAGTATAGGGCGCAGCTTATAGCATAGCGTAGGGAGGCGAACGAAGGAGTTGAAAGCTATCGTTTTGAGGGAATACGGCGGGCCTGAGGTCTTGAGGGTTGAAGAAATACCAGAGCCCCAAGTCTCGTGCCCTTACGACGCGAAGGTGGCTGTGTACGCTACGGCCCTTAACAGGGCGGATGTGTTGCAGAGGCGTGGCAAATATCCGCAGCCAGGACCCAAGCCCCAGCACGAGGTCCCAGGGCTCGAGTTTTGTGGTGTGGTGGAAGAGGTTGGGTCGCAGGTCTTAGAATGGAAGGTCGGCGATCGCGTTATGGGGCTTCTCGCTGGGGGAGGCTACGCCGAGTACGTGGTGACTCACGAGCGCATGCTCATGCCCATTCCGCGGGATTTCAGCTTTCACGAGGCTGCAGCCATACCGGAGGTCTTTCTGACCGCCTACGACGCGCTCTTTTTCAAGGGCAGAATGGAAATCGGCGATATGGTTTTGATCCACGCCGGCGGAAGCGGCGTCGGCACCGCCGCTATTCAGCTAGCCAAGGTAGGTGGCGCAAGCAGGATATTCGTCACGGCGGGAAGCGTGGAGAAGTGCGAAAGGACCGTAAAGCTCGGGGCGGATAGGGCCGTAAACTACAAAGAAGAGAACTTCGCCGATGTGGTGCTATGTGAAACCGGCGGGCGAGGGGTCGATGTGATCTTGGACTTCATAGGAAAACCCTACTTGGATGGCAATACAAAGGCCGCGGCCATGGACGGAAGGATAGTCCAGATTGCCGTCATGGGGGGTGCAAAGGGCGAGGTGGACTTGGGGGCGTTCATGAACAAACGCCTCACGCTCGTCGGAACCACGCTTCGCGCCCGCCCGATAGAGCAAAAAATCGCCCTGACCCAGCGCTTCCGCAAGGAGATTCTTCCGCTGTTCGAATCCAGCCGCCTGAAGCCGATCGTGGATACGGCTTTCCCGCTCGAACGCGCGGCTGAGGCGCATCGCTACATGGAAGAGAACAGAAACTTCGGTAAGATCATATTGGCCGTTCGGTGAGGTATCCTTTGGCACTCTCGACGAAGGCGGCCATAGCGGTCATAAGCGAAGCGGCGCCCGGTTTTGGTTTTTGACTTGTCGGGCGCCGCTTTCGTTTTGAGCCGTGGGGTTAGAACTTGAATATTGCTCCCTGAGATGCCGATGAGGCTAACTTGGAATATAGCGCCAGATAGCCGGTCTTGATCTTCGGCTCTGGGCGCTTCCACTGGGCGAGCCTACGTTTGATCTCCTCGTCGCTCACGTGGAGCGTGAGCTCCCTCTTTTCTACATCTATAGTGATTTCGTCTCCGTCCTTGACTATCGCCAAAGGACCTCCTTCAGCGGCCTCAGGCGATATGTGGCCGACAAAGCAGCCGTTGTTCGTGCCCGAGAATCTGCCATCCGTGACGAGCGCCGTGGAAAGGGCAAGTCCCCTCCCGTAGAGGTATTTCATGGCGTTGTACATCTCTCTCATCCCGGGGCCTCCCTTTGGTCCTTCGTATCGTATGACGACCACCGTGCCTGGGCCCACCTTGCCGTCGAGGATCGCCTTGTCGGCGCTCTCTTCGTTGTCGAAGACCATGGCCTTGCCCTTGAAGTGCCACACAGACGGGTCCATCGCGCCGGGTTTGCATACTGCTCCGTCCGGCGCCAAATTGCCATGCAGAACGGCCAATCCGCCCGTGGCGTTGAACGGATCGGATAGATCCCTTATGACTCTCTTGTCCTCCGGATAGTGATAGCGGTAATTTGCCAAGTTTTCCGCCACCGTGCGTCCGGTGCAGGTCAGGGCGTCGCGATTGATGAGGTCTCCCAACTTTTCCATGACCCTCGGTATGCCGCCTGCCATGAAGAAGGCCTCCATGTCCCACTTAGAGGCCGGGTTCACCTTGGCTATCTGCGGCGTTGTGCGGCTCAGGGAATCGAACATCTCCAGGACCTCGAGCGACAGGCCAGCCTCGTAGGCGATGGCAGGTAGATGCAAGGCTGCGTTTGTAGAGCCGCCAGTCGCCATGCATACCCTTATGGCGTTTTCCAGCGAGGCTTTGTTTATGATCTTGCGCGCGCTTATGTTTTTCTTAACGAGCTCACATATCGCGATGCCGCTTTCTTGGGCTATCCGCAGCCGCTCGGCGTATGTGGCGGGGGTAAGCGCTCCGCCAGGAAGCGTCATCCCAAAAGCCTCGGCGAGCGAACACATGGTATTGGCCGTTCCGAAGAACGCGCAAGAACCACATCCTGGGCAGGCGACATCCTCGAGGTTGTAATATTCTTCCTCGCTGATCTTCCCGGCGCTCATCATGCCCAGCGCCTCAGAAACTGACGTGAGATCCGCCTTGCGCTCGTCAAACTCGATCCCGCCTGACATCGGCCCGCCAGGGACTATTATGGCCGGTATATCGAGCCTGGCCGCTGCCATAAGCATGCCCGGCACTATTTTATCGCAGGAACCCAAAAGCACTAAACCGTCGAACCTGTGGGCTTGTGCCATAACTTCGACGTCATTTGCGATGAGCTCTCTGGAGGGGAGGATGTAGTGCATTCCGTCATGCCCCTGGGCCACCCCGTCGCAGGCGGCTATTACGCCGAACTCCACAGCTGTGCCGCCGCCCCTGTATATCCCTCTCTTTACGAACTCGCTCACCAACCGCAGGTTGAAATGTCCGGGCACGATCGTGTTCCACGAATTGGCTATCCCTATTATAGGGCGCGACAGGTCGTCGTCCGAATATCCCATGGACTTGTAAGCAGCCCTGTGCATGGAAAACTCCGGCCTTTTTAGCACTTCCTTGCTCCTCAAATCCCTTACCCCCTTCTCGACAATGTCATAACCCTTGCCCATTATAAATCAACCTCGGAGTCGGGTCTTTACTTTTTGTGTTTTTTGTCCTTGCTTCCCCCTGGATGTCGATGCCATTGCCGCGGCGCCGTAACGCTGGTTTGGCTATGCCACAAGGCAGTAGTAGCGCTGATGGTCTTTTGGATGCTGGTTGTCTAACATCACTACAAGGTGCCGGCCAAGTTTTCTTACGAGGTTTTAAAAGCGGCCGTGCTCAGGTATTTATCACCTCTATCCGGTGAGACGGTGACGATATTTCCTTCTATCTCCCTCGCCAAGGCCATGGCAGCCCAAACGTTGGCGCCCGTGGATATCCCCACGAACAAACCCTCTTTTTGCGCGAGGAGCCGCGCCATCTCCATAGCTGCCTCGTCTGGCACTTGCACGACTCGATCTATTATACTGAGATCCAGATTTTTGGGGACGAAACCGGCCCCGATTCCCTCTATCGCGTGTCTTCCTGCGCTTTCTCCGCTCAAAACGGCGCTCTTTTGTGGCTCTACCGCAATGACTTGTGCGTCAGGGAAGGCAGCTTTTACGATGCGCCCCACGCCCGTTAACGTGCCGCCGGTTCCAACGCCGGCCACAAAGGCGGCGATTCCTCTTCCTTTTAGGTCCGCTACGATCTCGGGCCCGGTTGTCACCTGATGGGCCCACGGGTTACCTGGGTTCGAAAACTGATCTGGCATGAAGGCCCTCGGGGTTTCGCTTACGATCTTTTGAGCGGCCTCGATGGCTCCTTTCATCCCGGTTTCTGCGGGGGTGAGCACGACTTCCGCCCCGTAAGCGGAAAGCACGCTCCTCCGCTCCAAAGACATCGATTCTGGCATCGTTAAAATTACCTTGAGGCCCAGAGACGCCCCTAACATGGCAAGGCCTATGCCGGTGTTGCCCGATGTAGGCTCGACAATCGTCGCGCCCTTTTGGAGTTTGCCCTCGATCTCGGCGAAACGGAGCATCCCCCAGGCGGCTCTGTCTTTCACCGAGCCTCCGACGTTGTTGCCCTCGAGTTTTAGCCATATACGAGATCCCTCGAGGGTGAGCTTCGTCATTGGGGTCTTCCCTATGAGCTTTCTTAAGGCGATGCGATCGACGGTGCAATCCAACTAAACCGCCTCCTTCGATTTTATTGAGTTTTCCTCTAAACTTTCCTTCAGGATTAGGAGCTGCTCTTTGATGAGATTCACCTCTGTCTCCAGCGCTTTGAGTCTTAAAACCAGAGGCTCAGGAAGGTCTCCGTGGTTTAACCTCTCCCTTGGACTCATTAGTTTGGCTCCACGCTCTCTTACCACGATGCCTGGTACGCCGACCACCGTGCTTTCAGGCGGCACGTCGCGGACCACGACGCTGCCGGCTCCGATTCTGGCGTTTTCCCCTATCACAATGTTTCCTAAAATCTTAGCCCCGCTGCCTACAAGGACTCCCTCCTCCAGCGTGGGGTGGCGCTTGCCCTTGTCTTTGCCCGTGCCGCCCAATGTCACGCCCTGGTAGAGTGTAACGTTGTCCCCTACGACGGCCGTTTCGCCTATCACCACGCCCATGCCGTGGTCTATGAACACACCCCTGCCGATCTCAGCCCCGGGGTGGATCTCGATCCCCGTTATCCACCGCGCCAGTTGGGATAAAAGGCGTGGCAAAAAGGGGATGCGAAGCCTCGTGTGCAGGAAGTGTGTGAGGCGATGGAAAACGACGGCGTGGAACCCTGGGTAGCAAGTCACTACTTCTAAGGTCCCCAAAAAGCCCCGTGGGAGGGCAGGGTCTCTTTCTCTCACCGCCGTAAAATCCGCTTTCAGCGTCTTCCATATTCTCTTCATCTCGTTTACCTCCTCATTGCCCCGCTTGCTTTCGTTCTTTTTGACTTAAGGGTATCGCTGTATAGGTGCATAAAAAAGGCGGGTTTCCACCGCACTGGGTAAACCCGCCTTTGAATAATCTTTATCGATTTATGCCTTGTGGCTTGTACTATGGCCACCTTGCGCTTTCCCCCAGCTGCGGTTCGTCTTCGCCGCGGCCAAGAGAAAGCCGCGGTGGATCAGGAGATAATCCACCTACATATGCACACGTTCGTTTTTAGGATGTGCCCTTTAACTTTAAGCGCCTTCACTTGATGTCACCGCCCCACTTAGCATCGAAGTTAAGGTTACCTAACTTTTCTCCCCCTGTCAACCCTTCGGTCAGGTCTTTACTTTTTGTGTTTGTTAGCTGCTATTAAGGGGGCGGTTTGGCCGCCCCCTGCGTTCCATTATACCTCGAGTCTGAGTATGGCTTCGGGGTTAACGACACGGAACGTGAACGATTCCGTCAGGAAGAGCTTAACGCTTTCGGCGCTCCTGTTCACGAAGCCAAGGGAGAAGTCTACTCCCAAGATGAGTTCCATATCGCCGCCGCGGAGCGATACTATGTAAGCCTCATCTATGGATGGGGCACAGATAATCTTTTCGGCGAAGGCTTCGATCCTCTTGGCCAGCGGATAGCCTTCGGCTCGGCTTAAAATCCACTTCCATATCTTTGCTCCGGCCACGAGGGCATAAGGGCCTTCTACGCCGCTCGATTTTAGAGAGGAGACGGCATCGGCCACGCCGCTTAAGAAGCTCGACTCTTCCATCGAGACCTTGACACTTCTATCTGTGGTGGCCTCCTTTAATCCCACGATGTTTCCTTCTTTAAGGCCTTTGTATATAGCTTCTTCTTCGAAGCGCGCCATCTGGCGCGCAGCTTCCTCGAGAGACGACAGGTCTGGGTTCTTTAGGCCCCTCGTGATGTTGTCCAGCTCCCACAGGCACAGCTCAAACTCGACTCGAGGTTCGACAAGGGGAAGCACCTGCCTCACGCCGAGGCATATGTCTTTCCCCTCACATGCTTTAACTGTCTCGACTTTACCTGTTGGACAGGCCGCATAGTCCCAGCCCATCGGCCCCACGACGTCCACAAATTTTCTTGCGGAGAGATTGTTGACCAAGACCTTTTTAACCTGCTCATCTATCTCTTTCCATGCTTCTGCTGAAATTGGGGCTAATTCCCTCTTCAGGATATCCATAGCTATACCTCCTATTGCTTTTATTGCTTTAGACTGCCTATGTCGAGGCTTCCCCTACTGCTGGTTTCCTCTTCGCCCGCGGCGGAGGCTTCTATCTCGGTGATGGGTTCTTCTGTGAATAGATAGGTGCGCAAGGCTTCGTCCCACTCCGGGACGTTTCGCCTCAGCCACTCAAGGAGCATGCTGGCATGCTCCATCTCCTCATTGCGGTTATGCTCAATTATGGCTTTCACGGCGTCATCGCTCGCAGTGGCTGCCCTTTGGTGGTACCAATCGACGGCCTCAACCTCCTCTTTGAGACTGACTAACGCCCTGTGTATGTCACGATCTTTGCTGCTCAATTCCTCTACAGGCTCATGATACATTTCCACCCCTCCTTTAGGGTAATTTCGATTATTGTGATGTTTACAGCAAAAGGATAGGCGTAATTGAGAATAATGTCAATTGACATCAGGCCTCGCCAGGGCTATATTCGCTCAGGTTAAGGGGGTTAGAGGTGAATGGCGCTTCTTACGTGGAAGAACCTGGTGCCGTCTCTCCCGCAGGTGAAGAGTTTTAGCAGCAGCGGTGAAGTGAAAGCGAATGAAATACTCTTGCTTCAAGGTCCCTCGGGCGCTGGAAAGACGACGCTGCTGCGCGCACTTGCCCGCCTTCACCCGCGCGAGAGCGGAAGCATTTGGCTGAACGAAAAACCCTGCGAAGATGTGCCGCCCCCCAGGTGGCGACGAAGCGTGCATTACGTTGCGCCTCGGGTGCTCGCTAACGCTACGGTCTTGGAAAACATAATGTATCCCTTTCAGTTTTCCATCTACAAAAAAGAGACGCCGCCACCGCGCATGACAGTCGCGCTTTTTTTAGACGAATTGGGGTTGGATGAAGGAATATTGACTCAAGAGGCGCGCACCCTTTCCGGTGGGGAGGCTGCCCGGGTCGCCTTGGTACGGGCCATCCTCATAGAGCCGGTCGTGTTGCTGCTCGATGAGCCCGCGGCCCCACTCGACGAAAAAGCGAAAGAAAATCTCGCATCCTTTCTCTCTCGTTGGGTGGCAGACGGCGAAAGGGGCATCCTGCTTGTCTCTCATCAAGGGATGGAAGGCGTAACGCGTACCATGAGCATTAACAAGACTCAATGATATAAGACTCAAAGACGGAGGGATTATCGCATGAGCGGAGTAATTCCGATCTCCAATTGGCAACTTGCCCTTTCTACCATTCTTCTCGTCTTAGCCGGCGTTTTGGCGGCATCTTTGAGGCTCGGCATTGTGAAGTCCCTTGCCGTCAGTGCCGTTAGGACTTTCGTCCAGCTTTACATCATGGGCTTCATCCTTTCGGTTCTCTTCGCGCAGAAAAATTTATTCCTCACCGCCGCAGTCATAGTTATTATGACGGCGGTGGCCACTCAGGCCGCCACACGCCGTGCTAAGGGCGTACCTCAGTATCCTCGTGCGCTGGCGTTTCTGGCGCTCCTTTTGAGCACGCTTATAACCGGCTTGATGGTGGTGACGTTAATAATCAGGGCGGAGCCGTGGCACTCGCCCCGCATCGTGATCCCCATATTCGGCATGATATTGGGCAATTCGATGAACGCGGTAGCCATCTCGCTCGAGCGACTGTATGCTTCGGTAAGAGACAAGATTGACGAGTTGGAAGTGCTAATCGCTTGCGGTGCCACGCCTTGGGAAACGGCGCGCGACTGTGTGGCCGAAGCCGTAAGGGCAGGCATGACCCCTACGATAAACTCAATGATGGTAATAGGGTTGGTAAGCCTTCCTGGGATGATGACAGGTCAGATCTTGGGAGGGGCGGACCCGCGCGAAGCCGTGCGATATCAAATCGTCATCATGTATGTAATCGCCGCCGCCGTGACCATAGGGAGTTTTATCCTCGTGGGCCTCGCCTACAAGCGTCTCTTCGATAAAGAGGGGGCCTTGCTTTTGAGTCTGAAGTTCAGAGCGAAGTAACAGAGTCGGTTTAGGTACGATAACCGCCTTACAACCCCAGTTCCACTAAGTGGAATATGGGGTTGTTGCTCGTTATTGGGGTTGTTATAATAAAATCAAAGCAAATCTGAGCAGTGAGGGGGTGACAAGCAACAGCGTCGAGGTTTTTTGAGAAAGCGTTTTGATTTTCAGAAATAAGCAGATTGAAAGGGGGCAGGTAGGATGTTTAAGAAATCAGCGTTCCTGGTTTTGGCTGTTGCGCTGGTGGTATCGCTGACAGGAGGGGCTGCCTTGGCGGCGTGGCCAGAGAGGCCTATAACGGTGGTGGTGCACTTCGCTGCTGGAGGAGCCACGGACATGGTGGCAAGGGCTTTGTCGGCGGAGATGCAGAAGGTCCTTGGGCAGCCAATCTCTGTGGTTAACATGCCTGGGGCTTCTGGAGCCGTGGCGACCGCCTTCGCGCTCGCCAAGCCGCACGATGGTTACACCCTAGTGGGCGAGTCAGACAACATCCGCATGTTCCAGGTGATGGATCTCGGCAACTTCAACTACAAAGATTTCCACCACTGGATAGGGGCTATGGGAACATTATGCATCGCCGTAAGGCCCGATTCCCCCATAAAAGATGGTCATGATCTGATCAAATTTCTCAAAGAGAAGGGCGCAAGTGCCACTGTTTCGGGCTCTGGACTGGGAACCGGTTGGCATGTGGGCATGGAGATGCTCAAGGCCGTTGTAGGGTTCGACTATAAATATGTTCCTTACTCTGGAGGGCACCCGGCCACGGTAGCTGCCATCGGTGGCGAAGTCGATATAGCGGCTACAGGGCTCATGGAGCAGGCCGAATTCATCAGAGGAAAGAAAGTCAGACCGTTAATGAACTTCAGCGATAAGCCGGTAGAGCTTCCTGGTTATGGCCCTATTCCGCCCGTTACAGATTTTGTGCCAGAGATGAAGGGCCTGGTTCCCTTTGGCGGCTGGTGGGGCATCGCCGCACCTAAGGGTGTCCCGGATGAAGTGCTGCAAAAGCTGGATGAGGCTTACAAAGCAGCCGTTAATAGTGAAGGCTTCAAAAAGCTGTGCGAGTCGCAGGTTATGGACTGGGTCGGCTACGATAGGGCTCAGTCTGAAGAGCTGGCAGCCAAGGATACCTCTTTGGTGTCTTGGATACTCTGGGAAGTGGGTGTAGCTAAGAAAAATCCGGCCGATTTGGGAATCCCCAAGCCCGAAGGGCTTAGTTTAGGCAAGTAATAGAGTAGTCTTAGGGAGAGGGGGCATGCTGCCCCCTCTCCCTTCGTTTAGGTTTTCATCGAAGAGGGGATGGTTGAGCCATGGACAGCAAGAAAACGTCGAAAACAGATGTGAAGATGGGCCTTGCCTTTGCGGCATTTGCCGCCCTTGCCTTGGAGGAATCGCTGCGTATGCCTGTTTACGATGACGTTTATACAGCGCCTGGTTTGTTTCCGGCTTTTCTTTCTTTTTGCATCATCGCGATGAGCCTGGGATTGGTTTTTTGGGGGAGGCGCAAGTCGAAGCTCCAGGCGGAAGGCGCTGTTGAAGTGTCCCACGAGGAAGCGGCAGTGATGGTTGTAGAGAGGAAACGTCTATTTTTGGCTATAGGGCTTATCTTATTGTATTGTTTTGTGTTTTTGGGCCACATTAATTATACGCTCGCCACCTTTCTCTTCCTCGTCCTTTCAATGTCATTTTTTAAGGCCACTAAAATACATTGGATCGTGATCATATCAGCATTGGCTTCTTTAGGAATTTCTTACCTCTTTGGGAAGATATTTTTGATTCCGTTGCCATAAGAGACCCTAAAAGGAGAGGTATAAATATGGATGGCTTATCAATTGTATTCCGAGAAATAACGAGGTTGCTCACCGAGCCTTACATGTTATTTACTATGGTATGGGCCACGTTTCTCGGCATAGTTGTAGGAGTTTTGCCCGGCCTTACTGCAACTATGACCATAGCCCTTTTGAGCGGCCTCACCTACGGTGTGGAGCCTCGGGTGGCTATTCCCATCTTGATATCCGTGTATTGCGGAGCGATCTACGGAGGAAGCCAGTCGGCAATACTTGTGAATATACCCGGCACCCCGTCAGCTGCTGCTACAACTCTGGACGGTTACCCTTTAGCCAGAAAAGGGGAAGCTGGTCCAGCCATAGGGCTTGCCACAACCGCCTCTTTTATAGGAGGGGTCTTGGGCGTCTTGGCCGTGGCTGTTGCCACGCCCCTTTTGGCCCAGGTGGCGCTGGAATTCGGCTCTTGGGAGTATTTCCTGTTGGCCGTCTTTGGCATAGTTATTTCCGGAAACCTCACCGCTGAGGACCTGCCCATAAAGGGATGGATCTCCGGCTTCATCGGGCTACTGCTCTCCATGGTAGGACTCGAGGGGATCCATGCCTTTCCGCGCTTTTCTTACGGTAATGTTCAGCTTGCTGCCGGCATCTCTCTAATACCAGCCTTGATAGGGCTTTTCGGCATAGCCGAAGTCCTTGCGGTTTTAAAAGACATAAAGCCCAGAAAGGTAGAAAGCCAGTTAACTCGTATAGTGCCAAAAATAGGGGAAGTGTTGAGCCACTGGAAGGCAACGTTTAAAGCGGCTTTAGTAGGGATAGGAATAGGCCTGATTCCGGGAGTGGGTGAGGATGTGGCTGCGTGGGTGTCTTACGACGTATGCAAGCGTACTAGTCCCCAAAGGGAGAAGTTTGGTACCGGTTGCTATGAAGGCATTGTGGCGGCTGAAACGGCCAACAACGCTTGTATAGGG
>Ga0116180_1003940_pt1 | contig 10966 bp, 13 predicted proteins | sample AD_UKC073_MetaG_FD_89804 | JGI IMG/M metagenome (GOLD analysis project Ga0116180, IMG submission 89804) | Active sludge microbial communities of municipal wastewater-treating anaerobic digesters from USA - AD_UKC073_MetaG | ecosystem: Engineered > Bioreactor > Anaerobic > Digestate | place: USA... | reverse complement strand
CGTCATTACCCTCGAACCAGTCACCTAGGAGCGCCCATCAATGGCGAGCATTCCGGCAAGCGCGATCGTATCGGTCACGCCGTCCGTCATTGGGGCGGGCGGTACTGCGCTCGATCTCAACGGACTTGTTTTGACGACCAGCACGCAGGTTCCAATTGGCACGGTGGTTGACCTCGCCTCGGCGGCTGATGTGTCATCCTACTTCGGCGGCTCGTCCGCCGAAGCCGCTGCCGCGACAATCTACTTCAACGGGTTCGACAACTCGAACAAGAAGCCGGGCGCCATGCTGTTCGCGCAGTACCCCACGGCATCTGTCGCCGCCTATATGCGTGGCGCGAATGTCGGAACGCTGGACTATGTGACGTCTCTTGCGGCCGGCGTTTTGACCATCACCGTCGATGGTGTGGCGAAGACCTCTGCCTCGATCAATCTGTCTGGCGCCTCGTCCTTCTCCAACGCCGCTTCGCTGATCCTGGCCGGGTTTACCACGCCGGGCTTCACCGTGACCTATGACAGCGTCTCGGGCGCGTTCAAGTTCACGTCCAGCACCACGGGCGCAAGCAGCACGATCGGCTTTGCCTCAGGCACCCTGTCCGCCGGTCTATTCCTGACGCAGGCGACCGGCGCTGTGACGTCTCAGGGTGCTATTGCCTCCGTGCCCAGCACCTTCATGAACGTCATCGCGCAGACCACGCAGAATTGGGCGGCGTTTACCACGCTGTTCGATCCTGACGGCGGCTCGGGCAACGATGAGAAGCTGTTGTTCGCCGCCTGGACCAACGGTGCCGGAAACCGATACCTCTACGTGCCGTGGGATACCGACAGCGCGCCGACCGCGTCGAATGATGCGACCACGTCGCTGGGCAACATCCTGAAGGCGAACAACTCGACCGGCACTGCGCCGATCTATGCGCCGGACAGCGACGATGCGGTCTTTGTCCTGGGCTATGTGGCCTCGATCGATTTCGAGCAGACCAACGGCCGCGCCACGCTGGCCTTCAGGTCGCAGACTGGCTTGGCCGCCAATGTGACAAATGAAACCGTGGCAAACAACCTGATCGCCAACGGCTACAACTTCTATGGCTCTTATGCCACGGCGAACGACGAATTCGTGTTCTGCTATCCCGGCCTCGTGTCTGGCCCATACGCCTGGGTTGACAGCTACGTCAACCAGATCTGGTTGAACAACGCTCTGCAACTCGCGATCCTGTCGGGCCTCGTGCAGGCCAAGTCCATCCCCTACAACCAGGCCGGCTATGCTCGCATCCGGGCGTTCTGCATGGACCCGATCAACGCGGCGCTGAACTTCGGCGCCATTCGCCAGGGCGTGACGCTGTCGGCCGCGCAGATTCCCGAGGTGAACTCGGCGGGCGGCGTGAACATCGCGGACGTGCTTTCGACGCAGGGGTTCTATTTGCAGGTCAAGGATGCCACGCCTCAGGTCAGGGCCGCGCGTGGGTCGCCGCCGTGTTCGCTTTGGTATAATGACGGTGGTTCGATCCAAAATATCAACCTCGCTTCGATCCTCGTGCAGTAAGGAGCGCGGAACATGGCCGACAAAACTCTCACTTCCGCAAACAGCGTTTATATGCTGTCCGTCCGCAGCCTCTTTCCCGCCCCGCAGCAGCTTCAGGAATACGCGGCGGACGACGCGTTCTCGACGGAGCAGGTGCAGCCGTCCGAGGTTGTGATGGGCGTGGATGGCGTCATGTCGGCCGGATGGCTGCCGACGATGACGCCGCAGAGCATCACGCTTCAGGCCAACAGCGCCTCGGCGGAAATCTTCGATGCGTGGTATGCCGCCAGCAAGGCGGTGCGCGAACTCTACTACGCGGACGCCATCATCACCCTGCCTGGGCTGGGGCTGGTCTATACCTGCACCAAAGGCGCGCTGACCGGCTACACCACGATCGTGGGCGTGAAGAAGATCCTTCAGCCGCGCACCTTCACGATCACCTGGCAGTCTATCGAACCGGCCCCGCTGTAAGATGGCTCGCAAGGTTCTCGAAGTCGCCATTCAGGCGGCTGGCCGCGACAAGGGTAAGGTGTTTCGGATCACGGAAATGCCGGCCTCCAAGGCAGAACGATGGGCGGCGCGGTCTCTGGCTGCGTTGCTGTCCTCGGGGGTGGATGTGCCTGAGGGCTTGCTGCGCGCCGGGGCTGCGGCGCTGGCGCATTTCGGCATCACCGTCTTCGCGCGCATGGACTTCGATGCGGCGCAGCCACTGCTTGATGAGATGATGGAATGCGTCGAAATCAAGCCTGACCCGTCCAAGCCGGTCTATCGCCGGCTGATTGAGGACGATATCGAGGAACTGGCGACGCGCTTTCGGCTTCGCGCGGAGGTGTTCCAACTGATCCTGGGTTTTTCGATACCCGACGACCTATCGACCTCCCTGCGGGAAATGGCGTCGGGCGTTCGCGAAGCATTCCTTACCCCAATATCGGAGACGCCGTAGGCGCCGTTGTGTCGGGGAAATTCGCCACGCTCCACGAACTCGATACCGTCTATAGCGTCGAAGACCTCTACCTGCTGCTGGAAGTCCATTCGGTGGATATCCACAACCGCAATGCGATGATGAAGAAGAAGTAAGGGGGCGCTGTGCCATCCATCATCGACGCGCTTGTGATCACGCTTGGGTTCGACACCAAGGGGCTGAAGAAGGGCGAGGCTGAAGCCAAGGCGGCGCAGGCCAACCTTCGCGGCGAGGCTGAGCGCACCCGCAAGGCGTTCGAGGAGTCAAACCGCCGAGTAGCGCAGTCGATCACCTCGGCGCGCAATGCGGCGGTGGGCCTGTTCGGTGTGATGGCGGCCGGCCGGGGCATCAATAGCCTCGTCAATGAGACAACGCAGGCCAGCGCCGCGCTGGGCCGCATGGCGCGGAACCTGAACGTCTCGACCGAGGCCTTGTCGGCTTACGAGGGCGTGTCGCGCCAGGTCGGAAACTCGGCAGGCCAGGTCACAAGCGCGCTTGAAGCGACGCAGAACCAGATTCAGCAGTTCCGGCTTCTCGGCGCGTCGATGCCGAGCATGCCGGTGTTTCGGTCGCTTGGCATTGCACTCGCGGACTCGCGCGGGAACGCTCGCGAGACAACCGCGATCTACAACGATGTTCTGGACGCGCTGCATCGCCGGCCGGCTCAGGAGCGCGCCACGCTGGCGGCGGGGCTTGGCTACGGCCAGGAGACGGTAAATCTCGCGGCGGTGCCCGCTGCCCAACGGCAACAGATGCTGGCGCAGGCGCGCGCCGACAGCCCCACCGCGCAGAGTACGGCGGCGGCGGCGCGGCGTGAGGCGGCATGGGTGCGACTTGATCGCGCCGTCATGCGCGTCACGGATCAGATCCTGTTGGCGATGACGCCGACGATTGAGTTTGTCGTTGAGCAACTGAGCCGGCTGGCGTCGTTTCTTGGCGAGCATGCCCTGACGGCGTTCACATCTATCGAGGCTCATATCCGCCGGTTCGCGGGCTACATCGGCTCGCAGGACTTCCAGGACGACATGGCGGCGTTCGTGCGCGCGATCCGCGACACGGCGAACGCCTTGCTGGAATGGCTGCGCTGGCTTGGCGTGCTCCCTGGCGACAGCAACCGCGCACGCGTTGAAGGTCCAGACGGCACCACGGATTGGACGCGCGGCCCGAACGGTGAATTGGTCCCGACGCCGCTGACGCCTGCATCGCAGGCTGCCGGCGGCCGGCTGATGACGCAGCATGACGGGCGCCAGTTCCGTGTCGCGGACGTGCAGACGCCAGATTCCTTCATGGCCGCGCTGGAAGCGGCCGAGGGCGGCGCCGCCGGCGATGCGGCGGCGAACCCGCTATCCTCGGCGCGCGGCGCGCACCAGTTCACTGACGGCACATTCCTGAACGTGGCCCGCCGGTTCGGCGGCGCTCGCATTCGCGGATTGTCCGATCAGCAAATCCTGGCCCTGCGCGGAGATCGCGAGTTCTCCCGCGCCATGGCTCGGGCGCACATCGAAAACGATATCGTGCCTGCGATGACGCGGGCGAACCTCGCTGACACTGGGCTGTCCCGTTACGCCGGTTGGCATTTCGGGACGGCGGGCGGCGCGGCGGTCATGAACGCCGATCCTGGTCGCGCCATGTCGGAGATCCTGACGCCGGGCGCGATCGCAGCAAATCCGTATCTGGCCCGAATGACCGCCGGCCAATGGCGCGAGCGTTTTGCGCGTAGGTTCTCGCCCATCCCGTTCGGATCGGCTCCGGCGCCGGCCGCGCCTGCGGCAGTGGGCCGCACCATGACCCCCGCTGAGGCCGCTGCGGCAGCGCAAGGCGTGCGCATTGGCCCAGACCCCGGCCTCATCCCTGGCGCAGAGGGTGCGACGTTGCGCGACAACGTGCGGCCGAACCAAACTAGCAGCAATGAGACCAGCATCGGCGCCGTCTCCATTGTCACGCAGGCAACGGATGCCGGCGGCATTGCGCGCGACTTCGCCAGTGCTGTGCGGCGTATGACGTTCGTCGATCAGGCCACGGAAGGGCTCGCTTGATGGCCCTGCCGATCCTGCCCATCCCGCCATACCCCAACGTGCCGCCGTATCCTGGCGTACCGCTGCTTGCGCGCGTGTCGCAGGCGCAGTCGCTATTCGTGCGACCCGTGCTATTGGCGGCCGACGCGGTCAATCTCGTGCGCAGCTTCCTGCCCTCGACGTGGGGTCTGTACGATGAAAGCGGCGCCCCCCTGCTGATCGGCGACAATGTCGCTGCTGTCGATTTCAAGCGCGATGCGCGGATGGCTGACTACCCGATCGAGAAGGGCGGGTTCAGCAGCTATAACAAGGTCCAGACGCCTTACGATGCGCGGGCAACCTTCACCATCGGTGGGTCGGCCGCAGCGCGGAGCGGCTTCATCGCGATCCTCGACAAGCTGATCCTGGGCCTGACCATCGTTTCCCTGGTCACGTCCGATATTACCTACCCGAGCGCGAATGTCGTGCATTACGACTACCGCCGCACATCGAAGAACGGCGTCACGTTGCTGACCATCGATGTATGGATCATGGAAGTCCGGCTGACCGCCGGCACCGCCTTCACTGACGCGCAGACTACGGATGCGGTCTCTACGCCGTCGCCACAGGCCCCCAGCGGCGCCAGCCCGACCAGCGCCGGCACTGTGCAGGCCGCCCCCCTGAGCGCGCCACAGGCAGCCGCTGTGCCCGCGTCGAACGTGCCGATGGCGCCGGGAGTAGGCTGATATGCTCGCCATCCCAACCCAGCCCGTCCCGAATCAGGTGTTCAACGTGACGCTCGGTGGCCAGGCGTGCCGCATCGCGATCGCGCAGAAATCGACAGGTATGTACCTGAACCTCTACGTCAACGACGTCCTGATCATCGGCGGCGTGATTTGTCAGGTCGCCAATCGCATCGTTCGGTCGGTCTATCTCGGTTTCATCGGGGATCTGGCGTTCTATGACACTCAGCCCAGCGCGGCGCCCCTAGTACCCGACAACCCTGATCAGGTATATTACACGGGCTTGGGCGGGCGGTATTTCCTCGCCTATCTGGAGGCCGGTGAATGACCCTGCGGCGTCGCCGTATCGATGTGACGTTCCAGCTTGGCCCAACCACGAGCGCGTCCGACCCGACCGTTACGACCAATCCGACCTTTGCTGAAGGGGGCAGCCGGGTCACCCTGGAAAATCACCGTGCATCGGCCACCATCAAGCAGGCCGGCGCGGCTTCCATGGCAGAGGCGCAGGTTCGCATCTACGGTATGACGCCGAGCCTGATGAACCAACTTTCGACGCTGGGCCGGGTAAGACTGGCGCAAGCGCGCAACACCATCAGCATCTCGGCAGGCAATGACGAAGACGGCATGGCGGTGGTGTTCCAGGGCACCATCACCACGGCATGGGCGGATTTCAAGAGTGCGCCCGAAGTCCCGTTTCATGTGCTGGCGCAGTCAGGTATGGCGGCAGCGCTGACCATCGTGCCGGCCGCGAGTTTTACCGGGGCGGCCGATGTGGCAACGCTGATGGCAGGCTTTGCCGCGCAGATGGGGTTCGCCTTCGAGAACAACGGCGTGACAGCGAGGCTCGCCAGCCCGTATTTCCCCGGCACGCTGCTGCGCCAGGCGCAGAGTTGCGCGCAGGCGGCCGGCATCGACATGGTCATCGAGAACAACGTACTGGCGATCATGCCGCGTGGTGTCGCGCGTGGCGGTCAAATCCCGTTGCTGAGCCCTTCCACGGGGATGGTTGGCTACCCGTCGTTCACCGGCAACGGCATCGGCGTGCAGTGCGAATACAATCCGAACGTGACGTTCCATGGGCTGATTCAGGTTGAGAGTGATTTGCCGCCGGCCAATGGCCGCTGGCGCATCATCAATCTGCTGCACGATATCTCGGCAGAGACTCCGGGCGGCCCGTGGTTCTCGTTCATGGAATGCACGGAGCCACAGTATGCCCCCGTCCGCTGAACTTACCGCAGATCCGATCCTTTCCGTCTCGGCGCAGGGGTCGGAGTTCAACGCGCAGTCTCATTTGATCCAGTCCATGTTGGGCAACATGGCGACGGCAACGGTGGGGATCGTGCGTGCGGTTCACCCGGGCGGGATTGGCGGTGCCTCATCGGTCGATGTGCAGCCTCTGGTGGCGCAGACGGATGGCGCGGGAAACGTGCAGCCACATGGCACCATCCATGGGCTTCCAGTGTTCCGCCTTCAGTCGGGCGGAAATGCCGTGATCCTCGACCCGGCCGTAGGGGATATCGGCATCGTGGTTTTCGCGAGCCGCGATATCAGCGCGGTCAAGTCATCTCGGGCCCCGGCGCAACCCGGTTCGGCTCGGCGCAACGACATGGCGGACGGCATGTATATCGGCGGCATTCTAAACGGCGCCGTGACGCAGTATGTCCAGTTCGTCGCCGGGGGTGGGATCAACATCGCGTCCACGGGGGATCTTAACATCACTGCATCCGGCGCGGTCGCGATCACGTCAGCGACATTGACGCACAACGGGACGAATGTCGGCACGACGCATGTGCATGGTGGCGTGAAAACGGGTGGTTCAAACACGACGGGTCCGCACTGATGGCCCGCACATTGCTTCTTGACACCGAACGCTGGGATATAGTCCTCGATGCAGCGCGCAATATCGCTGTTGCCTCGGAACCGTACGCTCTCGCACAAGATGCCGCGTCGGCTATTCGGGTCTTCCAAGGAGAGGCTTGGTATAATACCACCCTTGGCGTCCCGTATTTCCAGCAAATCCTCGGACAATATCCGCCGCTTCAACTGATGAAGTCCGCGTTCGAAAAGGCGGCCCTCACGGTGCCAGGTGTGGTGAGCGCGACTTGCTACATCACGAGCATCGAGGATCGCGCCGTTCGGGGCCAAGTCCAGATCACAGACGCCGCCGGTACCGTCACCGCAGCAGGATTTTAACGCATGAGCGGCAGCAGCGTCCCGGAACCGACATTCGGCCCCACGGGCTTCATCGCGCCATCCGAGGCCGACATTCTGGCCGGCGTCCTGACCGACACCAACGCCGCATTCGGCGGCAATATGAATACGCAGTTGTCCTCGCCGCAGGGGCAGCTTGCAACGTCCGAGACCGCCATCATTGGCGATAAGAACGACCAGTTCGTCTATTACACGAATCAGGTTGACCCGGCCTTCGCGGAAGGGCGGATGCAGGACGCCATTGCGCGGATCTACTTCATCGAGCGCAACCCGGCTGAGCCTACCGTCGTTCTCGCAACTTGCACCGGGCTTGCCGGCGTCGTGATTCCTGTCGGCGCTCTCGCGCAGACCACGGACGGCATCCTGTTCATGTGTACCGAGGCTGGCGTGATCCCTGTTTCGGGCTCGGTCACTCTGCCTTTCGCCTGCGCGACCACAGGGCCTATCCCGTGCCCCGCGAACACGCTGACCATCATCTACCAGACCATCCCGGGATGGGACACGATCAACAACCCGACCGATGGCAGCCTTGGCAATGTGGTGGAAGGCAGGGCGGCATTCGAGGCGCGCAGGTCTGCGTCGGTCGCGCTGAATGCCCAAGGCAGTATGCCGGCCGTCCGCGGCGCCGTGCTGAGCGTGGCGAACGTGCTGGACGCCTATGTGAACCAGAACACCACGGGTAGCCCAATTTCGATCGGCACCGTCGCGCTGGCTGCGCATTCCATTTACGTCTGCGCCCTCGGCGGCGCGGCGCAGGATATCGGTGACGCGATCTGGACGAAGGTAAGCCCAGGCTGCGACTTCAACGGGGGCACGACCGTCACCGTCGTCGATGAAAGCTACAGCCCGCCTTACCCGCAATATCAGGTCAAGTACGAGATTCCCACCCTCGTACCGATCCTGTTCCGCGTGACCATCGCGAACAGCGCGCAGGTCCCTTCGACGGCGCTGACCCAGATCCAGGACGCTATCATTCTCGCCTTTGCCGGCGGGGATGGCGGGCAGCGCGAACGCATTGGCGGGACGGTGTTTGCCTCGCGCTACTACTGCCCCGTGGCGGCACTGGGCGCATGGGCGCGGATCGTATCGATCAAGATAGGCGCCGGCACGCAGGCGGAGTTCACAGCGTCGTCGTCAGGCACGACGCTGACGGTCTCCTCGGTGGCGTCGGGGACCCTTCGCGTAGGCCAGTGGGTGCGCGGCGCCAGCGTGGCGGCGAACACGTTCATCACCGCCCTTGGCACCGGCACCGGCGGCACCGGGACATACACCATCAGCGTCACGCAGGCGGTGTCGAGCGAAGCCATGACCGGGACTGACATGGTGGATGACGTCTCGATCGAGATCGACGAGGCGCCGACGATCGACGCTTCCGATATCGCCCTGACGCTGGTGTGAGCCATGCAGGATTACCAAAAAACGATCCTGTCGCAATACAGCAATGCGGCCACGCTCACGCAGTTGATCACCAATTTCAACGGCTACATCGAGCCAGGTCCCCTGTTCGATGCGTTCTACGACAAGATATGGAACGTGCTGACCGCCCAGGGAATTGGCCTCGACATCTGGGGGCGCATCGTCGGCGTGGGCCGCGTGGTCACCATCGTGCCGTCGAACGAGTATTTCGGGTTCGTCATCCCTGATCCACAGGATTACACGCCGTTCAACGAGGCGCCGTTTTACAATGGGCCACCCTCGACCGAAAACTACACGCTGCCTGATGAAGCCTACCGGACGGTGATCCTTATCAAGGCGGCGACGAACATCGCCCGCACGACCAGCCCAGTCATCAATAGCCTGTTGACAAAGCTGTTTGAGGGGCGTGGCAAGTGCTACGTCCTCAGCCTCGGCGGGATGGAAATTCAATACACGTTTGAGTTCACGCTCACACCTCTGGAATTTTCAATCCTGACGCAGTTGGACATTCTGCCCAGGCCAACAGGGGTAGGTATCTCGATTGTGCAAATCCCGTGATGGAGCCAATCCATGCAATATAGCGACATTCCAGGCTTCATCGTTCTTCCGTTCGCAGACAGCGGCGGCAAGACGACGATCCCAGTCACGACCGCAACGCCTGGCCGCGCGTCTCTCACTGACGGCTTCCCGGCGCTCACTCGAACGCCCATTGCCTCTGGCGGCATTCCGCCCGATGGCACGGACATGAACGGCATCCTGTTTGAGGTGTCCGGCATGGCGCGGTGGTCCGCCGCTGGCGGCCCGGTCACGTACGATAGCGCATTCTCTACGGCCGTTGGTGGGTATCCTCGCGGTTCGGTGCTAACGAATAAGGCTTATAACGGCCAATGGTTCTGCACCATAAACAACAATACCAACGATCCAGATGCCAGCGGGGCAAACTGGATGAATTTGGTTAGGACCAAAACGAAAATTACGGCGACTGGCTCGCTCAGTATCCGCCAACTTGGGATAGTGCTGGTAGATGCCACGGCTGGCAATATCACCGTCACTTTGCCAGGGCACTCTGCCGCTATCGGCATCCCTTTGTATTTTGAGTTTGTCCGCGTTGACACGACCGGGAACACCGTCACCATCACGCGATCCGGATCCAATACGATTGAGGGGCTGGTTAGCATGCCTCTCGCCGTGGGTAACCGCGTCTCGCTCATGTCGGACGGTGTCTCGGCATGGAGCGTGCTTTCGGCAACCGCTGGGCAAGGCATGCAGGTTTTTTCGTCCAACGGCACTTTCACGGTTCCGGCTGCGATCTCTCGCATTTTCGTACGCCTATGGGGCGCCGGCGGTGGCGGCGGTGGCGTCGGCGGTGGTGGCGGCGGCGCTTCCGGGGGCGCTGGGGGCGGATATGCCGAGGGCTGGTATACGGTCACCCCGGGGGCTTCCATCACCGTCACGATCGGCGCCGGGGGCGCTCTGGGCAACGGAACGCCCACTGCGGGAGGAAGCGGCGGCACGACCTCGTTTGGGCCTTATCTTTCCGCGACGGGCGGCGGCGGTGGACAAGGCGCTTCTGGCGGAAGCATTGCCGCTGTTAATGGCGCGGTGGGAAGTGGCATCGGGGGCACCATCAATATTGCCGGAAACCCAGCCAATTCCGGGCTGAACACTGGTGCCGCGACACTCGGCAGCTCGGGCGGGGCGACATTCAGCACCAGCCTGATTGGTGGCTATGCTGTTGGCCCGGGTAATTCGGCCGCGTTCCCCGGCGGTGGTGGCGGCGGTGCTGGTGGCGGCACGAACAACAACGGTGGCACCGGCGCCAACGGCTTCGTCGTGGTGTATTGGTGAGGTCGAGATGAAATACGCCCGTATCACTGACGGCCGCGTCGCCGAGATCGTGATCATCCCCGAGGGGGCCGCGATCGCGGACATGTTCCATCCGGACATCGTGAGCACCATGGTCGCCGTGCCCGAAGAGGACGTGACCGTGGATTGGCTCTATGCCGGGTCCGGCTTCTCGCCGCCGCCCGCGCCCGAACCGCCCGAGATCAAGATTCCCAGCGTCACGGCGCGCCAATTGCGCCTGTGGCTTCTGTCCCGCGGGCGCGCTCTGTCTGAGGTCGAT